>RCUK01001436.1_pt1 | contig 15215 bp, 18 predicted proteins | sample 2166381 | NCBI WGS metagenome assembly RCUK01 (sample SAMN09932809, study PRJNA488358) | compost metagenome | isolation source: compost soil in an enriched community | place: Germany: Experimental Botanical Garden | reverse complement strand
ATTGGTGAAGATGGTTTCGGATTCAAATTCGCTATGAAAACGCTTGCCGGAGGTCGTATCGGAATTGCTGCTCAGGCTTTAGGAATTGCTTCTGGAGCTTATGAATTGGCTTTGAAATATTCTAAGGAACGTAAAGCTTTCGGAACAGAAATCTGCAATCACCAGGCAATTGCCTTCAAATTGGCAGACATGGCAGTTAATATCGAAGCGGCGCGTCATTTATGTATGAAAGCGGCCTGGGACAAAGATCAAAATAAAAACTACGATGTAAGTGGAGCGATGGCAAAATTATTTGCTTCGCAAGTAGCAATGGATACGGCTATAGAAGCAGTTCAGATTCATGGCGGAAACGGTTACGTAAAAGAATATCATGTAGAACGTTTTATGCGTGACGCTAAAATTACTCAGATTTATGAAGGAACTTCTGAAATTCAAAAAATCGTAATTTCAAGATCAGTTATCGCAGGATAATTTTCTTCTGAAAAAATAAATTGTAAAACCCTTTTAGACTTCTCTGTCTGAAAGGGTTTTTTGTTGCTCTATAATTTGGCTACCTTTACATAAAGAAAATTGTTTTTATGTACGAAGAATTAAAGTATTGGTATTTGCGCGATCATAAGTTGTTCAGGACTTTGAGTTTTTCTCAAATTAAACAATTGTGTATTATTACAGGTTTTAAGAAAGCTTCAAAAGGCGAAATTATCTATTTTTCTTCTTCAGATGTACCACGAATATTTCTACTTAAAAAAGGGAATATCAAGATTGTCGCTGTTGATGATAATGGAAACGAAACCATAAAAGACATTATTCAAAAAGGAGATTTGTTTGGCGAATTGACCTTAGAAACCGATGATAAAAATGAGGAATACGCAAAAGTCCTTTCTGACGATGTTGCCATCTGTAGTTTTTTAATGTCTGATTTTGAAGATTTATTATTGAGAAATCCAACTTTGGCACTTTCATACACCAAATTTGTGGGTTTGAAAATGAAACGCATCAAAAACAGTTATTCTAATTTAATTTCTAAAGATGCCAAAACCAGATTGTATCAGTTTCTAAAAGACTGGGCAGAGAAAGAAGGTATTGTAAATGGAAATTCAATAACTCTCGAAAATTATTTAACTCAAAACGATATTGCACAAATTATTTGTACTTCAAGACAAACAGCTACGCAATTGCTTAATGAAATGGAGACCAATCATCTTTTAAGTTATAACAGAAAAGAAATTGTTATTCAGGATATTACCAAATTATAATTATTTTAGGTCAATTGTAAATTAGCCGACATTTTGCTTTTTCATAGTGAAGTAGTTTTACATCATCAAAAAAGATGTAAAACTTTAAATTATGAAAAAATTACTTTTTATTTTTTTGGTAACCATTACTACGGTTGCTAATGCACAAGATGCAGTCCCCAAATCTGCGACGGATGTTGCTCCTTTATTAATAGGAGAGAAAATTCCAAACGTTATTTTAAAATCATCTGAAAATGCAGATGTTCAACTTTCTGATTTACTTAAAAAGAAAAAGAGCGTTTTAGTTTTTTATCGAGGTGGCTGGTGCCCATATTGCAATCTGCACTTGCAGGCTTTGGCTGAAGCCGAAAAACAAATTCTCGATCAGGGATTTCAAATTATTGCCATAAGTCCGGATGCGTCTGCAAATTTGAAAATTACAGCAGAAAAGGATAAAGTAAAATACACTTTGCTTTCTGACTCAAAAGGAGAATTAATTAAGGCAATCGGAATTGCTTATGAAGCACCTGAAAACTATAAATCAGTAATTAACGTAAATTCTAATGGAGTCAATACTAACTTCTTACCGGTACCTTCTGTTTTTGTAGTAAACACGGAGAATGAGATTCTGTTCGAATACATTTCGCCAGATTTCAAACAGCGTATTTCAGCAGAATTGTTGGTTTCAGTATTAAAAAATTTAAAATAAATAAAGATGAAAAAGTTAGTAGTATTAGTATTGGTTTTGATTTCAGGAATTTCATTTGCTCAAAATGATGCAAAAAGAATTAGCCATTATCATTTAGAAAACAAAGTGGCCATTTTGGGTTATGACCCTGTTGGCTATTTTATTCAGGGAAAAGCAATTAAAGGAAAAAAAGAGATTTCGGCATCTTATCAGGGTGTGACGTATCAATTTTCTTCCAACGGAAATAAAGAAACGTTCTTAAAAAATCCTTCAAAATATGAACCGCAATATGGTGGATGGTGTGCCTATGCTATGGGAAGTGCCAACAAAAAAGTAGAAATAAATCCGGAGACTTTTAAAATTATTGATGGAAAACTCTATTTATTTTATAATGCTTATTTTAATAATACTTTAAAAAGCTGGAATCCGGATGAAGCTAATTTAAAAGTGAAGGCGGATAATAACTGGAAAAAAATGTATAAATAAAAAGCTATGAAAACGGAAATTATAAAATGGATTTTCAGAGTAGTGGCTTCGGGAATTTTATTGCAAACGCTGTTTTTTAAATTCAGCGGCGCAGAAGAAAGTATTTATATATTTTCAACCTTGGGAATAGAACCTTATGGGAGAATTGGTTCGGGAATAGCGGAGTTGATTGCTGCGATTTTAATTTTAATTCCGAGGACAACGTGGATCGGCGCTTTGTGCGGAATCGGAATAATGACCGGTGCTATTGCATCGCATTTATTTGTTTTAGGAATTGAAGTTAAAAATGATGGAGGATTGCTTTTTAGCCTGGCCGTGATTACTTTATTAAGCTGTTTTGTGCTGTTATATTTCGATAAAAATAAATTGTTTAATCTTCTAAATTTAAAATAGTTATGTTGTTAAAATCCATACACCATAGTTTAGATGAATTACTTTATCTATTAGATCAACTGTCTGATCATGAGTATTCACAATCTTGCACCGCATTAAGCGGTGCAAGTATTGGCGAACATACCCGGCATATTTTGGAGATGTTTCAATGTCTTGAAAATAGTTATGATTTAGGAATTTTAAATTACGACAATCGCGAACGAAATAACCAGATTCAAACCGAAACCGAATTCGCCAAACAATGTATTGTTACCATAAAAATAGGCTTGAAAAGTGAAAATAAAACAATCTATCTCGAACAAATCATTGACGGACTCAATATTAGAATTCAAAGTAATTATTACAGAGAATTGCTTTATAATCTGGAGCATTGCATTCATCATCAGGCCTTGATCAAAGTCGCTGTTTTGCAATTAGAAAACATTTCGGTTAATGAAAATTTTGGTGTAGCACGTTCCACAATAGAATACAGAAAACAATGTGTACAGTAAGTTTTGTAAATAGTCCCCAAGGTGTAATTATTACGTCTAACCGTGATGAAAAAGTGATTCGTCCGGGTGCTATTGCGCCTAAAAATTATTGCCAGAATGGTAAAAACACAATGTATCCAAAAGATGCAAAAGCAGGAGGAACCTGGTTTGTAATTGATGAAAACGGAACTGTTTTAGTGCTTTTGAATGGCGGGAAAATTAAGCATGTGCCTGGGCTTTTTTACAGAAAAAGCCGGGGGATAATTGCACTGGATATTATTTCAGGTGAATCGCCAAAGGATTTTTGGAATCAGATTAATCTGGAAGATATCGAACCTTTTACTTTGGTTTTGTATCAGGAAAAAGAATTATATGAATTGATCTGGGACGGTTTTTTAAAAACAAAAACAGTATTGGACCACAATCAAAATCATATTTGGTCATCTGTGACTTTGTATCCAAAGGAAATCAGGCAGAGAAGATCAAATTGGTTTTTTGATTTTCTGAAAGGTAAAAAAGATATTTCGGCATCAGAAATGCTCGATTTCCATCGAAATACCGAGCATGACGATTCAGAAAATGGTTTGGTCATCAATAGAGAAAATGTATTAAAAACTTTAAGCATAACCCAAGCCGTAATCGCAAAGAACAAATGCGTTTTACGTTATTATGATCTGGTTAAAACACAAGATTTTTTAACCTCTTTTATTAGTATTTAAAATTTATACCGATGAAACTATTTATCCATAAAATCAGTAATTGGGAGTACTGGCCTTTTCAGGTTTTGTATGTTCCTATTTATTTTCTTTGGGCGTATTATGCGATCAGAGCAAGATCGATTTTCTTCTTTAATGCCTCAAATCCAAAAATAAAAAATGGCGGATTTATGATGGAAAGCAAAAAGCAGATTTACGATTTGCTTCCCAAAAAATATTATCCAAAAACCATTTTGATTAAGGAAAATACTGATTTGAAGAAAATCGCGGATTTGGTTGTAGAAAAGGAAATTTATTTTCCTTTAATCGCAAAACCGGATATTGGCTTACGTGGCTCAGGCGTGAAAAAAATCAAAACGGTCTCAGAACTAAAAGAATATGCGGAAAAAGCAAATTTTGATTTCCTAATACAGGATTTGATTCCGTTTCAAAATGAGGTTGGTATATTTTATGTGCGTCATCCGCTTCAAAAAACCGGAAAAATAACCGGTATTGTTTCTAAAGAATTTCTGATTGTTAAAGGTGATGGAAAATCGACCATTGAAGAGCTAATCAAACAAACGCCCAGATTTGAGCTGCAGCTTGATGTTTTAAAAGAAGAATATGGAGATCAGTTACATCATATTTTACATAAAGGTGAAACATTCAATTTGGTTCCGTTTGGGAATCATTGCCGAGGTGCAAAATTTCTTGATGGAAGTAATTTGATTACGCCTAAATTAACCAAAATGATGAATGAGATTGCGACTCAAATTCCCGAATTCTATTTTGGACGTTTTGATATCATGTACAATACTTTTGAAGAATTAGAACGAGGAGAAAATTTTCAAATTGTTGAACTCAATGGCGCGGCGAGCGAACCTACACATATTTACGATCCAAAACATTCGGTTTGGTTTGCCTGGAAAGAACTGGCGAGACATATTACCTATATGTATGAAATAAGTGTTGAAAATCATAAAAAGGGCGTTCCGTATTTAGATTATAAAGTTGGGATGCGGGAATACCGATTGCATTTGGCACAGAATAATAAAATAATGAATTTCTAAAAATGAAACGGTTAAAAAATATATCAGTTGGATTTGTGGTGAGTTTTTTGGGATCCATTCCGCTGGGATATTTAAACCTGGCCGGATTGGAAATTTACTCCAAATCAGGACTGCATAATCTGATTTTCTTTTTACTCGGAGTCATTTTTGTCGAGACTTTTGTCATTTATTTCACGTTGCTTTTTGCAAAACAATTAGTAAAAAACAAAAAATTAATGAAGATAATAGATTTATTTTCAGTTGGATTTATGTTTGTTTTGGCCTATTTTTTTTATTCCAGTTTTAATCAGACAACAAGAACTGATTCTCATTTACACGATTATTTAATGTATTCTCCTTTTGTAATTGGCTTAGTTTTAAATGGGTTTAATTTTTTACAATTGCCTTTTTGGACAAGCTGGAATTTATATTTGCTTAACGGAAAGTATATTACCATCGAAAGAAAGTTAAAATATTATTATATTGCAGGAACTTTGATTGGTGTTTTTTTAGGAATGTTAAGTCTGATTATTGTATTACAGACTATTTTTCAAAGAGCAAATCAGTTTTCAAAGTATGTTATGCCTGTTTTTATTCCGCTGTTTTTTATTGTTTTAGGGAGCATTCAGGTATTTAAAGTGTATAAAAAATATTTTAAACCTGCGGCTTTAGAGATATAGTGTTCTGAAGTCTAAATCTTCAATTATGAAAAGACTTTGCTTTCTTCTTTTTCCGTTAGTTTTATTAAGTTGTAAAACGAATCCTTCTGCGGCAACTGAAAAATCGTCCCAATCAAATTCAAAACCTTTAGAGATTTCCTATAAAGTAAAAGAATCCGAAGTTTCAGATTTCTTAAAATACCTGTCATCAGATGAATTGGAAGGCCGCGAAACCGGAACTAAAGGAATTGAAAAGGCAGCTGTTTTTTTAGAAGATTTCTTTAAGAAGAACAATGTAAAACCTTATTTTAAAACCTATCGTGATACATTGACTAATTTTAAATCACCGGCCTACAATATTGTCGGGGTTTTAGAAGGAAATGATCCCGAATTGAAAAAAGAATTTGTGGTTTTAAGTGCACATTACGATCATATTGGCGTGGAGAAGAAGAAACAGGCTGATGTAATTAACAACGGTGCAAATGATGATGCCTCTGGAGTAACGGTTGTAGCACAGCTCGCCAAATATTTTGCAGAGACAAAATCGAACAAACGCAGTATTCTTTTTGTGTTTTTTGCCGGGGAAGAAAAAGGGCTTTTAGGTTCTAAAAGTTTAGTGGAGAAGTTGAAAAAGCAAGATTTTAATATTTATACCCAATTAAATATTGAAATGGTTGGAGTGCCAATGAAACGCGATTATTTGGCCTACATAACAGGTTTTGACAAATCGAATATGGCAGAAAAAATAAATCAGTATACAGGAAAAAACACGATTGGCTTTTTACCAAAAGAAGCCGAGTATAAATTATTTTACAGATCTGATAATTATTCTTTTTATGAAGCGTTTAAAAAACCTTGTCAGTCCATAAGCACTTTTGATTTTGAAAATTTCGATTTCTATCACCATGTTTCAGATGAATTTAAAGTAATGGATATACCGCATATGACTTCTTTTACACAGGAATTATTGCCGGCTGTAACACAAATTTCGTCGACAGCAACAGAGGAAATTACGATGAAATAATAATCTTTCTTTTTATTGGATTTGCTTATTTTTGCTTCATGAAATCGCCATGATTCCAAATAAAAAACTGGACTAAGAATGGCGATTCCATATTCCATTAAAAAAGAAATAGTATCTCCATATGAAAAATATTATTGTTACCGGAACCGGCAGAGGAATTGGATATGAATTGGCTTTGCAGTTTGCGAATGCCGGACATCAGGTTTTGGCGATTTCGAGAAAAATACCTCAGACGCTTTTAGCGCATCAAAATGTTACTTGCCTTTCAGTTGATTTGTCTGATGAAAGTGCTTTGCAGGAAGTGGAAAATTTTCTTTCTTCAACCTGGAAAAAAGTAGATGCCGTCGTGCATAATGCAGGAGCTCTGCTTTTGAAACCTTTTGCAGAAACAACTCAGGCTGATTTTGAAAGTATTTACAAAGTAAATGTTTTTGCCGTAGCCAATCTTACCCGAATTTGTTTGCCTTATCTTCAAAAAGGAAGTCACGTAGTAACGATCAGTTCAATTGGTGGTGTAAGAGGAAGCTTGAAATTTGCCGGATTGGCTGCTTATAGCTCAAGTAAAGGTGCTGTTATTACTTTAACCGAATTATTAGCCGAAGAATATAAAGAAAGAGGTATTTCATTTAATGTTCTGGCTTTAGGCTCAGTTCAGACAGAAATGCTAAATGACGCTTTCCCGGGTTACCAGGCGCCAATTTCTGCAGAAGGAATGGCAACTTATATTTATGATTTTACCTTGAATGGAAATAAATACTTCAATGGAAAAGTGTTGGAAGTTTCTTCAACCAATCCGTAATTTTTTTTTGATTGCAAAAATAAAATGAATAAAACGATAATTATATTGCTGATTTTAATTCTTGTTTCCTGCAAGAAAGAAGAAAAAAGTATTGGGCAAAACAGTCAAAACTGGATTGAATATAATTCGAAAGATTCTATTCCAAAGCAGCTGTACCAAGTTTTAAAAGCAATAAATGGTGATGAAAAAATTGCTGATAAAGATGAAGATTACGAAGCGACAGATAATATTTCTGATGAACGTATTCCAACAAGGCAGTTAAGATTATTAGCAAAAAATAATGATCACTGGAGATTAGTTTATGCACAAGGGGGAATTGGAACTTATATGGTTTATATTGAATGCAAAATTAAAAACGATTCTCTTTTTGCACTTAGAGTTGCTAATACCTTATTGGCAATTGAAAATAATGATAGTATTACTAAATTTATAAAAGAGAAAAGACTAGAATTAGAAAATATCAAAACAATAAATAAATAACTTGTAGAAAGTTTAACTTCTACCAAATAACATTTAACTTCAAAAATTGAACGAAACTTTAGCAAGATACATTCCCGAACACGCTGTAAAGCCTGTCTTTGATTTGATTGTGGCCAATCAGGTTCATCTGAAAATCGTAAATGAGCGCCAGACGCGTCATGGCGATTACAGACGCGGGCATACTGGTAAGCATGAAATCACGGTAAATGCGAGTTTAAATAAATATCGATTTTTAATTACGTTAATTCATGAGATTGCACATTTAGTTGCTTTTGAAAAGTTTGGACGAAATATAAAACCGCACGGAGAAGAATGGAAATTTACATTTCAACGTTTGATGGTTCCGTTTATACGGCCTGAGATTTTCCCCGGGCAGTTACTTCCGTTGTTAGCGAGGCATTTTAAGAATCCATCCGCAAGTAGTGATACCGATACTACTTTGTCTTTGGCCCTGAAGCAGTACGATGCACAGAATGATAAAAACTATATTTTTGAAATCCCATACGGAAGTGTTTTCAGAATTAAAAATGGTAAAATTTTTAAGAAACTAGCCGTTCGAACCAAACGTTTTGAATGTATTGAAATCAGCTCCGGTAAAACGTATCTTTTTAATCCAAATGCTGAGGTAGAGTTGATAAATATTCAATAGAAAAAATCCAGTATAAAAAATCCCAAATCCCAATTTTAAAAGTTGGAGCTTGGGATTTCTTTTTTGGAATTTGGATTTACGAAATCTTAATATGTAGATTGTCTTTGGTTTAGGAAATTATTGTATTTTTAGAAAAACTGTTTTTATGAGAAATACGCTTCTCCTTTTTGTTTTGTTGTTTACAATGATAGGGTGCAAACAAGATCCTGTATTAATTAAATCTGGAATTGAAACCAATGTTTTTGGAACAATTACGGATGATCATGGTGATCCAATTTCCAATTTAAAAATTAAAGTAGCTGAATATAAGGTGACAAATACTGGCAGTTATATTGTGTCTTCTGAAGATTATGAATTTATAAAGTGGGTTGATTCTACTTATACGAATACGAATGGCAATTATGATTTTGTTTTTAAAACAAGTGGAAAAGGAAATTATTACGACCTGGTCATTGGTGAAGAAGCAAAACTACATGAACCACAGATGATATTTTTAGAACGTTATGTTCCTATTACACAGGAAGCAAATGATATGACTTTTATAGGTAAACAATTTGAATTTAATTCTGATGATCTAATAAGATTATATCCATGCCGAATAACTTTTAAAGTAAACAATGTTGAAGCGTTTCCCGTACGAATTTCTCACGAATATACTCGTGGATTCAATTTAAATGATTTGACTGCTAATGGAACTTTTGAACAAACAATTTATATACAACGCTACAATAAGGAGACAGTTACGCTCTTTAGGATGAAAAATGGGGTTGGACAGCGTGCGACTTTTGAATTTCCTGCAAGTAATGTTCAGGAAATGACATATCAGACTATTACAGTTCAGGAAGCTGATTTTAAATGAGAAGTAAAAATTTAATTTAAGTGTAGAGTAAAAAGTAAAATCCCAAATCCCAACTTTTAAAATTGGAATTTGGGATTTGTATATTGGAATTTTATTTTTTCTTAGCCTTTCAAATAAGCTTCTCTTACTTTTTTAAACAGATTTGAAGAATACACAAACTTCACGATATCCTTATTGTCTGTTCTAAAGATTTCTTCCTTAGTTCCCTGCCAGGCTTTTACACCTTTTTTCAGGAATACGATATTCTCACCAATTTCCATCACCGAGTTCATATCGTGTGTGTTGATTACGGTTGTGATATTGTATTCTTCGGTAATTTCTTTAATCAAATTATCAATCAAAGTAGAAGTGTTTGGGTCCAAACCTGAGTTAGGTTCATCACAAAATAAGTATTTTGGATTATTTACAATCGCACGTGCAATAGCCACACGTTTTTGCATTCCTCCTGAGATTTCAGAAGGTAATTTTTTATGGGCATCAACGAGATTTACTCTTTCTAAAACAAAGTCAACACGCTCTTTAATTTTAGCCCTGTTGTCGTTGGTGAACATTCTTAATGGAAAAGCAACATTTTCTTCAACGGTCATCGAATCAAATAAAGCACTTCCCTGAAAAACCATTCCAATCTCCGTTCTTAATTCTCTTTTTTCATCCGGATTTAAATCAGAATAAACACGTCCGTCAAACTCAATTGTACCGGAATCCGGTGTATGAATTCCTAACAACGTTTTTAATAAAACTGTTTTTCCGGATCCACTTTGTCCAATGATCAGGTTGGTTTTTCCAGTTTCAAAAACGGTCGATACGCCTTTTAAAACCCTACTGTCACCAAATGATTTTTCTATGTTTTTTACTTCGATCATTATCCTAATAATAATTGAGTTAATATATAATTAAAAAGAATAATACAAACAGATGTCCATACAAATGATACTGTACTTGCTTTACCAACTTCTAGTGCGCCACCTTTCATATAATATCCATGAAAAGATGGAATTGTCGCTAATAACATGGCGAAAATTAAAGTTTTAATGAAGGCATATGTAATATGAAAAGGAATAAATTCCATTTGAGCACCCTGAATAAAATCCTGACTAGTTGAAAAACCTCCATAGGCACAAGCAAGCCATCCACCAAAAATACCCAGAAACATACTAATTCCAATTACGAAAGGATACATTAATAAAGCTACTATTTTTGGAAAAACGAGATAGTTTAATGAATTAACTCCCATTACTTCCAAAGCGTCAATTTGTTCGGTAACACGCATTGTTCCAATACTCGAAGTGATGTAAGATCCCATTTTTCCGGCCATAATTACCGAAATAAAAGTAGGAGCAAACTCCAAAATTACAGATTGACGTGTAGCAAAACCAATTAGATATTTTGGAATTAAAGGATTGGTTAAATTTAGTGCAGTTTGAATGGCTACAACTCCTCCGATAAAAAAGGAGATAAAGCAAACGATGCCAAGAGAGTCGATTATTAGATCATCGATTTCTTTAAAAATCAATTTTTTCATAACAGACCATTTAGTCTGTTTATTGAAAATCTCTTTCAACATTAAAAAATATCTTCCTATTTGAGATAAATAACGAATTAGCATCATAGTTTTTGAAATATTGGCTAAGGTAAAAAGAAGTTATGAGTTTTGGGTTATGAGTTATCGATTTTCGGCTGTTTTCCGAATCAAATTAACTTTTCTTTCATTTTTTTGAAACGATAATTTCTAATGAATTTAGCTTGTTCGGTAGTTACTAATAAAGGAGTTTTAGCATTTTTAGCTTTCCAGAATCCTTTGATGTAATCCAGAAACAGAAACGGTTTTTTCTTCATCATGGCCAATTTAGCTGATGCAATTGCTGTGATCCAGAAACCGTATCCTAAAGTATAAAAAGCTTCTCCTTGTTTGTAACGTGCCGTTTTATTGTAATTAGCGCCTGTTGGTTTAAGGTGTTTTACATGTAAAGATTCATCTGTAACTACTTTCCAGTCATAATATTTACAAAGTAATTCGTCTACCGTGTCCCAGCCCATAGCAGGTTTTAAACCTCCAATTTGCTGAAACGTTGCTTTTCTATACGCTTTTAATGCACCACGAATATGGTCTTTATCGGTCAGGTTTTCTAAAACCCAATCACCATTCTTTTCAATGTAACAGAATCCACCCGCCATTCCGATTTTTGGATCGGATTCAAAGTGTTTTATAATCGTTTCGAAATAGTTGGGAGGGAAAATTAAATCGCCGTCAATTTTTACTATAATATCGTATTCAGTATCCAAAGTTTCAAAACCTTTTTGAAAAGCCTGAATTACTTTACTTCCCGGCATATGAATCGCATCTGAAGTTTTGTTTACAACAGAAATATACGGATTGTCTTTAGCAAAACCCAAAACAACTTCTTCTGTTTTATCTGTGGAATTGTCATTTACCACAACAATTTTTGAAGGTAAAACTGTTTGCGAAACCAAAGATTGTAAAGTCAGGCCAATTAAATCCTGTTCGTTGTGTGCGGGAATGACAATATAGTACTTCATATAAAAATTTTAGATTTTAGATTTTAGATCTTAGATTAGTTTTACTTTATCTAAAATCAGAAATCAAAAATCGTTGATCTAAAATCTACAATCTGAAATCTAAACTTTTTCAGCGTAAACAATATAATATCTGTTCGTAAAACTTCTTAAAAACGGACGAAGACCAAACTTCTTAACCGGGTTTGTCCATTTTTGTCTGTCGATGATTTTCCATCCTGTTTTTTCTAAAAGCCAGTCTAATTGCCAGTCTTCAAATTCATGGTAATGCCTGTCCCACATATCTGTTTTTGAACGGTATGCCGGCGAAAACCATAAACGCATCGGGATTGAAATTAAAAGTTTGTCAGATTTAATTTCGTTTAAAATTGTGAACGGATTTAATAAATGTTCGAAGATTTCGAAAGCTGTAACCACATCTTGCGTGTCAGTTTTTAAAACATTTTGATCCAAATCTAAATCTTCGCCAGTGGTATTTTTTACTGAATAACCAGCTTCCTTCATGATTTTTGAAAACGGATTTTCAACTCCTAAATCAAGGATTGTTTCAGAAGTTTTGATATGCTTTTGTAAAAATTCTAAAGTAAGTTTGAATCTTTTATTGGGAAACGTTTTTTCGTACATAGTCTTTGCGAGGAACGAAACAATCTCTCGTTCTTGTTTTTATATTAGGTCGCAAATATACTAAAAAGTCCGCATTTTAGAATGCGGACTTTTTTTAGTTTTCAGTTTACAGTCGCAATGATCAGTTTTGCAGATTGTGAATACTGCGACTGTAAACTGCGACTGAATACTGTGACTTTTAATGGCGGTATACAAAAGCGTTAACGTTCATTCCGGCTCCAACAGAAGCAAAAATGATAACATCACCTTTGTTGATTTCATGACCTTCTATTTTTCCTTTTAGGATCAGATCGTATAAAGTTGGAACGGTCGCCACACTGCTGTTTCCTAAGTCATGAATACTCATTGGCATAATGTCTTTTGGAGCTGTTTTGTCGTATAATTTATAGAAACGTTCGATAATCGCTTCATCCATTTTTTCATTGGCCTGGTGAATTAAGATTTTCTTCACCTCGTCGATACCGATACCACTTTTATCTAGACAGCTTTTCATGGCACACGGAACCTGGCTTAATGCAAATTCGTAAATTTTACGACCGTACATTTTAATGTATTTAATGTCGGGATCTAAATCTGGATTATATGATTTTCCGAAGTATAAAAAGTTTGCTTCTTCACTGGCAAAAGTGGCACTTTCATAAGATAATAATCCCGATTCGCCTTCTGTACCTTCTAAAATTGAAGCTCCGGCGCCATCAGAATAAATCATTGAATCACGATCGTGATCGTCAACAACTCTTGATAAAGTTTCGGCTCCAATTACCAGAACTCTTTTTGCCATTCCGGATTTGATGAATGCGTTGGCTTGCAAAACACCTTCAATCCAGCCCGGACATCCAAAAAGAATATCATAAGCTACACATTTTGGGTTTTTAATAGCCAATTTGTTTTTTACGCGAGTCGCTAAACTTGGTAAAATATCCGTTTGATGCGTTCCTGATTTTACATCTCCAAAGTTGTGGGCGAAAATGATATAATCTAAAGTTTCGCGATCGATTCCCGCGTTTTCAATTGCTTTTTCAGCAGCGAAAAAGGCTAAATCTGAGGCGTTATGTTGAGTTTCAGCATAACGGCGGTTTTCGATTCCGGTAATGCCTTTGAATTTTTTAATTACAACTTCATTTGGGTAACCAAAAGGAGTTCCGTCTTCATTTAAAAAAACATGTTTATCAAAATCAGTATTGCTTACTTCCTTATTTGGAATATAACTTCCTATACCTATTATTTTTATTTTCATTATTCCTTAATTATCCGATAAATTTATTGCTAAATTATAAATAAAATTATGATAACTGTCATAAAAAATACTATGCACGCATATAATTATCAAATAATAATTATTTAATAGATATATTGTTAATTTTTTAATGAAAATTATGTTTTACCGAGATTTCAAACGTTTGAAATCGAATGTTGGGGAAAGTTTTTTTGTTTCAGGTTTCAGGTTCCAAGTTTTGGCACATCGTGAATTCATGATCTTGTCATTTCGACGAAGGAGAAATCACGCTAGAAGATCCGCCTTGTAAATCGTCAATCTTTGTCGAGTTACGTGTGTGATTTCTCCTTCGTCGAAATGACATACTTTATGTTTAATTAATAAAACGTTCCAAGTACAGTTTGTCAAGAAATGAAGACACTTTATGAAAATGTAAAAACTATTCTTCTTCAAAACCCGTCACTTCTTTTGCGTGAGGGATAGGAGCTAACTGCCGAAGCAGTGTGGATAGCCCGACAGTATTTAAGAAAAGGCCTCATAAGCGCAAAGTTGATTAGGCCTTTTTTTAAATACTGGCACGCCCCAATTATAAGGTTTCAAAGTTTCAGGTTTCAAGTTTCACGTTATGGACGAACCTGAAACCTGAAACAAAATAAACCAAAAAACAAAACCCGACAAGTTTTGAGACCTGTCGGGTTTTGATATTTAAAGAAAAACTTTTTTTAGTTTTCCATGTAAGCTTCGATAGGAGCACAGCTGCAAACTAAATTTCTGTCACCGTATGCATCATCTACACGACGAACAGATGGCCAGAATTTATTTTCAGCAATATACTCTAATGGGTAAGCCGCTTTTTCTCTAGTGTAAGGGAAATCCCAAGTATCAGTAGTTAACATTGCTAATGTATGAGGCGCATTTTTCAATACGTTGTTTTTGTCCTCGGCTGTTGCAGCTTCGATCTCTTTTCTGATTGAAATAAGAGCATCACAAAAACGATCTAACTCTGCTAAATCTTCAGATTCAGTTGGTTCAATCATTAAAGTTCCTGCTACCGGGAAAGAAACAGTAGGAGCATGGAAACCGTAATCCATCAAACGTTTTGCGATATCACCAACTTCAATTCCGTTTTCTTTAAACGAACGACAATCCAAAATCATTTCGTGAGCCGCTCTTCCGCATTCTCCGGTATAAAGAATTGGATAGTGTCCTTCGAAACGGGCTTTCATATAGTTAGCATTCAAAATAGCATGTTCTGTAGCGCTTTTTAATCCTTCAGCACCCATCATTGTGATGTAACCGTAAGAAATTAAACATACTAAAGCAGATCCGTAAGGTGCAGATGAAATTGCTGTAA
>RCUK01001433.1_pt1 | contig 15230 bp, 22 predicted proteins | sample 2166381 | NCBI WGS metagenome assembly RCUK01 (sample SAMN09932809, study PRJNA488358) | compost metagenome | isolation source: compost soil in an enriched community | place: Germany: Experimental Botanical Garden | reverse complement strand
GCAGTTCATCGAGACCAAGTACAAGGGCGCCGTGGTCGCTGCCTGGTAAGTCCAGGTTCCACCGCCCCCCGAACGGCCGCCTTCGAGCGGCCGTTTTCATTGGGACGGGCGAAGGCAATGGTGTGAAAGCGAACCCAAGTTTTTGACAAAGCCAGGGAAATCCGCCATAATTTCTGGCTTCGGTCGGGTTGTTAGCTCAGTCGGTAGAGCAGCGGACTTTTAATCCGTTGGTCGCGAGTTCGAGTCTCGCACAACCCACCACCAAAGCCCTGCAGTATCAAGAACTTACGCCGCTCTCACAAGCGGCGTTTTTTCTTTGGATTCTGGCTTTGACCAAAATTCGACCGTGGCCGAATGGTGAGCAAGGTGGGACGGGGCAAGGTGGGCATATCGCTGCACCATGTCCAGTGTCTCCCAACCGCCCAGGTCCTTGAGAACCATGAGCGGCGTGCCAGCCTGTACATGCCAGCTGGCCCATGTGTGCCGGAGGTCGTGGAAGTGAAAATCGTCGATATCAACGTCGGCGCATGCGCGGCGAAAACAGCGCGCGTCGACCTGGCCGATCTTGCGCACGATGCCGTCGCGAGACGGCCTCTCGAAGACATACTTCTTCGCCTTGGGAATCCGTCGCTGTAAGACTGCAAGCGCATCCGCGTTGAGCGGTACAGAACGCGCGTAACCGGATTTCGCCTCTTCGGCGATGACCCAGGCATTAGAGCGAGGCATGTCGACATTGCTCGGCTTGAGCGAAAGCAATTCGTCCTCGCGCATGCCGGTGGCCACTGCTACCAAGCTCACGTCGCGCATCCATTCGAGCGTCATGGCGTTGATCAAGCGACCGATGGTGGATTTCGGTTCCCATCGCACGCGATTGTCAGGTTCCACGAACTCAGCGAACTTGGGACACTTGTCGATCCAATCCCACTCTTCGCACAGCTTGAGCATTCGGCGCATTGTCGCGAGATAACGATTTTTCGTCGCTGCGCTGACTGGAGTGGGCTTGCGATGACGGTGCGTCGTGTGTGTGGGCAGCTTGTCCGCAATCTCGTCAAATTTTAAAGAACGAATGGCGCGCCCTGAGAACTGCGTGCGCCAGTAAGCAACGTGCCTGACCTTGCTGTCATAGTCACGCAAGCCGTCCCAAAGGCGAAGGCAACGGACCGCGGCTTCTTCAAACAAGCGGTCGGGTTGCTCACCCAACTTGGCTTGGCGCCACAAGTCGGCCTTCAACTTGTCGTGGTATTCCTGCGCGGCCTGCCTGTCCGATGTTCCAGAAGAGCATCTAACTCTCGAGAGGCCTGGGACGCGGATATCAACTTGCCAGATACCCGAGGTTTCATCTTTGCGGATGGGCATGGAGCTTCTCCCAAGACTCGCAGCGATAGCTGAGTGACATTGTTCTTCTTTTCCGAGAATGCAGCAAGACGCGAAGGCCAGATTCGCCAGGCACCGCGTGCCCTAAGCTGAAACCCCAGTTCTTTTCGATAGCTGAAGATGGTGCTGTACGAAACGTTGAGGCGTTCAGCGGCTTCGTGCAGAGTGAGCGCCTTCTCGTCCGTCGTGTGAATGGGCTGTGCGTTAAACATGCGATAGACCTTTTGCGCGTACCGCTCCTTGTCGGGCGGCGGACTAGCATTGCCAGATAACCGCGGTGCGTCGAGAGTTATTGACCTGATCGCCAGAGCCAAATCAACGCCGCGGAACTTAGCAGTCCTATTCCAAGGTAGATTGTTATACATACCTCTTGCTTGCTCTTCGCATTGAGTAGGGCGCTTACGACAACTGCCGCCGCCAGGAGGCTAAGCAGGACCAGTATGTATTGGGACGCGAGGTTCATGAGTCGTTTGTGTGGCAGAGATCGGTTATCGACTTGTGTCGCACGCCGGAAGAGGCAGGTCGGGCACCGGATCGCCAATGGCCGCATTCCACGACCACCAGCCCCCGGCGCCGTACGTCTCGTCGTAGTGCGCGGCCTTTTCATTCTTGCGAGTCTGGTATTCAGTGCTGCTCAATCCCCACACTTCAAGAGGTGTCGGCACCGGCAGGTCACGCAGCCAGAAGTCAGGAAACACTGAATCCTCTCCTGCATCGAAGCGCAGGGGCTTTTCAAATCGGCGCTGCTCCGCCACAAGCTTCTCGGCGATCAGAGCCTCGTATCCAGAATCCACCGGGATCCAAGCGCGTGTGATTTGCATGAACGCGATGTCCACCACCTGAGCGCGCACGCTGCCCGCGGACGACTTCGGCGGGTCAGTTTGGGCCACCGCGATGATTGGGTTACCTGCTCTCCAGGCGTCGATTTCGCGCCCGAAGCGACGCTCGAGCGACGCCCAGACGCCATCGTCCAACGCCAAGTACGGTATGCCATGGAACCCCGCAATTGGCAGAGTCTGGCTGCCGTCCATGCCCTCCTGGTGCAGGGCGAGAGGTGCAACTACGACGAGGCGGCGACGCTGCGTGATCGCTTCGAGGCTTTTCGCCTTGTTATGTCCGGCCTGCTGCCCTGAGCTGGATGGCGTGGCAATCACGAGGTTCTGCGACAGCCTGACGCGGCCTGCATAGGTCGTCATCGCGATGCGCATTAGGTGATGGTGAGCCACGCCCAGATTACGCTTGCCTTCCATGCCAGGTGCCCAGGCGTTCATGCCAGCTTGTGTCCATAGATAATGGAGAAGGCCGAGCAACGTCATGCTCGCTTGGCCGGACCGAGGGCGGGGTGCGGCAATCTTCGTTTCCGCTGACCCCGCGTTCTCAGTTTCTTCAGGCGCGACTGCGGCGCGCTGCTGCAGTCCAACCTTCAGCTTGATCTTTACCGCGCCGTCATCAAGCTCCTGCACCACACCACGGCGGTAGGAACCCAGACCAGACATGCTGGGGTCGACACCGTAATAAACGCAGTCTTCGCTATGCTCGGCTCCTGTTTCAGGAAAGCGGGCGAGATGGAACCGGTCCGAATTGGCGCGGCTGTGTATCGAAAGGCGCTTCTCCCCGGAGCCTGAGCAACAGCAACGTACGTCAGCTTTGCCGTGCGCCATGAGCAGCACGCGCTTCCAGCCATCCTTGTATTCGTCCTGCGTTTGGAACTCAGGCGAATAAGGCCGCGTCATGGGTCCCAGCGAAATCACCACCGAGTAGACTTTTCGTTCCATGGGACTATCTCCTCGTTTCGACCGTCGAACCAGACACGGTGCTTGCATACGGCTCCTTGGCGCAGTCCCATTTCGCGCCGAAGTAGAACTCGCAAAGTACAAAAGCCGCGGCGAGGACCAAGGCGGAGAGTGCCCAGGCGATAAATTGCTTCATCATGAGATTCCATGTGCGGGATGGCCGGGCCGGCGGGAATTAGGAAACGCAAGAGCGTAGCCAAGAGCGGAACGCCGAAAGCCCAACATTCGTGCGGAATTGGTCCTCGCTTTGAGGCCCAGCTCTTCCGCCTCAGCTGAGGGTTTTGCCACATTCGAATCGGAGCGCTCAGCCAGGAGGTGTTAGCTGCTAAACACTCTTATCAACTGGTGAACGCCGATTCGGATGCCGCCAGCGAGATACCACGACGCTGGCGGATTCCTGCCGACTTGCACGGCGCGGACTGGTTGTTCTCCCGGTCCGGTGTTGGCCCGACCTGTTACTCGCCACAGGAGGCATGCAGATGCTGCTTGGGCGCTCGGTCTTGGCGTGGGAGGCTGCGCCTCACCTTCGCTTCGAACGGTGTCAGGGCTCTCGAGCCTCGTTCGACACCTCCAAAATCAATGTGCGTTGGTTCTTTTCACCGACGGGTACCCTGTATTTGTTGTTTGCTCTGCCCCGGTAGGCCAGCGGACTTCACGGGTCACCAATAGGCACATCGACTTTTGCTGCTTCTTTTTGTCCCTGGGGCATTCCGTACTCGCAGCCGTCTCCCCTTCTGCGGCGCCATTTCGGGCGGCGCAAGACGTTACTTCTGTGCGTATTGTTAAAGAGCATCAACCCATATTTGGGTGTGTATGAACATGATAACCCGCAAATAAACGTTGTCAACCCAAATATGGGTTTACGCGGGGGGTCGCGATTCAGTCCGTTTAAGTGGGAACAAAAAGACATTGTTTTCGTATCTGGTAACAGTAGGCCTAAATTCCGGCTGCAAGCTGCCGTTTGTACCTATATACAACCAGTAGACCGTGGCTCCCGTCGTCGTTTCGATCCGCCACTGCGAGGATCTATGCGCGTCGCTTGGGAGATTCCCCCTTTTTTGCAAGCGTTTGACGCTGAGCCTCTGAGTAACGCTCTATATCGTTCAAAATCAGCTGCTGGAATGCAGAATTGAGCGTGCGGAAGCACGTCAACAAAGTCTGCTCTTCCTGTGAGAGGGACAGGGTTCCTTCCACGGGGCCCATTGTTAACGACGGCAGATGCGCCGGATCCAGGTCCTCGACAAAAAGTTGCCAGAGGTCCAAACCGAAAGCCCGTGCGATTTCCGCAACGCTTTCCACTCCTGCGCTTCCCTGCGCGCGACGCACGCGGTCAACCGTCGACCGCGTTAGGCGGCCATTCGTTTTTTTCTCAAGAGCGGCATTAGATAGACCAGCCGTACGCATAAGCTGATCGACGTTCGTGCCGACGAGTTCTGTAGCTTTTTTTGCCATACGGAACTATGCCGCGCTGGCGCGCATATATGTGGGTTGAAATAACCCAAATACGGGTTAGAATCGGCTGCATGAGCGAACTTCATTTTTTTGACCGGGTGTTATCCCGCCTCCGCGCCGTCCCGTACAACGAACTCCAGGTGGTCGCCGACGCGACGCACGTGTCGCTGAGCAATCTGCGCAAAATCCGCTACGGCGAGGTGAAGAATCCAGGAGTCCAGACGGTTCAAGCGCTGGCTGACTACTTCGCCACCATAGACGTCCCATTCGACGGATCCAATCAAACTTCCGCTGTTCTCGCTAAGAAACCGTAGGGAACAGTCGATGTTCTTCGGTGTTTAGCAGCTAGACACGGAGTCTCGCGTTGGTTGCTGCACATCCGTACCTCACAAACACAGAGAAATGGCAAACATGAGAACTGTTGTAATTGCACAGAACAAAGGTGGTGTCGGCAAGACAGCTGACGCCGTCCACATCGCATTTCACGCCGCTGAACAAGGGCTCAAAACGCTCGTGGTGGATCTGGACACCGGGAATCTCTCCAAAACCATGCGTCAGCACCGTCTGGAGGTGCCGGCGAGCGCACTGTTTCTTGACGAGGCACCGGTCATACCCGAAGTCACGAGCCCGATTTCCCTGCTGCACGCGGATCGGCTTTTGGCCAACGTCATCTACATGCCCGTCGAACGGGCGATTCGGAATTTCCCGGTGAATCTCCGCGAGTTTGAAAAGCGCGGCTTCGACCTCTGCGTGATCGACACCCCTGCCAGCATCGGCATCGCCACCATCACAGCCCTTCGCACCGCGGATGCGGTGATAAGTCCGGTCGAGATGGAGGATTACAGCATCGAGGGCATCAAGGACATGATGCGTGTGATCGTCGGCGCCAAGCAGCACAACCCGAAGCTACATTTCCTGGGTATCGTACCGAACCGCGTGGACCGTCGTAATCCGCGCCAGGTCAAACATCTTGCCGAGGTACAAGCCGCACATGGCAAGCTTCTGGCACCCGTTGTGGTGGGCCTGCGCACCAGCGTTGCAGAGGCATTGGCGGCAGGAGAACCCGTCTGGAAGAGCAGGAAGACAACGGCACGGGTCGCAGGCGCGGAGATGCGTGCCCTTGGCAATCACGTCCTGCAGAAAATGGGAGTGGCGAAATGAGTTTAGCCGCTAAACAAGGTGATGCCGGCGGTCTGGACTTGGCCGGCTTGGGCGATCTGGCCGCGATGCTGGACGGCGCGCAGCCCCAGGCCCGCGAGCCTGGGATGTACGACATAAGTCGCATCCATGAGGACGAGCGGAACTCCCGTAGCGAAGATAATCCGGGATATAGCGCAGAAAGCATCGGTGAACTTGCGGAATCGTTCAAACGCCGTGAGCGCCAGGGCAAGCGCGGCATCAAGTCTCCTTTGTCGCTGCGGCCGCACCCGACCATTCCTGGAGACTTCATTATCAATCACGGACACCGGCGCTTTCGTGGTGCGAAGGTCGCTGGTCTGGCGTCCGTGCCGGGCTTCGAGGATCCTGATTTTGATGACGTGGACCAGGTCATCGAGAACGTGCAGCGCGAGAACCTGACATCTCGAGAGATTGCTGATTTCATTGGCGGCAAGCTGTCAGCGGGCTGGAGCCAGGCCGACCTAGCGCGTGAACTCGGGAAATCCAAAGCCTGGGTGAGTCACCATGCTGGCCTGCTCACGCTGCCAGAACCGGTCGCCGAAGCCGTTACTGCGGGAAAGGTCACAGACGTCACGCTGGCCAACGAGCTGGCGACAGCGCATCGTTCGGATCCGGAGGCGGTTGCCGCGCTCTTGAATTCACCGGATGTAAAACCTACGCGTGCGGCAGTGAAGGCGATTCGGAAAGCCGCGGACGCTAAGGAAAAGTCGCCAGAAGCACCGCCGGATGAGACGTCAACGTCATCACCTAACGAGGCGACAGCCCGTGCGGTGGTCGAGCAGTGCTCGACCCAAGTGTTCCTTGCAAAAGATTCAAGCACTCCACCCGCACCAGGCGAACTTCCCCCGGCCGTTGGCCTTGAATTTCAAAGAAGCATAGATCGCCTCGAGCAGCATAGACGGGATAGCACCAGCGCCGCACTTCGAAAGAAGGGGACTGATGCCCTGGTACGCCTCATCAATATCGCACAGAGCGATACTGGCCAAGGCGAACGCGTGGCGGACTTTCTGCTCTCGTGGTGGAACGCGACCAGCTGCGGCGGCTTTGACCTGACTGACTTATGGAGCGTGGATGCTGAAATAGCGGATGACATGCTCGACGTGATTGGCCTGATTTGCCAAACGCGCGCATATCCCGATACCCTTGGGACCGAGATTCATGGACAGTTCAAGGCACTCGTCGTGCTGTGGCGTCCGGCGCTGTGCGACGCCTGACAGATTGTTTAGCCGCTAAACACCGAAAGAGGAACCACCGATGGAAAGCGCTCTCGCCAAGATCAATGCCCAGATTCAGGCACTCCAGCGTCGAGCTGAAAATCTCCGCCTGAATGGTCGGGCAGCAGCCCTTCAAAAGATCGTCCGGCAAATGCATGAGTTTCAGATATCCCCGTCGGATATCCAGGCCGCATTTAGCACCGCGAAGGTGTCCAGCCGCAAGCGCAAAAAGGCGGTGGAGCGCGCAGCGCCTGGCCGCCACGTGGCGCCGAAGTATCGCCACCCCGAATCCGGAGATACATGGAGTGGCCGTGGACGCGCACCCCGCTGGCTGGCGGCGGCGGAGCGTGGCGGCGCCAGTCGGGAACAGTTCCTCATTTGAAGGAGAGAACCGCATGTTCGCTGCGGTCATATTTGCCGGCGTGCTCCTCTTCGCATTCAACGAAGGAATGTCGTTCGCTTTGCTGCTTACTGCTTGCTGCCCGACCCCTGATCGGTCCTTTGGTCAGTTGGTACATTGATCTGGTCGGACCTACAGGGGAGGGCGTTGTCGCAAACCTCCTCTACGGCACGATGACAATCCAGCTGCTCGCACTGGTTGCCGCTCCACTGCTTTATGGCCCGGCGCTGCCGAGCAAGCTGTCCCGGTTTGGACGACGGTGAGTGCCCAGCGTGGCGGCTTCGTTAGCGCTCCTCGGGTAAAATATAGACCTCAACGGAGATACGAAGTGTCCACTGCCTACGACCTGAAGGAACGCCGCCGCGCCGTCGTGAACGCGGTCGCCAGCCAACGTCTCGAAGGGCTTGAACCCGATTCCAGGACGATCGCGGAGCTGGAGCGCGTAGCTGAGGGCACCTCGAGCGTATCGGATGTGATCGATACACTTCGCTCCCGCGTTGCTGCCGGCGAATTTCGCAAGCCGGCTTCTGCCTGACGATAACAGCAGACACCTCTCAGGCGGCCAGCCACGCCCATGGCCAAATACCCCGTCGACGCCAACGCCAAGGATCAATACTTAGACCCCGATAGTGGCGTCCTGCGCAATCGACTCGGCATCACTGATCAAGCCGAACTGGACAAGGTGGAAGCGACCTTTGCAGCGGTGCGCGCCTATGAACTCGCCGTTTCCCCGGTGCGCGGCGATTTCGACCTGGCACACCTGCAGGGAATCCATCGGCGGCTCTTCGGAGACGTCTACGACTGGGCGGGCACGATTCGGACCGTTGATATTTCGAAGGGCACCACTCGCTTCGCGAGCCACCAGCAGATCGCAAGGTATGCAACTCAGATTACCGTTCCGCTCGCGCGCGACCAACGGCTGCAGGGGCTTTCACCCGTGCGATTCAGCAGCAGGGCCGGCCATTACCTCGGCGAGTTGAACGTGCTGCATCCGTTCAGAGAAGGGAACGGAAGGAGTATCCGTGAGTTCATCGGTCAGTTGGCACACGATGCTGGATATGGCATCGACTGGCAAGGCATCGACCGAGCGGAGATGACCCGCGCTTCAATCGAAGCGTATGAGGGTGATTCGAGCCGCATGGGGTCTTTAATCCTTTCGGGCTTGCGCGATATTGACCGCGAGTTCGCGCTCGACCTGGCCAGAGCCGTGCTCGGAGACGACACCCAGCCCGTCATGGCCGTTCAGGGCAGGACATATGAAGGCACGGTCGTAGGGGCCACCGAGCGATACATCCTTCAGGAGCTGACGGATCGTGGCGGGGAATTGGTCCTCCACAGCCGCGGTGCCCTTGTTAACGCTCAGATCGCAGTGCCTGGCCAGTCGGTGGAGATCCGATACCCGCACGGAAATGTCGGCGTGGTTGAAAAGTCGGTCGATGGGCCAAGCCGCGACTTGATCCGACAGGGTGAGAAATCTCGGGGATTCGACCGCTGACGTCTCGTGTTTAGCTGCTAAACCGTAAGGACAAAAGCCTTTCCCCTAGCCCGTGGGTATGTGGATGGTCGCTGCGCGGTCACTCGGCTCGCGGCTTCATAAGCTGCCTGACGGTCATGCACAACGAGAAGGTAGAATTACTGCTCATTGCCCAGATGCACCACCTTCTGGACCAACGCGGCCTCAAAGAAGCCGGCCACGCGCCCGAGCGATCTCTGTCTCGGTGTCGCTACGTGTTCAGCCGCTAAACCATCACGGCAAAAGCCGTTCATTAGAACCCGTGGATATGTGGATGATCGCTGCGCGACCACTCGGCTCGCCACACTCGGCCCATGGACAACCGCCGATGGACAAACGGTGGACAGGCTCCGCCTGCCCACGCGCTTGACCACAGGGTATGCCCACCGGCTTCCCGAGTTTCACCCACATGTCCACCGGCTCCCATCTGTCAGTCATTAGATGCAGAACCTCAAAACAGCAGCGCTAACGATGCAGCAGGTACGTTTTGAGGGTGGGCCAACCCTTTGCCCGTTCCAGGATGTGGCCGATCGCTTTCATGGCCTTGGTGATCGTTTGCGGCGTGTAGTCGTCCCGCGGTGAGTTGGCCACCTCAAGCCGGGCCTGGACGTTAGAAATCGTCCATTGCGCGCCGCCTGTAGTCTGGCCCAGCTCGTCCCAGGACAAAGGCACAGAAATGCCCTACCCGGGCCTTGCCTGTGCCGACCACGCGGCTGCTGTGGTGGCCCCGAAACCGTTCCGAAGGTAGTCCACGAAGATTTTTCGCACGTGATTGCTGGGACGGCTCTTGGCGACGAAAAGTTGGGGAAGGGTCCTGGCCAGGTGGCGCACCATGGCAGCCGAAAAGCCTTTGACGACGTCCCACCCGTACTGCTTGCGCAGGGGCACGACAACGTGCACACCCTTTCCCCCACTTGTCTTCAGCCAACCCTCCAGCCCCACGCCCTCCAGGAGTACGCGCACCAGGTGCGCTGCCTGTTGAACCGTCTGCCATGTGACGCCTTCACCCGGGTCGAGGTCGAGGATGAACCTGTCGGGCTTTTCTATGGCCGTCTTCACCGCGTTCCAGGTATGAAACTCGATGACGTTCATCTGCGCGGCCCACATGACCGCGTCGGGACTAGGCACCTCCAGTAAGGCGGGGTGGCCAGGATGAAGCCGCTCCAGCGAGGAGGCAACGCCCGGCATCGCGGCGTCCAGGTGCTTCTGAAAGAATAGCCGGCCCTGGATACCACTCGGTGCACGCCCGAAGGACACGGGCCGGCCCTTTAGATGCGCCACGAGAAGAGGTGCCACGAGAAGAGGTGCCACGAGGTCGTAGTAGCGGGCGAGATCCAGCTTCGTCACACCGGTCGACGGATCAATAATCCGTTCCGGATTGGATGCCTCGCTGAAAGGCACGTTGTCATCCTGGCCTGCAGCGACCAGCTGAGAGAGCAGCGCCCGGCGTAGGCGAAGCTGCTCCCCCCCCGGATATCCCTCCCGGCAATAAAGGGCAGGTCAAAGGCATAGAAGATGATGTCCTCGGTGCGCTTGCCGTCGACGGCGTTCTGAAGCGCTTTGAAACTCGGCACGCCGTTGCCGGCCAGGACGACGATTTCGCCGTCGATCCAACGTTCGGATGTCGAATGGACGGGACTAGGTGACGTGCCTTGGTGGCGTGGAATTGTGTTTAGCAGCTAAACAAAAGCGTACCCGGTTGGTGGTGTTTAGCCGCTAAACAGTCTGTGAGTTCAGGGGGGCAATGAAAAGCGCCCCGATTGGGGCGCTGGTCTTGACGAATCGCCTACATGGCATGAGGCCCGACGCCGGATCGCGTCTTCGGGGCGGAGACTTCAAATGGGCTGGCGGATCGTTTGGCCCCGCGCTGTGCCAACTCTCCCTTCCAACCTTCCTCCCAGGCGTTCACCCGCTTGAGCCAGTCGCTGGGAGATTCCCCCGTATGACCTGGCATTGCGGCCGCCTTTAGATATGGGCAATCCAGGAGGCTGAGTCCGTTACGGGCTGCTTCCGCGCCCTTCTTCTGGATGTCGTCGAGCATGACATATCCTCCAAAAGCTGCGGGAGCTTAGTATGCCAATTAAACGCCGTTCAAATCAATAGTATGCCTGCACTGGGCGAAGGGGGGCCTTCACCGGGGCGCCATCCCTTTGCGTAGCTTGTTAGGGTCTTCCAGTAAATCGCGAACCATCTGCTCCTGCTCGGCAACGCCGGGTTATGCGGCGAGAATTTCGAACCACTCGTCAAACACGGGCGCCAGTACGCCGGACGGGCGTTTAAAGCCTCCCGATAGTTGCTTGGTGCGCAGGATGAACGAACGATAGCGCTTGCCCTCCTGCAGGAGCGCCTGGACATCGCAATCAGTGATCTTGCCGTCGGGGCCGCGATGGCGCTCCTGGATAGCGCGCAGGTGTTCCAAACGGACCGGGGGAGTGAAAGGTATGACGCAAAAATATTGTATTAATACGCAGTGTAAAAAGTCCTGGATCCGCACAATACCGCCCCGATTTCGGGCTTCGATTGACAGTGACCATGAGCAATCCAGGAGACTGGCGTCGTATGGTCGGCTCCTATTGGGCGGGACCGCCGGGATGGACCCTTTGCCGAGTCTGGGTCGATGGACGTCGCCAGCACGAGCTAATGGCATAGCAGGGCGGACTCGGCGCACATGATTGGCATGCGTGCGTTTTCTTAAGCGGCGCTCGCCTTGTACGACCACCAACCGCGTTCCTGACCCTCAGATTGGTTCGATGGCGTCCGGCAGTTGATAACTTGAATTGCCAACTTCCTGCCGCACAGGATGCCAGGCGAAGGCGTCCTCGGGCACGCCTTCGTGCAGCAGATCTCGGGCATCACCCGCCGAAATTGCTGGATCGATCCAACGTTGCGCGATCTTGGGTGGCAATGCCACAGGACGCCTCGCATGGATGTCCACCATCCCACCTTTCGTGTCGTTGGTCACGATCGCAAAGCCATGGGCGGCGTCGACGGGCGCATCCGGCGTCCAGGCCGTCAATGCTGCGAAGTAAAGCGGGCCATCCCCGTAAATGTAGTGCGGCTGTTTCGTGCCATCGGTCAGCACGGGCCATTCGTACCAACCGTCCGCCGGCACAAGGATGCGGCCAAATCCGATGAGGAACCGCCAGGGCCAGCCGTTCTTCAGGATGGTCTCCAGCTTCGCATTGCTCATGAAGTGTTTGAAATCGGGACGCTACCCCACGGCAGTCTAGCCATGGCTTCGGGGCCTTCAACCAGGCGATGCAAAGTGAGCGGGCGGGTGCCCGGGGGTATGTTGAATCGCGGCCCCGCTGGGTCCGCGAAGATCTTGCCCTGGTTGGTGAAGATCCGCTCAACGTAGTCCATCGGACCGGATTTTTGAACGATTCGACCGCACATCCATCACCTCTGTGAATGCAGATGTCCGGCCAGTATAGGCGCGGGCCCGCCGTACTGCAGGGGGCCACCACCAGGGAGAGGAGGGCTGTCTTGCGTCTTTGGCGATCATGACACGCTGTTCTCGCCGTCAAGTGCTGCGCAACGCCGGCGGCGCCGGCGCCGCTTGCGGCCAGAGGCCGGCAAGCCACTTGACCGCTCCGCTGCAGCGTATCCCAGGATCGCCGGGCAATCCCGCCCGGCACTGGAGATCCAGCCATGCAGTATTCCATCGCGTTCAACACCATCGATCACGCCGCGGGCGCGCTCTTCGTACAAGATTCTGCAGGCGCGGTGCGCCCGGCTGCGCCGAAAGAGATCCTCGCTGCGGCACGCGAGGTCGTCCTGCGGGAGATCCAGCGAGGCCAGCTCATGGATTCGCCAAAGCTCGTGCGCGAGTTTCTGCAGCTGCGGTTGAACCCTAGTCTGGAGCACGAAGTGTTTGGCATCATGTACCTGAACCCGCGCGCCGAACTGATCGCATATGAAGAACCGTTCCGTGGCACGTTGAGTAGCGCTCCTGTATATCCGCGCGAGATCGTCAAAGCTGCGCTGGCGCACAACGCGGCGAGCGTGATCCTGGCGCACAACCATCCGAGCGGTCATGCCGAACCGAGCGCGGCCGACATCGGCATGACGCGTCAGCTCAAAGATGCGCTCGCGCTGGTCGGCACCACCGTACTCGATCATCTAGTCGTGGCCGGCAGCAGGATCGTCTCGTTCGCGGAGAAGGGCATCATGCCCTGACCGGCAGCGCCGGGCCTGGCGCTGGTGTCAGGCCTTGGGCGCATCTTTGCCCTGCGCGCACCAGGCGCAAGGGGCTTTCGCGGCATATAGCCGCTCGCTGCGCTCGCTTTATATTCCACGTCCCCTTGCCCCCGGCGCTTGTTCCGCAGGGCGCCAGTGCTCCCGTCCCGCCACCCGGCCGGGCCCTACTTCTGAGGAGCACGACATGACCCAAGCCACTCTTTCCGTCGCACGCCTGGTTTCCGATGGCGAACGCATGCACTTTCTCCCCAAGGCGTTTGGACGCCGCCTGATGCTGCGCGGCGAAATCAGCGTCTATAACTGGCTGGATCGCCTGTCTAGCGAATACGCGGGGGGCTTCTGGCACTACTACGAAATCCCGAACGGCTTTTACATGGCGCCGGCCGATTACGACACCCTTCACATCGAATGGCCGATGAACTGGTGCGATCGCACCATGTCGGCTGACGCCGCCGGCATCGTGGTCACGCTTTACGCCCTCTGCGAATTGTGCGGTCAGTATCCCAGCGACGACCTGGTCGAGAAGTACCACGCCCTGCGCGACTTCGCCGGCGAGCACGCAGAGGCGCGCGCGATCTTCGCAGCGATCGACTGACGCAAGCACTGCCCGCCTCGGCGGGCATTTTTCTGCTGCGGCAGCCGCATATGGGGCGATGCCCCTACTAAGTGGCGCTGAATGGGGGAGGGGAGCGCTTCGAAGTTAGACCGTTGAAGACCATACGGGGTGGCGGGTCTGCATTCCCGGTCAGTGTGCCACGGCGTTCTCGCGTTCAAGTGCTGCGCGGCACCGGCTTTGCCGGCACCACTGGCGGCCGCCGGCCGTCTTCGACACTTGAGCACTGCGCTGCGCCGTGCCTCTCAAGTTCCGGGCATTCCCGCCCTGGCAACCGGAGAGACCACATGGCCAAAACCTCAAATGCACAACAACGTCGCTTTCTGAACGACGCCGACGCACACCAAAAGGAGATCGTTAGCCTGCTGCGCCAGGTCGCACACACGCGGGGTATCGACCGCGTGTGGAGCGATTGGGTGGAGATCTGCGCGATCGCATTGGCTCGTGCAGATCTCGCGCAGCGCGAGGCACGCGAGCAGCGCTACCTGCAGGTGATCGCTCAGTATGAGCGCGCGGAGCTCGATCAGCTCGTGCAGGCATTCGCGCACCTGGTAATGTCCTACGAGCTGCGCGTTGGGGCCGCAGACTTTGGCGATGTCCTGGGAAGCACCTTCATGATGCTGGATATGGGCAACGCCCGCGCGGGTCAATTCTTCACGCCGTACGAGGTTTCGCGCCTGATGGGGAACATGATGATGGGCGATGGCCAGGCGCTGGTCGACAAGACAAGCGCGACCGGATTCGTCCGCGTCCTGGAGCCGGCCTGCGGCGCCGGCGGCATGCTGATCGCGGCAGCGCACGCGCTGCACGACGCTGGCCTGAACTACCAGCAGTGCATGCACGCGACCGCGATCGACATCGATCAGCGCTGCGTTCACATGACCTTCATCCAACTCGCGCTGCTGCACGTGCCGGCTGTGGTCATCCATGGCAACGGCCTGACTGGCGAATGCCGCGAACAGTGGTTCACGCCTGCTCATGTCCTGGGCGGCTGGGGCGCGCGGCTTCGCCGCCGCGAAGCGGAGGAGGGCGCTCGAGCGCTACTGGACGCCCCGGCGCCCGCTGACCAGGTCCTGGTCAATGAGGTCAACGGCGGAGACATTTCCTCCAAGGTTGAGCTGCCGTTGCAGGCCATTCCGAAGGCAGCACGCCAAGCCGCTGCGGCTGGCCAGATGGCGCTCTTCTAGCAGCATTGATTTGGCCCCAGACGGGGCCAGGCGCGTCGGTGACGCGCCATTGCTTGCTCATGTCGGGCGGCAAGCACTGCACGGAGCATACAGTCGCATCCCATTCCCGCACGGACGGCAGGGCCGCTGCGCGCGGCTTTGTAGCCGCGGCCCCTCCTTCAAGGGCTTTCGCGGCATAAACCGTTCGTTGCACTCACTATTTATTCCACGTCCCTTGACCGCGCTTTCATGGGCTGCGCCCGCCTGCCCCGTGCAGTGCAATGCAGATCGGCTGACATTGCTGCACGCAAGGAGCCAACCATGAG
>RCUK01001432.1_pt1 | contig 15231 bp, 19 predicted proteins | sample 2166381 | NCBI WGS metagenome assembly RCUK01 (sample SAMN09932809, study PRJNA488358) | compost metagenome | isolation source: compost soil in an enriched community | place: Germany: Experimental Botanical Garden | reverse complement strand
GGAGTTTTTTGTGGGCGATGAGGGGTTCGAACCCCCGACCCCCTCGGTGTAAACGAGGTGCTCTGAACCAGCTGAGCTAATCGCCCTAATACAATTTAGATTTTTTCATTTCCTTATTGCGAGTGCAAATATAGGCTAGTTTTTCGCTTATGCAAAATATTTTGATAAAAAAATCAATATTTTTTTTAGAGATATAGATATCTATTTGGTGTTTAATTTATTAGCAGTAAAATAAATTATCAAATAAATCCAGCAGGATGATTGTAAGTCTGGATTTATTTGATAATTCAAAGCTTATTTCGATAGGGTAGGCTCATTGCGGTAAATATAATCACCATGAATACCCGTGAAAATTTTGTCCATTTCATCCAAAAAAGCTTTTCTTTCGTCCTCTTTTGGCCAGGCGGCTTTGATTAATTCATCGTCCTTGTCGTTCGATTTTTCTAAATCGGATAAGGAGTCAAAGTAGTATGCTTCCAGAAAATCCCTGCTGTCAGATCCCCAAGTGTGACGATGAGGATAATAGCCTTTTACATAGGGATTCTTCATGGTTACTTTTTCGTTAAATTCTTTCAGTCCCTTCCCTTGACCGTTCATGGCCATTTGCGATTTGCGTACATATACAATCATAGGCTCTTTGGTAGTTGGTTTAACTTCTTTGGTTTCTAAGACAGAAGTGTAGATTTCATCAGAATGCTGGTGGGTATAATAACTGTTGTATTTTGCCAAAAAAGCAGTTCTTTCTTTTTCGTCCGGCCAGGCTTTTTTAATCAATTCTTCGGTTACAGCATTTGCTTTCTCGATGTCTTCCCAAGTTTTAAAAGCAGAAACATGCAATATTTCAGAACTGTTTGCGGTGTAATAGTGGTGGAGAATTTCAGATCCTAAAATCAAATCGTTCTTACTCGTGACCTTATCAAAATATTCCTGTTCGGTTTTTCTCCAATCTTTTCCGTCCGAATCTAAATTCCTATGCAAAGTGGTAACTGTAATAAATACAGGTTTCGGGTCTTCCTGAGCTTGCGTGTTAATACTCAGTAATAATGTTAAAATTAACATTACCAGTGCTAAATTACTTTTCCTTTTCATAATAACTTAAGAATTAATGATTAATTAATTAAAAACGAGTATTAAATTTAACTCATTTAAAATCAATACATTACAATAATTAAATATATTTTTTAAGAAAAAAATGGCTTTTGCTTACATTCCTTTATTTAAGGGCAATTCAGCTACTACAAAAGTACTTCCGCCAATAAAAATAAAATCATCATTTGTGGCGTTATTCTTAGCTGACTCATAAGCTTCTGATACAGAAGTAAATATGTTTCCGTGTAAATGGTATTTTTGCGCTTCTTCCTGTAGGGTTTTCGCATCTAAACCACGGGGGATATTCGGTTTGCAGAAATAGTAAATAGCGGTAGCGGGAAAAAGGGGTAAAACTTCATTTAGGTCTTTGTCGTTCACAACTCCTAATACGATATGCAGTTTTTCGAATTTTTCTTTTTTTATTTGATTCAGGACAACTTCCAATCCATTTTTATTGTGGGCCGTATCACAGACAATTTTTGGAAATTCCCCTAATTGTTGCCATCTGCCTTGAAGTCCCGTGTTTTTTACCACTTGCAATAAGCCGGACTTAATGTCTTCGTGAAAGATTTTAAATTCTTTTTGTGCGTTCAAAACAGCAATAGTTTGCAGTACGGTCTTTTTGTTGTGCAATTGGTAATCACCTATTAAGTCGGAAGAATAAGTTTCTGTGACCAGATCGGAAGCAAAATAGATATCCGAATGGCATTCTTTGGCTTTAGCCAAAAAAACAGGCTTGGTTTCAGGAGTGTATTCTCCAATAACGACAGGGATTCCTGGTTTTATAATTCCTGCTTTTTCATAAGCTACAGATTCTAATGTATTACCGAGAAATTGGGTGTGATCCAATCCGATATTGGTAATGACGGATACCAACGGTGTAATGATATTGGTAGCGTCTAATCTTCCGCCCATTCCAACTTCAATTACGGCGATATCGACCTTTTCTTTGGCAAAATAATCGAAAGCCAAACCCACGGTCATTTCAAAAAAGCTCATGTCATTGGCTTCAAAAAAGGCTTTATGCTTGTTCACAAAATCACAGACAAAATTTTCAGAAATTTCTCCCGAAGCTCCAGGGCCAATGATTTTGATGCGCTCCCTGAAGTCTTTCAAATGAGGGGAAGTGTATAGCCCCACTTTGTAGCCCGCTTCCTCAAGTATGGAGGCCAGCATGTGTGAGGTAGAACCTTTTCCGTTTGTTCCGGCAACATGAATGCATTTGATTTTTTTTTGTGGATTGTCGAGATGATCTATCAGTAAATGCGTGTTGGTCAAATCTTTTTTATAAGCCGAAGCACCTTGAAGTTGGTACATCGGGAGTTGATTGAATAACCAGTTTATCGTGTCTTGATAGTTCATTTTGTGTTTAATGGTTTTGAAAATGGATATGAATTTTCAAATATATTATTCGCCTAATTTAAAATTGACCGTTATAAAGCCAATTTGAGTTTCCGGTGCTTTTGGGTCCGGTTGCCATTTGTATTTTCTGGCTGTTGCCAAAGCGGGTTCTACCAGGCACGGATTTGTATTTGTTGTTCCTTTGGTGTATTTGGCGCCAATGACATTTCCGTTTCGGTTGACTGTGATTTGTACAACAACGGTTCCGAATTCATTGCATTTCTGCATTTCTTTTCCTCTGCTCATTATTTGTCTACCGTTTAGTCCCCAGCCTCTTCCATCGCCGGTTCCGCTTCCGGAACCGTAATAACTGTTTGAATAAGGGTTGCCGTTAAGGCTTCCTTTGTCACCGGCTTCCTTGTCATTGCCTTCTCCGCCTTTTGCTTTTCCGTCAGATTTAGGGCCATTTATTAAGCTTGATAAAGCATCAGATGTGCTTTTTGATGGTTGTGGGTTTTCTTTTGGTTTTGGTTTAACTTCTTCTTCCTTTGCAGTCTCTTTGGTCGGCTGTGTTTTCTTTGTTTTCTTCATGACAACGGCTTCCTCAATATCTTGGGACAGAACATTTTCATCGGTTGCGGTGGCTTGTTTTGCTGCTGATGTTTTTGGAGCAGATTGTATTGCCTCGGTAGGTTGAATGTTTCCCGATCCAAACTCAGTTGTGCCAAAGTTTATGGCGATTCCGTTTTCCGGTGGTGGATCTAAAGAAGTTAATCCTAAATAAAAGAACAAAACAAATAGAATCACAAAAATAATTGATGTGATTGCAAATGATTTCTTTTCTTCTTTTGTTTCTAAATATTTCATGAAAAATAATTCTTTTTTTTGGTAGTCACAATTATTTAGGTCTTACAGCCAAAACAACCTTGATTTGGTTTCTGTTGGCAATGTCTAAAACATTGACGGCTTTCTCAATTGGGACTCCTTCTTCTGCTCTTAAAATTATGGCTTTGGTTTTGTCTGCAGAAAATGAGGATAATAATTTTGATTCCAGTTCAGTTTCTGAAACGGGCTGTTTATCAATGAAAAATTCCAGTTTTTTATTGATGCTGACTGCTATGTTTTTATTGCTATCCGTTTTTCCTTTTGCTTTAGGCAGGACTAAATCTAATGCGTTTGTCGTTACCATTGTTGAAGTTAGCATAAAGAATATCAGCAATAAAAAGACAATGTCTGTCATTGATGACATATTGAAGTCGGCGCTAACTTTATTTCTTCCTCTTAAATTCATAATTATGCTGGATCGTTTAATAAGTCTAAAAAGTCAACTGCGTTGGCTTCCATTTGATGTACAATTTTATCCGTTTTTACAACGAGATGATTATAGCCTACATAAGCGATAATCCCAACTACAAGACCAACAACTGTTGTTGTCATGGCGGTGTAAATTCCCTCTGAAAGTGCCCCGACTTCTATTTGTCCGCCAGAACTTGCCATTTTGTGAAAAGCTTGAACCATTCCCACTACCGTTCCTAAGAAACCAGTCATGGGTCCTGCTCCGGAAATGGTGGCGAGCATGCTTACGTTTTTTTCCAGTTTGTAAATTTCTAACTTTCCGGCATTCTCTATGGCAGTGTTGATGTCGTCTAGAGGCTTTCCACATGCCATTTTAGCATTGTCAATGCGTCCGTTTCGGATGTTTTCTCTAATTTGCCCCATGAAGTTTACATCAATTTTTGAAGCTGAATTTATAGCCATCAGACGTTCAAAATAAAGATAAAGCGCAACAAAAAACATAAGGAATAGGGATGTCATGATTAGCTGACCTGCTAATCCTCCGCTAGTTAGTAATTCAATAATGGATAAAGTTTTTTCAACAGGAACCGTTTCGGCTAAACTTTCTTGTGTGACAGCCAGGCTATCAACTTGTAACAATATACTCATACAGATTTTCTTTATTATGGAAACGCTAATATATTATAAAAATTGCTATTTTCTGAGATTAATATAACCGGCAAAAAGGACTTATTTTAAACATTAATTTTTGGACTGAAAAAAGTCAGTTCGATGTATTCGTGTTAAAACGGATACTTCAAACTGACTCTTAAATTGGTATTGTAAGTTAATTAAAAAAAAAGTTATACTAACTGCTTTAAGGCAATTTCAAAAGCAGTGGCGCTAATATTTGTTTTTGATGGATTTAAATCATGTGCTTTTTCGATGGCTCTTTTAATCGTTTCCGAAGTGTCATGAAAGATAGCTTCATCCGTCATTTGTACTTTCTTTTCCATGAAATAAGCAAAAACTCTTGCCATTCCGCAGTTTGAAATAAAATCCGGAATCAAACTTACTTTGTGATCCACATGTTCCATAATTGGACCAAAAAAGATTTCTTTATCAGCAAAAGGAACATTCGCTTCCATAATTGGACCAAAAAAGATTTCTTTATCACCAAAAGGGACATTGGCGCCACATGAAATAACTTCAAGACCATTAGCAATCAAACTATCAATTTGGGATTGAGTTACTAATCGGGAAGCCGCGCAAGGCGTAAATATTTCAGCACCGATAGTCCATATTTTTTCATTGATTTCAGCAAAAGGAATCATCTGGTGAGCGATAAGCTTGTTCCCGTCTTTAGCCAAAAATAAAGCTTTTATTTCTTCAAAAGTGAAACCTTCTTCGTTAATTAAACCACCGTCTCTGTCAATGATACCGATGATTTTGGCTCCCATATCTGCCAAGTAAAAAGCAGCTGCTGAACCTACATTTCCAAATCCTTGAACAATGGCTTTCTTTCCTTTTATATCACCGCCGTAAATGCTATAATAATGACGGACAGCTTCAGCAACACCATAGCCGGTAATCATATCGGCTACCGTATATTTTCTGGTAACGTCAGGGGAAAATTTCGGGTTTTCAATTACTTTAACCACACCTTGACGCAATTGGCCAATTCTATTGATTTTATCGGCTTCGGTTGGTTTGAAGTGTCCATTGAAAACACCTTCCTGCGGATGCCAAACACCACATTCTTCGGTCATCGGAATTACTTCATGTATTTCATCGACGTTCAAATCGCCTCCAGTTCCGTAGTAGCTTTTCAATAGTGGAGAAACGGCTTTGTACCAACGTTGCAAAACCCCTTTTTTTCTAGGGTCATTCGGATCAAAATTAATACCTGATTTGGCTCCGCCAATGGCAGGACCGGAAACCGAAAATTTCACTTCCATAGTTTTGGCCAAAGACAAAACCTCATTCATATCTAATCCTTTTCTCATTCGTGTTCCTCCACCTGCAGCACCACCGCGAAGGGAATTGATAACTGTCCAGCCTTCGGCTTCGGTTTCGGCATCTTTCCAATTGAAAACTATTTCAGGAGCCTTATTTTCGAATTTCTTTAATAAATCTTTCATTTATTGCGATATGTTTAATTTTGACAAATATAAAAAATAGAATAATGTGAAATATGTATTTTTAATATTATTTTAAAGTTTAAACAATTTCCGTGATAAACGAGCTTTTCCTTCATTTATAGCCATAAAAAAAGGCCTATTAAAGGCCTAGTAAACTTTTTTTCAATTCTTCATCTATTGGATTGTCCGAAAGCCAAATTCCAAATAAGGCTCTTTTAAACTCAAATCCTTCCACTTTTCCTTTAAGTGTTTTGTTCTTGAATACAAATACAGAATTGTCATTTGGAGAATAGGTCAGCTCAAATACATCCCCATTTTTAATGTCTTCTGCTAAATAGGTTTTGAATAATTCGATTTTAGGTTGTAATGCTTTTAATTTATCCCCGGCTGATTTTTCAAATCCGCTGTTCATGGCTCTGGTTAATTTTCCTGATGATACCAAAGCAGAGGTAATTTCTATTCTGATCGCCATTTCAGAGTTTCCTTCAATGATTTCTTTAGCATCTTGTGATAATTGCGATAAATACAAAGCTTGGATATAAACTTCAACCCACATTTTTGATCGTGATCCTGCTCCATTTAAGTTTAGAGTTGAGTTTTGGAATGTAATTGTTCTTGGAATGGTTACGCCTTCAAATACTATTTGTTTTTGAGCTTTAACATCTGATGATAATGCTGAAATAATAAGTGTGATAGCTAAAAAAAACTTTTTCATTTTTATTCTGAATTTATGATATAATTTGAGGGTGCAAAATTAATGCTAATTTCTAAATTTCAGCTATGTTTTGAGGGGTTATTATGTCAATTATGCAATTTTTTGAGCAGATATCTGTTTAAAAGTTAAATATTTGTGGGAAATGTTGACCTAATTTCTAAAGATTGAAATACTTTTCTTAATTATGGAAAATCACTCCGGAACTATGATCTTTTTGAGCTCCCGTCACACTACTCAAAACATTGATTTCGTCTCTTAGTTTTAAAACACCCAGCAAAGCAAAAATTAAGGCTTCTTTAAATTCCAATATTTTGGCTTCCGGGATAATGATTTTCATTTCCGGCAAATAGGATTGCACGCGTTCAATAAGAAAGTTGTTATAAGCTCCTCCGCCGGTTATAAGCAGACTTCCTTTTTTAGTAGGCAATGCCAAAGCGATTTGTAACGCCACATGCTCAGTGAAAGTTCTTAGTTTATCTTCAATAGTGATCTCGAAATTCTCAATGAGTGGTAAAACGGTTGTTTTCACAAATTCAAAACCCAAGGATTTAGGATGTGTCTTTTTATAAAAGTCCAAAGCGTTTAATTGAGCTAATAGAAGTTCATTCGTTTTTCCTGTTCGGGAAATCAACCCTTTATTATCATAGTTTAATCCCAATTGATTGGCATAGAAATTTAAAACAGTATTTACCGGCGAAATATCAAAGGCAATACGTTTGTTATTCTCTTCAAAAGATACATTTGAGAAACCGCCTAAATTCATGCAATAATCGTATTCAGAAAATAAGATGCGATCACCAATTGGAACCAAAGGAGCACCCTGACCACCCATTTGCACATCCTGAACCCTGAAATCACAAACTACAGTTTGCTGAATTAAAGAGGCTATTTCAGGTAAATTGCCAATTTGAAGTGTAAACCCGTTTTGTGGCTGATGCAAAATAGTGTGTCCATGAGAGCAAACAGCATCAAGATCTGAAATCGCATGCCTTTTTATGAAATCCGATATGATAGAAGCTAAAAGTTGGGTGTAGTCCTGATTTAATATTTCCAGTTCCTCTTTAGAGAAATCTACCGCCAGTTTTAGTCTGTTAACCCAATTCGGACTGTAAGGAATAGTTTCGTTTTCAAGGATTTCAAAAGTCCATTTTTGATTATTTATTCTAAATTGAATATGGGCCAAATCAACTCCGTCAAGCGAAGTTCCCGACATGACGCCGATAACGTTATAGTAATCTAGTTTCATTCTTTAAATTTCTAAAGGGATATTGATAATTTCACAATAATAAAGTATCTTTGGCTGATTTTTTTACACAAAAAGGAATTTAATACAGACAACATAAAACAATCGTCAATTTTAAAACAAAAAGTAAAAAAAATAAAATACTTTCTTAAGCTGTAAATTTAAGGATTGTAATTGAGGAATTTTACTTTTATTTGTAGAGTTGAAATTTAAATAAACAAAACACATATAATTATGGATTTTAATCTAACCGAAGAACAGTTAATGATTCAACAAGCCGCTAGAGATTTTGCTCAAACCGAGTTGTTGCCAGGTGTAATAGAAAGAGATGAACACTCTAAATTTCCAACAGAGCAAGTAAAAAAAATGGCAGAGCTTGGTTTTCTGGGTATGATGGTAGATCCAAAATATGGTGGTTCCGGTCTTGATAGTGTGTCTTACGTTTTGGCAATTACGGAGATTGCTAAAGTAGATGCTTCTGCTGCCGTAATTATGTCGGTAAATAATTCCTTGGTTTGTGCCGGATTAGAAAAATATTGCAACGAAGAGCAAAAAGTGAAATATTTGACACCTTTGGCAAAAGGAGATGTGATTGGTGCATTTTGTTTATCTGAGCCTGAAGCGGGTTCTGATGCCACTTCGCAAAAAACAACCGCTATTGATAAAGGAGATCATTATTTGTTAAATGGAACAAAAAACTGGATCACTAACGGAGCTTCTGCGTCAACGTATATAGTGATTGCCCAAACGGATATTGAAAAAGGACACAAAGGAATCAATGCCTTTATTGTTGAAAAAGGTTGGGCCGGTTTTGATATTGGACCAAAAGAAAAGAAAATGGGTATCCGAGGATCAGACACGCATTCTTTAATGTTTAGCGATGTTAAAGTTCCTAAAGAAAACCGAATAGGAGCCGATGGTTTTGGGTTTAATTTTGCTATGGCAGTGTTAAACGGAGGTAGAATCGGAATTGCTTCCCAAGCTTTGGGAATTGCAACCGGTGCTTATGAATTGGCATTGAAATATTCGCAAGAACGCAAAGCTTTCGGAAAAGAAATTTTTAAACACCAGGCAATTGCTTTCACCAGGCAATTGCTTTCAAATTGGCGGATATGGCAACTCAAATTATGGCTGCTAGAATGCTATGTCTAAAAGCGGCTTCAGAAAAAGATGAAGGAAAAGATATTTCTCAATCAGGTGCTATGGCAAAATTATTTGCTTCGCAAACAGCTATGGATACTACTATTGAAGCGGTTCAGATTCACGGAGGAAATGGTTATGTGGCAGAATATCACGTGGAGCGTATGATGCGTGATGCCAAAATCACCCAAATTTACGAAGGAACTTCTGAAATTCAACGTATTGTGATTTCAAGAACGCTGATCGCCTAAGTAAAGATAATAGTATAGAGAAAGCCCAATCTCATCATTTTGAGATTGGGCTTTTTATTTTGGAACTAATTACCTTCCTTTGTTATGCGATTTTGATTTTTATAACGGTAATAGAAAACAAATTTGTTAAAATTATAAATATAGTATGCTTATACCTTCCATAAATACTAGTTTGGATGAACTAATCCGTTTGCTGGATCAACTGTCAGATCAGGAGTATTCAAAATCCTGTTCGGAATTGAGTAATGCAAGTATTGGAGAACATACAAGGCATATTATTGAAATGTTTCAATGTCTTGAAAATCAATATGAATCCGGTGTCGTGAATTACGATAAGAGAGACCGAAATGTTCAGATTCAAACAGCTGCAAAGTTTGCTATTGCACAAATAGTATTGATCAAGGATAATCTGGAGAAAGAGAACAAAAATATTGAACTTCAACAAATTGTTGATGGAGAGGAAATCAGGATTCAAAGTAATTATCACAGAGAACTGTTGTACAATTTAGAGCATTGCATTCACCATCCGAAAATATTTCTGTCAATGAAAATTTTGGTGTTGCCCGTTCCACAATCGAATATAGAAAGCAATGTGCACAGTAAGTTTTGTTTGTTCCGATAATAAAATTATTATTACTTCAAATCGGGACGAAAAAGTAATCAGGCCAAGTGCCATACCACCACAAAATTATGCAATAAACGGAAAGGATATTTTTTTTCCGAAAGACCCAAAAGCAGGAGGGACTTGGTTTGCCGTGGATGCTGAAGGAACCGTTTTGGTTTTGCTGAATGGCGCCGATGAAAAACATCAAGTGCAACTTTCTTATAGGAAAAGCCGCGGATTGATCGTCTTGGATATTATTTCTAGCCTGTCTCCAAAGCATTTTTGGAACGAATTGGATTTGGATAATATTGAACCTTTTACATTGGTTTTGTTTCAGGACAAGCAACTTTTTCAATTGCGTTGGAACGGAAATCAGAAAACAATAGTTTCTTTGGATATTTCTAAAAACCATATTTGGTCTTCATCGACTTTGTATCCAAAAGAAATCAGAGAGAATCGATCAAATTGGTTTTATACTTTTTTGGATGTAAATCCGGAAATTTCTGAAACTGGGATGCTTCATTTTCATCGCTATACGGAAGAGAAAAATCAAGAAAATGGATTGGTGATTAACCGAAACGAGGAAATGAAAACCTTGAGTATCACCCAGTCGGTAATCGAAAATCGTAAAGTAACGCTATTGCATTGTGATTTAATGACAGAGCAGGATTTTACCACCTCATTTATCACTATCTAAAAAACGAATTTGACCCAGGGGACAATGAACAGACGCAGCAAACTACTTTTTCATAAGATTACGCATTGGGAATATTGGCCTTTTCAAATTGTCTATATTCCTATTTATTTCCTTTGGGCATTTTATTCGTTGAAAGCAAAATCCATTTTTTTCTTTAATGCCTCGAATCCAACCATTAAGAATGGCGGTTTTATGATGGAATCAAAAAAAGAAATTTATGATTTAATTCCACAACAATATTACCCGAAAACAGGTCTTATAAAAGAAAGGACAGCTGTTGAATCGGTATTCCAAAAAATAGAAGCATTGGGTTTGCAATATCCTTTTATTGCAAAACCGGACATCGGTTTACGCGGCTCGGGAGTAAAAAAAATTGAAACTTTGGATGACTTGAAAAAATATGTCGGCAAAGCAGATTTTGATTATATTGTTCAGGATTTAATTCCGTATGAAAATGAAGTCGGTATTTTTTATGTTCGTTATCCAAATGAAAAAAAGGGTAGGGTTACCGGAATTGTTTCTAAAGAATTTCTGATTATTACCGGTGACGGAATGGCAACAGTTGAAGAATTAATCAAACAAAATCCAAGATACGAATTGCAACTTGAAGTCTTGCAGAAGGAATATGGTGAGAAATTATTGGACATTTTACCAAAAGGGGAAAAACTGAATTTAGTTCCTTATGGGAATCATGCCAGAGGCGCGAAGTTCATAGACGGAAGCCATTGGATAACGCCTAAATTAAACGAAACCATCAACGAAATGTGCTTGCAGATACCCGGTTTTTATTTTGGACGACTCGATGTGATGTACCGTTCGTTTGAGGAATTGGAAAACGGGAAAAACTTTTCGATTGTAGAACTGAATGGGGCTGCAAGTGAACCGACACACATTTATGATCCCAAACATTCGTTGTGGTTTGCCTGGAAAGAACTCGCCCGACACATTACCTATATGTATGAAATCAGCGAGCAAAATCATAAAAATGGAGCTCCTTATTTGCCGCATAGAGTGGGAATGAAAGAATACCGATTGCATCTGGAGCAAAGCAAAAAAATTGTAAATTTTTAGTAAATGAAACCTTTTAAAAATATAGCCGTTGGATTTATTGTAAGCTTTCTGGGCTCACTTCCACTTGGGTATTTGAATATTATTGGGGTTGAGGTTTTTTCTAAATTTGGCGTGAATTCTTTAGTTTTCTATTTGTTCGGTGTGATTTCCATTGAAGCGGTAGTATTTGGCGTGAATTCTTTAGTTTTCTATTTGTTCGGTGTGATTTCCATTGAAGCAGTAGTAATCTATTATACGGTGATTTTTGCAAACCAACTGGTGAATAACAAGAAATTAATGAAAAGCATTGATTTCTTTGCTGTTTTTTTTCTTTTGCTGTTGGCTTATTTGTTTTATGTTAATTCTAATCAAACACTGGATGAACATAATTATTTGGAGGAATATGTTCAATATTCTCCCTTTTTAATAGGTCTGGTATTGTGTGGGCTGAATTTTCTTCAGATACCTTTTTGGGTAGGTTGGAATTTGTATTTAATGAATGCCAATCACATATCATTAGGTCGTGAACTGAGGTTCTATTATATTTTTGGAACTTTGCTTGGAACTTTTTGCGGAATGTTAGCGGCAATTGTTATGTTGGCTTCTTTATCCCAGTTCACACTTTCTTTTTCAAAATACATTATGCCTGTATTTATCCCTCTTTTTTTTGTGGGCTTAGCTGTCTTTCAAACCTTAAAAGTCTATAAAAAATATATTAGGTAGGATTACAATGCCGATTGATTCATATCATAGGCCAAGACGAAATAGTTGTTATTGTTGAATTGGAAATCGGCAATAATTGTCCATCGCAGTTTTTCGGTATGCGCTTTTTGGGAAGGTATATTGGTTTTGTTGATAAAAGTTAAACTCAACGGATATTTTTTCAGCATATGAATTCTCATGAAGTCAAAAAACACACTGATTAGTCCTTTTCCTCTGTATTTTTTGTCGATGCAAATGGGACCATATTGGAAACTATTGGTTGTGGTAATGTCAAAATCCAGAAAACGAAGATCTGGAAACATGGCTGTCATGTGATTGAAGATAGGCCACTGACTGAAGAAATTCCAGCTTCCGGCAAATATATAAGCGATAATTTTACCATTATCTTTAGCAACAAATAAACCTTCCTGATTAATGATTTCGGTGAGTTGCGCGATGGAAAAAGGGGTGGTGACAAATCCGGACTCTTTTTCTTCTTCCGATAAATTAGATACAAGATATAATTCCTGTAGCGCGAGGATGCCTTCTATGTCATTCAGTTTTGCTACTTCCAATTGTATGTTTTCGATCATTTTGTCCAGATTATGGGGTTGATTTATTTCAGACAAAAATAATCTAATTTATAAGATTCCCGAATTTTAAAAAGCAAACAATCCTGTATTTTCGATGCTGTTTTTTTGAGGGCTTTTGTTTATTTTTGCTAAATGAAAAATATTATTGTTACAGGGACGAGTAGAGGTATAGGTTTGGAATTGGCATTGCAATTTGCTAAAGCCGGACATCAGGTATTGGCGCTGTCCAGAAAAATTCCGCAAGCTTTATTGGGCAACGAAAACATTAGCTGTCTTTCGGTTGATTTATCAAAGGAGTCTGAACTACAAAAAGTAGCAGATTTTCTTTCTACTTCATGGAAACATGTGGACGCTGTTGTGCATAATGCCGGAAGTTTGTTGTTGAAGCCATTTGTAGAAACCACTCAGGAAGATTTTGAAAGTATCTATAAAGTCAATGTATTTGGAGTCGCTAATTTGACACGTATTTGCATACCTTATTTGCAAAAGGGGAGCCATGTGGTTACGATTAGTTCTATGGGAGGTGTTCAGGGAAGTCTGAAATTTGCTGGATTGGCCGCATACAGTTCCAGTAAAGCCGCCGTAATTACCTTGTCGGAATTATTAGCGGAAGAGTACAAAGAGCAAGGGATTTCCTTTAATGTTTTGGCCCTTGGAGCTGTTCAGACGGAGATGTTGGCAGAAGCATTTCCGGGGTACCAGGCACCTATAACTGCTAATGAGATGGCAGAATATATTTTTAATTTTACTTTGACGGGGAATAAGTATTTTAATGGGAAAGTATTGCCAGTTTCCTCTACCAACCCATAAAAGTTATAAATTAGGAATGATAATTTATGAGTGAAAGTATTGTAAAAAAGAAGAGTTTTGAATTGGCAATTAAAGGGGTGAATTTTTACAAATATTTGGTCACCGAAAAGAAAGAACTTATAATGAATTTATAATGAGTAAACAGTTTATGCGTTCAATAACATCAGTAGGAGCAAATGTGCGTGAAGCTGTTAATGCGCAAAGTAAACCGGATTTTATTCATAAATTGTCGATTGCTCAGGAAGAATGTGATGAATCTCTTTATTGGTTAGAGCTTTTAAAAGAAACCAATTATATTTCCGAGAAGGAATTTGAATCTATATACCAACAGAATAATGAAGTTTTGAAGATTATAAGAAGTATTATTATTACCTCAAAGAAAAACTCATAACTCATAATTCATAACTCATAATTTTTTGTTTTGAGCGAAACTTTAGCCAGATATTTACCAGAGCACGCCGTAAAGCCAGTTTTTGAGCTGATTGTGGTGAACCAGGTGCATCTTAAGATTGTGAATGAGCGTGTAACCCGTCATGGAGATTACCGCAGAGGACCGAATGGGAAACACGAAATTACAGTCAATTCAAATCTTAATAAATACAAGTTTTTGATTACGCTGATTCATGAAATTTCACATTTGGTGGCGTTTGAAAAATTTGGACGAAATATCAAACCACACGGAAATGAATGGAAATATTCTTTTCAGCGTTTGATGATTCCTTTTATACGTCCGGAAATTTTCCCGAATCATATTTTACCATTAGTGGCAAGGCATTTTAAAAACCCAACAGCAAGTAGCGATACTGATGCCACTTTATCATTGGCGTTAAAGCAGTTTGATCGACAAAATGATAAAAACTATATTTTTGAAATTCCTTACGGCAGTATTTTTAGAATTCAAAATGGTAAGATATTCAAGAAGATTGCCATAAGAACCAAGCGTTTTGAATGCCTCGAAATAAGTTCTGGTAAGACATACCTCTTTAATCCCAATGCTGAGGTGGAATTACTGAAAACAAATTAAATTGGATGCTAATTTTCTTCCTTCAGATAGGCTTCTCTAACTTTTTTGAACAATTCAGAAGAATAAACAAAGTCAACAACAGCTTCGTTGTCTGTTCTGAAAATTTCTTCTTTGGTTCCTTCCCAAGCTTTTACACCATTTTTAAGGAATAAAATCTTATCACCAATTTCCATTACCGAGTTCATATCGTGTGTATTGATAACGGTAGTAATGTTGTATTCTTCGGTGATTTCCTGGATAAGATTATCAATCAAAATCGCTGTGTTTGGATCTAAACCGGAATTAGGTTCGTCACAAAATAAGTATTTAGGATTGTTTACAATGGCACGTGCTATGGCAACACGTTTTTGCATTCCACCCGATATTTCAGATGGCAGTTTTTTATGGGCATTGATCAGATTCACTCTTTTCAAAACAAAGTCAACACGTTCCTGAATTTTTTCTTTGGAGTCATTAGTAAACATCTGTAATGGGAAACCCACGTTTTCTTCCACTGTCATCGAGTCAAATAAGGCACTTCCCTGAAAAACCATTCCGATTTCGGTTCTCAATTCTC
>RCUK01001430.1_pt1 | contig 15244 bp, 8 predicted proteins | sample 2166381 | NCBI WGS metagenome assembly RCUK01 (sample SAMN09932809, study PRJNA488358) | compost metagenome | isolation source: compost soil in an enriched community | place: Germany: Experimental Botanical Garden | reverse complement strand
ACCGTTCGCAATATCACGAACGGCATGAAGGGAATAATACAAGGTCGGATTAGCGGCGGCACGCCGCGTAATCCGACACTACTGAGCCAACAATGGTGTCGGATTACGCTACGCTAATCCGACCTACGTGTCCGACCTACGTGAATGATCGGAAATGGGCTGTGCGTTTTTGACGTCAACGCACGCCACAACGCCTCTGAAAACCGTCGCGAGCAAGCCCAATGTCGGGTTGAGTAGCGCAGCCGTACTTTAGTACGGCGAGCAACGCCGACCCGAGAGTGGGCTGCGCAGCAGGTTTGCAGTGCGTCCCTCACATCAGGTCGCAATACCATACTTGTGCTGCGTCGCCTCGTACTGCTGCTTGAGCGACTCCAGCTTCGGATGCTTGGGATCGATCTTGCGGATCACCTGCATCTGGTGCTGCGCCTGTTCGGCCAGCGGGGCTTCCCAGCCCAGCATGTTGAGCTGGCGCAGGATGGCGTCGACGGAGGCGAACAGCACGGGCAGGTTGCCTGGGGTTTTGCGCAAGGCTTGGCGCAGCACGAATACGGCTCCCTTGAGCTCTCCGCTTTCCGACTTGCTGGCCGCATCCTGCATCAGTTCCTGCACTTGGTTCGTGATTTGCTGGCCCATGCCTTGCGCCAGGTCGTGGCGGCCGGCCTTTTCAAAGACATCGACGGCCGCTTCCATCGTCACGTCGCTGTCGGCTTCGTTGACGAGTTTCATCATGACGTCGGACGCCGCCTGTTCCAGGTTGTTTTTCAGGCAGCTTTGCACGAGGCCCACCTTCAGCTGCGTCGACAGGCCGCGTGCTGTATCCAGCGCGGCGGCGGCCAGCTGCAGTTCGGTGGCGGCGGCGATGTCGTTGCCCGACAATTCATGCAGCATGGCGGCCGAGATGGCGCGGCACGCTTCCACGTTGGCGCCGCCGCGCAAGGAGCGCTCCATGTCGCGCAGCACGCCGCTCGCTTGCGGTGCATCGCCTTTCTTGACCAGCGTTTTGACCAGGTTGACGTGGTCTTCCGGGTCGCGGAATTCCGAGTATTTGGCTTTCGTCACCACCTGCTTGTAGGCCCGTTCGGCCGCGCCGATGTCGCCCGTGTCGAAGGCGATGCCGCCCAGGTGGCGCAAGCGGCGCACCATGTGCGGCGAGATGGCCACCGCGTCCTCGAGGATTTTCTTCGCCTGCAGCTGCTGGCCCATGGCTTCATGGTTTTGCGCCAGCAGGTCGTAGGCGGCCATGAAGCGGGGGTAGACCTCCACCAGTTCCAGCAGCGCATCCTGCGCTTCCTCGTGGCGCTGCTGTTCGAACAGGGTGCGCGCCAGTCCCAGGTGGGCCCAGGCCATGGGGCGCGTGGCCAGCATGTCGGCGTACAGCTGTTCCGCTTCCTTCCATTCGTCCAGGGCGATGTGCAGCTCGGCGCGCAGGCGGGCGAAATCGGCCGCCAGGCGCGGGTGCTGCAGTTCGGCCGCGCGGCAGCTTTTCACGGCTTCGCGCAAGTCGCCCTTGTCGATCAGCTGATAGGTCGGCAGAAAAATGGCGCGCCGCTCGATGGCGCGCGCGATGCGTCCGCTCAGCACGTCGACGGTGAACGGTTTCAATATGTAGTCGGACGGGGTCAGCTCGGCCGCGCTGATCACCTTGCTGTGGATGGCTTCCGAGGTCAGCATGATGAAGATCGTCCACAGGCCGATCAGCTTGTGGTGGCGCAAGTCTTCCAGCAATTGCTGGCCATCCTGGCCGTCCGTACCGCTGCCAAGATCGTATTCGCACAGGATGATGTCGAACGGTTTCTTCGTCAGCAAGCGGATGGCCGTGCCGGCATTGACGGCATATTCCACCTTGGTGATGGCCGCCTGGTTCAGCATATTGTGCAGGTTGCCCCGCATGCTGGGGTTCGGGTCGACGATCAGGACAGATAAGTCGCTAGTTTCTGGCATTGTTCAGCTCTCGTTCATCTGTTCGGTCATTTGCGGGAACTCTTCTTATATATGTCTCGGCCCGGCAGCATTATTTCTTATCAGCATACTGCAAAGCTGGCCGGCACTGCCAGCAAAATGCGTGCAATCGGGCGCGGGGCAGGGTGCAGGGCGCATCCGGTGGCGCGCAACGTTGTATTTCATGGCACCGTTGTGCTGCGCGCCAGTGCCGGCGCCGCAAATTCCAGCACATAGTTGACTAGCATGATAGTATCCTAATTACAACTAATGTTGGATGCCGCACAATCTTGCGGCCAGGCATGCGCAAGGCTGTACCGGGCGCTTTTCTTCTTTCTGGTGTCGATACCCGTATGCGTGTTCCTGACCTTTCTTCCCTGCGGCGCGTTGCCGTTCCCCTCGCATTTGGCGGCAACAGCGAACAGCAGCATACCTATTTTGCGGAATTGCACCGGGTCGGTATGGTCACGCAAGCGCTGGGCATCATCGCCTTCAGCCTGACGTGGCTGCTGATGCCGCCCGCTTACCATCCCAACCTCACGCATGCCGTGCTGGCGCTGCTGGGCATGTTGATCAGCCTGGTCGTGCGCTACCGCTGCACCACCTTGCCCGTGCTGACCGTTACGGGTGCCTGCGCCGTGCTGGCCCTGACTTTTGGCTTGCGCACCATGGCCGACGCCGTCCATCACGCCAGCTTCTGGGTCTTGCCGGTGGGCGTCTTCATGACCCTGGCCATCGCCTCCATCTTCAATGGCGGTCTCAGCTACCTGGCCGTGGTGGCCGGCGTGTGGTGGAACGTGGGCCATGGCCTGTATCCCGTCAACGCGGGCTTGCCCGACCAATCCTGGGTGCCCTTGATGATCGCCGTCAGCGTGCTGTTCGGGCTGGCGCTCAATGTCAGCTTCAGTTTATTACGCTTGCGCAACTATCACTCCAAGGTGGAGCTGACGCGGCTCGCCTTCCAGGACAGCCTGACGGGCCTGAACAACCGCCGCATGTTCACGCAGCGCGCCCAGCAGATGCATGGCGCAACTCATGGCGGCAAGCTGCATTTCCTGATGATCGACATCGACAATTTCAAGATCATCAACGACCAGCAGGGCCATGATGCGGGCGACGCGGTGCTCGTGCGCACGGCCGCCGTCATCGCGGACAAGGCGCAGGGCCATCTGTGCGGCCGCCTGGGCGGCGAGGAATTCGGCATCGTCTACGCGGGCGACCGGGAAGACGCGCGCGCCTTTGCCGGCGCCCTGGTCGAAGCAGTCAGCCAGGCTTTCCTGGCCGCCCAGTTCGTGTCGATCAGCGTGGGCGTGGCCGAGCTGGACCGGAGCAAGGACCTGGGCCACAGCTACCGGCTGGCCGACGAGGCCCTGTACCTTGCCAAGCGGCAAGGCAAGAACCGCTATGTGATCGCCTGATGACCGGCTGAGGGTGTTGTTGCCATGTCAAAAACTGCCGCTGTGCGGGGCAAAACGGTGGCAAAGGGCCAAGTTCCGGTCATAAGGCAGGGGTAAAACGGGTATAATGCGCGCAAAGGAAATTTGCCGTACGAAAGATATTGTCATACCTACCTTTAACCCGCAGCCACGCTGCATCAACCACCTTCCAATCATGTTGATACTGCCGGGTTCCAATGCCCTGTCCGTTTTCCGTAGCCACCGTCTGTTAAGCCAACTGCAAGCCGTCTCGCCTGCGATTGTTGCCGTGCAAGCACGCTATGTCCATTTCATCGATGCCAGCGCGCCTCTCACCAACGACGACAGCACGCGCCTTGGCGCCTTGCTGACGTACGGCGAGCCGGCCCAGGCTGACAATACGGAAGGCGCTGCCGAAGAATTCTTCGTCATCCCCCGTTTCGGCACGATTTCACCGTGGGCTTCGAAAGCCACCGACATCGCGCACAACTGCGGCATGGCGCACATCAAGCGCGTCGAACGCGGCATCGCTTTCCGCATCAACCTGAAATCGGGCATCCTGGGCAGCGCCATTGGCGCCGGCAAATTGACGGACGAGCAGGTACAAGCCGTGGCCGACCTGCTGCACGACCGCATGACGGAATCCGTGCTGCGCAGCGCCGACGACGCCAAGGATCTGTTCCGCACCCTGGAAGCGCGCCCGCTCGAATCGATCGATTTGCTGGGGCAGGGCAAGGCCGCGCTGGAAACGGCGAACACGGAACTGGGCCTGGCGATGTCGGAAGACGAAATCGACTACCTGGATGCCGCCTTCACCAAGGCTGGCCGCAACCCGACGGACGTGGAACTGATGATGTTCGCTCAGGCGAACAGCGAGCATTGCCGCCACAAGATCTTCAACGCCGACTGGACCATCGACGGCGTGGCGCAACCGAAGTCGCTGTTCGGCATGATCAAGAACACGCACGAACTGCAGCCGAAGGGCACCGTCGTCGCCTACAGCGACAATTCCTCGATCATGGAAGGCGCGACGGTCTCGCGTTTCTACCCGCGCGGTGACAAGCACGAATACGCGGCGTCGACCGAACTGACGCACACTCTGATGAAGGTGGAAACGCATAACCACCCGACGGCGATTTCCCCATTCCCTGGCGCCTCCACGGGCGCGGGCGGCGAGATCCGCGACGAAGGCGCGACGGGCCGCGGCGCCAAGCCAAAAGCTGGCCTGACCGGCTTTACCGTGTCGAACCTGTCGCTGCCGGACGCCGTGCGCAGCTGGGAAACGGCCGCTTCCGTGACGGCGCCGCTGGCTGGCCGCGCGGATGCGGACCAATACGGCAAACCGGAACGCATCGCGTCGCCGCTGCAAATCATGATCGAAGGCCCATTGGGCGGCGCCGCGTTCTCGAACGAATTTGGCCGTCCCGTATTGGGCGGCTACTTCCGCACGTATGAACAGAACGTCGGCGCAGACAAAGACGCCGTGTTCGGCTACCACAAGCCGATCATGATCGCCGGCGGCATCGGCAATATCTCGGCGCAGCACACGCACAAGAACGACATCCCCGTCGGCAGCCTGCTGGTGCAGCTCGGTGGCCCGGGCATGCGCATCGGCATGGGCGGCAGCGCCGCTTCGTCGATGACCACCGGCAGCAACACGGCCGACCTGGACTTCGACTCCGTCCAGCGCGGCAATCCGGAAATGGAACGCCGCGCCCAGGAAGTCATCAACGCCTGCTGGCAAATGGGGCTTGATAATCCGATCATCTCGATCCACGACGTGGGTGCGGGCGGCTTGTCGAACGCGTTCCCTGAAATCACCAACGACGCCAAGCGCGGCGCGATTTTCGACCTGCGCAAAGTGCCGCTGGAAGAATCGGGCATGGCGCCGAAGGAAATCTGGAGCAATGAGTCGCAGGAACGCTACGTTCTCGCCATCGCACCGGAAAGCCTGCCACTGTTCAAAGCCATGTGCGAACGCGAACGCTGTCTGTTCGCCGCCGTGGGTGTGGCCACCGAAGAGCGTCAACTGAAACTGATCGACACTGAACTCGGCAACGAGCCGGTCGACATGCCGATGGACGTCTTGCTGGGCAAGCCGCCGAAGATGCAGCGCGACGTGGTCCACGTGGCCAATGATTTCCCTGCAATCGACCTGACGGGCATGGACTTGAAGGACGTGGCGCAAAAAGTGCTGCTGCTGCCGACCGTGGCCGACAAATCCTTCCTGATCACCATCGGCGACCGCAGCGTGGGCGGCATGACCGTGCGCGACCAGATGGTGGGACCATGGCAAGTGCCGGTGGCCGATTGCGCCGTCACCACCATGAGCTTTGAAGGTTACCTGGGTGAAGCGATGGCCATGGGCGAACGCACGCCGCTGGCCGTCATCGACGCCGCCGCCTCGGGCCGCATGGCCGTGGGCGAAGCCGTCACCAACATCGCCGCCGCAGCAATCAGCGATATCAGCGACATCAAACTGTCCGCCAACTGGATGGCCGCCTGCGGCCAGCCTGGCCAGGACGCAGCCCTGTACGACACGGTCAAAGCCGTCGGCATGGAACTGTGCCCGGCGCTGGGCATCAGCATCCCGGTCGGCAAGGATTCGCTGTCGATGCGCACGACGTGGAAAGACGAGAGCACGGGCGTGGCGAAATCCGTCACGTCGCCGGTGTCCCTGATCGTTTCCTCGTTCGCGCCAGTCACGGATGTGCGCAAGTCGCTCACGCCGCAACTGAAAACGGACAAGGGCGACACGTCGCTGATCCTGATCGACCTGGGTCGCGGCAAAAACCGTTTGGGAGCATCCGCCCTGGCGCAAGTCATGGGTCAGTTGGGCAATGCCACGCCGGACGTCGACAGCGCGGAAGACCTGAAAGGCTTCTTCGCCGCCATCCAGAAATTGAACAGCGACGACAAGCTGCTGGCCTACCATGACCGTTCGGACGGCGGCCTGTACGCCACCCTGACGGAAATGGCCTTCGCCGGCCACACGGGCATGTCCGTCAACCTGGACATGTTGACGATGGAAGGTGAGCATTCGAGCGACTGGGGCGACGCCAAGAACTGGGCCGGCCAGGTAGCGGAACGCCGCAATGAACTGACCTTGCGCGCCTTGTTCAGCGAAGAGCTGGGCGCCGTGATCCAGGTGCGCGCGGAAGAAAAGTCGCTCGTCATGGATGTGCTGCGCACATTTAACTTGGGCGCCTGCAGCCATATCATCGGCAAATTGAACGACCGCGACGTGATCGAATTCACGCGCGACGCCAAGCTGATTTACACCCAGCCGCGCGCTGAACTGCATCGCCTGTGGAGCGAAACGAGCTGGCGCATCGCCCGCCTGCGCGACAATCCTGCGTGCGCGGATGCCGAATACGACCGCCTGCTGGACGCGCAAGACCCAGGCATGTCGCCTATCGTCACCTTCGACCAGAACGAGAACATCGCCGCGCCATTCATCGCCACCGGCGTGCGTCCGCGTGTCGCCATTCTGCGCGAGCAGGGCGTCAACTCGCATATCGAGACGGCCTACGTGATGCACCAGGCAGGCTTCACGGCCGTCGACGTGCACATGAGCGACCTGATTGCGGGCCGCGTGAAACTGGACGACTTCCAGGGCGTCATCGCCGTGGGCGGCTTCTCGTACGGCGACGTGCTGGGCGCCGGCGAAGGCTGGGCGAAAACGATTCTGTTCAACGCCAGCCTGGCGGAACAGTTCGCGCGCTTCTTCAACCGCACGGACAGCTTCGGCCTCGGTATCTGCAACGGCTGCCAGATGATGAGCAATCTGAAATCGATCATCCCTGGCGCCCACGCCTGGCCGAAATTCACGCGCAACAAGTCGGAGAAATTCGAAGGCCGCTTTGCCATGGTCGAAGTGATGGACTCCCCATCGATCTTCTTCAACGGCATGGCCGGCACCCAAGCCGGCATCGCCATCGCCCACGGCGAAGGCTACGCCGACTTCTCGCAAACGGGCGACATCACCCAGGTCAACAAAGCCATGCGCTTCGTCGACAACAAGGGCGCCGCTACGGAAGCGTATCCATACAACCCGAACGGCTCGCCGGAAGGCATCACCTCCGTCACCACGCCAGACGGCCGCTTCACGGTGCTGATGCCGCATGCGGAGCGCGTGTTCCGCTCGGTGCAGCAGTCGTACCACCCAGAAGCGTGGGGCGAGGATTCGCCGTGGATGCGCATGTTCAGGAATGCGCGGAAGTTTGTGGGGTAATCAGTTAGCTTACAGGGTAGCGCTGGAGTTCAAGGCGCTGCTGCTGGGGTAGGAATGAGAAAGCCGCTGTCGGGAGACAGCGGCTTTTTTTCTTTAGGTTGACCCATCCTGGAATAAGTTGACACTTTTTCGATACAGAGAAGCAGTGTCCGATGGAACAAGGATTTCGGCGCAGTCAGCGAGATTACAGCCTGGCTTTTAAATTGAGCGTTGTGGAGCAAGCGGACTTGCGGCGGGAGCGATTGCTGGTGCAGCCGCAGCGGGCCTATCTCAAGACGACGAACAGTCATCACCGGTTCCGGCGCCACCCCAATTTACTGAAAGCAGGACCGGACCAAGTGCTGCTCACACGAGCGGAGCAAGTATGGGTAGCCGACATCACTTATCTGCCAACGGCTGGCAAATTTGTCTATGTCAGTTTGGTAATGGATGTGTATTCGCGAAAAATCGTGGGCTACCACGTGCACGCGAGCCTGCAAACCGAAGAGGTCAGCGAAGCCTTAAAGATGGTCCTGCGAGCACGACGACGCAAGATGCCGTTGATTCATCATTCTGATCGTGGCATTCAGTACAGCTCCACTTATTACCAAGAAATTCATCGTCGTCATGGACTGACTTGCTCCATGACAGATGGCTACGACTGCTATCAGAATGCGCTGGCCGAACGGATCAATGGCATTCTGAAAGGCGAGTTCTTGCTCAATCGGCCGGCAGACCTGAAGCAAGCGAGCAAAATGGTGGCGCAATCGGTGCGGATCTACAATCAGGAACGGCCGCATACGGCCTTGCAATACAAAACGCCCGATGCAGTGCATCGGGCGTTTAGATAGCAATAAATACTGTCAACCTATTTTAGGACTGGACAAATAAGTGCAAAAAATATAATTTACTTAATTTATCAATAAAGATCAATAACGCTATAACCTACACGTTCACCTCGAAACGTTCTTTCATTCCTACCTAGAAAAGCCTCGATTTCATTTCTTCGAGTAGTTACATCATCTTCTGATATAACAGAAATTTCAGATGTTCTTCCAATGCCAATAGAGTGAACGGAAGTTCCTACACGCAACCCGTGAATCCCGGATATTAACCACCGTTCGTGGATCGGATGATTTCCATGTGGTTTTATTCCTACGATAACAATTTCAGTTCTAGGTGGACTTTCATCACTTATTTCAGCCCATTTATCGTTGAAAACGTCCTCGTAGCTTTTGGTGGTCGAATATTGTTTGAGGAAATTTTCACTTAATAATAAGCGCAAACGTAAATCAGGTTTGACTTCTTGAACCATTTTTATAAAATCCAAATCGTCAGGTCCGAAATATGGATCACTAATTAGTAGCTCAGTAGTTGATTTTTCTGAAATCCAATTTCTAAACTCATTTAGCGCAGCATTCCTTTCTCCATCCCTGAATAATAGTGTTTTTGTGGCATTTGTTCGTACCGTTGATGTTTTTCTTCCTGTTAAATGGCAAGCAAGTTCTGCTCCATTAAGGCAATGCTCTAAAACACTGGATAAAGTTGAAATTTCTTTAGGGACTGCCTCAGCTCTTTTACTAATATTCTCAATAAACCAACCCCAAATACTTCCTCCGTCACGTAACGGTATTTTTGCTGCTCGCTTCAATAAAAACAATGTTTGATCTAGGCGAGAGGTATTAAACTTTCCAACGAGTAATGAGTTGAGATTTTTCGAGGAGATTTCAATTAGTTCTTTATCTGATAGTTCTGTAGTGTCAGCTGAATCTCTTTCAAGTAATTTTTTTCTACTTTGCAATACTTTCAGATGGCTGCGAAGTGTTTTCGCCTTTTTTCTAGCCGGATCATTATCAATTATTTCAAGAAGCTCATCAGCTAGCTTCGTGTCAATTTGATATGCAATATCTAGAATTCTTCGTTGTTTCTCTTCAATGTCAGGTTGTGAGGCAATTGTTTGAGTCAGACGGAATGCTTCTTTAAGATTAATGCTGCAAAAATCAGTATCAACCTTGCCAGTAATTTGGCTCATCCATCTCAATCTATCTATTCTATCTTTGACTGATGTTATTTTGTTTACTAATTCTCTGGCTTCCTTAAACCACAACTTTCCTAGTGTCGCCTCCTTAGATGCGGTTTGTAAAGCGAGTATGCATAAAACTAGCGCCTGGTCCGCAATATTGGGTATTAGATCCACTTGATTTTTTAAGCCTTCCCATTGAGCTTTTTGAATTCTTTGATAATCTAATTTCACCCTTAATATTTTTGCTTGAGCTGCAATTTTATATCCATCATGCGTGATATTTTTAGGGTCAGGAAATTTTTTTGAAATTATTACTTCAAGTTCATCTACAATCCTTTGTTTTTGTTGGGAAGTAATGTTGTCCTTATTCCTTTTTGCTATTAAACTGTCGCAAAGTGAACTAAGTGCATAAAATGCAGGTGCATCATGGTTCATTTTCTTGATGACAGTCAATAAATCAATTGCTGAGGTATAGTCTAATGCATAGTCAGTATTAATTTCGTTGCGTCTTGCATCAGACGGACTCATTTTTGATCTAAGAGTGAGGCATATCATAGTTCTTGCTTCATCTTGCTCAATTGAGGGTAGGGTATCAAGATATGTCTCTGCTAGATTTGATGATGTAACATACAAAGCAGGACCTGCATGTATGATTAAATGAGAGCGCCAAGTTATGTATTCCTCTTCCATTTTATCAATTATCGGCCGAATGTAGCTATGTGTTATCTTCTCGCATCTCTCCTTGTCCCCCGCTGCCCAGCAACGGACTGCTAGGTCAACCCATAAATGTATCCTCTCTGTACTTCCAGGAAGTCTTTTTATCAGATCAATCAATCGCTCCCATGTTTCGTTGGTTGCTGCCTTTGCTTTTACAATGCCTGTCATGGCGCGGATGGTTATGCTAATTACCGCCGAAATAGTTGATTCTGTTTCTTCTGCTGGCAGAGTGTGATTGGCAAAACATTCCAATAAACCTTTTAGCCATTTATTTGACAAGTCGCGGTTGCATTCAGCTAAAATATCTACTAACTGAAATCCTAAATCAAGTTTATATCCGCCATCAGATATATCATCCCAAGACTTTTTAAGTTTCTCTTCTATTTTTGAAGTGTCGTTTATGTTTTTATGATTTTTATGTAGTATTGCTGTTGTGAATGATAAGGCTAATAGTTTTGAGTCAGCGCCTTTTACACTTTCCCATATGTTTCTTATATCATTGGCGCTATTTTCTGATATGTTAAAATCATTATTTTGTTTTATTTTTGATAGAACATCAAGAATTGTATGATCTCTTTCGACATTCTTCGTAATAGAGTTGATTGTTAAAAGCAAGTTTGTGAATCCATTTTCCAAATATGCTTTTGATGAAGTTAAAGTGTTGGCTAATAGTCTATAAGACCTATCTCTTGATTCAATGGTGTTAAGTTTTTTGGCTAAATCTATCGCGAGATTGTAGTGATTTATTGCTAGAGCCTTTATTGAATTTTCTACCACCTCATAATGATCAAAAGTAGCACTTAATAGCTTGGTTATGGATTCCATTAACTTGTTTGCACATGCTCCTTGTAAGTTGGTTAAATCTTCAATCAATTTTACATTTTTGCAATAGTGTAAATAGTGTAAAATCCAAGATAGACATGTTGATTTTATTGCCAAGTCATCGATATCATCCACATGGGAATATATGTCAATTGCTCTTTCGCAAGCCTTATCGATATTAATTTCTGTTTCTGTTAGTAAAAACAGCATTTGGATTCTTATATATACCTCTGAAGTGCCATGTGATGAAACTAAGCATTTTTGTATTTCAATTTTTTTTTGCAGATCAGTAGCTAAGTTTTTTTCGGTGATATATGGTAACGTTTTTGCAATCGACAAAAAGTCTGTTAGCTTAGGTGTATATTCGGTATTTTCAATAAGTAATTTAAGTGCAAATTCGGCAACCTTAAGAGCAGATGGGTCTTTGTATTTCGCATTAAGCCACGTGTGTGTAAAAAACATGCGATGCTCAAAGTCCAACTTTTCCATTCGTTCTATTACTTGGTCAGCATTGTATTTGGAAAAAATAGACTCCGCTGCATCTGCAAATTCCTGAAATTTTGTATTTCCTATTTTATCTCGAGTTTTTTTACTTACTTTTTCCCGTTCGTTATCATTCAAATTCATGGATGATGTTGCTAAATGTAAGGAGGCAAAAGCTGCATCTCTATCTTGTGCATCTGTACTACTATCCATGCTTGATTGAAGCAGTTCTATGGCTAAATCTGGATCAATTGCAACTAGATCATTAGCAAGCTCCGCTGCCCGTCCCCCTAAGCTTTTAAAGTCAACATGCTTAGATGCACTAATGATTTGTTCTTTTAGTTCGCTTGGTAGGTGTTGTTTCTCTGAGAGAAAATATCTTCCAACATGAGCTAATAGAGCAAATCGATCTTCCTTTGTGGGGGCGGAGCTTGCATAAGAAATCGCTTCTTCATTTTTATCGAGGCGGAGTAAGGCCTGAATAAGCATTCTGCTAGAATTGGTGGACTCTAAATCGTGAATTACTGCTCCAGTAATGGCATATTGAACTACAACTGGTGTTAAATTTTTCTTCTCGGCAGAAAAAAGTCCTATTTGTGAATGTTTTTTAATAATTTGTAAACTTTGCTCTCTCTCAAGAAGATTTTCAAAATGTTCATTCGAAAGTGTACTTAAAACTTGATCATCTCGCCCAGCTGTTGATAATTCTTCAGCAAGATAAATTAATGAATCTCGGTCTTGTGCTCGATTTGATAAATCAGAGATTAGAGATTCTGAAATTTCGATTCGTATCGATTCCATTTTTTTTCCGACCAATCTTCTTTGGGCTTCTGATCGAAAGCGGATCGGTTCTATTTCGCTAGACACTTCTAGAAACGGAATAGAGTTTAAAAATTCTTTTACTTTTTTTAGTTCTTGGCTAGTTATTCTGGAAACGTCTTCGCAAGTTATCTCTCTACGTGCAAATGTGCATATCGCTAACATATTTTTTGATTCGGATATTTCGGAGAAATCTATTCTATTCCAATCTAAATTAAATAGATCTTCTAGTGCGCCTTGCCTCATGGAAATTATATCTTCTAATGAATCACCAGCTCTTAAAGCACGTAGAGCTACCTCAAGGCGACTCGGTAGACCTCTGGAAAAAGTTTTCAATCCATTAATTTCGTTATCTGATAGATTGCATTCCGAAAAATATTTTTTTATTTGATCCTTGTCCATGGGTAAAACATATTGAGTTTGATTTGATACTTTTTCTAGACTTGGTATTTTTAATTTATCTGCTGATCCAGATATTACAAATTTAAATTCTCTAATTCCTATTTGTAAAGCATTCAAAAATATGAAATTTATTACTTCCTGCCTATCTGCTAAGCTTATTTCTGTTAAACCATCAATTACAAAGTACGCATCGTTACTTCTTGCGTATTTCTGGAACTTCAATGTAAGTTTGAAGAGCTCAGCGGCCGATGCTATATCCTCGGTGTAGCGAGTAGAATTAAATATCCAATATAGCTGCTCTGTTATAGTGGTTGTAATGTATTCTTTACTATAAGACATGCTGCTAATCGGTGTAATAAAAAGTCCTATGGCGCCATTTGGGTTTCTCTCAATTAGCTGCGACAGTAGAATTGTTTTCCCAATTCCTTCCTCTCCATCTATAAATAAAATTTTTACATTGTTTTTTAGTGAGTTTTCTATGGCATCTAATTGGCTTTCTCTTTCAACTCTCACGAGTGGAGATACGGGGAAGTTTCTGCATATTTGAGGCAATCCTATAATTTCCATAGATGTCCAGTAGCTAATTTATGAGTTGATTTGTAAATTTATTTATGAATATTTTAATTGAATGATTAATTTTTTAAATTAATCTGACTACTTTTAATATTATTGTTTAAGTAGAGGGTAGGAGTGGCGGACTGTTTTTCGCTATTGTGTATTTATGTTTCAGAAACTTATAATGCATATAGTGAGGTCGGTGGATATAAGCACATATTTTTGAGATGCTCAGGATTTTTTCGGAGATAGACCCAGAAGTGCCCCACAGCAACGTGCGGCCTGCGATGCGCAGGGAATAGGCCAATGTAGCGATAATGTGAATGATGAACGTCAGTGCGTAAATCAACAGAAATTGCTTGTCCATCACAACCTTGCCGTAAAGAAAATATCATTCTATGCTGCCATGGAGTTACTTATTTTTCAACTGCAAATAAGTTAATTTCCAAACTAATTGCGTTTCGTGGTGTTTTGTGTGATTTTGCGTGGAGTGGGCTGTGTTTTAACCCAAGGCAAAAGCTGGGGGGGGGGAGACCCTGCAGGGGAAATGTCTCCCAATCGGGGACATTTCGATCATGAAGTGACTGCCCCCGGTATTTGTCCTTGGGGTTGGCCACGCTGTCGTCGGAGGCAAAGTACGCTGCCACCGCTTGTTTTCCAGCCCCGCGCCCTCAGCTAGGTGAGAGTGGTAGCCTGTAGCGCTGCCTCATTCGAACCAACCAGGAGAACCAATATGAGTTTCGATTCCTTTCTGTCCAAACTGAAGACCAAAGCCAGCGAACTGAAAACCGAAGCGCTGAAGTACAAGAACAAGGATTTCCTGAACGCCGCGATGGCGGGCTCGGCCCTGATCGCCATGGCCGACGGCAGCGTCAGTGCGGAAGAGAAGCAGAAGATGGTGAAGTTTATTGAAAGCAATGATGCGCTGTCGGTGTTTACCACCACGGACGTGATCAAGGCTTTCCAGGACTATGTCGGCCAGCTGGAATTCGACAAGGATATCGGTGAAGCCAAGGCCTACCAGGCGCTGGGCAAGATGAAGTCGAATGTGGAGGCGTCGCGCCTGCTGGTGCGCATGATTATCGCCGTCGCTTCGTCGGATGGCAATTTCGACGCCAATGAGCAACGCGTGGCCAGCAAGATCGCGCGCGAACTGGGCTTGAACCCAGGCGAGTTCGAGCTGCAGTGACTTTTAAGCCAGCCGGCCACGGCTGGCCAGATTTAACTCTTGTCCCACCACGGCGGCGTGCCCGATGACCAGAGGCACGCCGTTTGCACTTCGCTGATCCTGTAGCGGATCTCGATCACTTGGCCATGGTGAAACGGACCGCGTCTCCAGTCGCCGGAATCAAAGACGTAGCTTTTGCCCTTGATGCAGTGGTGATTCGGATTGTTGCCGATGGGGCCGGTCGAGTGCAGGGTGACGCGCACTTCGCCGTTGGCGTCCAGCGGGGCGTCGCCGCCCATGAAGAGTGGATCCGAGCCGATGTCGCAGACAGTGGTGCTGCCTATCTTGCTGCAGTGCTTGATATACGTTTGCTGGCGCGCATTGGCCACGTAATCGTCATGCCGCATCGGCTTGCCGTCGTCATAGGTAAAGCGCAGGATGACTTGCGTGGGCTCGCTGGCCGGATGGCGCGTGGTGCTGGTGCAGGCGGCGCTGACGAGGGCCAGCAAGGGCCAGGCCAGCAGACGCAGGCCGCCGCGCAGCACGGTGAATATCGGATTACTGCGAGGTGTCTGCATTGCGCTCCATGGGCCGTTGCCATTCGTTTAAGGAATTTGGCGGCGATGATAGCACGCGATGGCAGCGCCTGGCCTGCCGCGCCTGTGCGCCGCTTCAACGCGACGCCAGGC
>RCUK01001429.1_pt1 | contig 15246 bp, 13 predicted proteins | sample 2166381 | NCBI WGS metagenome assembly RCUK01 (sample SAMN09932809, study PRJNA488358) | compost metagenome | isolation source: compost soil in an enriched community | place: Germany: Experimental Botanical Garden | reverse complement strand
GTCTTAAGTATTGCCCTAATGAAGCTGAAGCTGAAGATAACCTTCATGACTCCTTTATTGAAATATTTACCAATATAAAAAATTACAAGGGAAATGGAACTTTTGAAGGTTGGATTAAAAGAATCACCATTAATAAAGCGATAACCAGATATAAGCAGTCTTATACTTTGACAGCCATCAAAGATGATTACCCTCAAGATGATAGCATCGATGAAAACGAAATAGATTTCTCCATTGACACAATATTATCTTTCGTTCAGCAACTCCCCCATCAATATAGATTGGTTTTCAGTTTATATGAATTAGACGATTATTCGCATCAGGAAATTGCCAGTATGTTATCAATATCTGAAAGCACTTCAAAATCAAACCTCCATAGAGCAAAACAGATTTTGAAAGAAAAAATTAAATCAAAAAGTACATTTTATTATTCTAAGCAGAAAAATGGAAAATAGAACTGAAATAGGAAAAGCGATCAAAAATAAATTAGCAGATTTGGATAAAACTCCAAATGATTTTGTTTGGTCAAAAATTGAAACAGATCTGAATAAAAAAAGAAACAAAAGACTTCTATTTTGGTTAATTCCAAGCGTGGCAGCTATTGCGTTCTTATCATCATTACTTTATTATAATTTTGATTTTCAAGATAAAAATCAAAAACAAGAAGTTTCAGCAAAAAAAGAATTAAAAACTGAAGTTTCAAATTCAAAATCAAATAAAACTTCTGTTCAAAGTATAAATTCAAATCCAAATCTAAAAAAATCAGGCTCAGACGAAACTACCACAATTAAAAAAACCAAAAGCATAAAACTGGTAAAAGAATCAAGCAAATTAGTATCGACCACAAATGAATATGAAGAATATGAGGTTGTAAAAAAATATAAAGTTGTTATTAAAAAAGAACAAATTAATACAAAACCGCTAAAATTAAGTGCTGCAAAAAAAACAACCAAACCAAGTCTTAATAAAAGCAAAAAAGCAGTAATTAAAACGAACAAAACTTTAAAGAAAAATTCAACAAAAACTATTATAAATAATAGTACTAAGAACAATAAAAAGATTGCAACGAAGCCATTAATCGTTAAAAATCCTAAAAATAGAATATCAGAAAAAGATACTTTAAAATATAATAATACAGAAATTGTCCCCGAAATCTGCGAAATAAAAAAAGACACTATTGCAAAAATTGACAGTCTAAATTCAAAGAAAACAACAACTCCAAAAAGAGAATATATAAAGAAAGAATACATTAATAAAACCACGGAATCAAACCCGGATTTTAGCGTGCATATTTTTTACGGTCCAGCAATTTTTGGATCGTTAAACAGCGAATCGATGATTAATCCAACATTGAATAACCTATCAAAAAGTCATCCCATAACTTCTCATTACGGAATATATGTCAAAAACATGTATGACAGAATTGGTTTTAGGGCAGGATTTTCTAAGATAAATTTAAAAATTTCAACAAGGCTGGATCAAAACTTAATTACTAATTTCAACAATATAGCATTAAAGTCAGATGTTAACATACAACAAACATTTGGTAATTCTAATAACATTGATTTAGTACAAAAACTTTCTTATTATGAACTTCCAATGGAATTTAATTATGCGATCATAAAGAATGAAACTAAAATTGGAATGGATGTTTTTACCGGATTTAGCTTTTTAATTTTAGATAAAAACCAACTTTATTTAAAATCGGAAAACGTTTCAATGCAGCATATTGGCGAAGCAAAAAACATTTCGGGCGTTAATATTTCATACAATTTAGGACTAAGTATCAGTTATAAATTAAACGATAAATTTGGTTTAGATATAAATCCACTTTTTAAGTATTATTTGAGCACTTTTAAAGAAAATGGCGATGCGAAGCCTTATAGTTTTGCTTTACAAACGGGAGTCAATTATAAATTTTAAAAATATTTTTCAAATTGTTGTAACTTTTTTGAAACTTCTTACGTATAACCATTTGTACACTTTAAAAATAAGGAGACAAGACAATGAGACAACTTAAAATCACCAAGCAGGTAACCAATCGTGAAACTGCATCGTTAGATAAATATCTACAAGAAATCGGAAAAGTTGACCTAATTACCGCTGATGAAGAGGTAGAATTAGCACAAAGAATAAAGGCTGGTGATCAAAGAGCTTTAGAAAAACTTACAAAAGCCAACCTACGTTTCGTAGTATCGGTAGCAAAACAATATCAAAATCAAGGATTAACGCTTCCTGATTTAATTAACGAAGGAAACTTAGGATTAATTAAAGCCGCTCAACGTTTTGATGAAACTCGTGGTTTTAAATTTATTTCTTACGCAGTTTGGTGGATTCGTCAATCAATCCTTCAGGCTTTAGCAGAACAATCACGTATTGTTCGTTTACCATTAAACAAAATTGGTTCTATCAATAAAATCAACAAAATGTATGCGTTATTAGAGCAATCTAACGAGCGTCCGCCTTCTGCTGAAGAAATTGCAAAAGAACTTGACATGACTGTAAATGACGTAAAAGAGTCTATGAAAAACTCTGGTCGTCACTTATCAATGGATGCCCCTCTTGTTGAAGGAGAAGATTCTAACCTTTATGACGTTTTACGTTCTGGAGAATCTCCAAATCCTGACAGAGAGTTAATTCACGAATCATTACGTACTGAAATTGAACGTTCATTAGAAACATTAACTCCAAGAGAAGCTGATGTTGTTCGTTTGTATTTTGGTCTTGGTGATCAACACCCAATGACATTAGAAGAAATTGGAGAAACTTTCGATTTAACCCGTGAACGTGTACGCCAGATTAAAGAAAAAGCAATCCGCAGATTAAAACATACTTCAAGAAGTAAAATTCTTAAAACTTATCTTGGGTAAAAAACCCACAAAACCCAATATTAGAAATTCCAAATCCCAATTATTTTATTGGAATTTGGAATTTATTTCGAAACTACTTATATTGGACCTTAAAGCAAACAACAGTTTGATTGACTGTTCGTTTTTTGATTGATGATTGAAACTCCGGCTGATTACCGGAGTTTTTTATTTTTATTATTAACCGCAAAGTCCGCAAAGATTTTTTTATAGAATGTAGTAAAAACACAAAGTTCGCAAAGCTTTGTGAACTCTGTATTTATTGAAATATATGTAGACACACTTTGCGAACTTTGTGTAAACCTTTACGAACTTTGCGGTTAAAAAATTATCTTTGCCAAAATAACACACAACTACACAAAATGAAGAATACACTTATTGCTCCTTCTGTTCTTGCAGCTGATTTTGCTAATTTGCAACGTGATATCGAAATGATCAACAACAGTCAGGCTGATTGGTTTCATATTGATATTATGGACGGAGTTTTTGTTCCGAATATTTCTTTTGGAATGCCTGTTTTGGAAGCCATTTCGAGACATGCTAAAAAAACAATCGACGTACATTTGATGATCGTCGACCCGGACCGTTATATTAAAACATTTGCAGATTTAGGTGCAAACATTTTAACTGTACATTATGAGGCTTGTACCCACTTACATAGAACCTTGCAAGCCATTAAAGCGGAAGGAATGAAAGCAGGAGTTGCGATAAATCCACATACCAATATCGATTTATTAGAAGATGTAATCAACGATATTGACTTAGTACTTATCATGAGTGTGAATCCTGGTTTTGGAGGACAATCATTCATTGAAAACACTTATACTAAGGTTGCAAAGCTTAAAGCCTTAATTGCACGTAAAAATGCATCAACCATTATTGAAATTGACGGCGGTGTAACCAGCAAAAATGCAAAACAATTGGTAGAAGCCGGAGCCGATGTTTTAGTTGCCGGAAGCTTTGTTTTTAGAGCAGAGAATCCTACTCAAACTATTGCCGAATTAAAAGCTCTTACTACTTTCTAAATTTTTCAAATTAGGAAAGAAATCAATTCCGGTCATTTTTTCTAAAGTTTCAATCGGAACTACGAAATCATAAAGTGACTTATCGCTATCTTCATTCGGAACCAAAAAAGCGATAGCCTTATGTTCTTTTCCTGATTTATCCAAAATGATTTTATAAAAATATTTAGGAACAGATATTTTTTCTGTTCCTATTTTTTCATCTGAATCTTTCAAAATTCCACCAGTTACAATATATATGTCGTTATACTTTCCAGCCCAGTAACGTACTTTTTGTTCTAATCTATTCCAGACACCGCTATTAAAATCATGTTTTTGAGGAGAAATATTTGAAGTAAAAAAAGTATCCGTATAAGCACTTTTATCAAACTCCATATCGCCGGCAGGACAAAGATGTCCTTTATCATAACCTGATTTTTTATAGTTTCTCCAATCAGCAGAACCTGTTGTCACTTTTGGATCTTCGATAAAATAAGGCCTTTTAAAATCGTTATTTTTTAAATACTCCTTCTTTAACTCATAAGCAACCCATTCAGCCTGCTCAAATTTTTCATTATAAGAAAGTGTATAATATTTATGCTTTACAATTTGTTTCGTTGTTGAAGTTGGTAAATAAGCAAAAGTATAAACCGAATCTGCACAACTCTGATTTGACACAAAATTGGATTCAGTCTCTTTCAAATCATTTTTAACATTACTATTTATCATTTCTTTTTTACAGGAAATTGATAGTGAAATCATCAAACCAAACAAAATATAATTTCTCATCTATAGAATATCTTTATTAATTAAACTTACAAAAAAAACGCTCCGAAAAATAAATTTTCCGGAGCGTTTAATAACAAATTATCTTTCTAAAATTAAGATTTTACTAATTTATCTTTTTTCATTTTAGGTGTAATACTATTTTTTACTAAACCTTTAGTTTGTAAATCATCTAATACGTTTAATGCTTCTTCTACATAAACATCTTTTGCTAACGATTGATGCCAGGCATCTCTTTTTTCTTTTAAGGTAGCATCGCTATTCATTTCAAGTTCTTCGTAAGGTAAAGATTTAAAAACCAGATTGTTTTTGTAATCAGCAATTGGTTTGTATTTTTTACCTTCATTTTCAACTTGTTCCTGAGTTGCTTTAAAACTATTGATATTTAAACTATAGGTGTTCTCTTTATTTTTAACATCAATCCATTTAGCATTATCCTCAATTAATTTAAACTGAGCATTACCTGCAATTCTACTTCTACTGTTTGCAATCGCCTGATTAAATTTCTCATTTGAAGTCCAGGTGTTATAATCCGCCGGATCAATTTTATCCCATGGCATTGCATTGTCAATATCACGTTCACCCATTTTTAAGTAAGCATAACGATCCGGCATAACCACATCACTATGAACCCCTTCTAACTGGGTTGAACCACCATTAATTCTGTAGAACTTTTGCCCAGTAATTTTCAAAGCTCCTAAATCTCCGTAATTTGCGTTACGAACAAATTGATTCAAGTCTAAAACGTTTTGTACTGTACCTTTTCCGTAAGTTTGTTTACTTCCAATAATGACTCCACGTTTGTAATCCTGAATTGCAGCTGCTAAAATTTCTGAAGCCGAAGCTGAGAAGCTGTTTACCATAATTACTAATGGTCCGTCCCACTCGATTTTTTTATCTTTATCGTATAAAACTTCTTTCTTTTTACCTGCAGATTTTACCTGAACAATTGGTCCTTCTTCAATAAACAAACCTGCAATATCAACTACTGTAGATAAAGATCCACCACCATCATCACGAACATCAAGCACAATTCCGTTGATATCTTCTTTTTTCAATCTTTCTACTTCAAGAGCAATATCTTTTCCGGCATCACGACCATCTTTATTTTCAAAATCAATATAGAATTTAGGCAAATAAATTACGCCATATTTCAATCCGTTTCTTTCAACAATACTAGATTTTGCATATGTTTCTTCAATTTCAACCACATCTCTGATGATTGAAATTACTTTTATACTTCCATCAACCTTTTTAACTGTAAGCTTTACTTCTGTTCCTTTGTGTCCTTTAATTTTTTTCACAACATCATCCAAACGCATACCTACAACATCTACAGGCTCCTCATTTCCTTGAGCTACTTTCAAAATTAAATCACCAGCTTCAAGTTGTTTCCCTTTCCATGCAGGTCCTCCTGAAATTAATTCATCAATTTGAGTGAAGTCATTTTTCTTAGTTAATCTAGCTCCAATACCTTCTAATTTTCCACTGATATTTACATCAAAACGATCTTTTTCCTCTGGTGCAAAGTAGCTTGTATGCGGATCAAAACGTGTCATAATTGAATTTACGTACACAGAAAACCAATCTTCTTTATTCAAATCTTTAATTAAACTAAAATTATCATCTAAAGATTTTAAAGAACTCTCACGAGTTTCTTTTTCCAAAGTTTCAAAAGATTTTGCTTTGTAAGCAGCATCTGTTTTCTTTTTATCTTCTTCTAATTTTTGTTTAGTAACAAGAGATGAAAGTGTAGATAATTTAATCTGTTTTCTCCATCTTTCATTAATTTCAGTTGCATTTTTAGCATACGGAAGATGCTCATAATCTGCATTAAAAGTTTCGTCAACGTTATAATTGAAAGGTTGTGCCAAAATCGTTTTGTAACGTTTTTTACTCTCTTCCATTCTCTTCATCAATCTCGTATAAGTCAGATTGAAAAACGTCAGATCTTTATTCAAAAACTGGTCATCTAATTGTAGCTCATATTGTTTAAATTCATCAATATCAGACTGCAAAAAGAACCTTTTTGAAGGATCTAAAGCATCAATATAGTCTTTAAAAATTCCTTTAGAGAACTCATCATTTATTTCAGCCGGACTGTAATGTCCTTTTTCAATAACAAAGGCAAGTAATTCTAAAAGTGTTTTATCTCTATTTGGATCCGGATCTACTGACTTATCTGCATTAATTTTAAAAGCAAATAATGTTAATGACAAGCATAATACGGCTATAAGTATTTTATAATTTCTTTTCATAAATTTAATAATAGCATTCATCAATTTTTTAATCTAAGTTACGGTAAAAACTATGCCAAGACAGCCAAGTTCACTATAATTTTTTGTTAAAGATATAAAAATGTTTGATGCACGAAAACGTTCTTTAATTTAGTTGACAATTTTTATTTATTTGTTAGTATTCTACCAAAATCTGTTACTACATTTGCTCTAACAAGCTTTAATTTTGACAAATCAAAAATGAAATCCCGGCATGAAAAATGAAAAACCTTTAATATTAGTTACTAATGATGACGGAATTTTAGCACCCGGAATCAGAGCTTTGATAAGTGTGATGGAAACTATTGGCGATGTAATCGTGGTTGCCCCTGACAAACCTCAAAGCGCAATGGGACATGCGATTACCATCAATAATACCTTATTTCTGGATAAAATTTCAAAGGAAAATGCTTCTATTACCGAATATAGCTGTTCCGGAACACCTGTAGATTGTGTAAAACTGGCGGTAAATGAAATCCTGCACAGGAAACCTGATTTGTGTGTATCAGGAATCAATCACGGTTCAAATTCTTCTATAAATGTTATTTATTCAGGAACAATGAGTGCCGCGGTTGAGGCAGGAATTGAAGGCATTCAGGCAATTGGTTTTTCTTTATTAGATTTTGACTGGAATGCCGATTTTGAGCCCGTTAAATCATTTGTCAAAAAAATAACACTCGAAACCCTTGCCAATAAATTACCTGCCGGAGTAGTTTTAAACGTTAATTTTCCGAAATTAAAGGAAAAAGAAATTAAAGGAATAAAAATTTGCCGTCAGGCGAAAGCCTATTATGCTCAAAAATTTGACAAACGCCAAACTCCTTACGGAAAAGATTATTACTGGCTTACAGGAAAATTCACAAACGAAGATAAGGGCGAAGACACTGATGAATGGGCTCTGGAAAATGGCTACATTTCAGTCGTTCCCGTACAATTTGATTTAACTGCACATCATACTATGCAACAACTTAATACCTGGAAATTAAATGAATAAAAAAGACATTCTTATTGGTTTTATCATCGGAATTTTTACAGCACTTCTTGGAAGCTATTTGTTTATCACATTCTTTACCACTTTTGATCTCTCATCAGGAATTCAGACCATTAAGCATTATGGTTATTTAGGAAAAATAATTACTCTGGGCACTCTTTTAGATCTGGCTGTATTTTTAATTTTATTAAAAAAAGACAAGGAGTTAATGGCTCGAGGCGTTGTTTTAGCCGTGATTGTTCTGGCAATTTCAACTTTGTTCATTTAAATCTTATCTTTGTACTGCAAAAAAAATTCTGCTCTTAATAACAGAAACAGTTCTCAAAAAAATTCATATGAAATATTACATCATAGCTGGTGAAGCTTCCGGAGATTTACATGGTTCCAATTTAATGAAAGCATTATATGAGGAGGACCCTCAGGCTGATATTAGATTTTGGGGTGGCGATTTAATGCAAAAAAACGGCGGGACTTTAGTAAAACACTATCGCGAACTGGCATTTATGGGTTTCATTGAAGTTGTTTTTAATTTGAAAACTATTTTAAGCAATATTACTTTTTGCAAAAAAGATATATTGGAGTTCAAACCAGATGTTATCATATTTATTGATTATCCCGGTTTTAACATGCGTATTGCAAAATGGGCCAAAGAACTAAATTACAAAACACATTACTATATTTCACCCCAAATCTGGGCCTGGAAAGAAAACAGGATTAAAGCCATCAAACAGGATGTCGATAAAATGTTTGTGATTTTACCTTTCGAGAAAAGCTTTTACGAGGACAAACATCATTTTCCGGTAGATTTTGTGGGACATCCTTTGATTGATGCCATTCAGAATCAACCTTCTTTTGATGAAACTGTTTTTAGAAAAGAACATCAATTGGGAGAAAAACCCATTATTGCTGTTTTACCAGGAAGTCGAAAACAGGAAATCACAAAAATGCTAACCGTAATGCTAAGTGTTGTTGATGATTTTCAGGAATATGAATTTGTAATTGCCGGCGCTCCAAGCCAGGAATACGAGTTTTATCAGCAATTTATCAGCAATAAAAACATCAAATTTGTCTCGAACAAAACGTACGATTTATTACGTTCCTCAACAGCTGCTCTCGTAACATCAGGAACAGCAACATTAGAAACAGCTCTTTTTAAAGTTCCCGAAGTAGTTTGCTATAAAGGAAGTTCAATTTCGTATCAAATTGCAAAACGAATTATTACACTTAAATACATCTCCCTTGTCAATTTAATTATGGATCAGGAAGTTGTAACCGAATTAATTCAGGCTGACTGCAACACCAAACGAATTAAAGAAGAACTTCAAAAGTTACTTGAACCGCACTACCGAGAAAAGCTGCTTAAAAATTATGATATTTTGGAACAGAAATTAGGCGGTGTTGGTGCCAGTAAAAAAACTGCAAAACTAATTGTAGCAGATTTAAAGCAACATTAAAGACTTATTGTTTTGAAAAAAGTACTGATTTTTATTTTCCTGTCTATAGTTTTTACTTCTTGTAAATCAACTTCTTCTGCCATAAATAATAGAGACAGTAAAAGAGAAAATAAATCTACAGTCAATCATTTAATTGAAAATGCAACTGATAATATTGGAGTAAAATACAAAGCCGGTGGAACAACAAAAAGCGGCTTTGATTGCTCAGGATTAGTATTTACCACTTTCGAATCTGAAAATATAAAACTACCACGCAGCTCTAATGAGCAATCTAAAATTGGAAAAATAATTAATATTGACGACGCTCAAAAAGGCGATTTAATTTTCTTTAAAACCAATAAAAGCAAACAAATTAATCACGTTGGTTTAATTACGGAAGTTAAATCTGATGAGATAAAATTTGTGCACTCTTCCACTTCAAAAGGAGTTATCATTTCTTCCACAAAAGAACCTTATTACAAAAATTCTTTTGCTCAGATTAACAGAGTCGTCGAATAACATTATTAAATAAATATTATTTTTCTTACAATTTTTTAATACTTTTAAGCCATGAAAATATTAGATTTTCCATTGGCTAAAATAACCTTTGGCTTTGGTTTTGGTATTGTGGCCGCATATTATAGGCTACCTTTAATTACAATTTCAGTACTATATCTTTTTATTGGTGTAGTGCTTCTTTCAACTTTTTATTTTTTCTCAAAAAAAAATAAAAAGCTGAATATATTCTTCGGTTTAAGCACTTATTACACTTCATTTTGTATTGGCATAATTGCATTATCAATCAATACTGATTCTTTTCAAAGCTCCAATTATATACATTATAAAAATGCATTCGAAAGCCCGCATTGTATCGACATTACATTGCGCGAAAAACTAAAAAGTAATACTTACAATGATCGTTACATTGCTCTTATAAATAGCATCGATAATAAGTATTATTCCGGCAGAATCATTGTAAACATAGCGAAAGACAGTATCAAAAATTATTTCGTTATTGGAAATAGTATCAGTACTAAAACCGTCCTTCAACATACTAATTCACCTAAAAACCCAAATCAATTTGATTACGCTCAATATCTTGCCAATAAACAAATATATGCTCAGATCTATACTTCAAAAGTAGAAATTGCCGTCAACAAAAAAATCAAAAAAGACATCTGGTTTTATGCTTCTCGTTTAAATACAAGAATAGTTTACAATCTTGAAAAAGCAAAATTTAATAACGAAGAAATGAATGTTGCACTTGCATTAATCCTTGGTCAGCAGCAAGAAATCTCTTCAGATATTATTCAGGATTATCAATATTCGGGTGCAACTCACGTTTTGTCTGTTTCAGGATTACATGTTGGTTTTATAATGTTATTTATATTATTCATACTCAAACCAATCCCAAACACTCAAAAGGGTTCTTTCATAAAATTGGTTACAATTTTAATTTCACTATCTCTTTTTGCAATTATTTCAGGGCTCTCGCCACCCGTTTTGCGATCAGTAGTAATGTTTTCATTTTTGGCTATTGGAAATCATTTACATAGAAACAGCAATACTTACCATACCTTATTAGTCTCCATTTTACTGATATTACTTTTCGAACCTTACTTTTTGTTTGACGTCGGATTCCAATTAAGTTATATCGCATTATTTTCGATACTCTGGTTACAGCCATTATTAAAGAACATTTGGCTTCCTAAAAATAAAATAGTCAAATATATCTGGGAAGCATTAACTGTTTCATTCGCAGCTCAAATTGGTACATTCCCAATTTGCCTATATTACTTTCATCAGTTTCCGTCACTTTTTTTTGTAACCAATATTCTAATTCTACCTGTGCTATCTTTTATAATGATAGTTGGTATTGTAGTTATGCTCATTTCTGTATTCACAAGCTGCCCTTTGATTCTAATTCAAATTTTTGAAAAAAGCATTTATGTTTTAAATCAAATTATACATTATGTAGCTTCTTTCGAATCATTTGTAATCAAAAATATTAGCTTTAATTCCTATCATTTAATTTCTTTTTACTTGTTTTTAATTGCAACCATTATTTGGTTTAAAAGACCTTCTCACAATAAACTTATTATCGTCCTTGTCACAATAATTATGATTCAGATTACATTCATTCAAACCAAAAAAGAAATCGAAAGCAAGCAAGAATTAATTGTTTACAACGCAAAGAAAAAAACAGTCATCACTGAAAGAATTGGTAAAGACATCACACTTTTTACAAGTAATGTTCTTTCAGAAAAAGAATCAAAAAATAACGTTTTGGAAGCTTATTTAGTTGCAAATTTTGGAGTTTTAAAATCAATAAATAAAATCAAAAACATCTTGTTTTTTAATGGAAGAAAAATATTGATAATAGATAGTTCCGGTATCTCTGAAAATAGAATTAAACCAGACATTCTTTTGTTGACAGCGTCTCCAAAAATAAACATGGACCGTGTTTTAAAAGACTTACATCCAAAATTAGTTATTGCGGATGGCTCCAATTCGTATTCACTTCAAAAATACTGGAAAAGTTCCTGTCATAAAAAAAGAATCCCTTTTCACTCTACAAGCGAAAAGGGATTCTACAAATTAAACTGAAGATTATTATTCCGGATTCAAAATCAGATTAGATTGTTTTAGCCACGGAATTGCTCCTCCTGGTCTATATGGAAGTTTACCTAACAAATTGAAAGTAGTTTTCTCTTTTCTAACAGAACCTATGGTAAAACAAACCTCAGGTAATTCATCCACACCAAATGCACTTTTTAATTTAGTATTCTGTTCTCTTTCAGCATCTGAAATCTTAGGATCTGACAAGTCAAGCTTTACTAAAATAACATTTTCTCGCGACCAAACTGCAAAATCTGGAGTATTAAATATTTCAGTTTGAATTTTTTGTGGTGCCCCTTCAATTGTAAAATATATTAAGAGCGGTTTTTTTTGTTCCATACCTGCAGCAACAGCATCCGTCATAGTCGTTTTCCAAACTAAGTTTTGTGCATGCGTAAGAAATGTACCTAAAAAAAACAGTAGGATTAGTAATTTTTTGATCATAATAATTTGGGTTTTAAGTAGGTTTATGCGACTAAATTAATATAATATCTCTATCAAACAAGTGTTATTTAGACAAAAAAGTTAATAAAAATACAAAAAAACGGAATTTATTAATAAAACATCAAATTTTTAAGGAAATGAAAAAAAATCATGCAATAAATTACAAAACTCTTTGTAACAATTACAATCAGTTCAAAAAAAAATCCCCTTTTACCATCAGGCAAAAAAGGGATTATTAATCAACTTAATTCAAAGCTTACTATTCACTAGGATGCAATAGTGCGTTAGATTCTGCAATCCACGCTTTTGCCCCCCCAGGCTTATAGGCAATTTTCCCTAAAGCACTAAAGGTAGTTTTGTTTTTTCGGATGGATGCCAGCGCAAAACATACTTCAGGCAGCTCTTCAACTCCAAAAGCATTTTTAAGTTTTATATTTTGTTCTTTGTCACCATCAGATGCAGCTGAGTCTGACAAATCAAGTCTTACTAAAATGACATTATCACGCGACCATACCGCAAAGTCGGGCGTTTTAAATATTTCATTTTGAAGATTTTCCCCTACACCTGAGGCAGTGAATAAAATTAACATTGGTTTTCTTTGTTCATTACTAATAGCAATTGCGTCAGTCATATTAGTTCTCCAAACTAAGTTCTGAGCATGCGTAAAAAATGAACCTAAAAAAAATAGTAGGATAAGTAATTTTTTGGTCATATGATTTCGGTTTTGGTTAGATTAGTGAGACGAAATTAACATATTATTTTAATTTTCCAATTTTAATTAATACAAAAAATACATAATGTGTTTTTTTAATTACAATAAAATAACAAATTAACAATTGAACATAAAATTAAGGACACCTTTTCTTACTAAACAAAAAAAACCTTATACAAAGTATAAGGTTTTAAAGTATTTTTAAATTTTAATTTTATCTAATTAGTGCTTTTTTGAGTTACAATTCCATTAGCAACTGCTAACCATGCACTAGGTCCACCGGCAACATATCCTGTTTGACCAAGACCTTTAAAGTTTACCTTTCCGTCTTTCGCTTCTGCACTTGTAAAATAAATGGTAGGGAATCCCTGAATTCCAAAAGCCTGTTGCAATTCGTTATTCTGATTTTTGATTTCAGGAGTTTGAGGTGTTCTTCTTGGATAATCTAATTCAACTAAAACTACGTTTTCAGCAGCCCATTTTGTAAATTCAGGCGTTTTTAAAACTTCATTCTGAAGACGAATACACCATCCACACCAATCACTTCCTGTAAAAAACATCAACATTGGCTTATGTACTTTATTACTCTCAGTAATAGCTTCTTTTACATCAGTATACCATTTCAACTCTTGTGATTGCATTGCAAACACACCAGTTAAAAAAAAGGTAATCAAAAATATTTTTTTCATACTGCTTTAATTTTTTACAAATTTAAACAAAATATACATTGCAAAATGCCGTCTATTTTACTTCTTGCATTAATTTTTTGATTAAGGGAGTTGTCACAATCAAAACGATACCCGCAATAAGCGAATAAAGTGCCAACTGATAATACCCATCTGTATAAGCAATAAGTTTAGACATTAAAGTTGCTCCCGTATTTGCATTTGACATTTCTGAACCTAACTTTCCTGCCGCTAATTGACCAAAAGCACTTGAAAGAAACCATAATCCCATCATCATTCCGAACAAACGTTTAGGCGACAATTTAGTAATTACCGACATTCCAATTGGGCCAATACATAATTCTCCAAGCGTGTAAATCAGATATCCTAAAGCAAAAACATTTAAAGAGCTTAATCCTTCCGGATTAATAAAAAATCTGGCACTGTAAAAAATAAAGAAACCAGCTGCCAATAATATAAAAGAAAGCCCAAATTTGATTACGGTATTAGGTTCAATTTTTCTTTTGTAGAGAAAAATCCATAAAATACCAACCAGAGGACTAAAAATAATAACATACAGCGAATTGATACTATTATTAACCACATTGGGGTCAATATTAAAAAACAACAATTTGTTTGATAAATTATCTTTTGCAAATAAGGATAAAGATCCTCCGGATTGCTCGGAAATTGCCATAAACATAAAATACCCAAAGATAAAAATGAAAGCCGCTAATAATTTATATTGCTGCTTTCTTTCCTTGATTCTCAATAATTCAAAGAAAAAATATCCTAGTGCAATCACCCCGATAGTATACATGAAATAATCTGTATAATCAGAATTAATTACCATAATATAAATAAACGGAATTACTACTATTGAACCAAGATAAACCGCAATCTCGTTCATTCTTCTCTTTTTAGGAGTTTGTCCTTCTAATGGAGAATTTCCAATTGGAGCCAAATGCTTTTTGGTTAAAAGAAATGTAACCACTCCAATAATCATAACAACTGCTGAAGACAGGAAACACAAACTCCAGGAATAATTTTTTCCTAAATAAATCGGAATTGCACCTCCAAGCATTCCACCAATATTGATTCCGGCATAAAAAAGCCCGTAACCCGCATCTCTGCGTCCGTCACTTTCATGATATAATTCCCCTACCATTGAAGATACGTTTGGTTTAAAGAAACCAGTTCCAATAATTGATAAAGTTATTCCATAATAAAAGAAATCATGAGGAGACGCAGCGATAAGCAAATTCCCCAAAATCATGATAATCCCTCCAAACAGTAATGATTTTTTGAAACCTAAAACTTTATCAGCAAAGATTCCACCAATAAAAGTAAAGGCATATACAAAAGCCTGAATAGCCCCGTATTGAAGATTAGCTTTTCCTTCAAGTAAACCTAATTGATCAACCATGAAAAACGCCAAAACACCTCTCATTC
>RCUK01001424.1_pt1 | contig 15268 bp, 15 predicted proteins | sample 2166381 | NCBI WGS metagenome assembly RCUK01 (sample SAMN09932809, study PRJNA488358) | compost metagenome | isolation source: compost soil in an enriched community | place: Germany: Experimental Botanical Garden | reverse complement strand
GAATAAGTTCGTGTGCTACTAAACCTGAAACTCCATCCAAATTTTTAAGCATTTCAGTTCCAATAATAACTCCCTCGGGAGAAGAAGTTCCACCTGAATTAAATCTTCCATAAACAAAATAAATAGGAGGAAACTTAGCCTTTGGATACCAATATTTTAAGGCACTATATATAGCTCTTACTCTCTTTTCTTTAGAAGGAAGACCATCTAAAACATTTCTTGAAAGTTCGTAATCTGCTTTTCTTTTCTTCACAGCAGAAAAAAGAGAATCTGCATTAAGTATTCTGTTCTCCGTAAATCCTTTAATACCAGGAGAACCTTTTTGCATGTAGGCTACAAATGGATTTTCTTCTGATTTGCTTATTTTGTCAAATGCTTCCCAAAAGTTTTTTGAATCTGTTGTTTCAAATACGGCATCTAAAGGATTGTCTGAGAAATTACTTTGTGCAAAAATAAAATTAGAAAAAACAATAAAAAGCGATGTGCAAATAAGGTTTAATTTCATATTTGATAGTTTAAAAAACGAATATAAGGAATATTATTACTATAAATAATTTACCTTTTTAAAAGAAAGAATTATCCTGTCTTTTGTCAATATTCTAAAATTTTTATTTGGTTAAAAAACATTTTATAAAACCAATCAATAAAAAATGAAGCATTAATTTTTAGAATGTTTCGTATTTACGGCATTAAAAGAATAAGATATCATTAGATAACTCCAAAACGCCAACTTGTTTTCATCCTGTATTTTTGGTAAGTATTCCATTGATTCAGTTGATTTATAAAATGAAAAAGCATAATTTATTTCTAATTGCCTAACGGGTATATATTTCATTGAAAAATCATTTTCAAATCCGAGAAACTTTGACACTGATTGGTCTAAATTATTGATTAAGGGGTACTGATTATAAAAAAGATGAAAATCGGAGCGCAGCGATAATTTAGTATTTATTGGTATTGTAATAAATAAATAAGGGTTCACTAAGCCTTTTCCACCAACATCAGTGGGGAAGCGGGTAAATACATTCATATTCCCATTAAATTTCCAGGTTACACCATATAAAACATCAAAATCTGCCGACTTGTTGGTAGATAATGAAGAACTGCTTCCGCTAATTATTTCGGCCCCCAGTCTCCAGATTGAATTTTTAAGAGTTAATCGAACTTCTGGCTGAAGATAGTATGCAAATAATTTTTGACCTTTTGTATTTTTTCCAAATTGTAAATAAGAGTTAAGTGTATAATACCATTGCGCCTTTTTAAATTCAATTCTTCCGCCTGTAGTAGCGCGGGTATGCATTTGGTCTGAAGTAGTACTTTTTAAAAAATCAACTATATTCATTGAATTAAAAGAAAAATACTTATTAGAATTATAATGAAAATTATTCATTAAGAGGTATTTATACCGATTTGAAGCAACCGGAGAATAAAACGTTTCAAATTCGTCATTATAATTGCGTGTAAATAAGAAGAAAAAATCATTAGAAATGTGATTCGAATATTTCATAAGCCTTATTCCTTCGTGTGATCTGCCTTGTTGAGCCCATGGTGCATCAGAGAAGAGTCTGCCATTATCCAATAAAATACTTTGTCTTCCTAATCTGAAGTTGAACGATTTAAATTTCGTTTCTAGAAACAACTGATAGAAATTAATACTTCCTACTTTGGAAGCTTTATTATTCTGATCCCAAAGATGAATTTCCTGGACATCAGATTTTATTAGCCATTTTTCTCTGGCATATTGCATTGAAATCCTGTTTCTCTGTGTTATATAGAAATAAGGATCGATGGAATCATTGGGAGGAAGTAAATAATTTGAAGTGTATTCGGCTCTGGGTCTTATTTCTATATCCATTATAAACTGCCTTGACAAACTATCTGTTTGTTGTGCATTAAGTTGAAATATGATAAAAAAAAGTAATAACTGATTTGCTTTTATTAACGTTTTTATTGTCATAATTCTTTTATTCTATAGATTTAGTATTAATACAATAATAATCAAATTTCTTTTAATATTTGAGCCATAAAAAAACTCCAATTTTTAATTGGAGCTTTTTGTATTCAATTCTCAAAGTAGCTTGAGCTATTATTTACCCAGCAACTTTCTTATTTCAGCTGCTATGTTCTCTAAATTATCCGGAGCATTTCCTGTTGCAACAAATTTGATAACTCCATTTTGGTCTATTAAAAAGTTTTTAGGAATGGAAGCCGTTGCATAACCATTCCATATTTTTCTATCTGAATCAACGCCATAATTAAAATCAATTCCGTCTTTTCTTAGTTTGGTAACTTTATTAAATACTTTTTCTTGTGTTTCTCCACTCGAAATCGCTAAAAATACAAAATCATCCTTTTTAAATGGCTCAATTATTTTTGATGGAATATCATAGAATTCCATTAAACAAGGTGCGCACCAGGTAGCCCAGAAATTTACTAAAACAACTTTCCCTTTTAAATCAGAAAGTTTTATTTCTCTACCATCAACCAGTTTTAAAGTAAAATCTGTTGCCTTGTCATTTACATTTAAGATATATTCTTTTGTATCAGCTTTAGCTACACTTTTATTTTCTACTGGTTGGGAACTCATTTTTTTCTCATTTTCATTTTTTTCCTGTTCTGTATAAATTCCAACTATAATTATGAATTCCTTTTCTCCAATTTTATCCCCAAATTTACTGGCTAATTCCTTTCTTTGTTCTTCTGAAACCCCTTTAGTCATTGATTTAACATAACCATCGGCACCATATTTTTCGACCTTTTCCATTGAGACAATCTCATTGTTTGCAATAATTACATATTCAGGTTTTTTGACAGCATTATTTTGCCCATAAAAGGATTGAGAAATTATTATAAGAGCCAAAAGAAGTAGTTTTTTCATGGTTCGATAGTTTTTGATACAGTTGTTTTTATTTGTGATAGTTTAGTGTTTGTGAATATAGGAATTATCACTATTAAAAAAATCTTAAAACTTTACCTGTTACAAGAATGTCCTATGAAACCACAAAAAAACTCCATTATTTCTAATGAAGTTTTATGAATCTAATATGATTTACATTTCTCTGTTTTACATCAATGCTATCTCATTTCCATTAATCAATAAAATAAACTTTTTTAATCTTATTGTTTTCAATATGATAAATAGCAACCGCTTCTACGATTTCTTTTCCAAATTGAACACGTTCTTTATCTATCACAGTATTGCCCTGAACAATTCGACCCATTAATTCACAATGTAAATTAGGAACTTTTTCAAACATTGCTGCGTAATTTTTTCGCATTTCTGCCTTTCCTTTTTCTATTAATTTATCCGGATAATTATAAATTTCAACATCATCTGCGTACGGTTCTAAAAAAGCTTCTATATTTCTGAAATTGTAGGCATTTAATTGTCTTTGTACTAATGCAATTGGAGTTTCTTCAATAATTGATTCGGGATTAAAAACAACGCCATTATTGATTACACGATATATTTTTGAAACGTTTTCAATATTATCAACCGGATTAGCATCCAGCAAAATCAGATTGGCTTTTTTACCAACGGAGATTGTTCCAAATTCATTTTCCTTATTTAAAATTTTTGCTCCGTTAATGGTAGAAGCCTGAATGATTTTCCAATTATTCATCCCACTTTTTTGCATCGCTATAAGTTCATTTAAATAAGATGAAGCGTGCAAAGTACCAATGTTTCCTGCATCTGTTCCCGTTGCGATTAAAACTCCTGCATCTGAAAGTTTTTTAAGATTTTCTGAAGTTATGGCATTAACTTTATTAATTCTTGCAATTTCTTTCTCTGAATCTATTCGTCTTTTGTATTTATTGACAAGCAACGTATCAGATAAATGTTTCAGGTCTAAAAGCGATCCTAATTGAAAAGGATCTGCAGCTTGTAATTCATGATTGCTCATTTGTAGTTTCTGTCCGAAAGTATTCTCATAGCCGTTATATACGACCAAAGTAGGGCAGAGGATTGTTTTATTCTTTTTCAGCAACTGAACAAAATCATCTTTTATAATTTCATCCTCAACACTATGTACCAAATAATCACACCCATTTTCTACTGCTAGCTGTGCAGTAATTCGTTCTGTAGCATGAACAGCTACTTTTAAATTGTTTTTGTGTGCTTCTTCAATAATTGCTTTAATGATAGGCAGATTTTTTCGGGCACTTGCTTCGGTTTCTAAACCATCTGCTCCGGCGATATACCAAATTTTGATAAAATCAGGATGGTGAGGCAGTTGTTCCTGAACCATTTTTATTCCATCATCAACATTTTTAACTAAACTAAAGGGTTCCTCATCCTTTAGATTTTCATAAGCTTTAGGCTCGTATGTTGTCAACAGCGGACCAGTCATATAAATGGATGGTGCAAAATCTTTATTTTTGAATGATTCCCTTTGTTTTAAATAACTGTATGATGCACCAACATCAATCACATTAGTAATACCATTTTGAAGATATCTTCTTAATTTATCTTCCATGGTCTCATGTGCCAGTTTCATTTCTTTTTCATAAGGAAATTCACTACTTAAATTAATAACATCAGGACGCGCGTACAATCCTCCATTCTGAAAAAAATGTACATGGGCATCGGTCAATCCGGGTAACATATATTTACCCTTTCCATCAATTACTGTTGCACTCGCGGGAATTTTTATTTTACCTGATTGAATTTTAGAAATTAAATCATTAGTAATAATAACGGTTTGGTTAGGAACTAATTTTTGTTTTTCAACATCAGCTATCGTTACATTGGTAATATAAGTCTGGGCGAACAGTGGAGAAAATAAAACTAGAAATACGACTGTAAAAAGGATTTTTTTTATCATAGTGACCTTAATATTGATTATTTATCTAATTCAATACAAGTAAATTAAGCTCATATTATCCTAAATTAGACTTAGCTAATATAAGAAATATCTTTAATCTTGATAATTAATCAATTCTATGGTAAAATATAGTATCAGTTTACTTTTTCTCTGAATTGAGCTGGAGAAATTCCTTCCTTATTTTTAAAAAACCTACTGAAGCTCTGTAAATCTTCATAACCAAGGTCATAAGCAATTTCTTTTATGGACAATTGTGTATAAGCAATTTGCTTTCTCGCATGAATCATAATACTATCATGAATAATGCTTAAAGGAGGTCTTTCAGAAAAAACAGCAAAAAGATTGGATAAGGTTTTTGGAGATTTATTCAATTTTGAAGCATAAAAGGCTACATCATGATGTTTGGCAAAATGTCCTTCAACAAGGTAATTAAATTCTCTTATAATATCAGCCTGACTATTTTCCAGTTTGACATAATTTGTAGTTGACATAAGGCTTCTTGCACACAAAATCAGCACACGTTTTAGCATTGACTGCAACATGTCAATCTGTAAATTATCTTTGGCATCCATTTCAGCTAACAAAATATCCCACGTAGTTTCCAGGCTTTTAAGATGGTTTTCTGAAATCGAAACTACCGGAATTCCCATTGCTCCGTAAAATAAAAGTCCTTTGCTGCCAACTTCATTATCATTATTGATGATGCAAAAAAAGTTCTGATTGAATCTTAACATTTTGGCACTTTCAACTTCTAAATAATCAATTTGATGAAATTCAGTTAAAAAAATAATTTCATTCTGAGTTAATTGATATTTGACTTTATCAATCGAAATATTCATTTCAGCACCTGTATTCCAAAGTAATGTCAATTCGGTGTCTTTAGCTCCAAATACAAGATTCTTATTCTCGGCATTAATTTCTGTCAACAATAAAAATTCGTGTGAAGTTCCTTTATAAACCATGATTAGATGTAGTAGTTATGAAGTGTAAATGTAATTATTATAGCTTTTAAAATGGTATTGAAATTTAAAAATAAGAATTTTATACTTTAGGAAAAATTGCCAAACCTTCGGGAATATGTGCCTATAACTGCCTTTGTAAATTGATTCAATTTTGCAATGTCAAAGAGACAAACAAAATAAAACAATTTATAAATAACAAAATGAAAACAATTTACCAAACAAGAAAAATCAACGGGGTTGAAATTTTCTACAGAGAAGCAGGAGATAAAAATAAACCAACTTTAGTGTTGTTACATGGTTATCCAAGCTCATCTCATATGTACAGAAATCTTATCAAAGATTTGTCAGATCGTTATCACTTAATTGCTCCGGATTATCCCGGATACGGCCGAAGTGAGCAACCTCCAATATCTAAATTTGAATATACTTTTGACAATTATGCGAAAATTGTTCATACACTTCTTGAAGAATTGGAAATCAATAAATTTAGTCTTTATTTAATGGATTACGGAGCTCCGGTAGGTTTTAGAATTGCCAGTGAAAATCCAACGAAAATTGACAGTCTTATTGTTCAAAATGGATGTGCATACGAAGATGGACTTGAGGAATTCTGGAATCCGATTAAAGCTTATTGGAAAAATATAAATGATAAGGAAGCCGAAAATACACTTGCTACTTTTCATCAGCCGGAATTGCTTAAATGGCAATATACACACGGAATTCCTGATCCAAGTGTAGTTTCGCCAGATAATTGGGAAATTGATTTAAGACATTTAGAACGCCCGGAAAACAATGATATTCAGTTAGCTATGTTTTACGATTATCAAAACAATGTTACTTTATATCCAAAATGGCAGGAATATTTTAGAACCTACAATCCGGAAATGCTGATCGTGTATGGTAAAAATGATTATATTTTTCCCGCATCGGGAGCAGAAGCTTTCAAAAAAGACATTAAAAATCTTGAATATCATCTTTTTGATGCAGGACATTTTGCATTAGAAAGTAAGGGAAGTGAGATTGCAACAATTATTGGAGATTTCCTTTCACGCAAAGTCAGCAAATAATAATAAAGAGTATGCAAATCCTGCAATCTATTCAGAATTAGACTGCAGGATTTAACAAATAATACAGTTACTAGACTGATTATTAAAGTTGTATATTTATAAAACTTCCCGATAGTGTTGAAAAATGAGCAAGATTTTTAACATCTTAAGGAAAAATAGCCAACCCTTCGGGAAAAACTGTCTAACTCCAGTGACAGAAATAAGTGGAACTTTGTAGTGTTTTAGATAATTAAAATTTTAATAAAATGAAAAAAATAGCAATTAATGGTTTTGGAAGAATTGGAAGATCATCACTAAAAATAATTTTGGATACACCGGATTTAGAAGTGGTAGGAATTAATGATTTAATGACAATTGAAAATGCAGTTTACTTATTAAAGTACGATAGCATTTACGGCAAGTATGATAGAAAAGTAACTTTTGAAGGCGATTTTATATTGATTGATAATCATAAAATAAGATATACCGCTATAAAAGATCCCGCTGAATTACCCTGGAAAGAGTTACAAGTTGATGTAGTAATAGAAAGTACAGGTTTTTTTACCAATAAAGCAGATGCTGAGAAACATTTAACCGCAGGATCTAAATTTGTTGTAATATCCGGACCAACTAAAGATACGCCAACCGTTGTTCACGGAGTTAATACAGAAGATGGCAAAGTGGCTGTTTTTTCATGTGCAAGCTGTACCACAAATAATATAAGTCCGATTATAGAAATTTTAGGACGAAGAATTGGTATCAAAAAAGCCATTTTAAATACCACTCATGCTTATACAGCATCACAAACACTAGTTGATGCTCCTTCTAAAAGAGAGCCAAGGATGGGACGAACAGCAGGAATGAACTTAGCTCCGGCTGCTACAGGCGCTGCAATTGCAACAACAAAAGCTTTACCTCAATATCTCGGAAAATTTGATGGTGTTGCTGTGAGAGTTCCGGTTGCTGTGGGTTCAATATCTGATATTACTTTTGTGACCGAAAAACCAACAACTGTTGAAGAAATTAATTCAGTCTTAATCGAAGAAGCAAAAACAGAGCGTTATCACAAAGTAGTTGCCGTTACAGATGAACCTCTTGTTTCTACTGATATTATTAAAAGCCCATTTGCTGCCACTGTCGATTTAGAAATGACAAGAGTCGTAGATGGTGATTTGGTAAAAGTAATGGCCTGGTATGATAATGAATGGGGTTTTACCAACCAAATGATCAGACAGATTCAGGAATTATAAGTTTAAAATTCTCCGGAAGTAAAGTAGAAAATCTAAAGCATCAGTTATGAATTACGCACAATTAGCCTTTACAGATAACATTAAAAAGATTCAGGAAGAAGCCGGAAGCAGAAATTCTTATGACCGAATGGAGAAAATGTCGGTTGTGGATGGATTAACAGAAAATGAAATCAACTTTATTGGTGACAGAGATAGTTTCTATATGGCCAGTTTTGGAGAAAATGAATATCCTTACATTCAACATCGTGGTGGACCGGCCGGATTTATTAAAGTCATTGACAACAAAACAATTGGAATTGTTGATTTTTCAGGAAACAGACAATATATTTCAACGGGAAATATTTCTAAAAATGAAAAAGTAGCCCTTATTATGGTTTCCTACCCGCAAAGAGCACGATTAAAAATCTATGCAAAAGCAAAAATTGTAGAACTGAAAGACAACGAAGCATTATATGATTCTTTAAAACCCGACGATTATAAATTTCGCCCCGAAAGAATGATGGTTTTTGAAATTCAGGCTTACGATTGGAATTGCCCGCAGCATATTACACCACGTTATTCAACAGAAGAAATTGAAGAAGCCTTATTACCTCAAAAAAAATATATAAATGATCTGGAAAATAAAGTAAAAGAACTTGAGTTGAAATTATCAGAAAAATAAACAAACATGAATATTGATATTTTGGCTTTTGGTGCGCATCCTGATGATGTAGAATGTGCAGTGTCGGGAATTATTTTAAGTGCAACAGCAAATGAAGGAAAAGTTGTTATTGTTGATTTGAGCGGGGGAGAATTAGGTAGTTTTGGTGATGAACATTCAAGAAAAAGCGAAGCAGATGTGGCTTCAAAAATGCTTAACCTCTTTGCAAGGGAACAATTGGATTTAAAAGATGGGAATACAGAGAATACCCACGAAAACCGTCTAAAAATAATTCATCTTATTAGAAAATACCGCCCAAAAATTGTTCTGGCAAATGCTGTTCGGGATCGTCATCCGGATCATCACAAGGCGGCCGAACTAGTTTCAGAAGCCTCTTTTTTATCGGGATTAAAGAAAATCGAAACTTTTGATGAAGATGGAAAGTCTCAGGAAAAATGGCGTCCGGAAGTTATATATCATTATATTCAGGATCACTTTATTGAGCCAGATATTGTAGTTGATATTAGCGATTTTTTTGATCAGAAAATAGAAGTAATCAAAGCTTATGATTCTCAGTTTGTTACTGCCAATGACAATAAAGCAAATGGCATAATGAATTTGTGAAAACAAATTGAAAGCACAAATCAAATTTTTGGCAGGTCAATTAATGTAAAATACGCCGAAGGTCTTACGAGCGAACGATATGTGGGAACTCGCAATTTGCTGGATTTATTATAATAAAACAAACTCCATTCGCCTCGGCGAATGGAGTTTTCTTCAAATAAATTAAAATCAGTTTTTTACCAGGGACTAATTCCGCTTTCATCTTCAATATCATTGCTATAAAACATACCAGTTGGTGCATCATCATTTGTCATGGTGTGTTTTATAATAAAAGTTGCAGCACTTTCAACAGTTCCCGGTCCGTTGTGGTGATTAAAATCTGTTGCAGTATATCCTGGATCAATTACATTTACTTTGAATGATAAATCCTTGAGTTCATAAGCCAATGTAATCGTGAAGGCATTTAGAGCAGCTTTTGAAGTCACATAACTAGCGGCTTTAAAGTTGTAATATTTCCAGCTTGGATCGCTATGCAAAGTCAAAGATCCTAAACCAGAAGTAATATTGCCGATTCTTGGAGCATCTGACTTTTTAAGCAATTCTAAAAATGCCTGCGTAACACTTATTACTCCGAAAAAGTTGGTGTCAAATACCTGCTGAATATCTGTGATTGATGTGTTTGAGGCATTTTGAGGAAACTCTCCACTGATACCGGCATTGTTAATTAGAATATCTAATTTACCTTGTTCTTTTTCTACAATACTCTTTGCAGTTGCTATTGATTCTGGTTTTGTAACATCAATTTCGATTGCTTTGATGTTTTCAAATCCATCCTTTTTTAACTCCTTCACAACTGCATTTCCTTTTTCAAGATTACGGGCTCCTAAATAAACGAATAATCCTTTTTTTGAAAGCTGTTTTGCTATTTCTAATCCAATGCTTCTATTAGCTCCTGTAATTAATACTATCTTCATTTTTTTTATTTGTTTTAAATTATTGAAGCAAAGTTCCTCCATTTAGAAATGAAATCATTTGCCAAATGACAAAAAGCATTTTAACGGATATTTTTTCTTATTCTGCTCAACGAAGATTGTGTAATACCCAAATAGGAAGCGATATAAGAAAGCGGAATTCGGTTAACAACATTGGGATAAATTTTCAGAAACATTAAATAACGTGTCGTAGCATCTTCTGAAACCAACGGACTTCTTCTTTCTATCTTTTGAATCAATGCTTTTGAAGTAATTTTATTCACAATGGCTTCCCATGGAATGATAGTATCTAACAGTTCTTTCCAGTCTTTTTTAGAAAAAACAAGCATTTTGCAATCAGTAATTGCTTGTACGTAAGCATTTGAACAAATTTCATTGTTGAAACTCTCCAGATCAACTACCAGATTATTTTCATCAATAAAATATTTGGTAATTTCTTCGCCTTTATTGTTGTAGTAACAAACTCTTATAATTCCCTCTAAAGTAAAACCAACTTCCTGGGCAATTTTCCCTGCCTCAGAAAAATATTCGTCTTTTAGAAGGATTTTTTCTGTTGCCTTTTTTGAAATTAAATCAAGTTGCTGCTGATTTAAGTTGCCAAATTGCAATATATATTCTATAAATTCTTTCATACTGCAATTTAGGTAAAGTTATTTTCTGATGATTTGCCATATGGCAAAAGATGAAGCATAATTTATAATGCCATTTTACTCAACTCATCCTCAAGACGATCAAAATTCTCTTCATTTTTATCTACAACATATGGTCTCAGTTTGGCGCATTCTTCAGCAGTTTCAAAAACCATTCTGAAAACGACTTTTGTTTCATCATCAGATACTTTTTCAAATGTTGCTACTATGTTGAATAAAGGTTTAGAAATGCGAATCCAGGCAATTTCAGTAGGCTTTTCAATCTTTACAAATTCGCATTCATTCTGAAAATTTCCTTGCTCAGGAGCGTGCATTACAAATTTCCATCTGCCGCCAGGCCTAAGATCAAATTCTTCAAATGTATTGGTAAAGCCTTTTGGTCCCCACCAGTTTTTTAAATGATTTGGATCTGTCCAGGCTTTAAAAACAAGTTCCTGAGAAAAGTTTACGATCCTTGAACTTACAATTTCGCAGTCAGGAGTTGTAGGGAAAGTTACTGTTGCCATTTGTATATTTATTAAATTATATAATAGTTAACTCCATTATCGGCATATATCTGTCCTTAATAGAAGTTTCAATTTCTCCCACTTTTATGAAACCCAATTTAGAATAGAACGGTTCTGCGTTAGGTTCTGAATTAAGGGTTATGGTTTTTATGTGTGTTTTATCGATGTTCAATAAAAAGTGTTTCATTAACAAGCGACCTAATCCCTTCCCAATATATTCCGGAAGAACAAATAAATTATCCAGTTTTATAGTCTTCTCATCTTGATTAAAAAAGGAATAATAGCCCACAATCTGATCTTCAATAGATAATTTATAAACCGGATTTGCATCTATATAACTCGGAGTGACTATTAGAAACTTGGACCAAATTTCAATTTGTTCTTCTGAATATCCCCAAAATGCTTTTGATCTCTTCGTGATTTGTGTCAAAATCTGATGATCGGCATTAATCGCTTTTTCTATGGTCATTTCTTTTATAAGACTAAAAAATTGAACACTAAAAATAGATAAAAAAGTTGTTGCTAAAAAATTAAAGCTTTCTTAAATTGGTTTGAATGCATGTTTAGTTATTGTAAATTAGCTATATACGATAATTTAAAATGTAAAAAACCATGAAAAATAGAATCCTAACAGTCGTTTTATTACTAGGTTTTGTAATATCGGCGAAAGCACAGAAAAAAATTGAAACTACCGAATTACCTAAATCAGCACAGGAATTTCTTCAAAAATACTTTAGCAATACCACAGTTGATATTGCTAAAAAAGATGCTGAACACGGTGAAAAAGGGTATGAGGTAAAACTAAAAGATGGAACCGAAGTTGAATTCTGGAAAGACGGTTCGTATCGTGAAGTCGATGGCGATGATAAGCCAATTCCAACCGGATTTATTCCTGCGTCTGTCAAAGATTATGTGGCAAAAAACTATCCAAATGAAAAAATAACGCATATTGACTATGGTCACAAAGATCTCGACGTTGATTTAACAAATGACATTGACCTTGAATTTACTAAAGAAGGTAAAATTTTAAAAGATAAAAATAAAGACGTCAAGTAATTTTCTAAAAAGAGAAGCCTCCAAAATCAATGAATTTGGAGGCTTTTTTTTTTGAGTTTTTAGTATAAACTTTTCACAAGTGTATAATCTTTATACACCGCAATTTTAGCTTAAATTTCCTAATCAACTCATTGTCAATTTAAAATGATAATGGCATAAGGCTTGTAAAATGGGATATAGTCATATTTCTTCAAATAAATATTTTTATCATTTTTTGACATTAATTAATTATTCAAAAGGAATGCCAATTTAATAAAAGCCATTAAGAAACAGCAATTGCCATTATGAAAAGCGAAACAATTATTAAGGAACAATTTTACACTTCAAGCAATATTAGCAACAGAAATGAACTCCAAATTAGCAGTTCTATTTTCAATACTAAGAATCAATCTTCAAATAAAGATTTAAAGAAAAACGTAAACTCATTAAATTTTATTGTGCTTATTGGCACTTTTATATTAATGCTTGCGGGGACTTTTTTAGTCTATAAATTACAATCAGACTTTGATCAGTTTCACATCGACAGAATAAATTCCGCATGGGGTTTGCCATTTTTAATTTTAACAGCAGCATTATTCTTCTTTCAAACAGGATCATTTCTATATAATTTATACCTGTATTTTAAATATAAACCGATTGAATCAGTTTCAGATGAATTATTACCAACATGTACTGTAATTGTACCAGCATATAACGAAGGAAAATTGGTTTGGGAAACTTTATTAAGTCTTGCTAACAGTGATTTTCCGGAACAAAAATTACAAATTCTTGCTATTGATGATGGAAGTAAGGATGATACATGGTATTGGATGCAACAGGCAAAACTTAAATTAGGAGATCGTTTATCAATTTACCAACAGCCAGAAAACAAAGGAAAACGCCACGCTTTACACCGTGGATTTGAACTTGGTACAGGAGAAATTTTCGTAACCGTTGACAGTGATTCAATTGTAAAGAAAGATACTTTGCGAAATCTTGTAAGTCCGTTTGTTGTTGATGAAAAATGTGGCGCCGTTGCCGGAAATGTTCACGTTTTGAACAATAAAAAAGCTTTATTACCTAAAATGCTAAATGTGAGTTTTGTAATGAGTTTTGAATTCATGCGTTCTGCCGAAAGTATGTTAGGTTCTGTTCTTTGTACTCCTGGTGCGGCAGCAGCGTATCGTCGTGATGCAGTATTTAATTGTCTTCCAGAATGGATTGACCAAACTTTTATGGGACAGCCATCAGACATTGGAGAAGACCGTGCTATGACCAATATGATTTTGAAACAAGGATTCCATGTTTTGTTCCAAAGAAACGCAGTGGTTCTTACGAATGTTCCGGAAGAATATGTTGGCTTGTATAAAATGTTTATCAGATGGGGCAGAAGCAATGTGCGCGAGAATATCATGATGGCACAATATGTTTTTAAAAATTTTAGAAAGGAGTCTAAATTTGGCGCCCGACTTCTATTTTTAAATCAATCATTAAAGATTGTTATGGCTTATCCATTCTTATTATTTATGTTGTTTTTTATAGCGATACATCCAATATTATTTTTCAGCTCTACACTTTTAAGCATTTTAATTGTATCGAGTTTCTCTGTATTGTTTTATGCAAAAAGATACAGTTTATCTGAAGCTTTCTGGGCATATTCATACAGTATTTTTTATACTTTTAGTTTATTCTGGATTACGCCATATGCTATTGCAACAGCAAACAAAAGAGGCTGGTTAACTAGAGGTTTATCTGAAGTAAAATAAAAATTTTTTTATATCAAAACGCCGCAAAATTATCTATTTGCGGTGTTTTAGTTTATAGATTTAATGTCTTGAAATTATGTTTTATGAAGGGCAAAAGAAATATATTCACCATGATCTGAAATGCCTTTGCCTCTGGCAACAAAACCTCTTTTTTTATAAAATTCAATAGCGCTGATATTCTTTTCCAAACATTTTAATGTAATTGGAGTTTTCATTATCTGAATAGCTTCTTCCAGTAGTCTTGTTCCAATTTTATGCTGCTGAAATTCATCATCAATATAAAAATGATGAATAAAATTTCTAGGAAGCCATAACGAAATAAATCCGACAACTTTATCATTAAACATGGCAACCAGAACAAATTCATTTTGTGTTTCACGATCAAAATCTGTAAGATTATAATTTTGAGTATCCAGCCAATAAAAGGTTTTTTGGCGGACTTCCAGAAATATTCTTTGTAAATCAGTTATGTGATTTTTATTTTTTTCAACGATTTGAAGCATCTTTTTCATTTAAACTCATACGACTCAAATTTACAATAAAATAGAGTTTGCTGCGATTTTTAAGTTTACAAAATGCTAGTTCATAACATAAAAAAGCTCCTAAAAACTGAGATAATTAGGAGCTGCTTATATTTTACGGTATGTTATTCTTTTATTTTAAATTGCTGTAAAATGAATTTTGTACTTAAATTTTCTTAAGTGTAATTTTTACTTCTTTTAATTTTAATATCAGCTCATCATCTGTTATAGTGCTTTCGCTTGGAAACGGTGTACCAGTTTCGTCTTTAATAACTAAACTTTTTCCTCCTTTTGTCAAGGCATAAGTACCATTTGTAATTGGCTGCAGTAAGAATCCCGTTACATGCCCATCTTTTGTAAAAGTTAGGTTTCCAGATGTTAAAATAACATGTTTTGCTGAATCCGAAAGCGCTATTTTATTAGTTTCAACAGCTGTTATTTTCCAAGAATTTACCAATTTATTTCTTTTACTATGGCATGAAATCATTAATAATGTCAACAATGCTATTC
>RCUK01001421.1_pt1 | contig 15287 bp, 15 predicted proteins | sample 2166381 | NCBI WGS metagenome assembly RCUK01 (sample SAMN09932809, study PRJNA488358) | compost metagenome | isolation source: compost soil in an enriched community | place: Germany: Experimental Botanical Garden | reverse complement strand
CCCTACAGACGAAAAAAAAGCACCGCGATCGCTCGCAGGTGCTTGATTCTCTTCTGCCTTCGTAAAAAGGCAGGGGGTGGTGGGTTGTGCGAGACTCGAACTCGCGACCAACGGATTAAAAGTCCGCCGATCTGCAAATCCCTGCAAGTCAGAATGTCTTTTCAATCAAAGACTTGCAACGATAGCCACCCCTTAGCCACTGGACATTCAATCAGTGATTCGCAGGGTTTTGCGGTCTTTTTTAGTGATTGCGGTCAAGATTTGGTCAAAGCCCGCTGGCGGGCCGACCTAGTTGGACTTCACCTCTCTGGCGCGCCGACATATGCGCCAGCAGCCCTAGCCGCTCATTTGAGGCACATCCCCAGCCACGCTGGATAGATAGCTAAACCGCAGCTCGCGTATGTCGCCCACGGCGGCAGGCCGAGGTGCGCACGTCATTCGCAGAGGATCTATATGGTTCAGTCGTCCGCGGCCTACCCCTCCGGCGCCGCTTTTGAATTTCCATCCACGGCGCGCGATGCACGCCACGCCGCTCGTACTTGGTTTGAAGCGGCTCCCGAGATGAGTCCCGCCCAGTACCGCGACCACCGATTTATCGAACATTGCCGTGGCAAAGCAGATTCGCCCCTCGAACGCAGAATCCGGCGGGACGCGTTCAAGCAGGCGTTCGCTGAGGCCATGGGCCACATCGTGGTGGAGGAGGCGCGGCTTCATGCGCTCCCTGCTTGAGCGCCCAATTACATTCCGTCTGTCCGATGCCGCCCGCCGGCGTTACGAGCAAGCTGCTGCAGATCGCGGCATGACGCTTTCCGCGTACCTCCGGGATCGGCTCGAAGTCGACGACCAGGTCGCCGAACATGTTTCGCAGCTGCGCCTAACGCTGCTGGATAACGCCCCGACCGGGCAGTCCGACGGTTCGCTGCTCCCCATCCTCCTCGAACTGTTGCTGCTCGCCAGGCGACAGAGTTCCCCGGCCGAGCTGCGCGCCGTCCACCACGAACTTGAGCGGCAGGGCGTGATGCCCCGGACTTTCAAGTAACTCTTAGGATCCCCCATGCAAGCATCCCTTTTGGCGGCCGTCGTGACGGCGGCCTGCCTTCTTTCGGCCTGCGGATTTGTCCCGCCCGCCCCTCCGACACCTCCAGACTCCGGACGCATCCTCATAAACCATGCCGATCCGCGCACCGTTCTACCCGGTAAATCGCCGACCGTCCTGGCTTCGGCAGACATTCCCCCCATCCCCGTGCCGGAAGCGCCGCCCAAGCTCGAAAGCACTGCACCCGCCGCCAGCCCGCAGCTTCCGGCCGCGACTGATGCAACGCCTGGCGCCAGCAGCTCTGCGTCGGCGCCGACGCCGGTAGCGGCAAATGAGGCCACGGCGCTTACCACCGACGTGAACGCAAGTCCGCAACAAGTCACTCCGACAGCGGGCACCGTCGTGACGGTCGAAGTTGCTCCGACCGAGCCCGTTGCTGAACCGCAAGTCGTGGAGCCGCCTAAACAGATTTGGCGGGTCAGTCCGCAAGACGGCACGGTCCGCCAAGCGCTCGTGCGCTGGGCAGCTGATGCCAACTGGACCTTCGGGCCCGATCAGTGGGAACTGAATTTCGACATTCCGATACAGGCACCCGCCGAGTTTGAGGCGGACTCGTTCCAAGAGGCCACCCAGGCGCTATCGCAGGCGGTCGCCATGAGTGAATCGCCGATCCGCCCCTGCTTCTATGGCAACCGCGTGCTCCGCATGGTGCCCTTCACCCGCAGCTGCAACCGATCCCCCGCCACGCAATCCTAGCCGTGGCGTTGAACAGGAAATCCAATGATTGCTTACCGCACCGTACTGACGGCGGTCATGCTGGCAGCGCTTGCTGGCTGCTCGGCCCTGCAGGCCACCGACCGAATCGAATCCCGCGCCGCCCTCCGTCAAGCCGACAGCGCCATCGCGCTGGACCATTTCAAGCTCAAAGCCGGAGACATCGACCGGGCAAAGGGTCAAGTCGTGGAGCTCCCCTGGATCGCCGGCCGACCGCAGCCGTTGGCCCGCGAAGTCACCCTACCGCCGGCGCTCCGGGCAAACGTCAATACGACGCTGCTCTTTGAAAACAACTCCGCCGATCTCAAGACGCTGGCCGACCGGATCCAGATCGCCACCGGCATCCTGACGCAGGTCACTGCCGACGCCCTGCTCCCCCCCGAATACTTCTTGCCGCGCCTGGCGGGCGATCTCGGCGCGGTAAACCCGCTTAGCCTGAGCGCCAGCACGGCTGACACGCTCGTGCCGGCTCTCATCCCCGGCGCGGCAGTGGATCGTGTTGCGGGTCCCGCGCTGCCGACGGGCGTGGCGCGCACAAAGATGGCCCCACTGCCAGCTGGCCAGGCCCCGCTCGCCTCCGTGCTGGACGCCATCGCACTGCGCCTGGGCGTGTACTGGCGCTACGACGACAAGATCGGTGCGCTGCGCTTCTACCGGACGGAGACCAAGAGCTATGTGGTCCGCACGCCCACTCAGGCGGCCGAGGAAAACCTGCAGCGCGATATCAAGTCGACCAATTCGATGCTTGCAGACAGAACCACCGCGGGTGCGAAAGACGAAGCCCGCGAGCTGGCCGCAGTTGTCAGCAAGGTCACCCAGTTCCTCAGCCGCGCCGGCGTGATCAAAGCGGCGGACGGCGCGTCGAACACGATCGTGGTGACGGACACCAAGGAAGCTCAGGACAGAATCAGCGAATTCCTGGACGCCGAGAATCGTCAGATGACTCGTCGCGTGCGCCTGGTCTTCGAAGAAATCACGGTGCAGAGCGATCGGATCAACCAGGGGAGTGTGGACTGGAGCATCCTGTTCAACAGCCTCGGGCGCCAGAATACCGCGTCAGCAATTGGTGTCGCTCCGATGCTGGACGCGGCCAAGGCCGCTGGCAGCTTAGGAGCCACGGTGGGCAGCGGCCCGTTCGCAGGAACCAACCTTGCACTGTCAGCGCTCTCGCAATTGGGTTCGATCATCGACCACAAGAGCATCCCGCTCCTGATGCAAAACCGCCGCCCCGGCAAGTACGACACCCGCCGCTCCTTCGACTACATCAAGGACCTGCAGCAAACGCAAAGCACGTCGGACACCTCAGCCCCAACCGTCACGGTCACGCAGGACAACAAGACGGTCGGCACTTTCCTTACGGTTGTGCCGGACGCGCAGGACGACGGCCAAGTGCTCTTGACCATTGCCTACGACGACACCCGGCTCATCGAGATGAAAAAGGAGCCGGTCGGTGCGCGTGGTGATCAGTCATTTGTCCAGCAGACTGACATCGGTGGCCAGGGACGAGTGCAGCAGGTAATGGTGCGCCCCGGCGAGCAGGTCGTGATCGGCGGCTACCAACAATCGGCCGACACCTCTACCAGGCGGCGCCTGGATGACAAGGCTCCGATGCTCGCCGGCGGCTCTGACGCTTCGCAAGAGAAGCAGATGCTCACGGTCGTGCTGGTCACGGCCATACCCGAAGAAGGATTCTGACGTGGCACGACGTGAGAAGACCCCGCGGCGGCTGAGTTACCGGCTCGTCGCCATCCCCGGCACATCGAATCAGCTTGTCTTCGGAGTTCGATGGCAGACGGTCCTCGGCGAGGATCCGCAGAAAGAAGCGCTGCGGCTGGCACGCAAGGTGAAGGCCACGCACTTTGTCCACAGCGATGCCCGCAGCCCTTCCGTCGGGCTTCTCATCGCAAAAGGCAAGGAGCGTCGCGCAAAGACGCGCGCCAGCCTATTCTCGGCGGCCTCCGCGTTCGCACAGATGCACCGTCACGGCACCCACATCGTGGCGCTCAATCTGCCCGACAAATCCGTATGGATTGCCGTCGTTATTGCTGGTGTGGTCCAGGCAGGCGGAGACGCGGTCTTCGCAGATCTGCAGGCGGCACAGCGCGCGCTCGATGAGGCGCTGGCTCGCTACGGCGAGGCGCAGGTGCACGGGGACCACCGCACGCAGTCACGGCCGTTCTCCCTGCAACAGCTTGCCGCGCACACCAACCAGCAGTCGTCCCTGCGCCGAGCGGGCTTCAGTCTCGCGATGATCTCACCCTTCTGGTGGACCATCCTGGGGCTATTTCTGGTGTACGAGGCCTGGGACATCGGCATGAGCTACTGGGAGGAGCGGCAAGCACGAATTGCACAGGAGATGCTGGCCGCGCAGCCCGAAGTTGACCCAGCAACGTTGTGGAAAAAGGCAATCGCCGCGTGGGCAAAGACCGCGCGAACACTCGGCGATCCGGGGCTCACTCCGCTGCTGCAACAAGTGGAATCCGTGCCCACCGCGCCCGGCCGCTGGAAACTCGTCGAGGTGGACTGCCGGCCGCAAGTGCGCAGCTGCGTCGCGAAGTACCGGCGCACGCGGCTTGCAGACAATCGCACGCTGCACGCGGCCCTGCCACCCACCTGGAAGATTGAGCATGTCGATCTGGAGAGCGCGAACGCCTCCTGGACCGTCCCAGCGGGGTTGGCGGCTCAGCCGTTGCTGCTGGCGGAACTTCCCGACGCAAAGGCGATGCGGCAGGTTTGGGAGCCGTCCTGGCAGGCACTGCGCCCAGCGCTGCAGGACCTGTCTCTGTCTGCGCCGGGACAAGTGCCGATCTCGGTACCGAACGTCAAGCTTGCCAACGGGTTGGAACAACCCGTGATCCGGCCAAAGGAAATCAAGCTTCCGGCGACCCGAGCACTCGTCATCAACGCGCCGCTGCGCTCCCTGTACGGCCTGGCGCTTCCGCGCACCTCAGAGGTCACGCAATTGCAGATGCGCTATGCGCCGGAGACCACACCAGGGCTCACGACGAGCGCCTTCGTCACAACGCTCAAAGGAACCATCTATGTTGAATCGCCCTGAACGCAAGCGGCGAGGCTGGCTCGTATTTGCCACCGCCAGCGCAACCGTCGCCCTCGCCGTCCCTTTTTCGGTGTCGGCACAGAACGGGGTGGTCGGCGCCGGCGTCGACGTCGCCAGCCTGAGCCAGCCTGTTCCCCAAACGGTTCAAGAACTGCTGGAGCTCGACGCCCAGCGCGCCCTCGATGAGGAAAAGCGCAAAGCGCAATCCGCAAATGGCGGAAGCAATCAGCTTGCCGCTCCCGGCCCGTCTGCCGCCCAGGACGTCGGCCACAACTCCGAAGCCGCACCCGTCGTTGCCCCGCCCCGGCTTATCGCCATCATGGGCGTGGGCAAACAGTTGACCGTGACGGTCGACCAGGCCGGCCGCCGGGCGCATTACCGCGCAGGCCGCGCCGAGCCAATGGCCGGGGCCGACATCGGCCTCCGGCTGCAGGCCGTTTCGCAGCCTTGCGCAAGCTTCGTTGACCAGTCACAGGATGTGGTCACCTACTGCCTAAATCGGGGAACACCATGATCTCAAGCCTCATTCAGTTGGTGCGGCGGCTCAAGCGCACGGTTCATGTCAGCCTGCGCGAGCAAGAGGAGATGCCGGTCCTGGACATGCACGCGGCGACGCCTGCGATGGCCATCAGTGACACTCACCAGCACATCGATTCGTTCGCGGACATTGCCCAAATGAATCCCGCGTTCAGGACGCTCAAGGTAGATTGGTGTGGTTCGACATCGGCGGTCACCGCGTGCGTGGCCGAGCTCGAGGGACCTCGATATGTGGTGTTCGTCAAGCCGCGAGAAATCGACTCGGATATTTTCCGCGCTGTTGAGCATCGCGCCGTCGAAGCGGCAAAAGGGCCGGTTCAGATCTATACGATCAACCCCGTCATTCTGCTGACCCTTGTCAGAGAGCGGATGCAGGGCCAAGACGTGATCCAGCGAAGCTCCCGCATCCGCGGCCAGAACGAAAGATCTGCGGTGCGCCAAGGGTTCTACGACATCGTGTCCTGGGCGGTTCGCAATGAAGCGAGCGACCTACATTTGAATATCGACACAACGGCGGCGACATCGCGTATCAGCGCGACCATCGACGGCCAATACACCACGCCGAAGCAACTGGCAATGCCCACGCAGCAGCTTCTGGATATGGCCAGCGTCGCATGGCTGGATGTCAGTGGTGGCAACGGGCTCTTTCTCGACCTGGCCAACGAGCAACAGGGGCGACTGTATGAGGTAGTGGACGAGCGCAGCTACATGCTTCGCTGGGGCTCCTTTATTGCAGACAAGGGCCCATCCATCACGCTGCGCTTACTCGACGTGGACTCCAAAGTCCAAAAGGTTGACCTGGCCAGCCTAGGCTACCTCCCGTCGCATATTGCGCAGTTCGAACGTGCGATGCGGAGCATGGGCGGCGCCATCGTGGTGGGTGGAATACCGGGCTCTGGAAAGACGGTGCTCACAGCACAGCTCATCGTTCGCCTACCTCCAACACGGAAGATCATGTCGCTCGAGGACCCCGTGGAACTCTTCATTGACGCAGTGCTGCAGGCGAGCCTATCCCGGTCTCTCGACGGATCGGACCGCAGCACGATGAAAGCCAAGCTGATGGCGCTCAAGCGCTCTGCGGCCAGCGACATCTTTCTTGGCGAAATTCGGGATTTGCTTACGGGTGAGGCATTCCAAGACATTGTGAACTCTGGCAGCAATTTCTATGGCACGACCCACGTGGGGAGTGCGCTGGCCATACCGCAGCGCTTTTCCTCGGGCGAGATCGGTGTACCGCGCAGCATGCTTGGAACTCCCGGCGTGCTGAAGTTGCTCGCTCACCAGTCTTTGATGCCCAAGCTATGCAGCTGCGCCCTTCCGGCCGCGGCGCTCCTTGAAGGTGCTGAGGATCGCATGGGCGTCAAGCGAGATCGGGGAACTTGGCAGCAGTACTTGGCGGATATCGAAGCCCTTTACGACTTCGGCGCAGAACCGATCAGGATCAGAAATCCGCTCGGGTGCGAACACTGCCGCAAGAAGGGGATTCCCGAGCTCTTCGGCTACGCGGGACGCACGGCAGTGGCTGAGCTTTTCGAGCCCGCCAGCGACCCCGACGCCCTTCGCGCCATTACCAGCGGCGACGAGATCCGACTAAGAGAGATCTTCGCGAGCCAGCGCACCGCCCGGTACGACGACCCCGATATGCAGGGCAAGTCCACGATGGAATGCGCCGTCTACAAGATGAGCCAAGGCATGATTGACCCCAGGGACATTGAGCCCCACTTCACGGCGTACGCAACACTTCTACGCCAAAGGAAAAGGGGATGAAGATACCCTTCTACTTCACGCGGATCGGCCAGGCCGCCAGCAGTTTCGCGCGTGCCCGCGCGGACTGGTACGAGTACTTGGCGGACATGACGGAGGACACCCAGGGCCGCAGGACGTTCCTCAGCATTCTTGAGGCTGACGCGCAGCGGTACGGCAAAAGCGCCCGCGGTGTCCTGTCGGCTTACTGGGCGCACCGAATTGTCGAAACGGGCGAGCTTGGCAGGACGCTTCACCGGACGCTTCCCCCGCGCGAGGTAGCGGAATTCGTTTCGCTGCAAACCCAAGGGCAGGCGGTCTTCGCGGGCGGGCTGCGCGACATGGCCGCCGTCGTGCGCGTGACGGCCAAGCTTAGGTCAATCCTCGTCGGAACGTTGGCGGTGGCCGCCCTAATGCTGCTGCTGGTATGGGCCATGGTGATGGTCGCGGTCCCCTACCTCACCGCGCCTATGCTGCAAGACGCCATGCCAGACATACGGTTTGAGCTGCTCAGTCCATCCACGCAGGCGTTCTTCGACATGGCGCAGTGGATACGAGACAAGGGCGTTCGATTGTGGTTGGTATCGATTGCCCTCGGCGTTGCCGTCTATCTCTCGTTCCCCTATATGGACAACCCGCTGCGCCGTTGGCTCGACAAGTGGGGACCGTATCGGCTTTACCGGGACGTTCAAGCGATTGCGGTGGTGAGCACGGCGGCAACTGCCGTAAAGCCCCGCGCGGGCAAGGTCATGCAGATCCGTCAAGCGATAGAGCTGCAGTTACCCGGGGCTTCACGTTGGCTTAGCCGTCGGCTTCAGGCCATTCAGAATCGACTCGACGACGCAAAAAAGGGCGCAGCGATATTTGACGTTGGTCTGCTGGATCGCGAGATCTACTGGTATCTCGAAGACCTCACAAACACGCTTGGCCTGGACGCGGGCTTGCAGAAGACCCGCGCTCGCATGGAGACCACCATTCTCAAGCGCGTTGAAGACCGGGCAAAGGTCCTGCGATGGGTGGCGCTCATCTGCGCCGTCCTCGTCATGGCTGGCCTCTTCTTTTGGCATCAAAGCGTGATCATGGACATGCGCAACGCCTTGATGATCGACGCAATGTAGAAACTCGCCACCACGAAGGCTCGTGGTGAAAACTCATTCGAACAATCGGAATTCAGATGCAAAATCACAACATCGCTACCCGGCGTGCCATCCAGCGCGCTAAATCTGCGGACCTTCGCCGTCAAGGCGGTTGGACGCTGGTCGAGGTGGGCGTGGTCATCACCATCGTCATCATCCTTGCAATCGTTGGTTTTCCCTCTGTGAAGGGCTTCTTCATTCAAGGTAGGGTCCCTGCGGCGGCTGGCGAGCTGCAGCGGTTCATGTCCACCGTACGAATCATGAGCGAAGGTGACTCGGCTACGCCCTACTCGGCAATCGACAACGCGCAGAACCTGGCGCCGTCGCTGCGGGACTCCACCGTTTTCAAAGTGACCGGGAACACAGTTGCGCACCGCCTCGGCGGTACCGGCATAGGCTCGAACGGGACGATCACTATCGCCCCGGCCGCGCTGGGTGGTGGCGCGGTGGGAAGCGCGTTCTCCCTGACGGTGACGAACGTCAACCATCGTGCCTGCCCCGTTCTCGCCTCCACGTTGAACGGAATTTCCGAAATGATCAGCGTGAACGGCACAGTCACAAAGACCTTGGGTGCCAACGGTGAGTCGGGGACGTTCAACGCCGTCACCGCACAAAATCTTTGCGTCAATGGCGATAACAACACCTTCGTGTTCGCCACGCGCTGATTCCCCGGACTCCGTGAGGGCGTGCCATCCGCACGCCCGGACGGGCGCTCAACGGAGGCGAACAGATGCAGTTATTTCACTCACCGCTGTCCAACCGGACGCGCACGCAGGCAGGCTTCACTCTCGTCGAGGTAACTGTCGCCCTACTGCTCATCATGTTGTTGGCGGTATTCGCGGCGAAGGAAGTCAGACGCAAGGCAGACGAAGGCGCCGCTGAAGCGACCGGCCGTTACCTGATGCAAATCCGGGGCGCGGTGGTCGACCTGCAGCTCAAGCACGAGGCTTGGCTGCGCGGCGAAAACCTCGCTGGTCTGCCCGATGGCTCGTACCCGCCATTTCCAGCTCTAGCCTGGGCCAGCGTGGGAGGCGCCCAGGTGGCGAGGGGCGGGCTGTCCGACCTCACGGCGCTCGGGCTGCTGCCGGCGACCATCCCGCGATACCCGACCTTGGGAGACGTAGCGAGATTCATCCTTGTCCGACAGGGGGCCTGCCCAGGCGCTGATTGCCGTACCAGCGCCTTTGTCTATGTCTGCCACCCCATCAGCGCAGCGCGAAGCCTCCGGCAGAACTCCGAATGCACACCGCCCGCCGTCAACCGTAGCGTCTTCGACCAAGCCCTCCTGAGCAAGGTTGTCCTGGCCGCGGAAGGCTACGGTGGCCATGACGCCCGCGGGTCCGCAAATGTGCGCGGCCCACTGATGGATATTCCGCGTGCCTGGTTTGATTTCGGGACGCAGCCAGGACATGTAGTCATCGCTGCAAGCCTGGACGCCACCCCCTTCGGCCAGTTCGTGCGGCATGGAGAAACCCGCCCCGTCACGCTGCACAACACGCTGACCGTGGGTGAGACGATCCAGAGCAACAAGGGCCTGCTGCTGAACACGTCAGTTGCGCCTGGTGCGGCATGTTCAGTCGAGGGTCTTTACGCATCCACGTCCACCAAGATGCTGGCGGTTTGCACCGGCGGCGTCTGGTTCACGCCTTTCGGGCATGTGATCACAGGCGTCTACAGCAACCTGCCCAGCGATGCAGCGATCCCAGCTCTTTCCTGCCCGGCGGGCCAGACGCCGTGGCGGTATGCGTCTGTCCAATCCCTGGACGTCACCGTCACAGGTAGCGACGTTAATGTTGGTGGATCCGTCGGCGGCACCATCCAAGGCTCAGGATCCGTGAACGCAGCAGGTTCAGTCTCTGTCAACGGCACCTTTGCTGGCAGCTTTCAAAACTCCGGCTCCAGCTACGTGCGGGTAGGCCAGTCTGTGGCGATTTCCGGAGATCGCGTTGTCATCTCACCGGCAGGCGCGAACGCACGCGCCGCCGTCATCCAAGGCTGCAAGAACTAACCGCAGCCGCCCACTAAATGCGCCCCAACCAGGCGCAAGCCATCAACTTCGAGGTAAGCATGAATTTCCGCACTCTCAAGTGCTGGGGCAGGCGTACGCTCGCCCTGGCCGCGCTGCTGGTGTCGACACAGGTTGCGGCCGCAGCCGATCCGAACGCCAAGCAGGCCGACGTCCAGCTCAAGACCGATCTCACCCACATGAACATTCAGGTCAGTCAGGGAGCCCCCCTGCCGCCCGGTGGTTGCATCGCGGGCTACGCCTGGCATACAACCTACGGCGGCTGCCGGCGAGCTGAATCTCAACCTGAGGCTGGGGCCTGCCCGGCGGGCTACACGGGCAGCCGCACCCGGTACCGCACCGCGTACATCCTGCAGGCCAATCCCTATGACGTGGCGTACGAAGCTTGGGGCCCCTGGCAAGAGAGTTGCACGGCGCCGCGCGCCGGCGGCGTCGTGGACACCGTGATCGCCAAGGTTCGGGGCAATGAAACGGGCGAATACTGGCCCAACTCGCTCACGGGCAACATTGCCGCACAGATGCAGGTCAACTACGGGACCATGTTCGGCGTGACCATCTTCCGCCCGCGCGCGGAACTGAACTGCATTCATGCGTCGGGAACGACAAGCGGCGATACGTCCCGCAGTTGGACTGGCCAACTGCTTGGGCCGGGCGCATCTGTCAACAAGGCTGCTTCGGGCTATTGCCAGCTATCAAACGGCAACAGAACAGCCACGCTTTTTGGCAGTTGCGACAGCACTTCCGGAGGCGACAGCGATTTCTGCCAAAGCGCCACTCGCGTTGTCAACATCACATTTGTCAACGGCTGCACCGTCAACACCGAAACACGTGATGGCAACAAAGTCATCGACGTCGGTAGCTACGACATCTGCCACTGATCTGAGGAGATCATCATGCATATCCTGCGGCGCCTGCTGGCGCTCCTTGTCATGGGCGTGTCGTATGCGACGGCCCTTGGAACAGCCATCGCTGCGGACGAACTCACGGGCGACACGCGCCTCGCGTGCGAAGCGATTCTGTGCCTCTCCAGTGGCTCGCGTCCCGGCGAATGCGCACCATCCCTTTCTCACTACTTCGGAATTCAGAAGAAGAAACTTTCGGACACCCTGAATGCCCGACGAGACTTCCTATCGCTGTGCCCGGCGTCGGGGGACTCTAAAGAGATGAGCGACCTCGTTCGCGCAATTTCGCAAGGCGCCGGGCGCTGCGATGCCGTCTCTTTGAACTCTGGCCTGGGCGTCTGGCGGGGAACTACCGACCACGGCTACCCGATCATCAGCAACAAGCGCCCGGGCTATTGCAACGCATACAGCTCGCACGAGTACACCGCGTTCGACGACGACCTGCCTCGGTATGTGGGAACCCCGGAAGAACGCGGCTACTGGGTCGAAGCGAAGGACTATGACCGAGAGCTTGCCAAGTACGAGAAGGAGCTCGCCGACCGCAAAGAGCGTGAGCAGAACGGCCAAGGGGCCGGCTTCGGCATGGTCGGGAACTGACCATGGACTTTCCCACCCTTGCCAGGCAGTGCGCGCCTGACGTGCACATCAGTACGCTAAGCGCGGTGGTTCGGCATGAGTCGGGCTTTAATCCCCTGGCTATCGGAGTCAACGCTAAGCCGCATCGCAGCATCCGCCCTAAGTCCAAGGAGGAGGCAGTCCAGGTGGTGCGTGATCTCATCGCGGAGGGTGTCGACTTCGACGTCGGCTACGGCCAGATCAATGTGCGCAACTGGAAGTGGCTTGGCGTGACGCCCGAGTCGATTTTTGATCCGTGCGTCAACCTAGCCTCCGCGCAGCGGGTGCTGGTCGACTGCTACAAGCGAGCGGCGAAGCTGCACGGAGCGGGACAGAACGCGCTGTATGCAGCATTCAGCTGCTACAACACCGGCAATCTGACCTCGGGTTTCAGGAATGGGTATGTCGGCAAGGTTATTGCCGGCGCAGGCCTGGCGGTCCCGGCTATCGTGAAAGAGGGAGCGGCATCCGCCAATCCCGATCACAAGACCCGCAGCGCGCCGCCTCCCAAGCCGTCTAAGCCTGATGCCTTTCAGAAGCCTCGCAACGACGCCTTCGTCGCACCCCGCAAAGACGCATTCGAGCCACGGCCGGATGCAGTATTCGGCAGGCCCGTCCCCACGACCGCCTCGCGCCTCCCGACGCAATAGTCGCGTACCTCTCACCGATGTTTAGCCGCTAAACACCGGCCCTCAATTCTCATCTACCTAAACGAAGGACGCCCCGCTCATCGCCGGGTGGCGTCACCCCTTGGAGTTTCACATGTTCGTCGCTTCCAAATCGTCCCACATCGCCACGCAGTCCACGGCCTGGCGCACGTTCTACGCGCTGGCGTATGCCACCCTCGCTGTGCTCCTCCTGCTGCAACCTGAGCTTGCTATGGCGCAGTTCGAGAAGGCCACCACTACCGTGCAGAAGATCAAAGATTGGCTGTGGCTCATCATTCCTGTCATTGGTCTTGTTTCCGCCGGCATCATCGGCATCCTTTACTCGTTCGATGTGATCCGCAAGGAGACCGCCTATCAGTGGGCAGTGGGTATCGTCTTCTCCGGTGCCATCGCTGGCGGCATCATCAAGCTGGTCTTCGGTTGATGGCCACCTCGCCCAAGCAAAAGGCCAAAGCCCCCACTGCAGCCGCCCCAGTCGCAGTGGGGTCAGAAGTGCCACCCAACCGCTTTCCCCTCTTCAAGGGCGCGACCCGTGCGGCAACCGTTCCCGGAGGCGTCCCGACGCGGGCGTTTGCCGGACTGGTCTTTCTGACTGTGACTGTCGCCATGTTCACGCTGTGGGGCTGGCTGCTCTTTCCCGTCCTCTACCCGGTGATGGCGATTCTGAGCCGCAATGATGATCGCGCCTTCTGGATCTGGGAGCTTTGGGTCAAAACCAAATTCTTGGCCAAGAACAAGCGATATTGGGGCGCGATCTCCCTCACGCCAACACCCTATAGCCGGCGGCGCCCCTGGGCTCGCTGGCTCGGAGTTCACGACCGATGACACAACAATCCATCGTGACGCTGCCGGCGTATGAACCGCCAGTCGGCACATTTGTCCCCTACTCCCATCACGTCACCCCGACCATCATTGCAACCCGCGACTGGGAATACCTCTCGGTATGGCGTATCGATGGGCGCACGTTCCAAGGTTACAGCGATGAAGAGCACTACCGCTGGGTCGAGGAACTGAACAACGTGTTCCGGGGGTTCCCAACCGGAATTGGAATCTGGTCGCACCTGGTGCGGCGCCGGGTCTTCGAGTACCCCGAAAGCGAATATCCAGATCCGTTCTCTCGCGATCACGACGCCGCGTATCGCAGGGTCTTCGCCGGCAAGCCCCCGATGATCAACGAGATGTACCTGACCGTGATCATGCGGGCTCAGATCGATCCCGCACTGCGTTTGCTCTCCAACTTCGAAAAGCGCACTGCGCGTTCGGCGCTTGCGTGGCAGAACCAGGCTATCGAGCAGCTGGATGACGTCAACCGCAAGCTCCGTGGATCGCTCAAGCGCTATTCACCCGAATTGCTGTCCATCGTGGAACGAGAGTCGCCGCACGAAACGGGCGCGGAGGACGCACCCCGCCGAAAGTCGCGGTTCTCGGAGCCCGCAGAGTTCCTCGGCTTCTTGCTCAACGGCAAGATGCAGCCCGTGCCGCTGGTCAATGCCCGGCTCTACAACTACCTGCCGACCAGCCGGCAGTTCTTTTCCACGCACGGCGAACTCGGAGAGATGCGGGGGCCCGATTGGACGCGCCGCTACGTGATGCTGGAGCTGCGGGAGTACTCCAACAACACCAAGGCCGGGCACCTGAACTGCCTGCTCAACCAGCCGCACGAGTTTGTGCTGTCGCAGTCCTTTGGGGCGATGTCAAAGCCCGATGGGTTGAAGGCATTGTCGCGCCAGATAAAGTGGTTGGAAGATTCGGGCGACTACTCGTCGTCACAGATCGCGGACCTGCACCGGGCGCGTGATGAGCTCGCCGCTGGCCGCTTCGTCATGGGCGACCACCACGCCACCATCCAGGTGTTCGGCGAAGACAGCGAGCAGGCCCTTCGGGCGGCCGCGAGCATCAGCGGCGCGTTGGCTGACGAAGAGATCATTGGCCGACTGTGCGACCGCTCCTCCATGGCGGCGTGGGCAGCACAGTTCCCGGGGAACTGGAAATGGCGACCGCGCCCGGCACCGATTACCTCGCTGAACTTCCTGAGCTTCTCTTCGATGCACAACTACCTCTTCGGAAAGCCGTCGGGCAATCCCTGGGGGCCTGCGGTCACGATGCTCAAGACTACAGGCGGCACGCCCTATTACTTGAACTTTCATGCTTCGCTGGAGGATGTCGACGAGACCGGCAAGCGCCGGCTCGGCAACACGTCCATCATCGGGCAGTCTGGCGCCGGCAAGACAGTCCTGTTGGGACATCTGATCACGCAGGCGCGCAAGTTCAACTACACGGGCATCGTCTTCGACAAGGATCGCGGAATGCAGGTGACCGTCATGGCAATGGGCGGCAAGTATTTTCCGCTGCGCCTGGGCGTCAACACCGGCTGGAACTACCTGCAGCTGCCGGTCACCGCTTCGAACGTCGCGTTTATGGTCACCATGACCAAGCTGCTGGGAGGTAACGGGGAAGAAGCCCCCAATGCCTCCGAACAGAAGCAGATCGCCATGGCCGTCAACCAGCTTGTGGACCACATCGACCTGGAGGACCGGTGCTTGTCCAACTTGATCAATTTTCTCCCGGCTGCGCCTGCGCCTGAAGGTCAATTGAGTCTGAAAGAGCGCCTCAAACGCTGGTGCGCGGGAGGCGAGTACGGCTGGTTGTTCGACAACCCCAACGACGAGCTGAACCTAGCCGCCAATAACCTCTTTGGCTTCGACTTGACGGAGTATTTGGATGAAGGGCCGGTGCGGGATGCGGCGATCACTTACTTGCTGTACCGCACAGACCAGATGATGGACGGCCGG
>RCUK01001417.1_pt1 | contig 15306 bp, 15 predicted proteins | sample 2166381 | NCBI WGS metagenome assembly RCUK01 (sample SAMN09932809, study PRJNA488358) | compost metagenome | isolation source: compost soil in an enriched community | place: Germany: Experimental Botanical Garden | reverse complement strand
CAGCTCATTCGTAATGAGAAGGTCGGGTGTTCGATTCATCTCTCCGGCACCAAATTAAAAGCCCGCTATTCAAAAGATAGCGGGCTTTTTCCGTTTCGCTCGCTGTATAGCCAATGGCGCCGCTCAATTCGGGGCGGAGTGTTTGCGCAAGACTTGCATCAGTCAGCCCACCCTTTCCAGCCCATCCCCAATTCCGCGCCTGCACATCTCAATGGCATAGCGGTCTCGCCGGCCACAGACTATCCGGAGTTCGCGATCTATCTATCGGCTTACGGTGACCAAGAGAGTCCCTGCTTTATGGCAACGATTCCGCTGAAAGAAAGACCCGGATTTTCTTCGCGAGCTCAGCCACGTTGGCGGCCTCGCACTCCCAAACGACCATGAAGTCCCAGCCCAAGGCAGCCAGCGCGTCCTGCACCGCAGCATCGCGCCGCATGTTTCCCTCCAGCTTCGTCAGCCAGAACTCTGCGTTCGACTTTGGCGTGTAGGCAAATCTACACCCCGGATGCCTGTGCCAGAAACAGCCGTGCACGAAGATCACTTTTCGCAGGCGAGGAAACACGAGATCCGGCGATCCCGGCAGGTCCCTCCGATGAAGGCGAAAACGGAAGCCCATTCCGTGAATCAGCTTGCGGACCACCATTTCCGGCTTCGTGTCCTTGCCTTTGATGCCGGCCATCATCCGGGACCGCTTGTCAGGGGAGACGATGTCCATCACATGTGCTGCAAAGCAGGAGTAGCCGGGCGGGCCAGGCAATCGCGTTGCGGCGGGCAACGAACCCGAGCTTCACTCGAAAAGCCCGGCATGAGCTCCCGTCCATTCACGAGGATCTATTCGGTGGCGCAACCTTCGCTCAACCCACAGACCAAGGAGAGGTCGTCCCCGATATGCAGCCATCGGATTCCCCAGTAAAAGCTCTGGCGGATATCGTATTTCATCTGCACGACCTCATCTTTCGTAGCCAAAGCATCTACCACTATCCCAGTCAACTCCTTCCGAGGCTCCAGACCATTGCACGATCAAGGCAGCTGCAGTCGCAAGTTTTGACGAGCTGCCAGCTTCACTACACTCCGTCACGAAACGGCGAAGAACTTCGGCCCGATCGATTGACTGCCATTCTGGAGTGCGACGCCCGCAGTTCCAGGCGTTCATCGATGCAGGCTGGAGCGCACGATATGAATAAACCTGACGCAGCCTTGTCAGGGCCGGCCCCAACTGGCTGTCCCGGAGCAAGTTCCTGATGAGAGAGATCGGATGCCCATCCACCATGTTCTGCAGCCGCTGCAGTCCTCCAAGACGCCTGAAAAGCCCCGAGCATCCCGCTCCGACCTGGCTCCACGCCCTCCGAACCCGCCTCTTGTGTCCGACGTCGACAGCGAACTGATTCGCGGCAAGTTGCGCCGCATCCAGGGCGGTGAATCCATCCGCTATATGGACATGTTCGCCGGGTGCGGCGGCATTTCGCTCGGCTTTCTGACGGCTGGTTTTACGCCGGTTGCCTCCATAGAAAGCGATCCCTGGGCCGCACGTTCCCACGGTGCGAACTTCGGCCCACGCTCCACTGGAGGAGATCGCGCCGCCCACCACACCTCCCGCGATGCGGTTACTGAAACTGCCGAAACAGTTTTTGCTGACTTGGAGCTTGATGGCGCCACAGACAACCAGATTGACGTGCTGGTAGGCGGTCCTCCCTGCCAAGCCTTCGCCCGCGTGGGTCGGGCCAAGCTCCGTGAGCAAGCACGCCTGCGCGAGGAAGTTACCGCTGACCAAGCCTTCCTGGTCGACGGCCGTGTGAGCCTTTGGGAGCGCTACGTCGCCTTCATCCGGGCGACAAAGCCGGTAGCACTGCTGATGGAAAACGTCCCGGACATCCTCAACCACGGCGGCAACAACGTGGCCGAACTGGTATCGAAGAGCCTTGCCGAAGAGGGCTACGACGTCGCCTACACGTTGCTCAATGCTGTGTGGTACGGCGTCCCTCAGATGCGCGAGCGGATGATACTTGTGGGCTTTCATCGATCCACGGGAATCAAGCCGCGCTTTCCAGCCCCCACGCACCACTTGGTGCTGCCGTCCGGGTACATCAGCTCAAAGAACGCTGCTCGACGCGTCCTGAAGGCTGAGGGCTCCGAACATCACCGCTGGATTGCCGACCCGATAGCCGACGCACCCCCTGCGACATCGGCCTCGGATGCTCTCGCCGACCTGCCGCCTCTTTACGCGGAGGAAATGCTTCGCACCGGCCGCATCCGACGCGGGGCGAAGGACCCGTCCGAGCCAGTGGACTACACCACGAACAAGCCGAGCACGGCTTACTCGCGGCTGATGCGGGAATGGCTGGGCTTTGCCACCAAGGCCACAACCGGCCACGTTTTTCGCTACCTGCCGCGGGACTACAAGATCTTTGCAGAGGTTCAGCCTGGTTGGGAGTATCCGCAGGTTCATGCCTACGTTGAGAAGAAGATCGCGACATGGCTCGCCAGTCGAAAGCGGCGCGGGCTACCAACCGACCCCCGCGACCCCGATGTAAGTCACTTCGTCACGTCCTGGCGCATTCCCTACGACCCGACAAAGTTTCCAAACAAGTGGTGGAAACTTCGTGCCGAGACGCCTGTACGCACGCTGATGGCGCATCTTGGCAAGGACTCGTACTCCCATATCCACTTCGACTCAGGACAGGCCCGCACGATCACCGTCCGAGAGGCTGCCCGACTTCAATCCTTCCCGGACGGCTTCATTTTCAAAGGCTCGATGAACCCGGCCTTCAAGCAGATCGGCAATGCGGTGCCTCCACTGTTCGCCTATGCCATCGCGCGTGGAATGCGAGAGTGCCTGGGTGCACCCGAAACGCCTGACATGCGCGTAGCACTGCTCGGCTTGCGAAAGTCACAGATCAAGACCACGGAAGGGACGAAGTGAAGTTCACGATTCTTCGACTCCTTACCCACTCAGAACTCGGCATGTTTCACGAGTACCGTCGCCAGGGCAAGGAACGCGGCAAGCAGCGTGCGATCAACTTCGACTGGGACGTAGTCGACAAGGTGTTTCCCTCCGCAAAAGACTCAGACATCATTGCCATCGATTGCAACCGCCTCGAAGACGCGAACACAGTCATCAAGGTAGCGTCCTGGCTCAAGCGGCAGCACAGAAACTGGCGACTCGAAGGCGATTGCCCGATCTCGCCCTATTACGACTACGTCGATCCCGGCGTCTTGTTCGCGATGGTCGTGAACGCTTCGATGACACCGGCAAAGGCATCATGGGTGGCTCTCCCTCTGGATCACCCGGCCCGCACGGCCATCGTGAACCACGGCGAAAGCGCCCGCCTCGGCCAGTCCGCGATGATCGCGTTGTACGGAGATGAAGGCGCGTACTGCCATGCAGTGCTAGCGGAGTACTTCCCTCAACTTTTCAAGGAGGCCGAAACAGTGCCCGTGACGTCCCAACCCAAGGCCGACAAGAGCAACGACTACGACGACGTCGCACCTGACCCGCTCGGACTGTTCAAGATCCTGGCACGCGCCGGACACAGCCTTCCCAGCGCTGTCGCCGACCTCGTGGACAACAGCCTTTCCCATGAGGCCAAAGAGATCGACATCACCTTTCCGAATCCGAACGATGGCGGCAGGTGGATGTGCATCCGCGACGACGGCACAGGCATGACACCCGATGACCTGCGCAACGCGATGAAGATCGGGCACCAACGCGAATACGACGACGCCGACCTTGGCAAATTCGGCTATGGACTCAAGGGCGCTGCTTGGTCTCAGGCTGATCGCCTGACGGTGGTATCAAAGGCTGCCGGAGACAAGACCGGCACTCTCACTTGGGACAAGGAGCACCTTGCGAAGACACGGCGCTGGGAATTGTTGAGCAACACCGTCGCCCCAGAGCACGCTGGCGTCGTCGATATCGGTGAATCAGGTACCGCAGTCCTGCTCACGCAGATGCGCCCCACCATGGAACCGACCAAGGGCAAGGGAGAATCTCCATACGCCTTGGAGCTGGCTGCAATCAAGGCACACCTGGAGCTGGTTTTTCACCGCTACCTGGAGGGCAAGGTGCCGGGCCGGGAGAAAGTGATCATCCGACTCAACGGCGAACCATTGAGAGCCAACAACCCGATGGGTCACCCGTTGACCAGAGTCTTCGAAGAACGTCGTATCGAGCTTCCAGCCCTGGAGTTCGACAAAGTGCCGGTACTTTCTGTTCGTGCGCACGTCACACCGAACGAAGCTGAGTTTGACGACTACATCAAGCTGATGCCCCCCTTGGAACAGCGCGTCGAACGAGACCGCCTCTCTCTGAACGGGCGAGCAAATGATGCACAAGGCTTCTATTTCTACCGTCTCAATCGCCTCATCAAGTGGGGCGGCTGGGAGGACCTCTTTGCCAAAGACGAACACACCAAGTTGCTTCGCGTCGCTGTGGACTTCGACCGACTGGCAGAAGAACAGCTCCAGGTGGATATCAGCAAGCAACTCATTCGTCTGCCTTTCGCCGTCGCCGACCACCTTAAAGAACTTCTGAAGGCCCCACGTGCAGCGGCTCGAAGCCGGTATGACAAGAAGATAAAGTCTACGGACCAGCAACCCACCGCGGGCGGCAAGAAAGGTGCATCCGGCTCTTCCACGACGAGCTCTCCTGGAGGCGGCAGTTCGGACGCTCTCTCTCCTTCAAATGGACAGCCTGTCGCCGGAACCACGTCACCCTCCCCCCCGAAAAAGGACAAAGTCGCACTTCGCCTTGTCAGCACGGGCTCCACACCGTGGGAACGCAAACTCGGCTTCGGCGGTGAGCATGTCGAGATCACGCCGCAAGTGCCTGCGTTGGTCGCGCTTGTACAGGTCATTGAGAAAGACGCTGAAGCCAAGGCGGCTCTTTCCGAATTCCTCCGTGTACTTGAGGCCGCTGGCGTACCGGGTCTCTTGACGGACAAACCTTGATGGCTGGCAAGTTACCGCCGCGCTTGACTCTGAAGCCCAGACTCGAGCTCTGGACCGACGGGACATCCTGGACGAACTGGTCTCGACACGAAGCGTTCCTGCTATCCCAGCCAAAGTGGCAGCCCCACCAGATCGCGTCAGTCGCCGAAGAATCACTTCGCATCATCTCGAAGACCACACCTGCAGGGCGCCCCAACTTTCAGTGTCGCGGTTTGGTCGTCGGATATGTCCAGTCCGGCAAGACGGCGAACTTTACAGCCGTCGCCGCGCGGGCGGCCGATGTCGGCTACCGACTGATCATCGTGCTGTCGGGCATTCACGATTCACTGCGAAATCAAACCCAGCGACGACTGAACCGCGAGCTGGTGGATGTCGGCGTCGACTGGATCACGCTCACCGATGAAACCACCGACTTCCACGAACCACCCGTTGCCGATGGCTTCGCCTCGACCGGCACCGTACTGATCGTTGCAAAGAAGATCACGCCGATCTTGACGCGAATCAATCAATGGCTCGGCAAGCTGGAGGGCCGGCTCAACGAAGTTCCGGTGCTGCTCATCGATGACGAGGCCGATCAGGCTTCCATCAATACACGCGGAAATCGTCGCGATCCGAGCGTCGATGAGGAGACTTCTCCCGACGAAAATACCGCGCCTTCTCTGACCAATGCATTGATCCGGGACATCCTGAACAAGATCCCGCGAGCGACCTACATTGCCTACACCGCAACGCCTTTCGCGAACATCCTCATTGATCCCGACGCAAGCGACAGCAAGGTTGGTGAGGACCTGTTCCCCAAGGACTTCGTGGTACAGCTCCCGCGTCCTGACGGCTACACCGGCACAGAAGAACTGTTCGGCGTGAGTGCCGAGGGGCGCGATGTCCTGCGACCCGTAGACGCCGCGGATGTGAAAGCTCTGAAGCCAAAGCAGCGAAAGAAAAGCGAGGCCGTTGTGGCTCGAGGGCCGCTCGATCTACCTCAGTCGCTGTCCGACGCGCTACTGACATTCGCACTCGTTGGCGCGATCAGACTGCTGCGAGGTCAGACGGGCAAGCCACACACAATGCTCGTGCATGTGTCCCAGCTTCAACGGGATCAGGCACGTATTGGCTCGGCCATTGAGGAGCAGATCCGCACTTGGTTTCATCACGAAGAAGCCGAACCCGGCGTGCTCCGGCGGATGATCAAGTCCGCCCTGACCAGCCTTGGCGCCGTCGAGCTGCCAGCAACCGAAGAAGCGGTACTCGAAGAAGCAGTGAACAATCTCGCCCGCGCGGAAGTCGTGGTCCTGAACAGCACCACGGGTGGCGAGCTGGAATACGACGAAAAACCCGGACGCCAACTCATCGCGGTCGGCGGCAACCGACTGTCGCGCGGGCTTACGCTCGAAGGACTCACCGTTGCCTACTTCTTGCGCACGACCACCCTCGCTGATGCACTGCTTCAGATGGCTCGCTGGTACGGCTTCCGCACTGGCTACGACGACCTGATACGAATCTGGACGACCGACGGTATCGCTCAATGGTTCGTCGAACTCGCACTTGTCGAGGAGTCTCTACGGGACTCGATCACGGCGTTGAACAGGGCCGGACGGCGACCCGACGAGATGGCGATCCGAATGCGCGCGCACTCACAGCTGCTTCTCACGAGCAAGGCCAAGAGCAAGATGCTGACGGACGACGCTCGCTCATGGTCTGGAGAAAATCCCCAGACCATCCTGTTCCCTCTGCACGACGGTGATGCACTGGAGCGGAACCTTGAGCTGGCGTCGGGTCTGCTGCGTCAGCACCCGCCAACGCAGGATGCGCACGGTGGGGCAATCGCGCACGACGTCCCTGCGGAAGACGTCGCACTGTTCCTGCGCCAGTACGAGGGGCACCCGAGCAGTATTGCGTTTCAGGGCGCCGAGATAGCTGACTGGATCCTGGAACGCGCTGTGGCGGGAGAGCTCGTCAACTGGACCGTTTTCATTGCCAATCCGCAGCGTGATCGGCAAGTGCTCTTGGGAGGTCGGCCTTTCGGGCTTGTGCATCGCTCGTTACAGGCGAACGAATCAATCGGCATTCTTATTGACCCGCGTCATGAGGGCATAGGCTTGCACGGAGGGCCAGAGAACTACCGTGTGACCTCCGGATTCAGTGCACGAGCCATGCGTGAGGATCGCCCTCCTTCTCAGGGGCTGCTGCTGCTTTACCCGCTCGACCCGGAGCCGTTGCGTGCGCCGACACAAGCAGTGCTCGGCGTGGCGCTGTCATTCCCACGAACCACTGACGGCGAGCATCGACTCGTCGCGAATCGCGGGCTGCTTCATGAGTGAAATCACATCAGAGCGCTGGGCGAGGCTGCGCGAAATGCGCTCCCGCCATGAGCCCCTCTACGAGCTCGCCATCGATGATTTCACGAACGCCCTCCTCGGCATTACGGAAGATGGACGACTGCATCTCCTGATCGCTGTCGACGTTGCCCCCCAGAACCTGCCGCCGGACCTCCAGAGCATTCAGGTCCGCGTAGTTGAGGGTGAGCAAACCTGGCTCGATGTATCGGCCCGTAGTCACCACGAGGAGCTGCTCACACTGGTCGCGAACAAGGTGCTCTATGCGATTCGCACAGAGGGTCGCGATCCAGCCCTGTCAGTCGATCGAATCATCGACGATGTGCGCGCAGCCTTGCGTCCGCTTGCGCCGGATCTCGGTGCAAGTGAGCAGATCGGCCTTTTCGGTGAACTCTGGGTGCTCACAAATGTCCTGTTCCCGACGGTTGGATCTCGAATCTGCCACCTCTGGAGCGGACCCGACAGCGAACGCCACGACTTTGTAGGCCAGGGGCTTCACATCGAGGTGAAAACCACAACTCGCTCCGAGCCGAAGCATGAGATTTCGCGCCTTGATCAGCTTCGAGCACCTCCCGGGAAACGCTTACTCCTCGTTAGCGTCCTCCTGGAGCGAACCCTGGGGGGCGACGAGACGCTTGCGGACCGCGTGGATGAAATTCGGGAAAAACTAGGAAATGACGGGCGCGCCATCGATGTGTTTGAAGCACGACTGGCTCAGCTCGGGTGGCACGAGGGTCTGCGGCAGACCGGCTCGTTGCTGCGATTCACCTTCCGTGATGTCCACGTATTCGAGGTCGCAGGAGAGTTCCCTCGATTGCCCGATGACTACACGCCGCCACTTGGCGTCTCTGGCATCAAATACAGCATCAATGTTGGAAGCTTGCCGTCGCTCGGTGTCACTGAGGTTCAGACGATCCTGACGCTGGTCTGATTCACAACCCACCGGTACGTACCTCGCGATCTGATCACGCAGAGCGGGGCCCTCATACGATGCCAGTGTCATGAAATCGATTTGACAAGGCATTGCGCGGCAACGAGACATCGGCTCACGCTCTCCAAGGGTAAACCATTCGATTTAACGGATGCGTTGGCACCTAGAGTGTTGAGTTCATCATCGAAAGCCGTCATGACCAGCACTACCTACAACTTGATTCGCCAAGCCATCCTGGACAAACGCAACATCAATGCAATGTACGAAGGGCTATTTCGCCAACTCTCCCCTCATGCCATTGGCCTGGGCAGAGATGGTCAGGAGCAAGCGCTCTTCTACCAGTATGCGGGAAAGAGCAAGAAGGGTTTGGCACCGGCCGGTGCCCCTTCGAACTGGCGATGCCTCCCGATAGCCGCGTTGGCAGATGTCGTCCTGAATGACGATGCTTGGCAGAGCGCCGGCAATCACTCCAAGACTCAAAGCTGCGTCAAGCAAGTGGATCTTGAAGTGGCGTTTTGATATTGGCCAGCAACATCTCTTGGCCCTATCTATTTGACGCGTTTGACTGTTCCGGACATGTCGCCAGCTGTTGGAACAGCCGCTCCGCATCATCCACAAGATCAGCGGCAATCCACATGATGTTGTCTCGATGCTGCGCTCCAATCGCATCGAACCATTCACTGCAGTCACCATGGCAACAACTCAGCAGAGATCGCAATTGCGTCAGCTTGTTCTCAAGGATGTCTGACGCGTCCGGCTGGTGGTTCGCGTCGTGGGATTCGGGCGTGGTTTGCCCGGCGATAATTTGATCAGCCATCTGGTGTGCTCCTTACCAAAGTCATGCACGTCACTTGGTCAGACGGTCAGGGTGTTAGCGCACCCTGGCCGTCGCCTTTTGTGCCTCACATCGACATCGCTGCGGCGTGCATCGATGTCTCGCCGTGAGGCGCGGCGGTCGTTCAAATGTAGGGAGAGAAGCGCGTCAGCGGAAGCCTCTCACGGTGAACAAATGAGGACTCGCGTCGACTTGTAGTCGCGCACGCGAAGACGATCGCCCTGCGAATCGCGCACCGGCCTCAACCAGCACCCGCAGCCCACGCCTCCACCCTCCGCACCAACGCATCCCGCCGCGCCACCACCTCCGCCAGCAGGTACTGCCGCGCCTGCTCTTGCGCCACGTCGCTCGACAGAAACCACTGCTCGCGCTCGGCGCTGCCTTGCGGTGGCGGGGTGCCCCACCCTGCTTCGCCGTTGGCGCCTCTGAACGCTTCGGTCATGGGCAGGCGGCCGTCGGTCTTGCCGAAGCTCGACAGCGCATCGGGCGGGCCGTCGAGCGCGATGCGCACGTGCACGACGCTCTCGCCTTCGGTGCGGATCGATGCGCCCAGGCCGCCCTCGCGGTGCACGCGCCACAGCTCGGCCGCGGAGGCGTTGCGGACCCAGCTCTCCAGGGCGCGGACCAGGCTCTCGAGAATGATTTGTTGGTTCATGAGGAATATTTCACACGTTTCTGTCTGGTGTCGGCAAGCGGCCACGGTGCGATGGGGCCAAAAAGCCGTTGTAACTTCTTGCCTTGGCGCCTGCGCTATATTTCTTGGCATGGAAAAGGCATCCGACATAGGCAAACCCACGGTTCCGATCGATCTGATCGGGCCGGAACATTGGGTCCGTTCACGGCGCGGCCCTCGCCGTACGACGAAGGTGCTCTTCATCTTGCTCGGCGGGCTCGCAGCAGCCACAGCAGTGGCTTACAGCTTCTTCGGCGCGGGGCGCTGAACACAAGCAAACAAGCAAGCCGCCCACGCCTCCACTGATTCGCTCACTCGCTCACCGCGAGCCGCACAAGGCAAAGCCCGCTGTCCGTTGATCCAACGGGCAGCGGGCTTTTCTCTTTGTGCGCGCGGCGCTACTGCAGCCGCGAGCCGCGCGGCAGGCGCTTGGCCAGCCACTCGTGCACGTCCGCGCGGATGTTGCGGCCTTCGAGCAGGAAGTTCTCGAAGCGGCTCGGCACGTACGGCAGGTAGACCAGCGGCATGCCGGCTTCTTCGGGCGTGCGCGCGGCCTTGCGGTTGTTGCAGACGGCGCAGGCGCTGACGAGGTTGGTCCAGCTCCACGGGCCGCCGCGCGACTCGGGCATGACGTGTTCGCACTGCAGGTCGCGGTCGGCGAACACCTGCGCGCAGTAGGCGCAGGTGTGGCGGTCGCGGCGCAGCAGCTTGGCCTTGGTCACGCCGGGCACGACGTCGAAGAGGTTGATCTTCGACGCGCCGCGCAGCGCGATGATGGGCGCGACGTCGATGCGCGACTGCACACCGCGCGCCACGTTGAAGCCGCCGCGCAGCGTGGCCAGCGGCAGCGCGCCGTCTTCCCAGGCCACGTTGCCGGTGGCGTAGTGCAACACCGCCTGCTCCAGCGAGATCCAGGCTTGCGGCGTGCCCTGAATATCGAGTTGCAGGACGTGTGAATGCATGACGAATCGCCTCCCTTCGCGGCGATGGCTTGTGGTGAACGGATGGGGTGCACGAACGGAATCGAACCGTTGTCAGCGGGACCACAACCCGCGGCTCTGCCATTGAGCTACACGCACCATTGAAGAAACAGAAGACGAGCAGTGCTAAGCGGCTACCACTCGCCCGACGCGCGCACGCGCTGGTCGAGGTCGAGGCTGTCGAGCGACGCCTCGCTGCCGCCCGGCAATGCCGACGCGCGATCGGCCACGTAGCGCGGCCCGAGCCCCACGCCGAAGCGCTGGGCCAGCGACCACACCATGTGCCTGCGCGGCAGCGGCGCCGGGTGCACGGCGATCATCCGGATCGGTGAGTTGCGCTTGCGCATGAGGGCCTCCTTGGTGGGTAACGAAAAAAGAAAGTAATGACTTGAAAAATGTCCGGTGACGGGTTCCGGCGCCGCCCCATCTTTGCGGCCGGTTTCCGCGGGCGGGCCACGCGTTGGCATGGCCCGGTCCCGCTCGGGTGTGGTCCGTGTGGCAGGAGTTGAACCTGCGACCCTCTGGTCCCAAACCAGATGCGCTACCAGGCTGCGCCACACACGGAAGAAAAACAAACAAAGCCTGCCCGCGCTTCCATTTCGGTTGTGTCCTCACGCGACGGGCCGCGCGCTGGGCGCGGCCCCGTCGAACGTCGCTGCACAGGAGTGATCAACTCATGCACATCCCGCCAGACCGTCGACGCGGCAATTTCTGGCGGTGGGGTGAAGGCACACCCGAAATGGAAAGCGGCAAAAACAAAAAGGCCCGGAACCTTGCGGTGTCCGGGCCTCTTTGCGAGAGAGCTTGAGAGATGCGCGCCTACGCGCGACCTCCACCCGGGGGCACCTGATGAGCCTCGAACTGACCACCCACGCGCAGACGGGCTGCGGCTTTGGCGGCGTACGCGGTGTTCAGGTGCGAAGACAACGACAGGGGCGACGGCATGTCGAAACCATGGCAGAACCCGACGCGCACGAGCGGTCGGCCCGAGGCGGGTCGATGGCTGGTGAGGATCAGTGCGGTGTTCACGATGGTTCCTGGTCAAAAATTGCCGCTGTCGGCTGTAAGGGGTTGGAAAAAAGGGACGGCTTGTGCCGTGAATTGGAGGCAACTGTAAAGAGTGTTTACGGCGACGTCAACAACCGGGACAATCTTTTCTTGTCTTGTTGTTGTTTTTGAACAGTGCCCCATACCACCGTCGCGCGCCGCCGCAATGCGCTTGTGCTGCATCGCCGCTTTCTCGAGGACGCCGTCGCGGCGGGCCTGCCCGCCAAGGGGCTCGACCAGGCGTTCGCGCGCAAGCTCGAAATCTCTCCGAGCATGTGGAGCCAGATCAAGAGTGCGCGGCCCATCGGCGACAAGCTCGCACGGCAGATCGAACGGCATTGCGACGTGGCCGCTGGCTGGCTCGACGAAGACAACACTGCGCCTTCTGAAGCACCGCCCGATGCGGCGGAAGAGCGCTTCGTGGCCGCCGCGCGTGAGGCGTGGCGCCAGGCCAATGCGAAGGGAAAGCGGGAACTCAGCGGCTGGCTGAAGAAGCACGCGCTGGAGAAGAAGGCGCTCGAGCCTGCCGACGGCGCTGCGCCGGCGCCCTAGCCTTGCTCAGGCCTTCAGGCCTTGCCAGCGGGCTCGGCAGCAGCCAGGGCCGGCGCATCGCGCAGGATGGCCGCGCGCATGTCGTCCGGCACGGCGATGGCGCGGTGGGTGTCGAGCGAGGTCGTCACCAGCACCTGCCGCACCTGCATGCGCACTTCGCCCGACACGGGCTCGAAGCAACGCAACGCAAGCGTGATCGAGCGCGAGCCCAGTTGCGCCACCGACAGGCCGAGCATCACGCGGTCGCCCATGCGGCTCACGGCGCGAAAGTCGGCGTCGAGCTTCACGGTCGGCAGGCCGACGCGGCGCTCGCCGATCAGTGCGTGGTAGCCCACGCCGAGCCCCTCGCTCACCCAGTCTTCGACCAGGCCGTTGAGCATCACGAAGTACTGCGGATAGAAGACGATGCCCGCCGGGTCGCAGTCGGAAAAGCGGATCAGGCGCGGGCGCTGGAACTCCACACCACCGCCCTCGCCGCTCATGCGCGGTCCTCGACCGCGCCGTCGCCGCGCATCACGTGCACGCGCAGCAGCCCGAGCTGGTTGTGCATCTGCTTGACGGTCTTCATGTCCAGGCCCGAGAACATCTCGAGGATCCACTGCTCGTGCTCGGTGGCCATGGCTTCGAAGGCGTTGCGGCCTTCGGGCGTGAGGCTCACGATCCAGGCGCGGCGGTCGTCGGGGCTGGGCGCGCGCGCCACCATGCCTTCGCGCTCGAGCTCGTCGGTCAGGCCGGTGACGTTGCCGCCGGTCACCATCAGGTAGCGCGAGAGCACGCGCATCTTCAGGCCGTCTTCGTAGCGGTACAGCTGCGCCATGTAGTCGAAGCGCGCCAGCGAGATGCCGAAGCGCTCGCGCAGCCGGCGCCGGATCTCGGCCTCGATCTGCGTGGTGCTCGCGAGCATGCGCAGCCACAGCTTGAGCATGGCGTGGTCTTCATGGCCGGCGCGGGCTTCGTGGCCGAGTTCTTCGGCGTCGCTCAGCACGGCGTGGGAGGCATCGTTGCGACTCATGTGACTTCTCCTCCGGAAACGGAGATCGACTGGCCCGTGACCGACGCGGCGCCTTCGCCGCACAGCCAGCGCACGGCGTCGGCCACTTCGGCCGGCTGCACGATGCGCTTTTGCGGGTTCACGCTGGAGAACTCGGCCAGCGCATCGGCTTCGCTGCGGCCGGTCTTGCCGACCACGTTGGCGACGCTGTTGCGCAGGATGTCGGTGTCGGTGTAGCCCGGGCACACGGCGTTCACGGTGATGCCCTTGCGCGCCACTTCGAGCGCCAGCGCGCGCGTGAGGCCGATCACGCCGTGCTTGGCCGCGGTGTAGGCCGACACGTAGGCGTAGCCCTTCTGCCCCGCCGTGCTGGCGATGTTGACGATGCGGCCCCAGCCGGCGTCGAGCATGTCGGGCAGCGCGGCCTGCGCGCACAGGAAGCTGCCGGTGAGGTTGACCGACAGCATGCGCTGCCACAGCTCGACCGAGGTCTTCAGGAACGGCGCGCTCTCGGCGGCGCCCGCGTTGTTGACCAGCACGGTCACCGCCCCGCGTTCGGCCCGCGCCTGCGCAAAGGCCGACTGAACAGCCTCCGGGTCGGCCACGTCGGCCGCCACCACGCCGTGGCCGCTGCCCGCCAGGGTCTCGGCCACGCGCTGCAGGGCCTGCGCATCGCGGCCCAGCAAGGTCAGCACAGCGCCTTGGGCGGCAAGGGTGCGGGCGATCTCTGCGCCGATGCCGCGAGCGGCGCCGGTGACGAGGGCATGACGGCCAGTGAGCGAATTTGTGTGCATACCTGAATGGTTTAGTTCTGAATCATTTTAGCCATTTGCGCACCAGCAGGGTGCTACCGCATGAAACGGCCGCCGTTGAGGTCCAGCGTCGCCCCGGTCATGAAGGCCGCGGCCGGCGAGGCCAGGTAGACGACGGCGGCGGCCACCTCGTCGGCCAGCCCGAAGCGGCCCAGCGGGATGCCGGCCTTCAGCGCCTGCTGCCGCTCGGGTGGCAGCGCGGCGAGCGCGGGGCTGTCGATGGCGGCGGGGGCCAGCGCGTTCACGGTCACGCCGTGCGGCGCCAGTTCCTGCGCAAAGGCACGCGTCAGCGCCAGCAGGCCGGCCTTGCTGGCCGCGTAGTGCACGCCGGTGGCGCTGCTGACCTGCTGCCCGGCCAGCGAGGCCAGGTTGACGATGCGGCCCGCGCCGCGTTCGCGCATGTGCTTTCCGGCGATGCGGCAGCCGAAGAAGCTGCCGCGCAGGTTGATGGCGAGCACGTCGTCCCACTCGGCGGGCGTGATGTCCCACAGCGAGGTGGTCGGCGTGCGCGCCGCGTTGTTGACCAGGATGTCGACCGCGCCGAAGTGCGCCACGGCCTGCGCGAAGCGGTCGTTGAAGGCCTGCTCGTCGCGCACGTCGAGCGGCAGTGCGAGGCCGTTCACCTCGGCGGCAACGGCTTGTGCATTGGCTTGATCGATATCGGCCACCGCCACGCGCGCACCGGCCTGCCCCAGGGCACGCGCGATGGCCGCGCCCAGCCCCTGCCCCGCGCCGGTCACGAAGGCCACGCGCCCTGCCAGGGGAAGCGCGGTGGCGTGCGTCATCCGGCTTTGGCGGGCCGACCGTCCCAGGTCTGCGGCCCCACGCCGCGCTCGCGCAGCTTGAACTTCTGCACCTTGCCGTTCTCGGTGCGCGGCAGGTCGGGCAGGAGGTCGATGTAGCGCGGCACCGCGAAGTACGGCAGGCGGCCTTCGCAGAAGCGCGCCAGCTCGGCCGGATCAATGACGACGCCTTCGCGCGCCACCAGCGCGGCCATCACCTCGTCTTCGGCCAGCTCGGAGCGCACGGGGTACACCGCGCACGAGGCCACGCCGGGGTGGCTCAGCAGCACCTGCTCGACCTCGAAGGACGAGATGTTCTCGCCGCGCCGGCGGATCGCGTCCTTGATGCGGTCGACAAAGCGGAACGCGCCGTCGGCATCGCGCACCACGCGGTCGCCCGTGTGGAACCACAGGTTGCGCCAG
>RCUK01001416.1_pt1 | contig 15308 bp, 16 predicted proteins | sample 2166381 | NCBI WGS metagenome assembly RCUK01 (sample SAMN09932809, study PRJNA488358) | compost metagenome | isolation source: compost soil in an enriched community | place: Germany: Experimental Botanical Garden | reverse complement strand
CCTATCTGCACAGATTACTTATTGTTAATATAGCGATTAGAAGGGTAAAAAATAAAGTAAAATGTTTCCATACGATACATACCTCAGGGATGTATTATAATTCAAGAAGATATTTAGATCAATTTAAGTTTTTTATAGATAAAATGGCGATTAAGTTGACAAAACCCTATTTAGTTGGAATTTCAGAAATCGTACAAAAAAATAATATTAAATTTTTTAAAAATCAATCTAAGACGTCAAGATATATACCTAATGGTGTTGATTTGCAAATTTACAATAAAGAAAATTATAGAACAAAACCATCAGATTTTGGGTTATCTCAAGATGATATTGTTATTACTTATGTAGCAAGACTTAGTATGGGAAAGAACCATATAACATTATTAAATGCTGCAAAGATAGTTGTTGAAAAATACCCTTTGGTAAAGTTTTTACTAGCAGGTGATGGAGAGAATAGAAATGATGTAGAAGAATTTATTCTACAAAATAATTTGAATCAAAATGTTTTTTTACTTGGATCTATTAATAACATTGCCGAGCTTTTGTCTATTTCAACGTTTTGCGTTTTTCCTTCTGAATTTGAGGGTTTCTCTTTAACATTAATTGAAAAAATGGCTATGGGACTTCCTGTTATAGCAGCGGACAATGATATTTTTAAAAGTTTAATAGGTCATGGAGAGAACGGGTTACTCTTTTCAATGTTTGATGAGAGAGACTTGGCGAAAAATATCTTTGAATTAATCGAAAATAAGGAACTTAGCAAAAAAATTTCAGTTAACAGTAGATCTTTTTCAGAGCAATTTTCGGTAAAAGAAATGATTTTGAAATATGAAAGTTATTATGAAAGTTAGTAAAGACAAATTAGATATGATAATCTCAGTAGTAATACCAATGTATAATTCTGAAAATACAATTAAAAAATGTATTGAATCAGTGTTAAACCAAAGTTACAAAGGAAAAATTGAAATAATTGTTGTAAATGATGGTTCAAAAGATAATTCTAGGCAAGTAGTTGAGAAAATTATAAAAAATAATTCAAAAGATATTGATATAGTTTTGATAGATAAAGAGAATGGAGGAGTCTCTACAGCAAGAAATGCCGGAATGAAAGCTGCTACTGGAAATTGGATTGCCTTATTAGATAGTGATGATGAATGGTTAGTAAATAAATTAGAAAGACAAGTTCAAATTCTTAATGAAAATCGCCATATTGACTTTTTAGGTGCGGGAAGAAATGGAGAACAATTTTCTCGAATTTTGTGGAAAAAATTGGGGCATTTGAGTAGGATTTCTTCTAGAGCTCTCTTGGGTAAATTTATTTTTATTGTTCCTACGGTTATATTTAAAAAAGAAATTCTTTTAGATGTCGGTAATTTTGATGAAAAACAAAAATTTGCAGAAGAAGGAATATTTTTTATTAAAATTGCCCAAAAATATAATTGTTATCTACTAAATGAAAGCGTAGCTTTCACTGGAGGAGGTAAACCTCATTTTGGACATTCGGGTCTTTCGGGAAACTTAAAAGAAATGGAAAAAGGAGAATTAAAAAATTTAAAAGAGGTTTTGAATCTGAAAATTGTCAACTATTTTGAATATTTAGCTTTGGTAGTGTTTTCATATACAAAATATATTAGAAGAATTATTTTAGTGAAACTAAGATAGTTTGTAAGAAATTAGATAAATTGGATTGAAGTATGAAAAAGGTTTACGAAATTTATGGTTTTTTTGGTATTATCAGGCTAATAAAAGATAAAATACTTACGATTTTGTTTTATCCAAAAGCTAGAATCGTAAGGTTTCCGATCTATGTTAGAGGCAAAAAAGGGATTAAAGGAGGTAAAAACTTAACTACTGGAATTAATTTAAGAATAGACATTATTAATTCGAAAGAGAATAACTGTTTTCTTAACATTGGTAATGACGTTCAAATTAATGATTATGTTCATATAGGTGTTTCACATGGAGTTACGATTGGAGACAATACCTTAATAGCATCAAAGGTTTTTATCTCAGATCATAATCATGGGAATTATAATGGTGAAAACCAAAGTACTCCCTATGAAAAACCTATTTCTAGAATTTTAAAATCACAAGAAGTTAAGATTGGAAAAAATGTTTGGATCGGGGAATTTGTCTCGATTTTACCAGGCGTAACTATAGGAGATGGAGCGATTATAGGAGCAATGAGTATTGTTACAAAAAATATTCCGGCAAATTCAATAGCTATTGGTTCCCCAGCTAGGGTTATTAAAGTTTATGATGAAAAGTTGAAAAAATGGGAATCAAACCAAATTTAAAAATAGTTTTAGATTTGATATTATTTGAAAGAAAAAAGTTCCTTTAAATTAGGAATACACGTTTTTATTATATGAAAGTTTTAATAATATTGGCCTCATACAATGGGGAAAAATATATAAAAGAGCAATTAGATTCTATATTGTCTCAACAAGGAATAGAGATTTATATAACTATTTTTGATGATGTAAGTAAAGATGATACTGCAGCAATTGTGAATTCATTTAGAGATGATGACCGAATTCAGTTGGTTAAAAATAATTTTCCAACAGGAAGTGCTGCAAGTAATTTTTTTGGTGCGATTAAATATTTGAGTGAGGATTTTATAAAACAGTATGACTTTGTATCACTTGCCGATCAAGATGATATTTGGTTGCCAAAAAAAATGATATCTGCGGTAGAGATGTTAAACAGCAAAAAATCCAGCTTATATTTATCCAATTTGATTTTATGGAATGAAAAAACAAATAAAAAATCATTCATAAAAAAGTGTTTTCCACAAAAAAAGTATGATTTTTTATTTGAAGGAGGAAGCGCTGGATGTACATATGTTTTTACAAGTAAATTTGCTTTAGATTTGAAATTTTATCTAAATAAAATTGATTATAGTAATTGGAAATTTTTTTCGCACGATTGGTTTATATATTTTTTTGCCAGAATTAATAATTACAAAATATCAATTGATAGTAATGCTTATATTTTATATCGCATTCATGAGCAGAATGTTCATGGGCAGTTAAATACGATTTCTATTTATGCAATAAAAGAAAGATTGAAATTAATAAAAGCAGGTTGGTATTTTCAACAAATAAAAGAGTTTTCAAAATTAGTTCCTCAAAATTCTGAGTATAGAAACATTTATAATTTATATTCAAAAAATTATTTTACAAGATTTTACGTTATTTTTAGATATAATTTCAAATTAATAAGAAGTAGAAGCAAAATGATTCAGTTTGCAATATTAAGTTTATTACCAATTAAAATTAAAAAAAGTAATGTATAAAGTTTTTAAACCTGTTATAGATTTTATAGGAGCGCTAATTTTATTGATATTTAGTTTGCCAATATTTTTAATATTAACATTTTGTTTGATAATGGCAAATAATGGCAAACCTTTCTTTACTCAAAGAAGACCTGGCAAAAATGGTAAAATATTTAAAATTACCAAGTTTAAAACAATGAACGACAAAGTAGACTCAAAAGGAGTTTTGTTATCAGATGGTGAAAGATTAACAAAAGTAGGTTCATTTGTAAGGAAAACTTCTTTAGATGAAATTCCTCAATTATTAAATGTTTTAAAGGGCGATATGAGTCTAATTGGTCCTAGGCCATTGTTACCTGAATACTTACTTTTATATAGTGATTTTCAGAAGCAACGTCATGATGTTAGACCAGGCATAACTGGTTGGGCACAGGTGAACGGCAGAAATGCTATTAGTTGGGAAGAGAAGTTTAAACTTGACGTTTATTATGTAAAAAATGTTTCGTTTTTATTAGATGTGAAAATATTATTTTTAACAGTTGTAAAAGTTTTTAAATCAGAAGGAATTAATGCAGAAAATGTTGCAACAACAGAGTCATTTAAAGGAAATTAATTATGGGTACTATTATAAAGGCAATTGAATATGTTTATCCTGAATGTAAAATCACAAATAAAGATTTGGAGAAAATATTTCCAGATTATGATTTTTCAAAATTTGAAGAAAAAGTTGGTATAAAAAACAGATATTGGGTAAAAGATGAAACTGCTTTGGATTTAGCTGTAAAGGCATGTGAGAAGCTTTTTAAAAATTATGACCGGCAAGAGGTAGATTATATTTTATATTGTACGCAAAGTCCAGAGTATTTTTTGCCTACAACTGCATGTATTTTGCAAAATCGACTGGGTATTAAAAAAAATATTGGCGCTTTAGATTTTAATCTCGGTTGTTCAGGTTATACTTATGGAGTTAGTCTGGCAAAAGGTTTAATTAATTCAGGGCAAGTAAAGAATGTTTTATTAGTAACAGCGGAAACTTATTCAAAATATCTTCATATAAAAGATAGGTCTAACAGGTCCATTTTTGGAGATGCAGCTACAGCATCGTTAATTTCTTTTTCTGAAACAGAAGAAGGTGTTGGTGATTTTTTATTCGGGACAGATGGATCTGGTTATGATAAGTTAATTGTTAAAAATGGATGCAGCAGACATTCATATGAACCTGAGGCTCCTGATATTATATATGGTACAGACAATATTTATTCTGATAACCATTTGTACATGAATGGACCGGAAGTTTTTAACTTTACAAATGAAGTTGTGCCAAATTTTACCAAAGAAATAATTGAAAAAAATAATATCAATATTGATACAGTAGATCAATTTGTTTTTCATCAAGCAAATGCCTATATGTTGAACTTTATGCGTAAAAGATTAAAAATTGAAAGTGATAAGTTTTATATAGATTTAGAGGATGGAGGTAATACAGTTTCTTGTACAATTCCAATTGCTTTAAAAAAATATAGTAAATTAATAAATACAGAAACTACAATAGTTATTGTTGGATTTGGCGTTGGTCTTTCTTGGTCGGGAGGACTTATAAAAATAAAAAATAAATTATAAAAATATGAAAAAGATTGATTTTATTTCAGGACTAGCAGAAGAATTAGAAATTGAAACTACTTTAGAAAGTACAACTAATATTAAAGAACTTGATGAATGGGATTCCATGGCAGCTATGGTGTTAATTGGTTATGTGTCAAATGAATTTGGTGTTACTTTAAATGCAGATGATTTAAAAGAAATAAGTACAGTAGAATCTTTGATAGAAAGAATCGGGATAGATAAATTTAATTAATATGTTTAGATTTTTAAATTTATTGAAATAAAAATAATCAATGTTTATGTGTATTAATGATAAAGAATAAAAATATATTAATTACTGGAGCTACTTCAGGAATTGGTTTGTCTCTATGCGAATTTTTATTAAATCAAAACTGTAAAGTAATTGCAGTAGGTAGAGACGAAAGTAAAATTAGTCATTTAGTAAATAAATTTATTAAAAGCTTAAATTTTATTTCGATAGATTTAAATGCTTTTGATGATTATGAAAAAATTTTTGAAAAAATTTTTGAAAATGAAAAATTAGATGGTTTTGTCCATTGTGCGGGAATAGAAGAAACTTTGCCTTTAACTATATATAGTGTTGACAGGATAAAAAAAATATTTGATATAAATGTTTTCTCGGGGATAGAATTGCTTCGTCATTTTTCTAAAAAGAAATATTCAAACGATGGGGCAAGTGTTGTTTATTTATCTTCTGTTATGGGCGAATTAGGTCAGCCAGGTAAAATTGGATATTGTTCTACTAAATCGGCTGTTTTAGGATTAGTAAGATCATCTGCATTGGAATTTGCTAAAAGAAAATTTAGAGTTAACGCTATTTCGCCTGGAGTTGTTAATACGCCCATGTCTCAAAAATTATTTGCTGAAATGGAAGATTCAAATATTCAGAGAATTAAAGATATGCATCCCTTAGGGATTGGTAATTTAGAAGATGTTACTCCGATGATAGCTTTTTTACTTTCAGATTATAGTAGATGGATAACAGGTCAAAATATAAAAATAGATGGGGGATACTCAATTCAGTAATTCAGAAATCATTATTTTAGGAGCTGGTGGTTTAGCGAGAGAAATTGTAAGTTGGTACAGAATCTCTTCTCAAAAAAAAGAAAAAATAATAGGTTTTATGGATGATAATCCAGAAGCATTATTGAATTTTAAGCTTGACCTAAAAATTTTATCTGAATTAGATGTAAAAAAAGTGAAGCAAAAACAATCTGTAATTTGTGGAATTTCAGATGGAAAGATAAAAATAAAATTATTTAATGAATTAATCCAAAATAATGTTAAGATATTTACTTTTATTCATAATTCATGTCTAGTAGGAGAGAGAACGAAATATGGTGCTGGATTGGTTGTATTACCTAATGCTATTATTTCATGCGATGTAGTGATTGGGAATCTTGTTTTTGTAAATCTTGGTTCTCAAATTGGTCATGATGTCACTATTGGAGATTTTACAAGTATTATGGCAAATGTTGATATTGGAGGTGGAGCTATAATTGGTAAAAATGTTTTTATTGGGTCTAATGCTGTTATTCTTCCAGGGGTAAAAATCCCTGATAATACTAGAATTGGCGCTGGATCAGTAGTTATTAAATCAATAAAAATTGAAGGTACGTATTTTGGTAATCCTGCAAAAAAAATATTTTAAAAAATGAACAATTCAAAAATATGGCTTTCATCTCCCCATATGGGAGGTACAGAACAAAAATATGTACAAGAAGCTTTTGATACAAACTGGGTTGCACCTTTAGGACCAAATGTCAATGGTTTTGAAAAAGACTTGGAAGACTATCTAAATGAAGATATCCAGGTTGGAGCTCTAAGTTCAGGAACAGCGGCTATTCATCTAGGATTAATTTTGCTTGGTGTGCAAGCAGGAGATGAGGTGATTTGCCAAACCATGACTTTCTCAGCATCTGCAAACCCAATAATGTATTTAGGAGCCACACCTATTTTTATAGATAGTGAGTCAGAAACCTGGAATCTTTGTCCTGTAGCTCTTGAAAATGCCATTATTGATCGAATTTCAAAAGGTAAAAAACCAAAAGCTATAATTGCAGTTCATCTTTACGGTATGCCCTATAAAAAAGATGCAATTCATAGTATTGCCGCACAATATGAAATTCCCGTACTAGAAGATAGTGCGGAAGCATTGGGAAGCAAGTATAAAAATAAAAAGTGTGGAACATTTGGAGAAATTGGTATTCTTTCTTTTAACGGAAACAAAATCATTACCACTTCTGGGGGTGGTGCAATTGTTGCAAAAAACAAGGATATAAAAGAGAAAGCAGTATTTCTTTCTACGCAGGCACGTGATAATGCACCACATTATCAACATAGTGAAGTTGGCTATAATTACAGAATGAGTAATATTTGTGCTGGTATTGGTCGCGGACAAATGGAAGTTTTAGATTCGCATATTGATCTAAGAAGGAAAATGCATGATTTTTATTCGCTTTTTTTTGAAAATATTGATGGTGTTATAGTTTTAAAAGAACCAAATGAAGATTACTATTCTAATCATTGGCTTTCTGCAATTACAATTGATTCTAAGAAATCTGGAGGTAAAACAAGTGAAGATTTGAGATTAGCCTTTGAGGTTGCCAATATTGAAAGCAGACCTTTATGGAAACCTATGCATTTACAACCTGTTTTTTCTAAATATCCTTATTATGGAGAAAAGATATCAGAAGGTTTATTTAACAATGGATTATGTTTGCCATCTGGATCTAATTTGACAAATGAAGAAAAAAACAGAATAAAAAACGTATTAAATACATTTTTTAAATAATAAATAAGAAAGTTATTTTTTATATGAAAATTGAAGAAACATTTATAAAAGATTTGGTAGTTGTCGAACCGACAGTTTTTGGAGATGCAAGAGGCTACTTTTTTGAAGCCTACAGCAAAACAAAATTTACTGATTTGGGTATAGATATTGAATTTGTTCAAGACAACCAATCTTTTTCAAAAAAAGGTACTTTAAGAGGCTTGCATTATCAGAATCCACCTTTTGCACAAACTAAATTGGTTCGTGTTTTAGAAGGCGAGATTATTGATGTAGCAGTAGATTTGAGAAAAAATTCTCCAACTTATGGGAAATCATTTAGTGTTTTATTATCTGCGGAGAATAAAAAACAATTACTAGTTCCGCAAGGATTTGCACATGGTTTTTCAGTTATCAGTGAAACAGCTTCAGTAATGTACAAATGTGATCAGTTTTATAATAAAACTTCTGAAGGCGGAATTAAATTTGATGATCCATCATTAAATATTGATTGGGGGATGAATTTAGAGGAAGCAATAGTTTCTGAAAAAGATCAAATTCTTCCTTTTATCGATAATTGTAATAGTTTGTTTTAATGGGGAAAATTCTTGTAACGGGTGCTAATGGACAATTAGGATCTGAATTAACAGTTTTAGCATCTAAATATCCAGAATACGAATGGATTTTTGCAGATCGAACAAAAATAACTTTAGATGATTTAAGTCTTCTTAATGTTCAATTAAAAGAAATTCAGCCAGATATAATTTTTAATTGCGGTGCTTATACTGCTGTCGATAAAGCAGAATCGGAAAAAGAATTGGCGTTTAAAATAAATCATCAAGCTGTTGAATTAATTGCAAAATATGCGTTTAAAAACAATACAAAATTAATTCATATTTCAACCGATTATGTTTTTGACGGATCTTCTTCTACTGCCTTGGATGAAGAAGCAGAAACAAATCCTGTAAATACTTATGGAGCAAGTAAAAGAAGTGGGGAGATTGCTTGTCTAAAAGAGAATCCAGACTCAATTATTATTAGAACTTCCTGGGTATACAGCAAATTCGGTAATAATTTTGTTAAAACAATGCAACGATTGATGCAGGAAAGAGAAACAATTAATGTGGTAAACGATCAAATTGGCTCGCCAACATATGCAGCAGATTTAGCACAGGCAATGATTACTGTTTTAGAATCACCAAATTGGATTCCCGGGATTTATAATTATTCAAACGAAGGTGAAATAAGCTGGTATGAATTTGCGTTGGCTATTAAAGAATTTGGAGATTATGGGTGTAAGGTTGGAGGAATTCCATCAGCATCTTATCCAACTCCGGCAAAACGTCCAGAGTTTTCATTATTAGATAAGAAAAAAATTAAAGAGGTTTATAATTTAGATATTCCAAATTATAAAGAAAGTTTGAGGAAAATATTTATATAAAAAAATTGACATGAGATTTAGGTTTCTAGTTTAGGAAATCTAAAATCTAAAATTTAAAACAAATGAAAGGAATTATATTAGCCGGAGGTTCTGGCACCCGTTTACATCCTTTAACACTTGCAATGAGTAAGCAAATGATGCCGGTCTATGATAAACCAATGATTTATTATCCATTGTCTACTTTGATGATGGCCGGTATCAATGAAATTTTAATTATTTCTACTCCACATGATTTGCCAAATTTTAAGAAATTATTAGGTGACGGATCTACTCTAGGATGTAAATTTAGTTATGCAGAACAAGCTATCCCTAATGGTTTGGCACAAGCATTCGTAATTGGTGAAGAATTTATTGGAAATGATGATGTTGCTTTGATATTGGGAGATAATATATTTTTTGGATCAAATATGCAGGAATTATTAAAATCAAATACAAAGCCACAAGGCGGAGTTGTTTTTGCTTATCATGTTTCAGATCCTGAAAGATATGGTGTTGTAGAGTTTGATGAAAATCTTAAGGCTATTTCTATTGAAGAGAAACCAGAAGAGCCTAAATCAAGTTATGCTGTGCCAGGGCTATATTTTTATGATAATTCGGTTGTAGAAATAGCAAAAAATATTAAACCAAGTGCACGTGGTGAATATGAAATTACTGATGTTAATAAAGTATATTTAGAAAATGAAGCCTTGAAAGTTGGTATTTTAAGCAGAGGAACTGCCTGGCTAGACACAGGAACTTTTAATAGCCTAATGCAGGCAGGGCAATTTGTTCAGGTTTTAGAGGAGAGACAAGGTTTGAAAGTTGGTTGTATTGAAGAAATTGCCTGGAGACAAGGGTTCATAAATGATGAACAACTGGAAGGGCTCGCATTACCTTTAGTGAAATCAGGATATGGGGCATATTTAATAGAATTTCTAAAGCAAAAGCGAAAAGGTGTTAAATTTTAATTTGCTTATAGAAATAATTTTTTTAAACCTTTAATTTGTATTTTTGTAAGACATACATATTTTGCAGAATCAAAATCAACCCAATTGAATACAGATAAACAGACCAAAGTAGCCGATTTGTTGCATAATTCGTTCTCTCCAAGGAATCTGAGGGCGCATATTAATAACCTCAGTTATTTGCCTAGGTGGATAATTGTTGCTATAGACGTAATGGTTCTGGCATTTTCTTTTACTTTTACATATATGCTGTTTGAAGGCACAGCATTAGGATATATTATTACTTCACATGATTTCTATTTTGTAGGCAGTCTATTAATTGTAAATATCTTTTTCTTTTGGTTATTTAGAACCTATTCTGGAATCATTAGGCACTCTTCATATATTGATGCTATAAAGTTGCTATTTTCCCAAATGTCTGTTTTGGTGTTTTTCTTATTTTTTAATCTCGTTTTTGAATTATATACTGGGCATAAAGCATTTTTAAATACGGCACTTTTTATCAATTTGGTTTTGTCGTTCTGTGGCTTGTTTTTATATCGTGTAATCGTAAAGCAAACTTTTGAATTATATTTTTCAGAAAAAGCAAGTACAAAACTTATTAGAACAGTGATTTATGGAACTGATGCTAATGCCATTTCGGTAGCAAATGCATTGAAATTCGAAACGCCATCCCGATTTAAGATTGTTGGATTTGTAGATAAAAACAATCAAAATGCTTCAAAGCGAATGCTGGATCTGCCTATTTTGATTCTCCGAAAAAAACTGCCAGCCTTAATGCGTTCAGTAGCTGCAGAAGGTGTAATTATAGCTGATAAAAGTTTATCTAAAGAAGAACAATTAATAATTGTTGATCAATGTTTAGAATTTAATTATAGAGTATATACTGTTCCGTTAATTTCAGATTGGGAAAATCAAAAAGAAATTTCTCAGAAAGTAAAAAATATTCAGATTGAAGATTTATTAGAAAGAAAACCTATTGTCTTAGATAGCAAGTCAATTTCTAAACAATTAAAAGATAAAACAATTCTTATTACCGGAGCGGCAGGATCTATTGGAAGTGAAATAGTAAGACAAGTTCTCGGGTTTAATCCTAAAGTTGTAATTATTTTAGATCATGCCGAAACCCCATTGCATAATTTATGTTTAGAAACTTACGCGATGAATTCTGAAACTAAAATAGTTGCAGTTGTTGCTGATGTCAGGAGTAAAAAAGCATTAGAAAAAGTATTTAAAAACTACAATCCTCATGTTGTTTTTCATGCCGCCGCTTATAAACACGTTCCTTTAATGGAAGAAAACCCTTCGCAGGCAATCCTGACTAATATAAAAGGAACAAAGAATTTAGCTGACTTATCCTGTAAATACCATGTAAAGAAATTTGTGATGGTTTCAACCGATAAGGCTGTGAATCCTAGTAATGTTATGGGCGCCAGTAAACGAATTGCTGAGAAGTACGTTCAATCTCTTTTCCTAAAAAATCAACGTGAAAATAATGGAGGAGCTACAAAATTTATTACAACCCGTTTTGGAAATGTTTTAGGTTCAAACGGATCTGTTGTTCCATTGTTTACGAAACAAATTGCCGAAGGCGGACCAGTTACCATAACCCATCAGGATATTATTCGTTATTTTATGACAATCCCTGAAGCTTGTCAACTGGTTTTAGAAGCTGGTGCAATGGGTAATGGAGGCGAAATTTATATCTTCGACATGGGTAAGCCAGTGAAAATTATTGATTTGGCTAAGAAAATGATAAAATTAGCAGGTTTTATTCCCGATAAGGAAATAAAAATAAAAATAGTAGGTTTACGACCAGGCGAGAAACTTTATGAAGAATTATTAAATGATACTTCTAAAACATTACCAACTTACCATAATAAAATCATGATAGCACAAGAAATTCAGGATGAATATGAAAATTTGCATACAGAAGTTGATGAACTTATTGGTATTGCAGATTTCTATGATAATGATGACATTGTAGCTAAAATGAAAAAAATAGTCCCTGAATTTAAAAGTATGAATTCTGCTTTTGAAGTTTTGGATAAATAAATGGAGTTATAATTTAATTAAAATAAATGATAGTAAAAGGTGTTTTGTAAAAGCGCCTTTTTGCTTTTTTAGGGTTTTTTAAACGACTAAAAATCTGGTTAATTGGCAATATCGTGATGTTTCTTTAGAATTTTAGTACGAAGAATAAAATATTAATTATAAATATCATATTACAAGTTAAATTGTAAGTAATAAAGCATGAATACTACTAATAATACAAATGATTGGTTGTTTGAAATAACACCGAAAAATAAATTCTTTTCATTAAATTTTAAAGAGGTTTGGCAATATCGAGATTTATTATTTCTTTTTGTAAAACGAGACGTTATTACTGTTTATAAGCAAACAATTTTAGGACCTTTATGGTATTTAATCCAACCTTTATTTACCTCTATAACTTTTACCATAATTTTTAACAATGTTGCCGGAATTAGTACGGGTAATGTTCCTCCATTTTTGTTCAATTTGGCAGGAATAACCGTCTGGAATTATTTTACGGCTTGTCTAAATGGAACTTCAGATACTTTTAAGGGTAATGCAAGTGTTTTTGGTAAAGTTTATTTTCCCAGAATTATCACGCCTTTATCAGTTGTGATTTCTAATTTAATTAAATTCGGAATTCAGTTTTTTATATTTATAGTTTTTTATTGCTTTTATTATACACAAGGTGCGGATTTAAATTTAAACAGCAACGTAGTGTTTTTCCCTGTTTTAATTGCTATTATGGGAATTCTAGGTCTAGGTCTGGGAATGTTAATTTCTTCAATGGTGACTAAATATCGTGATTTTAGTAATTTAATTGGATTTGGTATACAGTTGTTAATGTACCTTTCAGCAGTAATGTATCCTATGGAATTAATCAAAGAAAAAATACCACAATATGGCTGGCTTGTTGATTATAATCCTTTAGCATACATCATACAGACTTCTCGGTATATGCTTTTAAACGTTGGAGAAATTTCGTATTTGGGTTTAGGATATACATTACTATTCACAATATCTGTATTTTTTATTGGACTTTTGGTTTTTAACAAAACTGAAAAAAGTTTTATTGATACAGTTTAATCAAAATATTTTACGAGATTGAAAAATTCAAATGATTTGGTACTTATAATATTTAAAATTTAAATTGAAAAAAGATATAATATTAAAAGCAGAAAATATTTCTAAACAGTATCGTTTAGGAGTGGTTGGAACAGGAACTTTGGCTCATGACATAAATCGTTGGTGGTATGAAATAAGAGGTAAAGAAAATCCATACTTAAAATTAGGAGAAACTAATGATCGTTCTACCGAAGGAACCTCTGATTATGTTTGGGCTTTACAGGATATTAATTTTGAAGTGGAAAGGGGTGAAGTCTTAGGAATAATTGGTAAAAATGGTGCAGGTAAATCTACACTTCTAAAAATTCTTTCAAAAGTAACAGCTCCAACCACTGGAATTATAAAATATAAGGGAAGAATAGCATCTCTTCTTGAAGTAGGGACTGGCTTTCACGGAGAAATGACCGGGCGTGAAAATATTTTTTTAAATGGAGCTATTCTCGGTATGACTAAAAAAGAAATTGCATCAAAACTTGATGAAATTATTGAATTTTCTGGCTGCCAACGTTATATAGATACTCCAGTGAAACGTTATAGTAGTGGAATGACTGTTCGTTTGGCTTTTGCTGTTGCAGCTTTTCTCGAACCTGAAATTTTGATAATCGATGAGGTTTTGGCCGTTGGTGATGCAGAGTTTCAGAAAAAGGCTATTGGTAAAATGCAGGATATCTCTAGAGGAGAAGGGAGAACTGTTTTATTTGTGAGTCATAATATGGCAGCAGTAGAAACATTGTGTACACGAGTTATTAGTATGAAGAACGGAAGTATTGATGGAGTTGGAGATCCTACTAAGATTATATCAGATTATTTGCAAAGCAACTCTTTTTCAGAGCGTTTAATATCTTTCGATTCAATTGATATTGCTAAAGGGAATAAAAATATTAAAATTATGTATGGTGCAATAGAGAATGCATCATCTGAAAATACAACTGATATTATTGATGTGACTTCAGAAATTGACTTCAGATTAAAAATTATTAACCAAACAAATCAATCGAGAATAGCTATAGGATATGATTTGTTAACGATCAAGGGTGATGTTATCTTTGGTTCTGGAGGTAAATTTGAATGTCCTATTAATGAAATTACAAATGTCTCCTGTCGAATTCCATCCAATTTTTTGAATGATGATGTTTATCAAATATATTGTTACTTTCATACTAATGAAATGAAAGAGTTGTTTAGTGACGAAGAATTATTGACTTTTGAAGTTAAAGATATTAAGAGAGAATCAGGTTATCTAGGCAAAGTTAATGGAATGCTTAGGCCTTTATTATCTTGGACTATCAAATAGTGATTTAACATGAAAAAAATTGTAATCACTCAATCCAATTATATTCCTTGGAAAGGTTATTTTGATGCTATTGCTTTAGCAGATGAATTTGTAATATATGATGATATGCAGTTTACTCGACGAGATTGGAGAAATAGAAATATTATTAGGACGGATAATGGCAATAAATGGCTAACAATTCCTGTTGAAGTAAAAGGTAAATATTTTCAAAAAATAAATGAAACTAAAGTTTCAGATAAAAATTGGAATATAGATCATTGGAATAGTCTTAAAAATAATTATAGCAGGTCTAAAAATTTCAGTGATTATAAAGATTTTTTTGAAGAATTGTATCTAAATTCGACATCATTATATCTAACAGAGATAAATTTTAGATTTATCTCTGCAATTTGCGAAATATTAAAAATAAAATCAAACATTCGCTTTTCTTCTGAATTTGAACTGAAAGAAGAGCGTTCAGAACGTCTAGCAGATATTTGTTTAAATTTGAATGGTACAGATTATTATTCAGGACCTGCAGCTAAAGCATATATGGATGAAAGAATTTTTGATCAAGTTGGTCTAAAAATTCATTATTTCGATTACTCAGGCTATCCTGAATACAAACAATTACATGATCCTTTTGAACATTATGTTTCTGTTTTAGATCTGATTTTTTGCGAAGGAAAAAATGCTGTTAATTTTTTTAAAATTGCTGGAAATGAATGAAATACATAATCAAATAAGTGAATATTATGCATCTAAAATTAAAGAATTTGGACCAATTCCTCAAGGTGTAGATTGGAATTCTGCTGAATCGC
>RCUK01001415.1_pt1 | contig 15337 bp, 15 predicted proteins | sample 2166381 | NCBI WGS metagenome assembly RCUK01 (sample SAMN09932809, study PRJNA488358) | compost metagenome | isolation source: compost soil in an enriched community | place: Germany: Experimental Botanical Garden | reverse complement strand
CTATCTTTGTCGGGGTTTATTTCCTGTAAACTTTCCATGGCTTTAAGCCCAAACGGAGTTGCAGCCGAATCTAATCCCAAGAAATTGGCAGCAAAGTTTAACGTCATATACGAGATAGAAGGGTGATTTTTTGGAATACTTGGAAACACTTTTACAAAGACCGGACTTAGGGCTTTAGCTAATTTTCCAGATGCTCCGGAGATAATTAAAAGTTCCATTAATCCGCAGAAAAAGGCCAAATAGGCTATAAGCGGTAAAATTAAATCAAGTAAAGTGGTTTTGCAGGTTGGCAATAAGCCATCAGATTTTTGAAGACCGCTGAAAATTTTTACCGTTTTGTTTTTATAAACGTAAGTTGTGTCAGGATTTAATGTATCACGATTGATAATCATGGTCTGTTCCGGCGCTTTTTTGATACTGTCTTTGATGAAGGCAGGAAGTTGTTCAGCGTATTTTTCTGAAACCAGAATTGGATCGTCTTTTTTCCCATTCAAAACATAGTCAATGGTATAAGTATTCGCAGTAAATAAACTGATCATAATAAAAATGATCGACGAAATAAAAATAGTTAACCAAAATCTACTTAATACCATAACGCTGTTTTTTTTGTAAATGTAATTATTTAGCAATAAAAATGCACAAAGAATTTAGTGTCGAAAGGAGAAGAATTTATCAAAAATGATATTGTTTTAGTGAAAATTCAATTTATTCAATAACAATTTTGGTTCCCAGATAATTTTCAAAAGATTTAATACCCTCAAACAGAATTGCTTTTTTATGAGTTTCCGTTTCATTAAAAAATTGCGTTTCTATTTTGGCATGATCTTTTTTGATAATTCTTTTCCATGTTCCAATGACCTTGCTGTTTTCGAGAATAATCGGTTTAAAAATGCCATTATTGGTAAAAGTTTTCGATTGATGTTCGAGTAAAATGGAAGCTTCTCTGGTTTTATACGAGATTAAAATTTCATCAAATGCAGGAAGAAAATGTACGCTTTCGCGGAAGTTGTTTTTATCAGAAGAATCAGTTTTAAACCAATATATTTGGTCATTAATTTCAACCGAATTTAATTGCAACTCAATTGCATTAAAAATGTTTTTGCAAGTTGTAGGAGGGAAACCAGACCACCACGAAAAGTCAAGAAGCGTGGCAGGGCCGTGGCTTTCTAAATATTTGAGGGCTAGTTTTGCAATACCTTCTTCTTTGGATAATTTGGATTTTGGTTTTGAAACCCGCTCTTCGAGTAAAGCATAAGTGATTTGTTTTCCTTTCATTCTTCCGTTACAAACCAAACCGTCCAATTCGGCATTCATCATAATGGCGGCACTTAAAAAATCTTCATTGGAAGTTTTTTTGATGTTGAGTTCCTGCATGATTTCGTCACGCGTCAAATGATTGTTTCCGGAAAGTAGTTTTTCGATTTGAGAATTGGTCTGATCCAGTTTTTTGGCATCGTAACCATATTTTTTACCGGCAGAAGCTGTAAATCTTTTTACCTGAGGAGCCGAAACATCCAACATCCAATAAATATCATCAGCGGAAACAAAATGCCAGGTTGGTCGAAGAATATGAGTTCGGATGATTTCTGCTGAATTTATAGCTTCTTCGATCTCTTTTTCAGTAGCATTACATCGGGAACCAATCGCCCATTTGGCCATCGAATAATCCTGAGCCTGCATGGCGCCTAAATGCTTTACAATTTCCTGAGGAGAAATTGGACTTGTTTTGTATAACTTTTGTGAAACAAGACGATGATGTGAAATTTCATGATATGTCATTTTCTAAAGATTTAAGCTTTGTAACTCTATGCCTTTGCAACTTTGTACCTCGATCAAACATGAATAATTTCCTCATCAATTAACAAATCTTCCCTACGCAAACGCAGGAAAATCTGCGCAACCGCAATCGTATCTTTTTCACAATACGTTACAATTCGGTCAATGTCTTTCTCGACATAAAAAACATAGGCAACCTGACTGCCGTCGATATCACCTTTTGGAGATGGAACTCCCAGAATTTTAGTTAGTAATTTTAAGGAAGTGAAATGTTTGTAATCACCAAATTTCCATAATTCTAAAGTATCTAAATGCGGAATTTCCCAAGGTTTTTTTCCGAATAAATTCAGTTTGTCGGGAATCGCAATTTGATTGATAATCATTCTTCTGGCAATAAACGGAATATCGAATTCCTTCGCATTATGTCCACATAAAAGATGATACGGTTGATTAAAATGATTGCTCAGTAAATTATTAAAATCTTTCAGGATTTTCTTTTCGTCTCCAAAGAAAGAAGTCACTCTAAAATTTCGAATATCGCCCTTGATCGTAAAATACCCAACCGAGATACAAATGATTTTTCCAAATTCAGCCCAAATTCCTGCACGATCATAAAATTCTTCGGGAGTGAATTCGTCTTTACGCTGATATTGCGTTTTATGATCCCAAAGCGATTGCATTTCCGCATCAAGCGAATTGAAATTCTCTTCTTCCGGAACGGTTTCTATATCGAGAAATAAGATGTTGTTGAGGTTTACTTTTTCAATCATTATTTTTTGGGACTTCTTAGCTATTAGATTATAAGACTTCTTAGATTTATAAAAGTACAAAAAAATGATTTTACCTAAGAATTAACTTATATTTTTTAAAACAAGCTCTGTTGAGTTGAAGGGTTTTCGTGTTCGAGCAGCCATTTCTTGCGGGACAAACCTCCGGCGTAACCGGTTAAAGATCCATTTGTGCCAATAACGCGATGACAGGGAACCACAATCCAAAGCGGATTTTTTCCATTGGCCGATGCAACTGCACGAATCGCTTTTATATCGCCCAGTTTTTTGGTTTGATCCATGTAACTTATGGTTTTTCCGTATGGAATTTCCAATAACGCTTTCCACACTTTTTGCTGAAATTCTGTGCCTTGTGGATTTAGTTTTAAATTAAAATCGGTTCTTTTTCCTTCGAAGTATTCTTCAAGTTGAGAAACAGCTTCTTTTAAAACTTTCGGAATTTCAATTGAAACTTCATTTGAGCCAACATCGGAAACGGAGATTACTGCAATACCATTATCGTCTCCAATGATTTTGGTGATTCCTAAAGGTGAGTTGATATAAACTGTTTCCATAAATTTTTAACCGCAAAGGCGCTAGGGTTTACGCAAAGTTCGCAAAGTTTTTTGTTTTCACCATATAAGTTATGTAAGTAAATTTAAGCTTCGCTGGTATTGGAAGATCATAAAAGCTTTATATAAAGTTTCTAAGCTCCATTTAAATGAACTTATATCTCTTATATGGTTTAATATTCATCCAATTTGAATTGGTATTTTAAAATGCTTTCAATTTTTTGACTTGAAATAATCTTTTTAATATTCGATTTTTCAGAATTGAATTTCGGCAAAACCACGTTATGTTCTTTTGCTTTTTGAGTATAATAATCTTCTCTGGTTGGATGAAAAGGCGCTACGGCATTGAAAACTTCATTCCATTTTGATTGATGGATGATTTCTTTGATAATATTGATACAGTCATTTTGATGAATTAAATTCACCGGCGCATCTGGATTTTCGAGGTTTTCTTTTCCGGCTAAAAACTTTACAGGATGGCGATCTTCGCCAATCAATCCGCCAAAGCGTAGAATTGTGGTTTGGAAATTGTGGTTTTTCTGCAGAATTGCTTCCGCTAAAAGCAATTGTTTACCACTTTCCGTTTCTGGATTTGGGTTCGTTTCTTCTGTAATCAAATCATTTTGATCTCCATAAACAGAGGTTGAACTCACAAAAAGGACTTTTTTAATCGTTGATTTCTCTATAAAAGGAATCAAAGTTTCGATTTTCTCAACAAAAATCTTTCGGGAAGAATCCGTATTTGCTCGTAATTTAGGTGGAATATCAATAATTAGAATTTCACTTTCGGTTAAAAAATCATTTATAGTTTCTGAAATACTTTCGCTTTCAAGCATAACTAAAAACGGATTTATTCCGGCATCTTTCAAAATAGAGAGTTTACTTTCAGAAGTTGTAGATCCGTTGACCGAATTCCCTTTTTTGATTAATTTTTTCGCCAGTGGCAAACCCAGCCAGCCACAGCCTAAAATACTTATTTTCTTCATTGTCTTGATAAGGTGCAAAGGTTCAGAGAGGCAAAGGTACAAAGGTTATTCACAATCTTGTCATCCTGAGGAACGAAGGATCACACAAGATATTCCACATGCTAAATTGCCAATCTTTGTCAAGTTTCGAGTGTGATCCTTCGTTCCTCAGGATGACAAAATGGAGAAAAACTTTGCGTTTTTTTATTACAAATCCAGAAAAAAGCAAATTTTGTCTTTTCCTTTTGCGCCAATTCTGTTGTAGAATTTTATAGCCCTTTCGTTAAATTGGGGCGTGCGCCATTGCATGTTGACACAGTTTTTGGCTTTTCCGATTTCCTTTAATTTATTAATTAAGACTTCTCCAATTCCAAAATTTCTGGCTTCTTCTTCCAAAAACAAACAATCCATATAAATGAAATCTGCGGCACTCCAGGTTGAGTACGTAAAATTATAAGATGCGTAACCTACAATGTTATTTTCAGTCGCAACAACTAAGCAGAATAATTTAGGATTTTCGCCGAACAATGCTTCTTTTAAACCTTTTTCTTTTCCTGTCGGATCATAATCCGCTTTTTCAAATTCAGTATGTTTTTGGCATAAAATGACTAATTTTGGTAAATCGGCTATTTCGCAGTTTCTTATTGTATATTCCATTGCAGGTTGATTTCGGTTTGTAAAAACGTTATAAAATGATGAAAATAGGCAGGATATTCCTGATTGTCTCTTATGGCGATAAAATGCTTTCTTTTTAAGCCGTTCTTTCCAATTTTGATGGCCTTTATCGGATTGTTTTTTAAATGGGGCAACAAAGCCCATTTTGCCATTGACATAACGCCCATATCCGCTTTTACCATTTCCAGACAAGCTTCTGTTAAAGGCAAGGCTGTAATTTTCTTCGGAGTCACTTTGGCTGGGGCCAAAAGAAACTGATGAATCGTAACGGTTTCCATCGGAAGGGAATGAATCAAAAGATGTTCGTTGACAAATCTTCGGCAACAACGTATTTTTTATTTGCCCAGGCATGATTTTCAGAAACCACCATTACAACTTCGTCCTGAACAAGTTCCAGATATTTAATGTTATTGTCATTGATCTGATCGCTTATAATCGCAATATCAATCGTGTTTTCTAATAATTTTTGTAATGGAATATGTGTCGCTTCAGTGACAATTTTCAATTCCACATTTGGATAAAGCAAATGAAATTGTTTCATTACCGAAGGAAGCCAGTGATAACTCGAGAAACACTCGGTACTAATTCGGATTTCGCCATATTCACCAAATACCATTTGTTTAATCTGAGTTTGGGTTTGTGAAAGTTTATCCAGAATTTCATTAGCCAATTCGTAGATTTTTTCGCCGGCTTTCGTCAAAACCAGTTTTTTATTTGTTCTCAAAAAAATGGCTGTTCCCAATTGATATTCAGCTTCTTTCAATTGATGGCTCAAGGCTGATTGTGTCAAATGAAGTTTATCTATCGCTTTGGTGATGCTTCCTTCTTCGACAATCGCTTTTATCAATCTTAAGTGACGTATTTCCATTTTTAGAGAATTTGAATACAAAGGAACAAAATTTTAGAATGGCTTTTTCATGAAAAAAAGTAATCAAGTTGATGAATTCTTTTCGTTTTTATGATATATAAGGTTCTTCTACTTTTGAAAAAACAAAATCATAAAAACTAAAAAAAATGGAAGCACAAATTAAATATTATGAAAACAAGCTGGCCTTCGAAATGGATCCTTCTGATTTATTTGACGCCTTGAATAACGGAGAAAAAGTAGTTGTTATCGACGCCCGAAAAGCATTTGGATATGAAGCAGAGCATATTCCGACAGCGATTAATATTCCGCATCGCGAAATGACAATTGAAACTACGGAACATTTAGATAAAGACGTTTTGTACGTGACCTATTGCGACGGAATTGGCTGCAACGCTTCGACAAGAGGTGCACTCAATATGACAAAATTAGGTTTTAAAGTAAAAGAATTACTTGGCGGAATAGAGTGGTGGAAGTTTGATGGATATGCCACTGAAGGGACAAACGGAGTAAAAGCAGGATTGAAAATAGAATGTGCCTGCTAAAGAAAAAGCCAGTTTTAATTTAAAACTGGCTTTTCTATATTTTAAAAACGCAATGTTACGCTTCAATTATTGCTTTTAATCCTTGAAGAATAGGGTTTTCTTCACCTTGAGGTTCTTCCTGAACAGCGCCAGACCGATTATCTTCCTGAATAATTTCGAGTTTGGTTTTTTGATTTTCTTCAGACAAAACATAACTCATAATGAAATAGTTTTCGGGCTTATCTTCTAATCCTGGTCTTGGGAAAAACAAAGAATATTTGATTTTTTGATTTGGTATAACTTCTAATATAGTTCCCCATTGTTCAAAAACCTGACCTTCCCATTCATTCCTGAATCTGATTTCGCTACCAACTTTCCAGTCTGTAATTAAATCGCTCCCGTATTGCCATTGTTTAACTAATTCGGGTTGTGTTAAGGTATTCCATACTTTTTCGACTGGGGCATTCAGTACTATTGTAGAAATATTTGCTGCCATCTTTATTCAATTTTAACGTTGTTTTTCTCTGCAATTTTTTTGAATAAATCTTCTTTATTTTCGGATTTCATTTTTTGATAAATGGCTCCCAAAAGCTGTTCAGAATCTTTTACATATTCTGATTTTTCGTTGGTGTAGATAACATGCGCCATGAAAATGTTGTCTAGCGCTTTTTCATCATCATTCAGGACAAAATAATTTTTTCCGGCACCAAAGTAACCTTCTGCATTATTAGGCTGAAATTTGATTAGTTTTTCGTAATACTCAATAGCGGTTTTAAAATCAGATTTTAAAGTATAAATAACCCCAATATTCATTAGTGCCAAATCGCCTTCAGGAAAAATATCAAGCGATTTTTTATAATATTTTATCGCATTGTCAAGATCATTTAATTGTCGGTAACAAACGGCAATGTCATCCAGAGCGAGTACAAAATTAGGATCTTCCTTCAGGGAAAGTTGCAAACCTTCAATAGCCATCTTATAGTTGTTAGCTTTCATGAAATCTTTTGCAATGATATAGGAGTTCTGCGCCTTTTCATTTTTAGAATCTGCGTAAAAGATAGTTGTTTTGTCTTCAGGCTCCTGCGGTAATAATTTTGGACATTTTTTAATGACAGCATCACTCACCTTTTGAATTATATTTTTAATTCCGTCAACGGTATTGATTGATTCCCTAACTTTTGGGTCTTTATCGGTCAATATAGTTTCAGACATTGTGCTGGTCAGGCAGTCTCTAAAGATATCTTCTGTAATAATGCCTGAATTTTTTTGCAAACAATCACATGTTTTTACGGCTATTTTTTCTTCTACAGCTTGTGCATAAATAGTGGGAAAGCTTGCAAAGGCTATAAAAATCAGGATTCTTTTTTTCATATAAGGGTATTTCTATTTTATAAACTATTGTTTTGTTGCGGCTTAACTACTGGTGTTAAACTGTCTTTCGCAACAGTCAAGCTATCTTTGATTGGCGCAGCTTCTATTGTTGGTATTGGTGCAGCATATCTTTTTATTTTTTGCTGAATTAAAACGGCATCATTCAAAACAAAAGGTGTCGGCATCATCCAGTCGCTTCTTGGTTTTACCTGAAATAACGGATTAGTCATCAAATCAAAAGAACTCTCGATTAAATCCATATCGAAAATAGACGTTTTGTTGATGTAGAATTCCATTACAAGTGGTTCGTTACCCACAACATAATAACATAAAATCTTCATACCTTCTCTTTCCAGACTATTTCCTTTTTGGTCAGAAGTTGAAACTCCATTGGCTTTAAAGTTGTAAAAAGTCATTTTAGGATGGGCAAAAATATCGTAACGATTGACCTTGCGGTTCGGCGTAATTTGTATTTTCATATAACGATTGTTGCCTACAACACTGTCTTTTAAGAAAGAAATTGTTGGTTTAGGAACATCGACAACCGGTGCAATGGCACTGTAAGTAAAACCAGAGTTGTATTTGCTGGCAAGTGGCAGCGCATTTAAACCAACCGCTTTTTGATTTTTTTCTCCCAAATACGTTTTGGTCCAATCGTCCAGGTTTACATCGTAAGTGGTCCATACAGCAGAATTTGTATCGGCATTGTAAACGTAAAGCAAACTGTTCGATTTTGCTTTTCCATGTTCATAACCGGAATTGTAACCTGCGTAAACAAAAAAGCCAATAGATACAATAAAAAAGAATGTGGCCCATGCCCCTTTTCTAATAAAATCTCCGAAAATTGGAAGTAATAATCCGAAAAGTAAAACAGTAAGTACGGCACTTCCAAAAAGAATTTTCAAACCTAAACCAATTGGAAACATTACAATAAATGGCGCAACAATTAGTAATGCAGGAAGTGTAAATAATAAGTTTAAACCCAAACTGTAATGCTGTGTAATAACAAAAATTCCAAATAAGAAGATTCCAAAATAAACCGGAATAATCAGGAATCCTGCGCCAGTTAAGTTATTGGCTAAAAATATATTGATAACAATCCATAGTAGCAAAGGCGCTACAAAATGATTCATCGTGATTTTTGTTTCTGAGAAATGATTATAAAAAGCGAAGCAAATTGCAATGCTTAAAGTAACAAATGCTCCAATATAAGCATGCCCATTGTAGGTAAAACCATTAAGCAAGTCTGAATATTGCGGATAGATTTGTAAAACGATTTTCCATCCTAAAAACGTTACCAAACCGGCAATGATCAAAGCACCCAAAAAAGGAACAAAACCCTTAAAAATCTCTCTGAAAGAGATTAATCGTTTTGCTTTTCCAATAAAAATAAAAATAATTAGCAGGCCTAAAGCAATTATTGTCATTGGGAAAACCCAGGTAAACGGGTAACTTATAAATGAAAACGGAACGCTGAAATAAACATCGTCTGCAGTTGAGTTTGTTGCATTTAAGTCGATGTTTGAAAAGTATTTTAATAAAGGCATCAGATAAGTTCCCTGATGTGCCAGTGTCATTTTGTTTAAATGATAAATGTCGTCTTGTTGAGTGTGATAATTATAATGCCCGTCGATAAAAGCAAAATTAAATCCCTGAATGTTTCCTTGTTCTCTAAAAACAGTTAAATCAGTATCGTTTGGAAGCATTTTGTAAATGCTGTACATCAACGAATTGGAAACCGGATATTTGGTTTTGGCTTTTGAAAATTCTTTTACAAGAGCTTCATTTCCTTTGTTGGTTTCCATCAGCATATAACTTGGTCCTGACGATCCTCTGGCTTCAAAATTAATAACCAAACCAACATCTTTTGCCCACGGATGTTTGTTTACAAACAACGCAGCGCCGTTCAATCCCAATTCTTCAGCATCTGAAAAAAGAATTATAATATCATTTTTTTGTGGTTGTTTGGAGTACATAAAAGCACGAATACCTTCAAGAATGGTAGCTACTCCAGAAGCATCATCACTTGCTCCTTTAGAAAATGAATGTGGCGCACTATCATAATGGGATAGTAATAAAAGTGCTTTTGAGTTGTTGGTCCCTTTTATGCGGGCCAGAATATTTTTAGATTTTACTAAAAGTCCCTTGTCGTTTAGTGTAAATCCTTCCTGAACAGAAGTCTCTAAACCAATTCGGTTCAATTCAAGTTTAAGGTAGTTTGCTACTAATTCGTGATTAGTAGATCCCACATAATGTGGTTTTTGAGCAATAATTTCGACTTGGTTTAGAGCCCTTTCGGTCGAAAATTCGGCAAGAGCTTCCTCTTCTTTCGAAATCCATTGTGGCATCATGGTGGCGTAAATAATACCAAGAATTGCTAAAATGCATACTACGGCAAGAATTGAGGTGGGGTTTTTTTTCATGATGAATAGTACTATATTTCTTTTTTAACAAGCATAAAATAATCATTGTCCAAAGATCTATATCCCTGGTCATACAGAAAATAGTAGGTATTCCCTGTTTTGGTCTGCAAGATATTGGTAAAGAAATCAAAATCAAAACCTTTATTGATCATTTTATCCCTTGTTGCTTTTGATTTCCCCTCCGTGTTTAGCTCGACCAAAATACGGTAATTTTTTCGTAATTTGTTGTTTACATTTCGCATGAAATTAGTGCTGTCTTTATTTATCTTGTTGTTGTAGGCATTTCGGCAGCTATCGGAACAAAACTTTTTGTCTTCGCGACCAACAATTTTTTCGGAGCATTCAAGGCAGGTTTTCATTGTTCAATTTTTTTAATTTCGTATAAATCATGTCTTCTGTCTTTTAATATTCGTACACTTCCGTGTTCATGAAGTTGTTTTAATAAGTTCAAATCAACATCAACAATAAGTGTCATTTCAGTATTTGGAGTTGCTTCGGCTTTAATTCCGTTGCTCGGAAAAGCGAAATCAGAAGGCGTAAAAACAGAAGCCTGCGCATATTGAATATCCATATTGTTTACTTTAGGCAAATTACCAACGCAACCTGCAATCGCCACGTAACATTCGTTTTCGATGGCGCGTGCTTGTGAACAATGTTTTACACGTGTGTAGGCATTTTGAGTATCTGTTAAAAAAGGAACGAATAATATATTCATGCCTTCATTAGCCATGATTCTTGAAAGTTCCGGGAACTCAACATCATAACAAATTAAGATTCCAATTTTACCGCAATCGGTATCAAAGGTTTTAAACTGCGATCCGCCTTTCATTCCCCAATGTTGTACTTCATTTGGCGTAACGTGAATTTTGGTATACATTTCTGAAGTTCCGTCTCTTTTGCATAAAAAACCAACATTGTATAAATTACCATTATCTAAATAAGGCATACTTCCGGTAATAATGTTGATGTTGTACGAAATGGCAAACTCCTGAAAACGTTTTCTGATGGGATCAGAATATCGGGCAAGTTCGCGAATCGCTTCCGCCTCAGATAAATGATTATAATCAGCCATCAAAGGCGCAATAAAAAGTTCGGGGAATAAGGCAAAGTCGGCACCATAACCAGAAACGACATCTATAAAAAACTCTGATTGTTCGAAGAATTCTTCTATATTATTCAATTGACGCATTTGCCATTGGATTAGTCCTAGCCGAATGACACTTTTTTCGAGATTGATTAGCTTCGGACTTTCATCATAATAGACATTGTTCCATTCTAAAAGAACCGCAAATTCTTTTGATTCTTCGTCGCCTTCCAAATAATTTTTAATGATTTTCAAAACGTGAAAATCATTGCTTAACTGAAAAGAAAGCACAGGATCGTGCAATTCTTTATGCTTTACTTTATCAATATAGTTTTTTGGAGTGAGCTTTTTGGAGTGTTGTGCATAATTAGGAATTCTTCCCGCAAAAACTATAGCTTTTAGATTTAATTGCTCACAAAGTTCCTTGCGGGCATCGTATAAACGACGTCCTAAACGCAAGCCACGATAATGAGGATGAATAAAAACGTCAATACCATATAAAATTTCTCCGTTTGGATTATGGGTTGAAAAAGTATAATCACCTATAATTTGTCTGTAATTATGTCTTTTATCAACTAGTTTTTCATCTACGATTAAGGATAATGCTGATCCAACAACAATTCCGTCTACTAAAATTACTAATTGTCCTTCGGGAAATATAGATAACAATTTTTTAATATCGTTTGACCTCCAATACGTATTGGCCATTTCCGGATACGATTTAACCATTGAATTTTTCAATTGTTCGTAATCATGTAGTTCTAAGTTTCTTAATTCAACTTTATTAATTTTCGCCTGCATATATAAGTAAGATTTATCTCAAATATAGTGAAATGTTTCCATTTACAAACGCTTACAAATAGTTACAACCGAAAGTAAATAGTTGTTAACCGACTAATGTTTGAAAGCCGCCGCATCTTTGCACTGTTGAATTTGACAAACGAATTCAATTTTATAAGAACATTTAAAAAGTATACGCCATGAACGCAATGAAAAACAGAGTACAATTAATTGGGAACGTAGGAAACGACCCGGAAATCAAAACCTTAGAAAATGGAAAAAAATTAGCGCAACTAACGATCGCAACACACGATTATTATAAAAATGACAAAGGTGAAAAAATAGAACAAACAGATTGGCATCGTGTTACAGCTTGGGGCAAAGTCGCTGAAATTATCGAAAAATTTGTCGTAAAAGGTAAAGAAGTCGCTATTGAAGGAAAATTAACGCACAGAAGTTATGACGACAAAAACGGGGAGAAGAAATATATAACCGAAGTTGTTGTAAATGAAATATTGATGTTAAGTAAATAACGTTTTATAAGTTTAATTTAACCCGATTGTTTTTTAAAGAGACAATCGGGTTTTTTATTTTGAGTAAGACTTGTTATAAAACAGAAGCTCCGTTTATATCTGTGGTTAATATTTCGCTCATATAATCAAAAAATGGTCTCATGTTTTTGAAAGTATCTAAGGCTTGTTCTAAAAAATGTGGACTTAATACTTCATCATCAGTAAAACGCTTCATGACCAGGAACTGTTTGTACCGAAGTAAATCAATAGCTTCATGGTTTACATCAAAACCTTTGGGAGCTGTTTTAAGTTGTTCACCTTGTAAAGTTCCGAAAGTATTGATGAAAGACTTTGAATTCAATATTTTTTTCATGGATGCAGGATCATGAGCAAATTCGCTTCTTATGCGTTTTAAGTCTGCGGCATTTGGTCCCCAAAATCCGCCGGCAAGAAAGCTGTTTCCTTTTTCAAGATGAAAATAATAACCGCCGCGTCTTGTTGCTGTGGCTCTGGTATAACTTCCTCCCCAAAAGGTTTTGAAAGGAGTTTTATCTTTTGAGAACCGAATATCACGATAAATTCGGTAAACGCTTTTCTTTCCGGAAGCAGTTTCAAGAACATCAGTTTTTGAAAGTTCCTGAAGCAAAGCACCTGCAAAATTCTCGATATGATTTAATTCGTTTAAGTAAGTGGGCTTATTTGTTTCAAACCAGGGCTTGTTATTGTTGCTTTTAAGTTGAAGCAAAAAATCAAGACTGGATTTAGGTATAGTAATCTGGTTTTCCATAGTTAAATTTTGAGACTTTTTAATATCAAAAGTGGTCTGCAATTTAAACAAAAAACCCACCAGATTTCTCGGTGGGTTTTGAATATATTGTTTAAGCCGTTTTTTTGAATAAATCAAACATAGGACAACGCGAACAACGCTTCTTTTCGCTCTTTTTGTATTTTTCACAACAAGAAGATTTACAGTTTTCTAACTTCTTAATGTTCTCAAGGATAGCTTTATTCTTCTTTTTCTTTTTATCCTTTTTTTTGTCCTTGTCTTTTTCTTTCTTGCTCAATTTTCCTCTGTATTATAAAAACAGAGACAAATATAAAAGAATTTTGTTATTTTTAAGTATTCTAAATAAACTTTAACTTTTTTATTTTGGATTGATAGCTATTGAGCTGGTAACAGTTAACTGCTGAATATCACGATCAAACAAGTAAAGTCCGCCTTTGTCATCACCAATTAAGTTGATTTTATCTAAGATTGATTTAGCTGTAGCCTCTTCTTCGATTTGTTCAGATACATACCATTGTAAGAAATTATGTGTTGCATAATCTTTTTCTTCAAAAGTGATGTGAACCAATTCATTAATAGATTCTGAAACAAAAATTTCATGGCTATAAAGCGCTTCAAACATTTCTTTAAATGTAGTATAAGATGTTTTTGGTGCTTTTAGATCTGTAATCGTTGCATGTCCGCCTCGCTCGTTAACATATTTAACTAGTTTTAGCATGTGCGCGCGCTCTTCGTCTGACTGTGTGTACATAAATTGAGCTATTCCTTCTAATCCGTGTACTTCAGCCCAACAAGCCATAGAAAGGTAGGTTTGCGAAGATTCTGCCTCTATGCGTATTTGCTTGTTCAAAGCCGATTCAATATTTTTCTTTAGCATAATATGTGTCTTTTGTGTAAAGTTAAAAAAAATAATCCATTCCATTTTTTTGAAAGAGAGAAACAGCAGACATTTGGATTAATTCTCAATAAATTTAAGGCCTTTTCTGAAAAGGTTTTTTGAAAGACGAAGGAGTGTTTAATCGCTCAAGAAATGGATCATCTGCGTTAAATCCATCTTTGAATTTACGCATGATAAATTGTTTTGAAACCGTATCGTAGTAACTTAAAATATAAAAATCTTTATATTTTAAAATGTTGTTTAATGCTATCTGTTTATTCAAACTCATAAAATAATATATGTTATCAATTGCTAAAGGTTCGAGCTGATCTTGTTTTACAATTTCATAATTAGAGTTCAATACACTTTCAAAATAAACTGTTTCTGTATGCATATTAAGCGGATATACGCTATAAACTGGTACTAAACTATCAGTATACGGATTAAAAGAGGCATCAACAGGGTAATACATAGAACCGCTATACATACTTGGCTCTATTATTTTTGGGGTTCCGCCTAGTGTTAAAAGAGTGTTTTCCTGATTTTTAAAAACAGATAAACCGATATCCAGATAAGAAAGATGACTAAGGAATCTTTTTGTTGTTTTTAGCTTTTTAGCTTTTTCATCTTCTCTCTGAATTAATAATGGCGAGGTTTTAAAACCAATAGTGTCATTTTTTGAAATATGGAAACTTTTTAGTGTTTCATTAGAGTTGTAATCCTTTATGTCAAGAAAAAATTCTTCATCACTAGCAATAGTTTGATACAGTTTGTCATCCTGAAAAAATGAATTACTTATTTTTTTAGGTTTTTGAATAGCCGACTGCGTAAAGTTTTTTTCTTTAATTTCGTCAGTTTCAATATTTATTTCAAAGACCTGGGTTTTTTTTGGATTATGATCTAAAGTTAAAACAAAACGGTTTGGAAAGATGTATAATTTACTTTTAGCAGTACTTTTAAATAAAGGATTATATTCATTTGTTCCAATTTGTTCAATTTTATTTTGCCTAATAATGTGATTGAATGTTAAGAGTTTGGTGTTTTTATCCTGAAACGTAAAAGCTGAAAAATCGAATATTTTTTGCTCTACAGTACCATTTTCAAAAGTATAAAGAATTAGTGTTTGTTCTTCTAAATCTTTAACCAGAAGATTAAATGAATTATTTAACTGAAATTCTGTTATAATATATTGCTTTTCAGAGGTGAATACGAAGTTTAAATTTTTTGAGGTTTTGTTTCCAAAGAAATATTTAATAGCGATAATAGTTCCATAATCTTTTGTTGCCCAATAGAGTGTAGGTAATCCGTCTGCACTAAAACTATATCCAACCAGAGACTTGTCACCAATGTCTTTTAAGG
>RCUK01001413.1_pt1 | contig 15373 bp, 12 predicted proteins | sample 2166381 | NCBI WGS metagenome assembly RCUK01 (sample SAMN09932809, study PRJNA488358) | compost metagenome | isolation source: compost soil in an enriched community | place: Germany: Experimental Botanical Garden | reverse complement strand
AGGCCCCGGCGCCCCGCGAGGCTCCGCCCGAGGAACCCATCGAGAACATCGAGGACCTGCCCGCCGAAGTCGCGCGCCTGCGCCAGGTGCTGGCCCGCCTGACGGACGAACGCGACCAGCTTAAAAAGAAGGTCATGCACCTGACGGTGGCGCTGGCCGAAGCGCGCAATGCCGCCGGCGGCGGCGACGATTGACAGGCGCGGCGCACGGTCCCCTTATTCCGTGCATTGGACAAAGTGCCGGGGGCCAACCTCCCGGTACTGGCGCGGCGGCGCCCGATAATCCAGCGAGCGCACCGGGCTGGCGATTTCATCGTTCGAGATCGGCCGCTTGAGATGGCGCCTTGCCGGGTCGGGCATGGGCACGGAGGCGATGAGCTTGCGCGTGTAGGGGTGCTGTGGGGAGTTGAACACGGCTGCCCGCGGTCCGATTTCCACTATCTCGCCCAGGTACATCACCGCGACGCGATGACTGACTCGTTCGACGACCGCCATGTCGTGTGAAATAAATAGAAACGAGAGGTCCAGGCTGGCTTGCAGGTCCAGCAACAAATTGATGACCTGACCCTTGACTGATCCGTCCAGCGCGGAGACGGACTCGTCGGCCACGATCACTTTCGGATCCAGCGCCAATGCCCGCGCGATACAAATCCGCTGGCGCTGTCCGCCGGAGAATTCGTGGGCAAACCGTTCCATCATGTCGGGATGCAATCCCACTTGCTGCAGCAACTCAGCCACGCGGGCACGAGCCGCCACGCGATCGCCCAATCCGTGCTCCAGGAAAGGTTCGGCGATAGCCGCTCCCACCGTCATTCGTGGATTCAGGCTGGCATAGGGATCCTGGAAAACCATTTGCACGCTGCGCCGCATTCGAGAGACGCCGGCCTTGTTCATCGAAACGATGTCCTCGCCGTCTATGCAGACTGAGCCGCTGGACGGCTCCACCAGGCGCAGGATGGAGCGCCCCGTGCTGGACTTTCCGCAACCCGATTCGCCTACCAGCGCCAGCGTCTCGCCGCGCATCAGATCAAAAGACAGGTTTTCGACGGCATGCACCCGGCCGCTCAGCCGGCCGATCGCTCCGCTGCGTATATCGAATCGGGTGGTCAGGTTGCGCACCTTCAGAATCGGGGCCTCATCCTGGCGTACAGTCGCTTCCGTGCGCGGCGGCGGTTCGATATGCCCGGTCTGCTTATCGACCCTCGGAAATCGCAACGGCAGCTCGTTGTCCCCCATTGAGCCCAACACGGGTACCGATGCCAGCAAGGCGCGGGTATACGGGTGGCTGGGTTGAGCAAACAACTTGGCCGTGTTATCGGTTTCAACCGCCACGCCGTTGTACATCACCACGGTACGGTCGGCGATTTCGGCTACCACGCCCATGTCGTGGGTGATGAACAGCACCGAAGTGCCTTCTTCTTCCTGAAGCACCTTGATCAGGTCAAGAATCTGCCCCTGAATGGTCACGTCCAACGCAGTCGTGGGTTCATCGGCGATCAGCAGCTTCGGGCGACTTGCCAGGGCCATCGCGATCATCACGCGTTGCCGCATTCCTCCGGAAAACCGGTGAGGGTAGTCATCCAGACGGGAAGCCCCGCCCGGAATGCGCACCTTCTCCATGAGTCGCAGCGACTCGGCCCGCGCCTGCTTGCTGCTCATGTTCCGGTGGGCCTGCAGTGCTTCCTCAAGCTGCCAACCCACCGTGAACAGGGGATTCAGGCTGGTCATCGGCTCCTGGAATATCATCGCAACGTCCCTTCCGCGGACGCGGCGCATCTCACGCTCGGAGAGCGACAGCAGATCAATGCCGCCGAGTTCGACGCGCCCTTCGATACGGCTGTTGTCGCGTTGCAGGAGCCGCATGATGGACAGCGACGTCACGCTCTTGCCCGAGCCGGATTCGCCGACCAGGGCCACCGTCTCTCCTTGGTTCACATCGAATGAAACGTTGTGCACCACCTTGCGCCATTGGCCGTCGCGCTTGAAGGAGGTGCTCAGTTCGTGGACAGTCAAGACCGGCATCAGAAGTCCTTTCGCATACGGGGGTCCAGCAGGTCGCGGCAGCCGTCGCCCAATACTTGCAGCGAAAGCACGGCAAGAACGATGGCGCCGCCGGGGAACAATGTCATCCACATCGCTTGGCCGATGTACTGGCGGCCGGATGAAATCATCGTTCCCCAGGTTGGAATGTCGGGACTGACGCCCAGCCCGAGAAACGACAGTCCGGCTTCGGCCAGCATTGCGTAGGCGAACACAAAGCTGCCTTGCACAAGAACCGGCGCCACCAGGTTTGTGAGGACATGGCGCACGAGGATCTTGCGCACCGGAATCGCCAAGGCGTGCGCCGCCTCGATATACGGCAGCTCCCGGATGACCAGCGTTGACGCCCGCACAATCCGGGCGACGCGCGGGGTGTAGACGATGGCCAGCGCGATGATCACGGTCGCGAGGGAAGGCCCCAGCGCCGCAACCAATGCGATGGCCAGGAGAACATCGGGAAACGCCATCAGGGCGTCGATTACGCGCGCGATCGGCGTATCCAGTTTTCGGAAGAATCCGGCCAGCAATCCCAGAGCGACGCCGAAAAATACAGAGAGCAGCATCACGCAGAATCCGACCAGCAAGGACAGGCGCGCGGCAAATATCGTGCGAGAGAGTACGTCCCGGCCAAACTCGTCCGTGCCGAACCAATGCGCCACGGACGGCGGGTTCAGGCGATTCATGACCGATAGCTTGACCGGCGAATAGGGGGATATCCAGGGCGCCAGCAGGGCCAGCAGCACGAGTAGGCCCAGCACCAGCAGGCTCAGGAAGACAGGCTTGCGCCGGAACAGGCGCGCGCCAAAGCCACGCGATGCGGGCAGGGGGATCGAGATGTCCGTCATTGATAACTCACGCGCGGATCGACCACCAGGTACAACATGTCGATCAGGAAATTGATGAGCACGTACAAGGCTGCGATCAGCAGCAGTGCGCCCTGGATGATGGGGTAGTCGCGCCGCATCACGGCATTGACCACCAGATTTCCGATGCCCGGCACGCCAAACACGGTTTCCACCACAACGGACCCGGATATCAGTATGGCCGCCGTCATGCCCAGCACGGTAAGGATCGGAATGAGCGCATTCTTGAATGCATGGCGCATCACCACCCGCCACTCGCCCACGCCTTTGGCGCGCGCCGTCCGCACGTAGTCATCCCCCAGCACATCCAGCATGCTTGCGCGCGTGAAGCGGAGGATCAACGCCGATGACACGACACCCAGGCATGTGGCCGGCAACACCAGATGCAGCAGACGCTCACCGAACCCCGCTCCCGGCAAACCATAGCCAGACACTGGAAAGGCTCCCATCTGCACGGCAAGAACCTGGATCAAGATCAAACCGAGCCAGAAATTCGGCACGCTGGCCAGGAGCATCCCTGTCCCGGTCACGATCTGGTCGAACAGCGATCCTCTGCGGTAAGCCGCCAGAATGCCGACAGGAAGCGCGATCACGCAGGCAATCAGCAGGGACAGCAAGGTGAGCAGCAATGTGGGTTCGGCGCGTTCGATGATCGCGCTTGCCACGGGCTTGTTCAGGAAGATCGATTGCCCCAGATCTCCGCGAACCGCTTGCGACAGAAAGGAAAAATACTGTTCACCGAAGCTCGCATTCAAGCCGAGCCGGGTGCGCATCTTCTCGATGTCGGATTGCGTTGCATCCGCGCCGAGAATGACGGCCGCCGGATCGCCGGGCGCAACGCGCACGATCAGAAAAACCACGGTCACGACCAGGATCATCACAACGACCATGCCGACCAGGCGCTTGAATACGTACTTCAACATTGCAGACCTCTTGAAGCTCGGGTTGCCGCCAGACCTCGTCCGGCGCGCCCGCCCCGTGCGGTGCGCGCCGAACGCGTCTTACTTTTCCAGCCAGGTGTTCCAGAAGTAGGGCCACGGGGCCGACTTGTAGCCCTTGAGCGCGGGGGCCTTCGCCGACAAGCTGTTGAAGTCCCCCACCTTGTAGAACGGCACTTCTTCGTAGACCAGCTTTTGGATATTTGCAAAGATATCCTTGCGCTTGGCCTGGTCCGTTTCAGTGTTGAATTGCGTCAGCAACGCCGCCTTCGTATCGGACGTCCACCAGCCGGGCGCGTTGTCGGCCAGATTCAAGATGAGCGCCGGCTCCGCCAGAAACGGGTAGTGGGTCAGGAACATGTCCCACAGCGCGGGGTCGGCGCGGCGTTGCGTCAATGTGGCCCAGTCCACCACTTGCATGTCCACTTTGAAGCCCGCGGCCTTCAAATACTCAGCCGCCACCTGCGCCATCTTGTAGTGGAATTCGTATTGGCGACTGGTCAGGATCCGGACCGGCTTGCCATCGTAGCCAGCCTTCTTGAGCAGCTGGGCAGCCGCTTCGGGATCGGCCTGGTTGTACGCCTTGGTGCCCGCGTCGGTGCGCCAGATATACCCTTCCGGATAGAGTGCGCCGTCTACCTTGTAGAAGTCGCGATTGCCAAATGCCGCCGCCAGCATGTCTTCGGAATTCATGGCGGCCTGAGCCGCCGCGCGCACGGCTGGGTTCGACATCGTGCCTTGTTTGGCATTGAAGACGAACAAAGGCCAGCCGAACGATTTCATGATGACGGGCTCGGACTGCGACGACGGGGCCTTCAGCCGGTCATAGCTCTCGACGGGCAGCAGGTCGGCGTAGTGGTACTGGCCGGCCAACGCGCCCTCGATGCGAGTGTTCGCATCCGGCACCGGTACGAAAATGATCTCGTCCATATACTGCTTGCGCGCGCCGCCATAGCCCTTCGGATCGCCCTCGCGCGGCTTGTACTGTTCATGGCGGACCAATTGAATGTACTGGTCGGGGCGCCGCTCCTTCAGCTTGTACGGCCCGGTGCCAATAGGCTGCTGCATGGGCTCGTTACTGGTGCCGGCAGGCACGATAACGGCCGCGGAGTTATTGAATGCCAGCAAGGACACCAAGGGCGTGAAAGGCTTGTTGAGCGTGATGCGCACGGTGTTGTCGTCAACCGCCTCGACCGCGTCGATCAGCGGCGCGACCTGGCGTCCGCGAGAGGCCAGCTCCATCCATCGCTTGAGCGAGGCGACGACGTCCTTGGAGGTCATCGGTTGGCCGTTGTGAAACACCACGCCTTGCCGCAGCGGAATCGTATAGACCTTACCGTCAGCCGAAATATCGGGCAGCCGCTCGGCTACCAGGGGCGTCAGTTGCCACGCTTCATCAAAGGTGTAGAGCGTCTCCAGGAAATGCTGTGTGACCATCGCAAGCAGGTCGCCGGTGGCAATCGTCGGGTCCAGGCCAGGAGGCTCTCCGATGGTCGCGATCGTTGCTCGTCCTCCGCGCACCGGGTCGGCGCCAGCCTGGGACAGCGGCAACAGCGCCACTCCGCCCAGCGCCAGGCAAGCCAAGGCTCGATACATGCTTTTCATTGTCTATCCCCTTGTCACGCTGCATTCGCTATTGAGAAATGTCTTCCAGAATCTGTGTCACTTTGCTGACCACCGCATCCGAAATGCGCCGGCCCTTTTCCTTGCTGGCCAGCGACGGATCGCCCACGACGCCTTTGCCGCCCGACGATACCGCCATGGTTCGAAAGTAGGTGCCGCTGCGCGATTCGAGCATGTCCGCATCGGCCCAATGGAAGGGCAGGACATGGTTGTAGGTGCAGATGAGGTCTTCGCGAACCGATTCGGGGGCGATGTGCATCATCAGCGAGGTTTCGAATTCGCAGGCGTGATTGACGCCGCCGTAGGCTGATTCGCGTATCGCGGCGAGGGCATCGTGGGCCGTTTTCCACCAGGTCAGAAAGACCAATTGGCAATCGGGATGGGCAAGGCCCAGTTTCTCGGTCAGCACCTGCCCGATGCCTTGGTTGCCGCCATGGCTGTTGAGGATGACGATCGTCTTGAATCCATGCGCCGCAACGGAAGAAAGCAGGTCGAAGGCGTAGGCCAGGAAAGTCTCGTGACGCACGGTCAGCGATCCTGGAAAGGCCATGTGATGCCCTGAACAACAAACTTTTATTTGCGGCAAGGACAGGATCCGCGGGCCCATAGCTCGGTCCAGCTCGTCGACAAAGTACTGCCCGATGCGCGCATCGACTTCCACGGGAAGGTGCGAGCCGTGCTGCTCGATGGCGGCAATATTGATCACTACCGGCACATTGCGCTCGATATGAGCGAAGTCGGCCGTCGTCAGTGTTTCCCAGCGCATGTTGATATCCATCTCGGTTGACTGACCGAGACATTAATATCAAAAAAGTAGTTAAGCAACATTCATTAGGGTAAACACTGCGAATAAAGTAGCTAAATTACACGATGTCAGTCACCGATGGGCTGTTGGTCGGTTGGCCCGTGCAACGATACGAGCGCCGTACGCATACGCTTCAAGTTGGGCAGGCTGGCCTTCATTCGTCGCGTCCCAACCAGCGTCGCGAGGCAGTCAACGATGAGAAGCTGTCCGTATCGGCTGCGGTTGGGCAGCTGAAAGTCGTTCTCTTGATCGGGCACATCCAGCTTGAGCAATACGTCGGCCGTTGCGGCCAAGGGGCTGTTGGAGCGCGTCAGGCACACTACCTTCGCGCCACGCTCGCGGGCGAGTTCAGCGCTTTCGCGCAATGCCTGGGGCTGCCCGGTCATCGAAATGATGAAGAACACGTCCTGGGCGTTAGAGGCCGCTGCCGCCATACGTTGCCGATAGGGGTCGATCAGAGCCGTCGCGAATACATCGAAGCGAAATAAGCGGTTCTCGGCTTCCTGAGCCATGTTGGCGGAACTGCCGCCGGTGCCGAGGCAAAACACGCGCTGGGCGTGATCAATCGTCTGGGCCGCTGCTTCCAGGGCATGAGGATCATGATCTGAAAATACATGCTGCAAGGTCTGGCTTGCCGCCTCATAGACCTGCGCGCCCACGGATTTCGCATCGCGCGGCTTGTTCGCGAGATCGGAGCGCAGGAACATCCGGGCAACCGCGAAATCTTGCGACAAGCGCATTTTCAATTGGGGAAAGCCGGCGCAACCCAATCGGCGCGCCAGCCTGACGACCGTAGGCTCGCTGACTTTGGCGCACGTGGCCAACTGCTTGATCGTCAATGCGGTGGCGGCTTCGACATCCTCCAGAATCACCCCCGCGACCTGACGCTCGGCCTTGTTCAGGGTGTCGAGCGCGCGTCGCAAATCGTCGATGATGCTTTCAGTGTGCATGGAAGTGAACAGGCCTGGGTTTGGGCGCGGGGAAAAATGTCGTCGACCGGCTGTGTGGCGGGCGATCGACATCGCGCCAGGAATACGCTTTCGAAGAAAGCGGGGAAATTCGTGCACGGCGCGCCGCCTGCGTCTAGGGCCTGTTCACACTAAAAGGAGCCTCGCACAGGCCCGAAGGGTGAGTACCCAAATAAGCGCCTCTCAGCGTTGCGAATGCTCGCCGTGGTCCCGCCACGGCTGCGCTTCGCGCCTTGATAGTCACTTATTTGGGTACTCATGCGAGGCTCATTTTAGTGTGAACAGCCCCTAGGCTGCGCGAGACCGGGGGTGGGCCGGTCGTGCCGGCCCGGATCGGGCTGCCGCCCTCAGCCGCAACGGATCGCGGTCATGATGTCCTTCTCGTCCACGATCAGGTTCAGGCGGGTGGCGTTGTATTCCATGGTGACCACCTGGCCCGGCCGCAGCATGCGGGCCGAGGAGCTGCCGCTGCGCGTGCGCAGGTCTTCCATGACGGAAGGCGTGGCTTTCTGGCCAAGCTGCGATTGCAGCGGGCCGGCGTCGCAGGTCTTGCTGCCGCCGGACATGGCCGACGGCGAACCGTAGGAAGAACCCGCGGAAGAGCCGGAACTGTCGCTTGAGGACGACGACGCGCTCGAGGAGCTGGAGGCGGCCGGCGCGCTGGATGAACGCGGAGTTCCTGTGTTGGCGCACGCGGTCAGGCTGGCGACCAGCAGGAAGGGGATCAGCTTGCGGATCATGTAGGGCTCCTTACAACAACGCGACAAAAAGGCCATGATAGACCAGCCGCGACGCGCTGTGACCGGCTGCCGCCACGCATGCTCCGGGCGCCGCGCGGTGCCTGCATTGCCAGTCCGAAATTTGCGTTGACACTGTAGTTTCATGAATATATATTTGTGGAACTATAGTTTCATAAAGGCTGGCCACCATGACTTCAGTGCTACAGGAACGGATTCTTGCGTTGCAGGATTCCTTCACGGAAAGCGAGCAGCGGCTTGCCCACGTGACGCTCGAGTGCCTGGGCAATATCGCGGCCTATTCGGGCGCCGAGCTGGCGCAGAAGGCGGGCGTCTCCAAGGCTACCGCGGGGCGTTTTTTCCGGCGCCTGGGGTACGAGAATTTCAATGAGGTGCGGGCCCAGGCGCGCGACGAATCCGACCGCGGCTCGCCGCTATATGAAATGGCGGGCGTGCGTCCGCCGGACGCCACCGGCGACGCGCTTGCCGAACATCTGGCCGCGGACCTGCAAAACCTGGTGCAGACCTTCGAACGCCTGGACAGCCGCGACATCGAGCGCGCGGTGGCGCTGCTTGCCGGCGCGCGCCGCATCTGCATAGCGGGCTTTCGCAACGGCCGGGTGCTGGCGCAATACGCCTGGGCGCTGCTGACGCAGCTGCGCGACGGCATCGCGCTGGTGCCGGGCGCGGGACTGAATCTGGCCGAGGACCTGGCCGACCTGGGGCCGGACGACGTGCTGCTGGTGATGGATTTCCGCCGCCGCGTCACTTTGCTCAAGCCCATCGTCGAACACGCCAACCGCGTGGGCGCCAAGGTGGTGGTGCTGACCGACCCCACCGCCACCGAACTGCCTGCGCGTTCGGACCTGGTGCTGCGCTGTGTCAACAGCGGCGCGGCGGTATTCGACTCCTACGTCGCCGCCACCAGCGTGATCAACCATCTGTGCTCGGCCCTGGCGCGCAAGCTCGGGCCCGCCGCGCGTGAACGCCTGCAGAACATCGAACGACTGCATGAACATTACGGCGACTTGCATCGCTGAACTTCCACAGGAGACTGGCTTGAACCACCCGATTCCGAACGTCCGGCTGCAATACGCGCCGAATCCCGCTTTCGAACCGGCCGCGCCTTATGGGCAGCGGCAGCTCGACGTGCTTGGCGGCCAGGCCTATGCGCTTGCCGAGGCGCAGATCCGCCGCTGGCCCGGCTATCAGCCCACGCCGCTGCGCGACTTGTCCGGTCTGGCGCGCGAGGCCGGCGTGGCGGCCATCCGCTACAAGGACGAAGGCGGCCGCTTCGGGCTGGGCAGCTTCAAGGCGCTGGGCGGGGCCTACGCGGTCAGCCGCCAGCTGCTGCGCGAGCTCGCGGCCCGGCTGGGGCGCGACGACCTGTCGGTCGACGATCTGTTGTCCGGCCGTTACCGGGAACTGACGCAAGCCATGACGGTGACCTGCGCGACCGACGGCAATCATGGCCGTTCGGTGGCCTGGGGCGCGCAACGCTTTGGCTGCCAGTGCGTGATCTATATCCATGCGACCGTCAGCGAAGGCCGCAAGCGGGCGATCGAGCAGTACGGCGCACAGGTGGTGCGCACCGCCGGCAACTACGACGATTCCGTCCGCCAGGCCGCCGAGGACGCGGCGCGGCTTGGACGCTATGTGGTGTCCGACACCTCCTATCCCGGCTACATGGAAGTGCCCAAGGATGTGATGCAGGGATACGCGGTGATGGCCGACGAGGCCTTGCGGCAACTGCGCGAAGGCGGCGACGCCGAACTGCCGACGCACGTGTTCCTGCAGGGTGGCGTGGGCGGCCTGGCGGCCGCGGTCTGCGCCCATTTCTGGGAGCAGCTGGGCGCGCGCCGTCCGCGCTTCATCGTGGTCGAGCCCGACAAGGCGGCCTGCCTGTACGAGAGCGCCCGCGCCGGCAAGCCGGTGGCGGTGCATGGCGATCTGGACACGGTGATGGCCGGCCTGGCTTGCGGCGAAGTGTCGCTGCTGGCCTGGGAGGTGCTGCACCCGGGAGCCCAGGCTTTTCTTACGGTCGATGACGAGGCCGCGCTGGAGACGGTGCGCCTGTTGGCCAGCGGCAAGTATGGCGACGCGCCCGTCGTCGCCGGCGAGTCGGCGGTGGCCGGGTTGACGGGCTGCCTGGCGGCGCTGGCCGAACCCGCGGTGCGCGATGCGCTGGGGTTGGACGCAAGCAGCCGTGTGCTGGTGTTCGGAAGCGAAGGCGCCACCGACCCGGAACTCTACCAGCGCATCGTCGGCAAGAGCGCCGCCGAAGTCGAAGCCGAGGCCGAGGCCGCGGCATGACTGGCGCTCCGCAGCAGGCCGGCCTTGCGGCCGTGCGCATCGACGGCGCCCGCTTGCTCGGGCGCATCGCGGACCTGGCGCAGGTCGGCGCGATCGACGGCGGTGGGGTGTGCCGTCTGGCGCTGACCGACGCCGACAGGCAAGGACGTGACCTGGTCGTGCAATGGATGCGCGAACTGGGGCTGGCCGTGACGATCGACGGCATCGGCAATGTGGTGGGCGTGCGTGCCGGCCGCGTGGCGGGTCCGCCGGTGATGACGGGCTCGCATATCGACACGGTGCGCACCGGCGGCCGCTATGACGGCAACCTGGGCGTGCTGGCCGGGCTGGAGGTGATCGCAGCGTTGAACGATGCCGGCGTGACGACGCAGCGGCCGGTGGCGGTGGCCTTCTTCACCAACGAGGAAGGCGCGCGCTTTGCGCCCGACATGATGGGCAGCCTGGTGTACCAGGGCGACATGGCGCTGGCGGATGCGCTGGCCACGGTTGGCATCGACGGCACCACGGTGGGCGAGAACCTCGCCCGGATCGGCTACGCCGGCACCGCCGCCACGGGCAACAACCAGGTGCACGCCTTTGTTGAACTGCATGTGGAGCAGGGACCGGTGCTGGAGCACGAGGACTACACCATAGGCGCGGTGACGGGAGTGCAGGGCATCCACTGGATCGAGTTCACCGTGAGCGGCGTGTCCAACCACGCCGGCACCACGCCGATGGCGCTGCGCCACGACGCCGGCATCGTCGCGGCCCGCATCGCCTGCTTCGCCCGCGATCTCACGCGCGAACTGGGCGGTGGCCAGCTTGCGACGGTCGGGCAGGTCAATCTGTTTCCGAACCTGATCAACGTCATCCCGAACCGCGCGACCTTCACGCTGGACCTGCGCAATACGGATGGCGCCACGCTGCGGCAGGCGATCGAGCGCTGCATGGCGTACGCGGCGCAGGCCGCGGCGGAAGAGGGCGTGGACCTGGCGCACCGGGTGCTCGCCGACTTCGCTCCGGTGGCGTTCGACGAGGCCATCGTCGGCCGGGTCGAGGCGATCGCGCGGCGCCGGGGGCATCGCGTGCGGAGGCTGCCCAGCGGCGCCGGCCACGATGCCCAGATGCTGGCGCGCATGTGCCCGACGGGCATGGTCTTCGTGCCCAGCGTGGGCGGCCTGTCGCACAACGTCGCGGAATTCACGCATGACCATGATATCGAGGCGGGCGCCGGCGTGCTGCTGGAACTGATGCTCGAACTCGCAGAACAATGAAACCGTAGGAGACTGAACATGTCACGCATCATCAATGTCGCGGCCGCGCAGCTTGGCCCCATCCAGCGCAGCGACACGCGCCGGGACGTCGTCGAGCGCTTGCTCGCGCACCTGCGCCAGGCCCACGCAATGGGTTGCCAGCTGGTGGTATTTCCAGAGCTGGCGCTGACGACCTTCTTCCCGCGCTGGTATATGGAAGATCCCGCCGAGATCGACGCCTTCTACGAAAGCGAGATGCCTGGCCCGCAGACCCGGGTGCTGTTCGAGACCGCCCGCAAGCTGGGCATCGGCTTTTACCTGGGCTACGCGGAGCTGGCGGTCGAGCACGGCGTCAAGCGCCGCTTCAATACGTCGATCCTGGTGGGCCAGGACGGCGCGATCATCGGCAAGTACCGCAAGGTGCATCTTCCCGGCCATGCCGGCAACGAGCCCTGGCGCGCGTTCCAGCATCTGGAGAAGCACTATTTCGAGCCGGGCGAGTCGTTCGATGTCTGGCGCGGCTTTGGCGGCGTGATGGGCATGGCGCTGTGCAATGACCGCCGCTGGTCGGAAACCTATCGCGTAATGGGCCTGCAGGGGGCGGAAATGATCATGCTCGGCTACAACACGCCGGTGCACAACCCGCCCGCGCCCGAGCATGACGACCTGTCCATGTTCCACAACCATCTGGTGATGCAGGCGGGCGCCTATCAGAACGGCACCTGGGTGGTGGGCGTGGCCAAGGCCGGCAAGGAAGAGGGCTGCGAGATGATCGGCGGCAGCTGCATCATCGCGCCGTCGGGCGAGATCGTGGCCGCTTGCTCGACCAAGGGCGATGAACTGGCGATCGCGCGCTGCGACCTGGATCTTTGCCTGTCCTACAAGAACACCACGTTCAACTTCGAACGGCACCGGCGTCCCGAAGCCTATGGGCTGATCACGCAACGCAGAGGTGCGATAGAACCTGCGCCGGAGGCGGCGATCTCCGCCTAGCCGGCGCGGCCAGCGCGGGCGGCCTAGAGGCCGCCCATACAACCGGTCCGTACGTTCCCTTCCCATAAAAACAGCATGCGAGCGCCCAGAGCGCTTGCAGGGAAGCGTTCGGCCTAGAAAAACAGACCCCAAGGTGAAAATATGGATCAGTCAGTCGAGAGCATTGCGGCTTCCCCGGTTGCCGCGGACAAGGACCCCCTGGCGCGGGACGATGCGCTGTACCGGAAGGTGGCGTGGCGCCTGCTGCCATTCTTGATGGTGTGCTACATCGCGGCGTTCCTGGACCGCGTGAACGTCGGCTTCGCCAAACTGCAGATGCTGGACGACCTCAAGTTCAGCGAAACGATCTACGGCCTGGGCGCGGGCATCTTCTTTATCGGCTACTTCCTGTTCGAAGTGCCAAGCAACGTGTTGATGCACCGCATCGGCGCGAAGAAGACGCTGGCGCGCATCATGATCCTGTGGGGCCTGATCTCGGCCGCCATGGCGCTGACGCAGACGCCGACCCAGTTCTACATCCTGCGCTTCCTGCTGGGCGCGGCCGAGGCCGGCTTCTATCCCGGCATCATCCTTTACCTGACGTATTGGTTTCCGTCGAACCGGCGCGGCCAGATCGTGGCCGTGTTCATGACGGCGGTGCCGTTCGCCGGCATCCTGGGCGGACCGCTGTCGGGTTGGGTGATGGAGGCGTTCCACGATCACCATGGCCTGGCCGGCTGGCAATGGATGTTCATCATCGAGGCGATCCCCTCGGTGCTGCTGGGCCTGGCGGTCTTCTGGTACCTGGACGACCGCATCGACGACGCGCGCTGGCTGTCGCCGGCGGAGAAGTCGCGGCTGGACCAGAACCTGCTGCGCGAGAAAACCGCCAAGACCGAGCACGTGTCGATGTTGACGCTGTTGAAGGACCGGCGCGTCGTGCACATGGCGCTGATCTGCTATTGCACTGTGTCCAGCCTGTCCGGGCTGGCGTTCTGGCTGCCGTCGGTGATCCGTTCCACCGGTGTCGAGTCGCTGCTGCATATCGGCTTGCTGACGGCCGTGCCGAACGTGTGCGCGGTGATTTCGATGGTGCTGGTGTGCCGCCACTCGGACGCGACCCGCGAGCGCCGCTGGCACATGATCGTGCCGTTCCTGGTGGGTGGGACGGGCCTGGCGTTGAGCACGCTGTTCAGCCATAACCCGGTGCTGGCCGTGGCCATGCTGTCGGTGGCGGCCGCCGGCTGCATGGTGTGTTCGCCCTTGTTCTGGAGCCTGCCGACCGCCTTCCTGGAAGGCAAGAGCGCCGCGGCGGGCATCGCCGGCATCAACTCGTTCGCCGGCCTGGCGGCCTTCGTCAGCCCGTACGCGATCGGCTGGATCAAGGACCTGACCGGTTCGACCAACTGGGGCATGTATTTCCTTGCCAGCTTTGCGCTGATCGGCGCGGTGCTGGTCTACCGCGTGCCGAAGGAACTGGTTAACCGGTAGGCGCGGCATCTCTTCTTGGCGGGCGCTCGCCGCCCGCCGCTCTCTGATAGGAACGATGATGACATTGGACGTAGTGGCGTTGACGCAGGCGATGGTGCGCATCCCCAGCCTTTCCGGCAAGGAAGGCGAGATGGCGGCATTGATGGCCGCAACCATGCGCGAGGCCGGCTTCGAGTCGGTCACGACCGACCGCAACGGTTCGGTGCTGGGGCTGATCGGTCCGGTGGACGCGGAAGTGGCCCTGCTGTTCGACGGGCACATGGACGTGGTGCCGGTGACGGGCGATTGGCGCTTCGATCCGTTCGGCGCCGAGATCCGCGATGGCCGTCTGTACGGGCGCGGCAGCACCGACATGAAGGGCGGCATCGCGGCGGCGATCTGCGGTGTCGCGGCGGCGGCGCGGGGAGGCTTGAAGCGCCGCGTGGCCGTGTCGGCCAGCGTGCTGGAGGAGATCATCGAAGGCCATGCGCTGGCCTCGGTGCTGGACGTCTGCGCTCCGCGGGCGGTGGTCATCTGTGAGCCGTCGAAGCTGCAGATCAAGGCCGGGCAGAAGGGCCGCGTGGAACTGCTGCTGACCTTTCATGGCAAGCCGGCGCATGCCGCGACGCCGCATATCGGCGTCAATCCGCTGCACGCGGCCGCCAGGGCGCTGACGGCGCTGGAAAGCCTGCCGCTGCCGTACGACGATGTGCTGGGGCAGGCGCTGCTGGTGCCGACCGACATCGTGTCGCACCCGTATCCGTCGATCTCCATGATTCCGCTCACCACGACCATACGATTCGACCGGCGCACGGTGTCGGGCGAAAGCCTGGCGGACGTGCTGGCGCAGATCCGCGCGCATCTGGCCAGCCATGGACTGTCCGGCTTCACCCTGGAAGTCAGCGAGGACCGGGTGGCAACCTATACCGGCCAGCACGCCACGCCGCCGCGCTGGCTGCCGGGTTGGCGCTGCGACCCGGACGCCGCGCTGCTGCGGGCCGCGCGCGTGGCCGTGGACGATAGCGGCAGGGAGCCGGTCGTCGGCAGCTGGGCGTTCTGCACCAACGGGTCTGAATCGGCCGGCCGCCGCGGCATCCCGACGATAGGCCTGGGGCCGGGCAACGAAGAGGACGCGCACACCATCGACGAGTCCATCGCACTCGACCAGCTGGAAGGCGCGCGCGATATCTACCGCAACCTGGTGCGCGTCATGTGCGCCTGAACTCAGACGGCGGGGGGCGCCTGCATGCCTGGCAGCTTGCCCAGCCGTTCGGCCAGGAACTGGATGAGCAGCCGCGCCCGCAAGGACTGATAGCGGCGCGAGGGATAGATCAGGAATGCCTCCTGCGGCGATGCGCTCCAGGCGGGCAGGACGCGCAGCAGTTCGCCGCTGGCCAGCAGGTCCTGCACCAG
>RCUK01001412.1_pt1 | contig 15378 bp, 16 predicted proteins | sample 2166381 | NCBI WGS metagenome assembly RCUK01 (sample SAMN09932809, study PRJNA488358) | compost metagenome | isolation source: compost soil in an enriched community | place: Germany: Experimental Botanical Garden | reverse complement strand
CTGAGCACCAATAAAAAATATGATATTAATAATCAATAATTGTTTTACTACGGGAGTCATGTTCATCATATGGCAAACTTTTTATCTATATCTTCAACACGCATCGTGATGAAAGTAGGTTTTTGAAAAGGTGAAATATTGGGATCTTTACAGGCAAACAATCCGTTTACCAAATTATCTTGTTCTTTTTCGGTTAAATAAGATCCGGTTTTAACCGCTAAACTTTTAGCCATCGATTTGGCAATAGTATCATTCTGACTGTAACTACTCGCAGGAATTCCGTCTTGTAAATCGCTTAATAATTGTTCGATTACTAAGGAAACTTCACTCTCTGTAATATTTACAGGAATTCCCGAAATTACAATATGATCAGTCTGTGCTTCTTCAAAAACAAAACCTGTTGTTTCTAATGAAGGCTTTAATTCTTCAATTAATGTCATTTCATCTGAAGAATAAAATAAATTCAACGGAAATAACAATTGCTGGCTCGAAGCCTGATTTACTGTCATATTCAGCAAAAATTGTTCGTATAAAATACGTTGGTGAGCACGTTGCTGATCAACGATAACCATTCCGGATTTTATAGGCGAAACAATATATTTTTTATGAATTTGATAGGTTTTCTGAGGTGCTGTTTCTACCTCATCGTCATTAAACAAGGACGAAGTTACTTCTTCATTTTCAAAAGTAAAAGGCGAGCTTTCGATACTTTCGGTATCCAAACCTACATACAAACTTTCCCAACTTGCAGTTGGTTCTACTCTTTTAGAATATCCTGAATAAGAATTTGATCCGGAACTAAAACTGGAACCAGAAGAAGATCCAGATCCTGAAGAACCAGATTTTGTATAATGTTGATTGGTTTTATCATCCGTAAACGGATTAAAAGTACCATCAACCTGAATCGTTGGTGTTTCAGCTTCTAAATCTTTATAATGATAAGGCGTGTCCAAATTGGCATCCCGATCAAAATCAAGAACCGGAGCCACATTAAATTGCCCTAAACTGTGTTTTATTGAAGCTCTTAAAATAGCATATAAGGCTTGTTCATCATCAAACTTAATTTCTGTTTTTGTTGGATGAATATTGATATCAATCGTATTTGGCGGAACTTGCAGATATAAGAAATAACTAGGCTGTGAACCATCTTTCAGAAGCCCGTCGTAAGCTGCCATTACCGCATGATGCAGATAACCACTTTTAATGAAACGGTCGTTTACAAAAAAGAACTGTTCTCCTCTATTTTTCTTAGCGAATTCAGGTTTACAGACAAATCCCTGAACGTTTATGATCTCAGTATCCTCGTTAACCGGAACTAATTTTTCATTGGTTTTCCCCGAAAAAATTCCAACAACACGCTGACGATATCCTGCAGCAGGCAAATTATACATTTCGCTGCCGTTATGATAAAAAGTAAAATGAATATTTGGATGTGCCAAAGCTACACGCTGAAATTCATCCATAACATGACGAAATTCAACCGTATCGGATTTCAGAAAATTACGTCGTGCCGGAATATTAAAAAACAGATTTTTAACTGCAAATGAAGTCCCTTTAGGCAGAACTGCTGCTTCCTGAGAAACAAATTTACTGCCTTCGATTACAATATGCGTTCCAAGCTCTTCCTGATCTTGTTTGGTTTTCATCTCCATGTGCGCGATCGCTGCGATAGATGCCAAAGCTTCTCCACGGAAACCTTTTGTACATAAAGAAAATAAATCTTCTGCCTGACGGATTTTTGAAGTTGCATGGCGCTCAAAACACAAACGTGCGTCCGTCACACTCATTCCTTTCCCATTATCAATAACCTGAACTAATGATTTTCCAGCATCTTTAATAATCAATTTAATGTCGGTTGCATCAGCATCAACAGCATTTTCTAAAAGCTCTTTTACAACTGAAGCTGGTCTTTGAACCACTTCTCCAGCAGCAATTTGATTAGCAACGTGATCAGGAAGTAATTGAATTATACTCGACATTAAAAAATTTGGGTTAAGGTTGTCCTTCAATTTTAGCGGAATCAATCCGTAAGAATCTCAGGGTAATATTATTAATTGATTTATGGTTTTTCAAAACCAAGGTGTACAAATTTAATGAATTTCCGTTGGCTTTTTGAATAAGTGGTATCATAAAAAAAACAAAAAACCTATACTATTTTCCACAGTATAGGTTTTAGTATTTTTAAAACAATTGTGTTTTATTCGTTCTCGATTTTTATTGGCGTTTCTTCAATCTGAATTGCACCTGAAGACAATAAAGGCTGATTAAAAGGATGTGACATTGAAGCCTGTTGACGAATATACGCCATCTTAATTGCCGCAATTGCCGCCTCGGTTCCTTTGTTTCCATGAACTCCTCCGCTTCTATCGATTGATTGTTGCATGTTATTATCTGTCAAAACACAAAAAATAACCGGAATATCCGTTTGGACATTCAAATCTTTAATTCCTTGTGTAACACCTTCGCAAACAAAATCGAAATGCTTTGTTTCTCCCTGAATTACGCAACCAATTACAATAACTGCATCAACATTTTGTGTTTGCAGCATTTTTTTTGCACCATAAATCAGCTCAAAACTTCCTGGAACATTCCAACGAATAATTTGCTGTGCCGGTACATCACAATCAACTAAGGCATCAAAAGCGCCATTGTATAATCCTTCTGTAATGGTTTCGTTCCATTCAGAAACAACAATCCCAAATCGAAAGTCTTTCGCATTTGGGATTGTGTTTTTATCGTATTCTGATAAATTTTTATTTTCGGTAGCCATCTTTTATATTTAAGATTTTAGATTTTTTAATTTCAGATTGTAAAAATACAAATCTAAAATCTAAAATCTGAACTCAATAAATAATATTATTGCGCTAATCCAATCAATACATCAACAGAAGCTGCTTCTGGAGTTGCATCGAAGTTTTCTTTAATATCAGTTAAATATTTCAAAGCATCTTCTTTTTGACCTAAAGCCAAAGCCGTTTTACCAGCTTTTAATAAGAAACGAGGCGTTGTAAAATCATTTTTATTTGACTCAGCAGCTTTTACATAATACTCTAAAGCTTCTTTTTGTTGATTTTTTTGAGAATAAGCATCTCCGATAGCACCTTTTGCCAAAGCGCTTAAAATCATGTCTTCAGATTTAAAATCCCCTAAATATTTAATAGCGTCATCAAATTTACCTGTATTCAAATATGCCATACCAGCATAGTAATTTGCTAAGTTTCCAGCATCAGTTCCAGAATACTCATCAGCAATTTTCACGAATCCGAATTTACCTTCAGAACCATTCAATGCCAATTTATATAATGAATCACTTGCAACACCATCTGTAGCTTTTTGGAAGTTTTGTTGAGCAACAAACATTTCATTTGCAGCCTCATCTTGCTTAGGAGCTTCGATAAATTTTTGGTAAGCCAAATATCCAATAGTAGCAACCGCGATACCAGCAACTAAACCAATAATGATTTTTTGATTTTTAGCAACCCAATCCTCAGTTCTTGAAGCAGTTTCATCTAATTTTGAAAAAACACCAGCTGTTGTGCTGTCTTTTTCGTCAATGATTACCTGTGTTTCTTCATTTACTTCTTTAACTTCCTTTTCTTTTGGTGCTTTATATCCTCTTTTATTGTAAGTAGCCATTTAAAATTAATTTAGTGAACGGCAAAAATAAAATTTTTATTGAAACTGAGGCAAAAAAAATCAATTTTATCACTATTTTAAAAAAAATATTTTTTCAAACGCTAAGTCGTTTCTCCTCAGTACTAAAATAATTCATCCTGAAACACGCCAAAAGCCTTTTATATCAATAATTTTCGATAATTTGCACCCTCAAATTTTTGACGTTCAAAAGCGCAGATATTCTAGGCTAATGCTACAATTTTAGCCACAGATTTCACAGATTCTCACAGATTGGAAAAGGTTTTGACTGTAAGTGATAGAAAAAAATCTTTAAAATCTTTTAATCTGTGGCAAAAAACAAAGTCTCCGCTATAAAAAACTTCAAATTTTACCTTTAGAGTTCAAAAAATGCATTTAAACAAAATTTCTTTATTCAATTATAAAAATTTCTCCGAAGTCAGTTTCGATTTCGACCGCAAGATCAATTGTTTTGTCGGTAAAAACGGAATTGGCAAGACTAATGTGCTTGATGCAATCTATCATTTGGCATACGGAAAAAGCTATTTTAATCCGTTAGCGGTGCAAAATATCAAACACGGGGAAGAGTTTTTTGTGATTGATGCTGAATTAGAAAAAAATAACAGAACAGAGCAAATTGTCTGCAGTTTAAAAAAAGGACAAAAGAAGGTTTTAAAAAGAAATGGCAAAGCCTACGATAAATTCTCTGATCATATTGGGTTTGTTCCACTTGTAATTATTTCTCCCGCAGATCGTGATTTGATTGTAGAAGGAAGCGAAACGCGTCGCAAATTTATGGACAGCGTAATTTCGCAATTAGATTCAACTTACCTGCACCAGCTTATTCAATATCAAAAAATAATTGTGCAGCGAAATGCCCTTTTGAAATATTTTGCGCTCAACCATACTTTTGACAACGATACCTTATCTATATATAATGAGCAGTTAAATAGTTTTGGACAATCTATCTTTGAAAAACGAAAAGATTTCCTCGAACAATTTATACCTATATTTAATATACATCATCAGGCAATAACCGGTTCTGAAGAAACCGTGCAGTTGGTTTATGAAAGTCATTTATATGAAAAAGACTTACTGACCCTTTTACAGGAAAACATTAATAAGGACCGAGCGTTACATTATACAAGTGTCGGAATCCATAAAGACGATTTGTCTTTTGAAATTGATTCTCATCCTATAAAAAAATTCGGCTCTCAGGGGCAGCAAAAATCCTTTCTGATTGCTTTGAAATTGGCTCAATTTGAATTTTTAAAAAAACAAAGTGGTGTAAAACCTTTATTGCTTTTTGATGATATTTTTGATAAACTAGACGAAACCCGCGTTTCAAAAATCATTGAAATGGTAAACAGCGAAACTTTTGGTCAGCTTTTTATTTCGGATACTCATCCGGAACGTACCGAAGCAATTGTGAAATCGACGCATCAGAGTTATAAGATATTCAATTTGTAAGTTTTTGTTTCAGGTTTCAGGTTTCAAGTTTCATTACTAAATTGATTTTACCATTCTGTTATGAATTAAAAAATGAAAAATCATTACTTTAGCAATACTTTTATTCTTAAAATTCAATATGATGAAATTTCCCAAAATTTTATTGCTTATAGTTTCAATTCTCCTATTCTCATGCAATGATCAAAAAGCAAAACCTTTTGAATCGATTGCACCGAAAGAATTTGCAGATAAAATCAAAACAACTGAAAACCCTCAAATTTTAGATGTTAGAACTCCGGAAGAATTTAGATCAGAACATATTGATAATGCTATAAATGTGAATTGGAATAGTGATGATTTTGCAACGAAAGCCGAAGCTTACGATAAATCAAAACCTGTTTTTGTATATTGTTTAAGTGGAGGAAGAAGCAAAAAAGCCGCGTCAAAACTGCAGGAATTAGGATTTACAACCATTTATGAATTAGATGGCGGTATCATGAACTGGAAAGAAGAAGGGCTTTCCAAAACTCCGACTGCTGAAACTGGAATGACAATGAATGATTTCAACGATTTATTAAATACAGACAAAAAAGTACTGGTTGATTTTTATGCCGAATGGTGCGGGCCTTGTAAACAAATGGAACCATACATTTTGAAAATGCAAAAAGAAATGACTGATAAAGTAGTAATCATCCGAATTGATGTGGATAAAAACAAAACTTTAGCAGAAACAATGAAAATCACCCAGCTTCCAACCATTTTGATATACGAAAACAAAGCTGTACAAAAAAAGCTAATAGGCTTGACGACTGAACAAAACTTAAAAGAACAACTGCAATAACACAGAATATGCTAACGAAAGAATCATTGCAATTTTTAGACGATTTAAAAAAGAACAACAATAGAGACTGGTTTCAGGACAATAAAAAACGATACGAGATTTTCAAAAAAGATTATCATCAATTAGTAAGTGACTTTCTGGACGTCATGAAACCACTTGATCCTTCTTTGGAATTATTGGAAGTCAAAAACTGTACGTTCCGAATCAATCGCGACATTCGATTTTCTAAAGATAAATCACCTTATAAAGCACATTTGGGCGTTTGGATGTCTACAGGAGCCAAAGGCGCAAATCGAGCTGGATATTATGTTCATATTGAAAAAGGTGCCAGTTTTATTGCGGGCGGATTTTATTCACCTGAATCTGAAGACTTGAAAAAAGTCCGAAAAGAAATTGCCTTTTTTCATGATGATTTAGAAGCGATTTTAGCTGACAAAAATTTCAAAAAAGAGTTTGGAAGTTTAGATATAAACGAAACCAATTCACTTAAAAGCATGCCTCGTGGTTACGAAAAAGACCATCCGGCAATTGAGTTTTTAAAATTGAAAAGTTTTACGGCAACTCAAAAATACGATATTACTGAAGTGACTCAAAAAGATTTCGTTGCCAAAATGAGCAAGAAATTAATTGCATTAAAACCATTAAACGAATTTATTAATCGTGCTTTAGACACCGATGAATTTTAGAAATAATAAAGTTTTGCCACAGATTTCACAGATTCCAACAGATTAAAAAATCCTTTAAAAGTCTTTTAATCTGTGGCAAAAAATTTAAGTTTGCCGAATGAAAAAAAGAAAAATACTTTTTCTGGGAGAATCGTATCGTGCCGACGCTATTACGTGGATGAAAGGTTTGAAAGAATTTGGCGATTTTGAAATCTGTACATGGGAACTTCAGACACCAAACAATTCAAAACTCAACCGATTCAAACGTATTTTAGAATATGCTTTCTCCCCTATTTCTATTCGAAAAACAATACGACGCGAAAAACCGGATATGATTATTGCTGAAAGAACAACCAGTTATGGATTTCTTGCAGCGATTTCTGGCATGCATCCAATTGCGATTGCACAACAAGGCCGAACTGATTTATGGCCTGAAGGCTCTGTTTTATTGCCTTTCAAAAAGATCATCCAAAAACATGCCTTCAAAAAAGCAGACTTAATTCACGCCTGGGGCCCTGTAATGACGATTTCGATGAAGGAAATTGGTGTTGATATGACTAAAGTTTTGGTTATCCCGAAAGGTATTGATTTGACGCTTTTTTCTCCTTCTATAAACAATTCAAATAAAATTGAAGCGATTGTAACCCGTTCTTTACAACCAGAATATCGTCATGATTCTATTTTGAAAGCTTTTGCAGTTCTGCATCAAAAAGCAATTGATTTCACATTAACAATTGTTGGCGATGGGACCAGATTACTATTTTTGAAAGATTTAACAAAAGAACTACAGATCGAAAACAAAGTAATTTTTACAGGAAGAATTCCGAATACAGAACTTCCTAAATTATTACAACAATCGAATATTTATATCAGCATGCCCATTACTGAAGGTGTTTCAGCTTCTTTGTTCGAAGCTATGGCCTGCAATTGTTATCCGATAGTTTCTGATATTCCCGGAAATCAAAGCTGGATTAAACATCGCGAAAATGGACAATTAATTGAAATCGATAATATCGAAATGTTGGCCGAAGAATTGATTTGGTCTTTTGAAAATAGTGAATCTCGAAACAATGCTATTTTACAGAACCGAAAGTTTGTAGAGGAGAATGCGAATTATGAGATTAATATGAAGATTATTTCGGACAAATATCATCAGCTGTTGGATTTGCGTAAAATTTAACCGCAATGAGCGCAAGGGATTACGCCATGAACGCTAAGCTTTATGCTCTTCGCGGTAAAAATCATCACCGCGGATAAGCCAAAGAAACTTTTTGTTTAAATTCATCATAAAGAACATAATGAAAACTTTCCTTTTCCCGAACAAGAAATAATTCACCATAACCTTCTTTTTTTGAAAACAGAATTTTACAATTTGACAAATCAATCAGCTTTCTGTTATCAATGCAATTTTTCACAATATCTTCGGGCTTATTTGCTTTTGTAGTTTCCCATGAATAATCATAAGATTTCCAATTTTCATCAAAAGTATTAAGCATTTCAGTGTATAGCATTTTATCTTTATCATCCTGTAAAACACCATTACTTTTAATTAATCGAATTGAATTCCCTTCTTTATAAATATAAAAAATCCCTAGATCTATATTCGATTCTGATTCTAAATTATCTTCCTTATTTATACTGCTATAAGAAGTTTTCTTTAAAATAAAACGAATATGATTATCATCAATTAACATAAAATGTCCTAAAGTATTCTGATAAATATCATTCCCACATTGAGGTATATTTCTACTTAAAAATGTTCCATCAAGATTTAAAACTAACATATAACCCCAACGATCTTTTCCCATCCTAACCATAGAATATTCTTCAAGATTACGAATTCCAATTATATTATTAATTCTCCACGTATCAAACATATTCGTTTGAGCATTCGAAAAAAATATATTCAGAAATAAAAAAAAGAAAAATGAGCCGTTCCTAATTGATTTCGACATAATTACACCCTTATAATTAATTCAAACTTACAAAAAGAAAATCTAAAAAATCAATTGGAACTTTCCTGAATCTCAAAACAGGAATTATAATTTCAAATAAAAACCAAATAACTTTAACAGGATATTACACTATTTATTTTAGATTTGCCTTCATTTAAAACCACTGAATGGAAGATTTAATAAATGAATCCTATGAATTCGAGCAGGTAGACAGTAATCCTTTGCATACTAAATATGATTTTGTAAGTAAAGGGGAAAGAGAAATTCCTAAAAGAATAGCCATAATCAAATATCCACAACCTGGTTTAGAGCGATATTATAATTTAGGATTCGGTAATATCTTTATTGATGAAAATGGCTTGGAATCTATTTCTGATATGTCAAGAGAAAACAATAAAGATGGCAAAAAAGTTTTAAAAACGGTTTTTACTTCTGCGTTGGATTTTTTATCAACCTCTCCTAATTCAATTTTAACCATTTTCGGAAATACCTCAGCCAAACATCGATTATACAAAATGGGATTGAATAATAATTTAGCTTCTATTGAAAGTTGTTTTATTATAAAAGGAGGAATAATTAGTGATTTAAAAATCATTGAAAATGCAGAAACCGGAAAGCAACCAAATTCAATTATTAATATTGATAAAATTGAATATCAGGCATATGACCCTAATAAAAGCAGAGCCTATAATTTCATAACATTTGAGATTAAAGACGAGTTCAAATAATTTTTTATACCTTTGTATTATTAAAATGATGTTGTTATGAAAAATATAATTAAAGATATTTTAGACAAATCTGAGAAAAAGACTGCTGTATCTTATAAAGACAAGGAAAGCAGAGTGTCTTTTGATGAAACTTTTGGAAAACAGAAAATGGAAATTGCCTCTAAAATTATTGCAGACAATTCAATATCTCTTTCTAAAAAACTAGCTACAAAATAAAATTCCACAAATATCTATACAAAGGCCTTCAAATTTGAAGGCTTTTTTATTTAGTATTAAGAAAAATCTCTTCGTAACTTTTATTCCATCTCAACGACATACTCTAAAAAGGAGTTGTTTAATTTAATCTAAAACAGAGATGAATAATAGAAGAAACTGGCTAAAACAAATAAGTTTAGGCACTGTAGCATTGGGATTTTATAACTTTGAAGCATTTGCAAATCCTACTGAAGAATATATTTTTCCCGATTTAGACAATTCTCCCATAACGCTTCGTTCAAATGAAAATCCTTATGGTCCTTCTCCGTTAGCTCGTGCTGCAATGGCAAAAAGCGTCAATGTCAGCAATCGATATGGATGGGTTCTTTCTTCAGAATTAATTACTCACATTGCTAAAAAGAATGCTGTTTCAGACAATAACATTCTGCTAGGTGCAGGTTCAACGGAAATTTTAGATTTAGTACTCCAATATACCGCTTTAAAAAAAGGTAATTTTATATTGGCCGAAACCACATTCGACTACTGGACCGCCCCTTATGAAAAACTAGGTCTTAAGAAAATTACTATTCCTCTAACTAAAGACAAAAAGCACGACTTAACAGCTATGTTAAAGGCTATCGATTCAGATACCAAAATGATTTACGTCTGCAATCCTAATAACCCAACAGGAACAATATGCAGCAGACAAGAATTAGAATCCTTTATAAAAGAAGCGACAAAAAAAGCCATTGTATTTGTTGATGAAGCCTATATTGATTTTACAAAAGAACAATCATTAAGCGATTTGGTTATCGAAAATAAAAATTTGATTATTACCAAAACTTTTTCGAAAATGTACGGTTTGGCTGGTGCCCGCGTTGGCTATGCTATTGCACATTCTGCTACTATTGAAGAACTTGATAGCGTAAGATCATCTCAAAATATGGCTGTTAGTGTGGTGTCGACGGCAGCAGCAATAGCGTCTTTAAATGATGAAAAGTTTATTCAGGAAGTATGTGCATCAAATCAGGAAGTAAAAAAATACACCATAGATCAACTTACTCTTCTTAATTTAACCTGCATTCCATCCTATTCAAATTTTATTTATTTTTCTTTAGAAAATTATAAAAAAGATTATTTCAAACAACTGGAAAACCATAAAATACAAGGAACAAAAATTTATGAAGAAAACGGAAAATGGACCCGAATTACAATAGGAACCATGAAAGAAATGCAACGATTTATTGCAGCTATAACGTAAAAAGCATATTCAAAAGGCTAAAAAAACATTACAATAGCCAATTTCTTTTTTGATGAATCTCTAATCTGTTATTTTACAGAAATGGAGTTCAAATAAATTATATTCCTTACTTTTGAGCTCAGAATTATCCCGAAGTTTCGGGATCAAAAAAAGCCTTTATTTATGGAAATCCAATCCAATTTTTCTTTAAAAAACTATAATACTTTTGGTATTGAAGCCAAAGCCAAACAATTTGTTGCAGTACATTCGGTTGCTGAATTAAAAACAATTTTAGAAGAAAACAAAAACGAGAAAAAATTTATTTTAGGCGGAGGAAGCAATATGCTTTTAACCAAAGATATTGATGCTTTGGTCATTCATATTGATTTAAAAGGCAAAGAAATCATTAAAGAAGATGAAGATTTTGTTTGGGTTGAAAGTCAGGCTGGCGAAACCTGGCACGACTTTGTACTTTGGACAATTGACAATAATTTTGGCGGTTTAGAAAATATGTCCCTGATTCCGGGAAATGTTGGTACAACTCCCGTTCAGAATATTGGTGCTTACGGAACCGAAATAAAAGACACTTTTATTTCTTGCGAAGCGATAAATATTGAATCTCGGGAAATAAAAACATTCACCAATACTGAATGTAATTTTGGGTACCGGGAAAGTATTTTCAAAAATGAAATTAAGGATCAATACATTATTACATCTGTAATTTACAAATTGACGAAACGCAATCATAAAATCAATACTTCTTACGGAGACATTACGGCTGAATTAGCTAAAAACAATGTTGTTACTCCAACTTTAAAAGATGTAAGCAATGCCGTAATCGCGATTAGACAAAGCAAATTACCAGATCCAAAAGAATTGGGAAATAGCGGAAGTTTCTTTAAAAATCCAATTTTATTGAAATCTGATTTCGAAAAGATTCATCAAAAGTTTCCTGAAATGAAATATTACGAAGTTTCTGAAACAGAAGTTAAAGTTCCGGCTGGTTGGTTAATTGAACAAGCAGGTTTTAAAGGAAAACGTTTTGGTGATGCCGGAGTTCATAAAAATCAGGCGTTGGTTTTAGTAAATTATGGAAATGCGACAGGACAGGAAATTTTAGCAGTGTCAAGAGATGTTCAAAAAACTGTTTTTGAAACTTTCGGAATTCATATTGAAGCTGAAGTGAATGTTATCTAAAACACGGATTTACTTCGTCCGTTCGCTATCGCTCGGGTCACAAATTTTCACAAATTAATTTGTGACAAAAAATCAACTTTTCTTTTTTAAATGACAGAAAATATTTCCATAAAAACTGCAAATCCTAATGATGAAAAAGTTCTGGCAATTATCGAAGAATTGTCAACAAATCTTTATCTTCGTTTTGGAAGTGATGGGAAGAATTCTTTTACCGATTGGAAATACAATAATTCAAAGTATGTTTTTGCTGTTGCCGAAATTGACAATGAAATTGTAGGCTGCGGAGCGATCAGACCAATTTCTGAAAGTATTGGAGAAGTAAAACGAATGTATTCTAAATATCCACGAAAGAAAATCGGACAAACCATTTTAGCATATTTGGAAGATATAGCCTTAAAAAGTGGATACACAGAATTGATTTTAGAAACACGCATAAAAAACAGTGAAGCAACGCAGTTTTACGAAAGACAAGGTTATAAAGTAATTCCGAATTACGGAAAATATCTAGATCGACCGGAAGCCATTTGTTTCGGTAAATCTTTAAAATAAACTCATAAAATGTATACACCTGAAATATACAAAAACGAAGATCCGGAATCGATCAGAGCTTTTCTGAAAGAAAATAGTTTTGGGATTATGATCAATCAGACTAACGGAAAATTATGTGCTACTCATATTCCGATAGAACTTGAAATCAATGTTGATGGAAAAGAAATTCTGCAAGGACATATTTCAAAATTGAATCCACAAGCAGAGGGTTTTGCAGAAAACGACCAGGTTTTAGCCGTTTTTACGGGTCCACATAGTTATATTTCTTCTTCGTGGTACGATCATGAAAATGTACCAACATGGAATTACATAGCTGTACATGTTTATGGAAGAATCAAAATTGTAGATGAAGCCGCTTCAATTGAACAACTAAAAAAATTGGTTGATAAGTACGAAGCTAATTCAGAAAACCCGATTCGTGTTGAGGATTTATCAGTAAAAACAATGCGTGAAGCCAGAGGAATCTTTGGTTTTGAGATAGAAATCGATGAAATTCAGACGACCAAAAAACTATCTCAAAACCGTGACGACCACAATTACAAAAACATAATTTCAGAATTAGAAAAAACAGAAAACCCTCAGTCTATTGCTGTTGCAAAAGAAATGTCAAAATGCCGAAAGTAAATCGGTTTTAGGCATTGAAAATTAGGAATTCATAAGTACATTTGCACGCGCAAGATTCAAAAATTAAAAGACATTAAAATCAGATGCTTATAACTTTATTTTACTTCTTTATTGCTATTGTTTTTATTCAGGTTTTCTACTACTTAGGTATTTTTGGGAAATTTGCTTTTAGTAAACCACAAGAAATTGCACACAAAAAACTTCCGGTTTCTGTAATTGTCTGTGCTAAAAATGAAGAAGAAAATGTAAAAAAGTTTATTCCTTTATTAGCAGAACAAGACTATCCTGATTTTGAAATTGTATTAATTGATGATGCTTCAAGTGACGAAACTTTAGAAGTTTTTGAAGAATTCGAAAAACAATATTCCAACATCCGCCTGGTAAAAGTGCAAAATAACGAGGCTTTCTGGGGAAATAAAAAATATGCGTTAACTTTAGGAATCAAAGCTTCAAAAAAAGAATATCTTTTATTTACTGATGCTGATTGTTATCCAAATTCAAAAGATTGGATTACCGCAATGACTTCGCAATTCACTATGAATAAAACGATTGTTTTAGGATATGGTGGCTATGAAAAAATCGAGCGTTCGTTATTAAATAAAATTATTCGTTTTGAAACTGTTTTAACAGCCGTACAATATTTTTCATGGGCTAAAATTGGGGCTCCATATATGGGAGTTGGAAGAAATTTGGCTTATAAAAAGGACGAGTTCTTTAATGTAAACGGCTTTATAGACCACATTCAGGTTCGTTCGGGCGATGATGATTTATTTATTAATCAGGCAGCGAACAAAAGCAACAGTACCATTTCATACAATCCTGAAAGTTTTACCTATTCTAAACCAAAGGAATCCTATAAAGAATGGTTTACACAAAAAAGAAGACATGTTTCTACTGCGGAATATTATAAGTTTTTTGATAAAATGCAATTAGGTCTTTTTTATACCTCACAATTATTCTTCTTTTTATTAGTTATACTCTTACTTGCTTTCCAATTTCAATGGATCGCTGTACTGGCAATATTAGCTACTCGCTACACAGTTGCATGGACCGTAATTGGATTTTCTGCTGGAAAATTAAAAGAAAATGATCTTAAAATATGGTTTCCCGTGGTAGAGATGGTGCTTATATTCACACAAATTAATATCTTTATAACTAATCTCTTTTCAAAACCTGTACATTGGAAATAAATTCTAAAATAGAAAAAGCAAAAAAAGGCGACCAGATTGCCTTTACTTTTTTATTAGATTTTTATTGGAATGAAGTGTATGGCTTTATGCTAAAACGCACTGAAAACGAAACCATTGCTGAAGATATTACAATCGAAACTTTCTCAAAAGCTTTCGACAAAATTGCTACTTACAACTCAGAATTTCAATTCAATACCTGGTTAATTGCGATCGCAAAAAATGTCTATATTGATTTATTGCGTAAAAAGAAAACCAATCTTTTTATCGAAATTACCGATTCTGAAGATCAGCAGGCCTACAATATTGCCGACCCTACTCCATCTGCAGAAGATGCATTAATTAAAGAGCAAAATCTATCCCGATTGCTTTTATGCATCAAAGAATTAAAGCCCCATTATCAGGAAGTCATTCAATTGCGTTATTTTCAGGAAATGACGTATCAGGAAATTGCGCTAAAGATAAATGAGCCTTTAAGCAACGTAAAAGTAAAACTTCTTCGTGCTAAGAAATTATTAGCCGAAATCATCGAACGTAACAGATAATTTATTATCTTTAGATAAAGAATAAAATATTTTAGCATTTTTTCTTAAAACAATAAATTATTCACACACTAAAACAACAATACCTGCGTTGTTGCTAAAACCAAAACCTTACTGCTTATGATTTAATGTTACTTAACCTTAAAATCCATTAAACATGTCTAAATCAAACATCTACGAAACCAATTGGACCGACCTTGTTTTCGAAAACAAAAACAAAGAGTACGGCGCGTATCAATTACGCCAAGAGAATGCAAAAACCACAGTAACAGCGCTTTTTATGGGATTGCTATTATTGGCAAGTCTGGGAGCCGCGTCGATGTTGATTAGTAAATTTGGAACACAAGCTGTGATAGAAACGGAGCCTATTATTGAAGAACCGTTAGTTGTTACACAGTTTGACAATACTCCTGTAGTTCCAAAAACACCAGAAACAATTGCGCCTCCACAAAGTGCGCCAGCTGCTCCGGCAACAGATCTGTCTCAATTATCAAATCCGATTATTGTGACTCCTGATCAGGCTGTAGACAACATTGCAACTAATGAGGAAAACACAGCTGTTCTCGACAATGC
>RCUK01001408.1_pt1 | contig 15408 bp, 10 predicted proteins | sample 2166381 | NCBI WGS metagenome assembly RCUK01 (sample SAMN09932809, study PRJNA488358) | compost metagenome | isolation source: compost soil in an enriched community | place: Germany: Experimental Botanical Garden | reverse complement strand
CAACTTGCCCTCGGATCGGGCGTGAGACGGGCTGGGGGCCGGCGAGCGTACGAGCGAGGCCTCAGCATTGAGAGTCGGCCTGCTGCCAATCGTAGGATATGCTCCCCTGAGCATCCGCTAATGCCGCGTATGGCCAGTTGGGATGGCGTACGAGCGAGTACTTTTTTGAACGTTACTGTGCTAACCGTCGAGACTGGACAAGGGTTAGGGTCGGTGGGTAAGGCCCTGCCACGTATGCGGGGATAATCAAGCAGGAGGAAGCAGATGATCCGCTCAAGGAGGCTTTTTCTTTGCGGGCTTGGACTCATGGTGGTTGCCCCGGGCTGCACCAATGCCGTTCCGTCTCTTCCCAAACCACCGGCCAACCCGTCAACGGCCATCTCGAGGGACTTCGTGAGCACGAATGCGCCCTACCAGACTCAGGGCGTGGCTCCCTTCGCCGCCCCGGTTCCCGTTCCACTTCCCGCCCCGGTTCCCGTTCCGGTAGCCGCTCCGGTTCCCGTTCCGCTTCCCGCCCCAGTTCCCGTTCCGCTTCCCGTTCCGGTTGCCCGACCGGTTCCTGTTCCCGTTCCGGTTCGCGTTCTTGTTCCGGTCCGCGTTCCGGTTGCTGTTCCCGTTCCCGTTCCTGTTCCGGTTCGCGTTCCGGTAGCCGCTCCGTTTGCCGTTCCGGTTCCCGCTCCGGTTCCGGTTCCCGCGCCAGTCCCCGTTCCGCTTCCCGCCCCAGTTCCCGCACCAGTTCCCGTTCCGGTTCCTGGTTGTTAATATGGGCATAACGCCGAGGTTATTCGATGGGGCGGGGGGATATCTCCCCCCCCAATTTGTCTGGATCCGTCCTTGGATTTCCGCCAGGTGGGGCTTCGACGGTAATTGAGGGCTGTATTTCTGAAAGCCGAGATTGCCCGGAATTGCGCTCACAACGCCCAGGAATAGCGTGTTGACGGTATGATCTTTTCGACGCCTGCCCATGGTTGCAGGAGGTTGAATGCAGCCACCGGGAGTACAAGGACCCACTCAGGCTGAAGCCCTGCTACCCTCGCAGCACAGACCGGATCCGAGCGCGCGCAAGATCCGGCAGGGCGACAAGACCACCTGAGCCCTTGGGTCCGTACCCCGCGAGGCCGAGCGCATTCTCAAGCGGTTCGGGATCGCTGCCGGTCGACGTGCAAAGGGAGGTGGACGCTCGCATGCGGATCCTGATTGCCCCCGATACTTTCAAGGAAAGCCTCACGGCCGCGGAGGCCGCCCGGGCGATCGCCCGGGGCCTCCAGAGCGCCCTTCCCGACGCGACGCTCGACCTCTGCCCGCTCTCCGACGGTGGAGAAGGCTTCGTCGAGACCTTGGTCCACGCTTCCGCCGGCCGCCTCGATCATGCCGAGACCTCCGATGCCCGGGGCCGCCCCATCCAGGCGGCCTTCGGCGTCCTCGGGGATACCGTCGCGATCGAGCTTTCGGCCGCCGCGGGCCTCGCCCAGATTCCCCCCGACTTGCGGGATCCCCTTCGCACCACCACCACCGGCGTGGGCGAGCTGATCGCCAAGGCCTATGCCCGCCACGCCTTTAGCACGCTCTTGCTGGCCGTGGGCGGCAGTGCCACCGTCGACGGAGGCGTGGGGCTGCTTGAAGCCCTGGGCGTGCGCTTCCTCGATGCATCCGGCGAGCCCATCCCCCGAGGAGGGGGTGGCCTGAAGCGAATCGCCCGGATCGATTCCTCGGGCGCCCATCCTGTCCTCAAGGAGGCGTGCATCCGCATCGCCGTGGACGTCTCCAACCCCTTGCTGGGGCCTCGCGGCGCCGCTCCCGTCTACGGCCCTCAGAAAGGCGCCTCCCCCGAGGACGTCCGCGAGTTGGAGGCGGGCCTCGCCAACCTGGCCGATCGTCTCCAAGAGCTGAGCGGCGTCCGGGTCCATGACATGCCGGGAACGGGTGCCGCCGGTGGGGTGGCCGCGGGCCTCGTCACGCTGGCCGGGGCTCGCATGGAGCCGGGCTTCGAGCTCGTCGCCAAGGCCGTGGGCCTCGACGAGCGCCTGAACGCGGCGGACTGGATCCTCACGGGAGAAGGCCAGCTCGATCGATCGTCATTTGAGGGCAAGGTCGTGGGAAGGCTCAGTGAGGGGCGTCCCGGAGCCCGCGTGATCGCGATCGCAGGGAGCGTCACTCCCGAGGGCGAGGCCTTGCTTGAAGCCCGTGGCGGGACGGCTTTCAGTCTCGTCCGGGAGCCCATGACGCGCGAAGCGGCCATGGCCCAGGCGGAGGCTCTGATTGAACGGACGGCGCGGGCGATCGCCATGCTGCTGCGGATGCGCCCTCGCGATTTTTGAGGGTTTACCCTTCGGGGCCGAGGAGTGACAATCGCGCCCGCAAGGGCTCGGGCAACGCCAGGAAGTGCGGGGCCACCCAATCCGCCCCGGCTCCGTACAAGGCCTCCTCGCTTTGGCTGGTCGAGAGCCCCAGGCAGGTGGCCCCGGCAGCCTTGGCGGCCTGGACTCCCGGTAGGGCGTCTTCGATGACCAAGCAGCGAGCCGGATCGGCATGCGCTCGCGAGGCCGCCGTCAGGTAAACCTCGGGGTTCGGCTTGCCGTTGCGGACGTCCTCGGCGGAAATCACGGCATCGAAAAGATTGGCGAGAGCCAAGCGCCTCAAGACCAGGTCGACGTTCTCTAACGTCGCGCTGGTGGCGAGGACGCGCGGGATCCGGGCCTCCCCGAGCGCTTCGAGAAAGGGCTCGATACCCGGGACGGCCTGCACATGACCTCGCTCCAAGCTCTGGCGGTAGCGGATCTCCCTTTCGGCCGCCCGCGCCAAGACCTGATCGTCCTCGAGCTCCTCCTTGAAGAGCAGCCTCACCACGTCAACCGCGCGACGGCCATCGGTGGCGCGGATCTCGGCTTCCGTGGGCGCGAGGCCGTGGCTGCGCGCGAAGTCGGCCCAGACCTCGCGGTGCAGGGCGGCGTTGTCGACGACGACCCCGTCCATGTCGAAGAGGACCGCTTGGAACAACTGCGACGGATTCATGACGTTCTCTCCCTGAGCAGCCTGGCTGAAAGATTGGCTCGCGACCGCTAGCAGCCGGTGTCGACCCCGCGGCGATTCAACTCGGCGGCCCGTGCGATGAAGGCATCGATCGGGGTCTTCGAGACCGTCACCGACTTCTTGAAGCGGATGCAGCCCTTGCCGTGGTCCAGGCCCGCGAGCAGGCTTCCGTCCGGATCGACCGTGCTCGCGTTGCCCACGTAGAAACTCACGTAGTGCTTCTGCGCGTTGAGGCCGAAGACGATGCCGGTGGCGTCGCGGTAGCTCAGCATCTTGTAGTCGATGCCCTCGACGAGCTCGGGGGCCTGGGCCTGAATCAAGCCTCGAAGCTGGAGGAGGGTTTCCCGCCTCCAATCAGGCTCAAGCGCCTCCAGGTACGCCTCGGGGGTCGTCACGTCGTATTGCATAGGTGGTCAGTCCTCTCAAAGCCCGCGTCGCGCCACGATCCATGCTCTTCGACCCGGGCCTCCCATGTCAAGCGAAGCGTGAGATCTCGCGAATGTCGATTGACCTCTCAGCGATCTGATTATCTGAAGATACTATGGATTTTTTACATAAGTTTACTCACAATCCTCACATTTTTTAATCATGGATTCGTGAATTTTCACGTTATGGTGATGTTTGTGTGATTTGCGTAGTTTCTACGTATATCATCCAACGGTCATTGCTGTTTCGTATCAGGAGGAGAACGCTTGACGCAACACGACACGAAGCCAAGCTATCTGGACGTCATCGTCACCTATGAGGACTGCCTCCAATGGGGGGCTCCCGCCATCCAGGGCTTGTCCTTGGAGGAGTTTCGGGCCAAGTACTTTGCGGACACCGAGGAGCGAGCGCTCGCTCACATCTTGAGTCTGCCGCTTCATCCCCTCTTCGCGCTCGCCGCGGTCCTGCACTCGAATCAGGTCGAGGAGCAGGTCCTGCATGGGCTTGCCCTCGAGCTGGGGGCCTTCTTTCTCGACGCCGTGCGGGCGGAGGGAGTGTACATCGATTTCCGCTCGCAGCTCATGCTGGACACCAAGCGGCGCTGGCTGAACGGTCAGGCGAGCACCGGAGAGGTGGCCTCGGCTTATCGCTTGGCGGCTCAAGCGGAGCGTGACGTCTCCTTGCTGCAAGACGCACGCGTTTCGGCGGCGGCGGCCGTCGCGCTCGCCGCCGGCGAGCGCGTGGCCGGCAAGGCCTCGTACGGCGCCCTTCGTCGGATGACCGAGGCGCACGCCACTCCCCAGGACTTGGCGAGCTACAACCGTGTGATGCGTGAGGTCCTGGGCAAGCAGGCGCCCGTTCGGGTCCAGAAGAAAGGAGCCTAGGCATGAGCGAAGCGACGTTACTTCCGGTGGGCACCATTCTGCCCTACTGCGGCGATAACCTTTACCTCCTCGACGCTGCCTGGCTGCCCTGCGACGGATCGAGCTACGCCATCTCGGAGTACCCTGAGCTCTCGGCGGCGCTCGGCACCGCCTACGGCAGCACCGACCCTCAGCACTTCAACGTCCCCGACCTGCGCGGCCTCTTCGCGCGCGGCTGCGACAACGGCTCGGGGCGGGATGCGCGCGTCAACAGCCGCTCGCCGTTGATGCACGGCGGGAACTCCGGTAATGCGGTCGGCTCCTACCAGGAGTACGGCACGGGTTCGCCTCACTCGCCCATCATGGCGAAGATTCCCAAGGGCAACCTGGGCAAAAGCAGCGAAGACGCGGGCTGCGCCGCGGCCCCGGGGAAGTGGAATTCGGAGGACACCCCGATCTCGCCGGGGGTCGTGACCAATCAGCGAAGCGGGGATCTGGAGACGCGCTGCGCCAACGTCTACACCAACTGGATCATCAAGGCCAGCACCAAGAAGGTGGACGAGCGTGGTTATACGATGGTGCCGGTCGGGGCGGTGATCGCTTATGCCGGCAACGACCCCAAGAGCGTCGAGGCCGGGACCTGGCTCTTTTGCAACGGGGACCCGGTGGCGGCGAAGGGCATCTACAAGGATCTCGCGGGCGTCCTGAACCGGGCCTTCGGTGCCCCGGACAAGGATTCGTTCTTCTTGCCGGATTTCCGCGGGAAGTTCCTGCGCGGAAAAGATAGCGGAGCCAAGCGGGATCCCGACGTGGCCACGCGCAAGGCTCCGATTTCGGACCCTCCCAGCGGCGGGTCCTCCGGCATGAGCGGGGACGCCGTGGGATCGGTTCAGGGCTACGCGACGGCCTTGCCCCAAAAATCCTTCACCTTCACCCTCCAGGGCTTGCCGAAATCGGATGGCCCCAAGCGCGTGGCCGGGGTCGCCTGGGATCTGGCGGGCGGCTTCGACGGCGCGTCCGTCGTGAACTGCACCGAGTCGGGCGGCGACAAGGAGACCCGTCCGCGCAACATGGCCGTGGATTGGTTCGTTTCCCGTCAGCAGCCGGACGGCTCGACCCCTGACGATCGGGTCCCGGTGGGCGGCGTGATCGCGGTCGGGTGCCAGACCCTGCCCGGTGACAACTACCTGCTCTGCAATGGGCGCACGGTCTCGTCGGAGCAGTACAACGAGCTTTTCGCGGCGATTGGCATGCTTTACGGGGGGAATCCCGAGACGAAGGTCTTCAACTTGCCGAACTACCAGGGCGTCTTCCTGCGGGGGGCCGACCATGGAGCCAAGGCGGATCCCGACAGCGCGTCCCGGCGCTTCTCCCATGCGCTCGCCGAGGAGCCGGCCGCCGGAACGGCGGGAAGCTACCAGGACTACGCCACGGCCTTGCCTCAAACGCCCTTCTTGGCCACCATCGCCCATCTTCCGACGGGCACGCATGGGGCGCACGGCGTGACCCAGTCGAACTTGTGCGAGGTCAAGGGCGACCTGACCCTCAGCACCTGCGGCACGGGCGGGGATGGCGAGAGCGTGCCCGCTAACGTCTACGTCCAGTACTTCATCAAGACGCGCAAGTAATTCCGGATCCCCTACCCGCCGCCGCATGGCGGCGGGTTCCCTTGCCGTGCCATGCGGCGGGCCTTCGCCTGCCCGCGCCATGGCCGCCACAAGCCGAACGGAGTATCCCATGATCACCTATTCGAGCCCCGTATCCGTTGTGCACCGGGGGTTACCGGTCGTCGTCTGCCTGGGCCTTCAAGAAGGAGAGACGGCTCCCCGCGCTTACTACAACATCCTCCACGCCTCCATGGAAGCCGGTGACGACGCCAAGACCTGGGGCGGCTACCGCGAGCTCGCCATGCCGACCCAACTCTCGCCCGCCGGGATGAGTGTCCTGCGAGCGCCGGCCCCGATCGGCGATCGCGGCTTGTTCCAGATCGTCTCCGACCAGGAGTACGTCTACCTCTTCCGCGCCACCCCCACGGCCATTCACGTCAACCGCTACGTCATGGCGGAGGAGGCCACCGCGAGCGTCAAGAACGCAAGCCGCATGGTCTTGCAGCCGGCCTGGGAGGTCCGGTACCGCCGAAGCGGAAAGGCCGATCTTCCGGCGAGCGATCAAGATGCCTTCGCGGCCAAGGACCTCGACGGCAAGCCCTATCTGGAGCCCTTCTACGAGCTGCCGATCGATCCGCGAGGCCTGCAGCTGGATTCCGCCAGCTTCGCCGTTCAGTTGCTGCCCAGCAGCCTCACGGGAGGTCACCGTTGGCAGCTCTTCGTCTGCCGTCCGGACCTGGGACAGGTCTGGACCTACTCGTTCGAGCGCTCGGAGGATGGCTGGTTCGCGATCGATTCCAGCCGGATCGATGCCGAGACCCGCTGCTTGATCCCGGATGCCCGGATCTCGCTGACCTACCAGGAGCAGCCGTTCCCGGCGAACGGCTCCCTGGCCGTCGGCACGTACTCCAAGCAGGAGCCGGTCGCGACGACCTCGTCGGGCGTCGTGACGATGCGCCGCATGACTCGCTCGTTGCTAATCGTCCCCTCGACCGCACCGGAGACGGCCGGCCCCGCCCGGCTGGCCACCCTCGATTTCGCGGTGGCGGCCGACGGCACCCTGTCGGGCATCGGACCGGGCGGCGGCGACGTCGCGTTCGAGGCGGGAAGCATCGGGCCCATGCCGTTCATGCTCTCCTTCGACGGCAAGTCCGCGGTGACGCTGCCGGCCGATAAGCCGCTCACCTTGCCTCAGACCTTCACCCTCGAGGCATGGGTCATGCCCATGGGAGAGGATCTCGCCCCGCAGGTCCTGATCGGCGGAGCCGCGGGTGCCCAGGGGAGCCCGGAGCAAGCGCCGGCCCTCTGGATTGCCAACAAGCTCCAGATCGCGGCGGGCTACGGAGACGGCAGCCGGTTCGTCGGGGTGCAGACCCGCGACAACGTGCTCACGCTCGGGAGCTGGACGCATGTGGCGGTGACGTCGGGTCCCGAGGGGATCGTCGTCTACGTCAACGGCCAGCCGGCACCGCTCGCGGCGCCCGCCGAGCCCGGGACTCCGATCGATCGTCCGCTGATGTCCTTGGGGGGCGTCATGACGGCTCCGAGCGGCAAGCTGGATGCGCGGCGCGTCACCTTCACCAACGAAACGGCCTCCTCCTTCTCCGGCAAGCTCGACGAGGTGCGGGTCTGGACTTCGACGCGCCAGGCCTCCGAGATCCAGCAGTACCTTTACTCCGCGATCCCCGACGACGTGGCCAAGGGTCTCGCCGCCCTGGCCGGTTACTGGCGCCTTAACGACGGGAGGGGCGTGACGGCCTCCGATGCGTCCCAGTACGATCGCGACGGGGCGATCGTCGGGGCGAGCTGGGAAGCCCAGGCCTCGCCGATGGAGGTAGACGGAGAGGCTTCGCTCTACCTGGATCCCCTCGGGCTCGCCACGTACGTGGGCGTGCTCGCGCCGGCCGACGACTACCCGCTTTTCGGCACGATGAAACCCGGCACCCGCCCCTCGCTGCTCGATGGCGCGGACGGCCTGGTGCACCTCTATTATCAGGCCTCGTCGAGCACCGCCCAGGAAGGCCTCTTCTGTGTCGCGCAGTACGATGCCAGCATCGATCGGGCGCGTTACGCCTTTCCCTGGAGGGCCGGGGAGACGAGCGATCCGGCGCGCGAAACCGGAACGATCACCTTCATCGCGCGGCAGAGCGGCGCGGCCCTCAACGTCGCCAAACTTAGCGCGATCGCCGACAAGACGGCCTACCAGGCGACTCTGACGCTGGATGACGGCAAGGGAACGACGGAAACCTGGCGCGGCATCCCGGCGGAGGCCCATGCGCTCGCACAGGTGCTGACGGGCAACTTCACGGGCGACCCTCGGCAATTCGCCACTCCCGGCTGTCAGCTCCCGTTCTACGATCTGTCCGGCAAGCGCCGGGTCGGCGTGCAGCCCCTCGATCCCAGCCTGAGATCGGCGTTCTGGTTCGTGGCCAACACGATCGGCCCCTGGGAGCTGCTGAGCGCGGCCCTGGGAGAGGACGGCGCGATGCGGCTGACCTTCCGCTCGGATGCCGCGCATCCGGAGGAGCAGGTGACGTACGCGTTCCCGAACGTGCCGACCGACGCGGAGGGGCTGGCCATGACCCTGACCGGCCTGAACCTCCGCTATCCGTACCCGCAGCCGACCGCGGCGGACGCGGCCAAGGCCTACGCCCTTTCGGCCACCCTCGGGAGCCTCGCGATCCTGGTGCCCGGAACCTCCAAGGTGACGGCCGCGGCCTTCGCGGTGGGCCCCGGCTGGAATGCCGACGTCTGCAACTTCGCGGCCTCGGTGACGGTGGAAGGCGAGCCCCCGCGGCAAGCCACCTGGAGCGACCTTCCCCGCGACGTCGCGGCCTTCGTCGCGGCCTTGCAGGCGAGCAGCGATCCGGAGCAGCGGGCCGTGGTGGCCTTGCTGCGGTTCCACGTGCCGGGTGCGGCCACCCTGCTGGACGGAGACGCAGCTGCGGGCCTCGCCCCGGTGCTTGACCTGGCCTCGGTCGTCAACGACGGGGGGACGGGACCGGTGGCTCCGTTCACCTGCGCCCTCGAGGTCTCCCAGGGAGCGTCGAGTGCGGGAGCGGCGGCCGCCGATCTCACGGGAGGGTCGGCGATGTTCGCCGTCCAGGTCGACGGGACGGCGACCAACGGCTGCGTGCCGACCTTGGACGTGGGAAGCGGCGCGCCGGTGACGGCGGGGCAGACGCGTCCGGGTCGCAACGGGGGCTGGCTCTTCGAGGCGCCCCGCATCGCGGTGCACGTTCAGAAGAACTCCGGCCTGAAGGCCGATACCTCGGCGAAGGCGATTTCCGCCCTGGAGATCCCGGGTTCCGTGACAGTCGAAAGCTGGGTCCGCATGACCGACGCTCCGGCGAACGATCAGCCGTTCTACCCCCGGATCGTCCATGCCAACTTCGAAGACTCGCGCCAGCCCGTCCGGTACGTCCTGGGCCTGGTGGCGGGAAGCTCCCTGGAGATCGTCCAGCACTCCCGGGTCGCGACCGCGGATCCCGCCGGAGGGAAGGTCAGCTTGTTCCCGAGCGGCGACTACACGGTCCAGTTCTACTTGAACCCCGACTTGTCGACGCTTTCGGATGACTCCAACTCCCTGTACACCCGCACGACCTCCAAGGGCAGCGAGGCGCTGCGCCTGGATCAGCATGGAAACCTGACCTACGTGATCACGCTCAAGGACGCGAATCCGGTGGCGTCGGCTCCGATTCCGCTGGTCACCCACGCCTGGCAGCAGATCACGCTCACGCGGAAGGGCGCTCGCATCACCCTCACCGTCACCCGCCTGAAGGCCCCGCCGAACGGGGGGGACCCGACGCTCGAGCAGATCGCTCAGAAGCTCGAGCACGTTCCCGACCTCGGGGTGGAGCAAGGCAATGCGATCCAGCTCGCCGGGAACCCGACGGCGGCAGCCTTGCAAGGCCAGTTGAGCACGTTCTCCCTCTGGCGCCGCGGGCTCACGGCCGAGGAGATCACGCGAGGCTACAACCGTCCCATCGATCCCTCCTCGCGCGATCTGCAGTTGCTCTGGAACTTGGACGGCCAAGGCTCCGATCGGGCGATTCGGAATGTGGCCCAGGCCACGCAGGGCAGCTTCGATACGGCTCTGGAAGGCGATCAGAGCTTCTGGTGGTACCCCGGACTCTTCTACCGCGCCTTCTTCGGGCATGGCGATCAGGCCGTCGTGACGCGTTACCCGGTGCTCGGGGCGCAGGAGTGGACGGGAATCGCCGGAGCCTTCAAGCCGCGTTACGGAGTGACCTTCGCCAATGGCGCGTATGCCGATTGCGGCGCGGATGACACCCTCAACCTCGGGACCGCCTTGACGCTGGAGGCCTGGGTCAAGCCCAAGCGAACGGTGACGGGGCAGAATCAAGCCCTGCTCTCGAAGTTCGCGGAGCACCCCGAGCTTCGGAGCTACGAATTGGGCCTCAACGAGAACGGCTACCCCTACCTGACGATCCGGGCCGACGGCATGCGCAAGCCGGGCGGCCAGCCGGCCGACGAGAAGGACGCCGTCATGACCTTCACCGGCACTCAGCAGCTTCAGCCGGGGAAGGCGTACTACCTGGCGGCCACGCTCTCCTTCGAGAGCCTCATGGACGCGACGAGCGTCGGAACCGTCTACTGCTGCCCGGTGGCCCAGATCTACGTGGACGGTGTTCCGACCCTCGAAGGTCCGAGCAAGCCCACTCCGCCCCCCGGAGGTGACGAGCAGGTCTACCGCGTGAACGTCATCGGAGGCTCGGGAAGCGGGTGGTACCGCTCCGGCGATGCCGTGAAGATCGTGGCGAGCGATCGCTCGCGCTTCACCGCCTGGCGCTCCTCGACGGAGCTGAAGTTCACGGAGCAAGGCTCCACGGCCACCTTCACGATGCCTTCCGGCGACGTGACGGTGAGCGCCCTGGCGTACCGCGGCTCCCTCTCCATCTCCCAGAGTCCGACCGCCCTCAACCTCGGCCGTGCTTCGGTCAGCGACGGTTCCGGCCGCTCGTTCTACACGGGAGGGCTCTCCGATGTTCGCCTCTGGTCCTCGCCGCTCACGGCCGAGGAGGTCGCGGCGGTGTACGCCTGGGGCACGCTGCCCGCGAGCGAGAACCTGGTCACGGCGTACGCCTTCACCGAGCAAGTCGGGATGATCGCCTACGACTCCGTCGCGGACAATAACGCCCGCCTCAGCAACTCGGACATGTGGGCCGCCTTCCCGGAAGGGGCGCACCTCGCCCTCTGGGTGAACGGGCGGGAGGCTGCGGTCGATCCGGTGCCGCTCTACCGCTTCGGGAACTACGGCATCCATCAGTTCCTCGTGGGCGGCGCGTTCGGCGACAACCAAGACCTCCAGAACTCCTTCCCGGGAGACATCGACGAGGTTCGCGTCTGGTCCGAGCTGCGCACGCCCGAGCAGATCGCGGACCATCTCCATACGTCGGTCACCGGCAACGAGTCCCATTTGGCCGGCTACTGGAGCTTCAGCACGGGAAGCGGCCGGGTGGCTCTCGATTGGACCGGGAAGGGCAACGACCTGGCCTTCTTCGGGATGGTTCCCTCGGCGAGCCCGACCTGGGTCCCGTCGAGCGCACCGGTCACGAACGAGGGGCCGGCGGTCTACAACGTTCTGGGCGGCCTGAAAACGACCCGGCTCGAGACCCTCGTCGAAGGCCCGGTAGCCTTCGAGTACGGGGAATCCCAGCAGGATAGCCGCGGCGCGTCGTTCGCGTTGATGAAGCGGGGCTACGCCTACGTGACGGCGGACGGCCTCCAGCTCTTCACCGGCCTCTACGTCGGAGACCTCCAGATGGTCTACCTCGGCCAGGTGCAGACCAAGCCGTCCTTGGTCGGCTACATCGAGAGCACGCCTCCGATGCCCAGCGAGAACTTCACGCGCCCCTACTACCTCGATCCGGTCGGGCGCTACGAGGAGTACGCGAGCCGCGGCTCGGTCAAGGTCGAGCACGAAGCCGCCACGGAGATTACCATCCAGTCCTCCCGGACCGATACCCGGGGCATCGAGTGGTCGGCCGTCGTCGGCGCCGGCGGCGGCAAGACCGTCAATGCCGGTCCCATGGTGCCTCCCGCGGCTCCGCTGGTCTTGACGGAGGCGGTCAAGTGGGATGTGAAGGCCGGGGTGCAGGTCGGCGTCAACTGGTCCACCGAGTCGTCCCAGGAGTCGTCGTTCGTCCAGTCGTACACGCGCCGGACGACCTTCGAGATCTCGAACGGCGGGGACTGGGAGAAGCCCGGGGAAGCCTACTTGCTCAGCAAGGAGCGGCGTTACGTCCCGGATACCACGGGGGTCGCGATCGTGAAGTCCGCGACGGCCAACCTCTACGGCCTCTTCCTGAAGGCGACGGGCTCGTTGGTCGCTTACTCGGTGCTTCCGGATCCCGACATCCCGGTCGATACGAACCTGATCTACTTCCCCGTCAACCCGAACTACGTGAAGAACGGGACCCTGGACGGTCGCATCGGATTCCAGGACGACCCGGAGACCGGCGGCAACCCGAGTTACTTCAAGCCTCGGGAGGCCTACCAGCTCCAGCGCGCCATCGACCGCAAGCATGCCCAGCTCCAGGCCTGGTACCAGCAGTTCGACGCTTCCGGACGGGCCCACGACCAGAACCGCGACCTCGACGGCATGAAGGCGAGCGCCCCCCTGTATGACGTCGAGAACGACGTCCCGCGTCAGGACATCTGCAACAAGTACGTCTGGACGGCGGGGGGAGGCCTTTACCAGGAAGAAGGCAGCCTGGGAGCGCAGCGCCAGGAATCCTACGGCGGCATGTACGCGCTGCAATGGCGGGCCGGCTTCAAGGCCAGCGTCGAATTCGAGATCGGTCCCGTGGGACTCTTCTTCGAGACCGATCTCCTGGGCGGCACCGGATGGAACGTCTCGGTCAGCAAGGCGAAGAACCAGACGTACTCGCTCTCGCTGGACATCGGCGTCGAGCCGGAGTACTTCCTGCGCCGCTTCCTGGGCCCCGACAAGGATCCCGTGACGGAGCCCACCTTCTCGGATGACGACGTGCCGGGCAAGGTGGACATCTACCGTTTCATGAGCTTCTACCGGGCCCCATCGACCGAGAACACCGATGTGTTCTTCAACCAGGTGATCGACCCGCAATGGCTGGAGCTCAGCCCGGATCCGCATGCGGCGTCGCTGCGTCAGGCGCGTGCCGTCAGCGCAGGCCAGAACTCCTGGCGCGTGCTGCATCGCGTGACCTTCGTGAGCCGGATCCCGCCGTCGTTCCAGATCACGCCGGTGGAGAGCCAGCTTCCTCCCGAGACTCCGCCGGTCCGGCTGAGCGAGAACCAGTACTTGCTGGGCTTGCTCGAGCTCAACCTGTCCACGACGAGCCCGACGCCCCAGGCGATCGCCGCCGCCGTGAACAAGCTGCTGAACTCCGACCTGCAGGCGGTCCTGCCCTGGTGGCCGGGCTTCCTGGAGAAAGCGGCCGTCGCGAACTCCCCGGAGGCCGTTCAGCTGGCCGGCATGCGTGCCGACCTCCTGGCCTACGCGCGCAGCTACTACGACACGCTGCGTCCCGTCGAGCTGCCCATGCAGCGCCTCGGATCGCGCAGACGCTAACCGGGATCGCTTAGCGGAAGGGCCGTCTCACCCCGGTGAGGCGGCCCTTTGCCGTGGAGTCTTTGACTCGGAGCGTCACCGCTGCGGCTGTCGCAGCGTGGTTACTTGAGATCCATCAGGCCCTTCGCCAGCTCCTGCTCCTTGGGCTCGGTGGCCTTGCCTCGAAGGATCAGGCGGACCTCGCCCTCTGCGTCCACCAGGGCGAGGACCGCTTCGCGATCCGGATCCTTGAGGTCGAGGCCCTTCACCAGCATGTCGCGGTCGGTGCTGGTCATGACGTTGCTGCGATCGGCCTTGGGGGTGTTCTTGGTGAGGCCGGACTCGATGAACGGGCGCGCCCAGACGCCCGCCCCGCTGAGCACCGGCATCTGGATCACGCGCGCCTCGGGCTTCGCTTGCTTGAGCAGTTCCGGCAGGACCTTGGCCCAGGTCTCGACCTCGGCGCGGGAGTCGTGGCTGAAGCCGATCAGGTAGACGACGATCTGCCCGCGGAGGCTGCGCGCGGTGACCTCCGCGCCGTTGAGGTCCTTGGCCCGGAAGTCGGGAAAGGCCGCGAAGGCCGGGAGTGCAAGCATCGCTTGCGCGACGAGGAGCGCCGGGAGCAAGAACCTGGGCTGCATAGCGTTTTCCCTTTCGAGAGTCTCGCGCGTCGCGCGAAGCGGGAGGCTAGGGGGAGTCCTCGTGGAAGTGCCCCATCATACCGCTCTTGGGTCGCTACCGAAAGCCGAGGGGGCGAAAATCCCCTCAACGCCTGAAAGCGCGTATAATCATTGGGCTGGCGCCCACTTCTCAGGCGGGTTGGCGCCCACTTCTCGGGCGAGCCGGCGACGGGTAAGACAAGTCTCAAGAAAGGGCAATCATGGACGTCAAAGACAGCAACGGCAACCTCCTCTCGGATGGGGACTCGGTTCTCCTCATCAAAGACCTGAAGCTCAAGGGCTCGTCCACGATCCTCAAGCGGGGGACGGTCTACAAGAAGATCCGCCTGACCTCGAATCCCGAGGAGATCGAGGTCCGCGAGGGGAAGGGAACCTTGGTCCTCAAGGCCGCCTTCCTGAAGAAGGCCTAGGCGCCCCGCTTGCGCGAGGGGATGGCATGTCGGGTAGGTCCGGCAACGGCCGCCCGTACTTGCTTTCCCGGGAAAGAGGAGCCTATGACGACTGAGACCGTGCGGGTGCGCGAGCTCCTAGAGGAGCTGATCCCCTTTTTCATGGCCAAGCGCCAGGAAGACCTCTCGGCATGGGAGGACGCGCTCGCACGGGGTGACGCCGAGACGCTCGGCGCCATCGGCCACCGCATGAAGGGCACCTGTGCCAGTTTCGGCTTCACGGCGCTCACCGAGATGGGCCGCGAGCTCGAGGCCCTGGCGCGGAGCGGCGCGCTGGATCAGGCGGAGGTCCTGCTCGACGCCTGTCGGGCGTACCTGGCCTCCGTCCAGATCGTCGTGGTTCGCGACTAAACTTTCAGCTGATTTTAAGCTCGGCCTCCGGGTCGCTTCAGCTGGCTCTCCTAAGCTGGATCGTGACGATGCCCCGATCGAATAGGAGAACGCCCATGACGCCTCGCTGCCCTTCGCCCGCCATCCTGCATTACCGCCGCGCTTCGGGCGGCTTCGTGCTGCTCGGAGTCTAGCGGTCATGCGGACGGTCGTCCGGGGACTCATGGCGGGACGTCATGCGCGTCACGCTCGACCCGCTCGACCCGCTCGACCCGGCCCCGTACCCTCATGACGGAGAGCGGAGGCACGGTGCTGGAGCAGGCCGCTCAGGCTTCCTTGAGCGTGTAGCCGACGCCGCGTACCGTGTGGATGAGCTTGGGAGCGCCTTCGCACTCGATCTTGGCGCGCAGGTGGCGGATGGTGACGTCGAGCACGTTGTCCCCGCCCTCGAAGTCGTGGCCCCAGACG
>RCUK01001402.1_pt1 | contig 15456 bp, 8 predicted proteins | sample 2166381 | NCBI WGS metagenome assembly RCUK01 (sample SAMN09932809, study PRJNA488358) | compost metagenome | isolation source: compost soil in an enriched community | place: Germany: Experimental Botanical Garden | reverse complement strand
ATGCTGGACTGTTCAAGACAATTTTTTGACAAACAAACTGTTAAGAATTATATTGATTGGCTGGCCGCACACAAAATGAATGTTTTTCATTGGCATCTTACGGATGATAATGGCTGGAGAGTCGAAATTAAATCAATGCCTGATTTGACAACAAAAGGAGCCTGGAGAGGACCAGGAGAAGCTTTGTTGCCATCATACGGTTCCGGAGACAAACGTTACGGAGGCTTTTATACGCAGGCAGATATAAAAGAAGTTGTTGCCTATGCCTTAGATCGTGGCATTTCCATTATGCCCGAAATCGAAATCCCTGGACATTCCCGTGCAGTAACGGCTGCTTATCCGGAAGTAGGTTGTGTTACAACTGAGGAAACAAAAAGTGTTCAGGGAGAAGTGAAAAATGTATGGTGTGTAGGTCGTGAAGAAAATTACCAAATTTTAGATTCTATTATTAGGGAATTTTCAGAACTATTTCCTTTTGATTATATTCATGTTGCAGGAGATGAGGTGAACAGAGCGACTTGGGAACAATGTCCAAAATGTAAAGCCTTAATGCAAAAAGAAGGGTATTCAGATACATTTCAGCTTCAGAATTATTTCTTTAAACGTGTAGAGAAAATTGTAGAAAAATACAATAAGAAAACAGCCGGTTGGAATGAAATTCTTAAAGGAGGCGAAATGAGTCCGAATACACAAATATTTGCCTGGCAGGGAATTAGTTACGGAATAGAATCTGCTAAAAAAGGACATCCAACCATTATGATGCCAGGACAATATACTTATTTTGATATGGCGCAGTCTGAAAACGAGAGAGGTCATCGCTGGGCTGCCATTACCGATACCAAAAGAGCATATTCATTTGAACCCATTCCGGAAAATGATTTAACTCCCGAACAGCAAAAAAATATAAAAGGAGTACAGGGAGCTTTGTGGAGCGAATATTTAGATCGCCCGGCAAGAATTATGGAATACCAAAGTTATCCAAGAATTTCGGCTTTATCAGAAATTGGATGGTCACGAAAAGAAGATAAGAATTGGGATGACTTTTATGGGAGATTGACCCGAAGTCATTTACAACGTTTGGCTAATATGGGAATTGCTTTTAGAGATTTTCCACCAGTTGCCATTTATAAAGACGGAAACATCACCGTGACTCCGCCTTATGATGGAGCGATTGTACGTTATGATACACAAGGAAATGAGCCTACAATACAATCTCCTTTATACACAAAACCTATTCAGACCAAAGAATACGAGAATTATTTGTTCCGTACTTTTTTCAATGAATATACAGTAAGTCCGGCTGTAAAAGTGGAAAAATTACCGGTTGCCAATTGGAATACTTCAAAAGTTGAAATTTTAAATATCTCAGAAAATATTTCAGAGCAAGTGGATAAAAACGGGATTTGGTATTTGACATTCAATCCAACAGAAGAAAAGGCTAATAATGGGTTTGTCAGAACAGTTTCACTTTTTGAAAATGATAAATTAATTCAAACTTATGCAGAGGAAAATGCTTTAAAGTCAAAACCCCGTTTGAGATTTGTGATTGACAATTACAATGAAAAAAATGTTTATCGTTTGGATTTTACAGTTGAAAATAAAGAAGCAAAAGAATCTGCTGCCAAAGTAAATTTCAATTGTTCTCCTTATCAGGAACCAGAGGTAAAAGTGACGTCTTCAATGGCGGAGAATCCAAAGTTCCCAATTTCGAAATTAGAAGATTATAACGTCGAAACCTATTTGCGTACGGATGTTCCGTGTGCCAATGGTGACTGGATTTTGTATACCTTCACTAATCCGGTTACTTCTTCAAAAATTGATGTTTCGACGGGAATTCCACATCATCCAAGATTTATTGTGAATAATGGTTATGTTGAATATTCATATAACGGAGTTGATTTTGAAAAAGGAGATAATTTTGATTACGGGAATGCATCCATTTACCCAAAACAAGCTGTAAAAGCAGTTAAAATTACGATTACCGGAACCAATAATGAGCCGCTTATGGCTGCTCAGGATTTAAGAATTAACCCTTAGGATTATGAAAAAAATATCGATCAAAGTTGTATTTGTTTTCTTGATTTTTTTAGGAATGAATGCTTATTCCCAGAAAAATGCAAATGAGTCTTTTGATGTAAAACGAAATGAAGTTTATATCGATTCGATGATGAATAATGCACTCGAAAAAGGGTTTTTTCCGGGAGCACAAATTATTGTTGGTAACAAAGATGCTGTGTTTATAGAGAAGAATTATGGTTATCATGATTATTCAAAAAAGCAAAAAGTTAAAGCAGATGACGTTTATGATCTGGCTTCTATGTCTAAAGTTTTGGGAGCAACTCTTGTGACGATGCGTTTGGTTGGAGAAAACAAAATAAAGCTGGATGATAAAGTAGGAGACGTGGTTGCGGTTTACAAAGATACTCCAATCTCCGATTTAACACTTTTTGAATTATTAACGCATACCTCAGGATTAAAAGCAAGTATTACTTTTTATCAAAGTTTGCTTTCAACACCAGATGGTTCGCCATTGCTAAGCAAGGATAAGTCAGATATTTATCCTGATTTGTTCGATACGATGTATGTTAACAAAAATATGGTTTATGATGCTAATTATCTTTCGTTTGTACCAAAAGAAAATTGGATTCAGATTTATAAAAATATGTGGTTGAATCCTGAATTTTACAAAACGATTTACGAACAAATTGCTGTGGCAAATACTAACACAAGAGGAACGTATGTTTACAGCGATCTGAATTTAATTCTGGTAAAACAAATGATTGAAGCCAAAACGGGCTCAAAATTAGATCAGCTGACAAAAGTAATTTATACGGAATTAGGAATTTCTAAAATTGGATATAATCCTTTAAAATGGACTTCGGAAGAAAATGTGATGCCAACTGAAATCGATAATTTTTTCAGAAAAGATACCATTAAGGGTTATGTACATGATGAAGCCGCTGCGATTTTTGGAGGTGTTTCCGGAAATGCTGGCTTATTTGCAAATGCAGAATCCATCTCGGTTATTTGTCAAATGCTGTTGAATAATGGAAAGTATAACGGGAAACAAATTCTAAAGGCAAAAGTAATTAAAGAGTTTAGTAATTCGCCTCTTGTCCAAAAAGGAATTTATCGCGGATTAGGTTTTGATAAACGTAAACCGGATGAATTTTTCAAAGAAAATGATTTTGGTCATACCGGTTTTACCGGAACTTTTTTCTTTTTAAATCCTGATAATAATCGATATATAATTATTCTGACCAATCGCGTAAATCCAACCCGAACCAACAGATTAATGTACAAAGATGATTTTAGTGCAAAAATTTGGAGACAAATCAATAATTGAAAAAAGGTTTGCCACTAATTGCACGAATTTCCACAAATTTTTTCACGCAGATTTTGCAGATTTAATTCGTGGAAATTTGTGCAATTAGTGGCTAAAGAAAAAATCAATTTAATCCTTTAATCTGTGGCAAAAAAAATAAAAACTATGAAAAAACTAATCATAATCTGCATACTAATTACAACAGTATCTTTTGCACAAAACATCAAAACGGGTGCTCAGAATTATACAGCATATTTGCCTTTGCTGAAAGGGAAAACAATTGGTATTGTAACCAATCAAACAGGGATTATTGACAGTAAAACCCATTTAGTTGATTTTTTAACTGAGAAAAAAGTAAACATAAAAAGCATTTTTGCTCCGGAACATGGTTTCCGTGGCACGGCAGATGCGGGCGAACATGTATCTGATGAAGTTGATGCAAAAACGGGAATTTCGATTGTTTCTCTTTACGGAAAAAACAATAAGTCAACTCCGGAACAATTGAAAGGAATTGATATCATGGTTTTTGATTTGCAGGATGTCGGAACAAGATTGTACACCTACGTTTCTACCATGCACCGAATAATGGAATCCTGTGCTGAAAATAACGTACCACTTATTGTTTTAGATCGTCCAAATCCTAACATTGCCATTGTAGATGGTCCTGTTTTGGATATTGCTTTTAAAAGCGGTATTGGTATGCATCCAACACCTTTGCTTCACGGAATGACTTTGGGTGAGGAAGCCAGAATGATCAATGGAGAAAAATGGCTAAAAGATGGAATTCAGTGCAAGTTGACTATTATTCCTTGTCTGAATTACAATAGAAACAGCAGTTATAGTTTGCCTGTAAGACCGTCTCCCAATTTGCCAAACGATCAGTCTGTCAATTTATACGTAAGTTTATGTCTTTTTGAAGGTACGAATGTAAGCATGGGTCGCGGAACTGAAAAACAATTTCAAATTTATGGTTCTCCTTACTTGCCAAAAAGTAATTTTGCATTTACGCCAAAACCTAATTTTGGAGATAAAAATCCTTTGTACAATGGAGTTGAATGCAATGGAGAAGATTTATCGGCAATTCCGAGAATCAATAAATTAGAAATTAAATGGCTGATTAAAGCGTATCAGTCAACGTCAGATAAATCAAAATTTTTCGACAAAAGAAAATTCTCGATTCGTGCCGGAAACGAAAAATTGCAACAGCAAATTGAAGCTGGAATATCAGAAGAAGAAATTAGAAACAGTTGGAAAGAAGGTTTGCAAAATTTCAAAAAAATGAGAAAGCCGTATCTTATTTACAATGAAAAATAAAATTATAAAAATGAAACAAGCGATTGTCAATGCAACGGTTCATACTGGTGATGAAATAATCAATAATGGAACTGTTATTATAGAAAATGGAAGAATTCTTTCCGTTCAAAAAGAGATTCCAAACGATATTGAAACAATTAATTTACAAGGAAAACATATTGCTGCAGGCTTTATAGACATTCAAATAAATGGTGGAGAAAAACGCTATTTTAGTCAGACTCCAACTGAAGAAACCATTCAGGATATTTATGATACGAGTCTGAAATACGGAACCACTCAAGTACTTCCTTGTTTAATATCATCGTCTAATGAAACGATTCTTCAAGGAATTGAAGCTGTTCGAAATTATAGAAAAAAATACGATAACGGCGTGATCGGAATGCATTTGGAAGGTCCATTTTTAAATCCGTTAAGACGAGGAGCGCATAGTATTGATCAGGTTCGAAAACCAACCAATAAAGAGCTTGAAGAGATTATTCGATATGGAAAAGATGTCATAAAGGTGATCACAATTGCACCGGAATGTTTTACAGACGAACAACTGAATATGTTATTAGAAAGTGGGATCGTAATTTCGATAGGACACTCAACTATTACCTATAAAGAAGCTCAGGTTTATTTTTCAAAAGGCATAAAACTCGTAACACATTTATTTAATGCGATGACACAGTTTGGGCATCGTGAACCAGGCTTGGTTGGAGCTTCTCTTGAAAATGAAAATGTATTTACTCCGGTTATTTTAGATGGTGCACATTGCGATTATGCGGCAGCAAGACTGGCGTACAAATTAAAACAGGACAAGTTCTTTTTGATTAGTGATGCTACATTTTTAGGCCGAAAAGTAGCCAGCTTCAATTGGGATAATTTTGATGCTCATCTCGAAGATGGTTTCTATAGAAATGATGAGGGTAATTTGGCAGGAGCCACAATCTCAATGTCAGAAGCTGTTCAAAACGCGTATAATCATTTGAATGTTTCAGCTGATGAAGCTATAAAAATGGCTACTTCAAATGTAGCAACTGCGATTGGTCTAGAGGATAATTACGGAAAAATAAAATCTGGATTTCCTGCCAGTTTTGTCAAATTTAATGCTGATTTATCTGAAATTGAAACTTTGAATTTTTCTAAGAGTTAATCAACCATTTCATAAAATCACGCTCGTAATATATCTACTTACGATCATCAATTCAATATCAAAGTATATAAAAAAGGTTTTTATTTTTTATCTAGACTTCCATACAGATGCTAAAAAAAGTGTCATTATGGAAGTTTTTGATTTTAATTGCATGTGCATTTTACTTTATAATATAACAAAAAGCTCCAGATTTCTCTGAAGCTTTTTCTTAGTAGTTCGCCACAGCGAAGACTCGAACCTGTGTCCGCGGCGGCGGATATAGACTTGACGAATATTGATTTAAAACAAAAAAAGCTCCAGATTTCTCTGAAGCTTTTTCTTAGTAGCGGGAACAGGACTCGAACCTGTGACCTTCGGGTTATGAGCCCGACGAGCTGCCTACTGCTCTATCCCGCGATGTTTCGGGTGCAAAGATAAGCAGTAAATACGGTTATGGCAAGGAATTACAGAAATATTTTTTCAGATGCTATAAAGTTTAATAACTTCTTAACAAACAGTTGTTTGAGGTTTTTAAGATGGTGATTTAGGTGATGGAATCAATTTTATAATTTAGTAATTCGAGATAAGGATCGTTTTTTAAACCGAGTAAATGACCAAAAGCAGGCTCGGTTTTGTAACCTTTTTGTTTGAGTTTGATGATTTCTAGCCGGAAGTTTTCGCCTTTTGATGTCAGAATTTGGTCTTCAATAATCATATGTTTATACCCATTTTGATTTTTTGTCGGAATGTTTTGCCCGAAGATTTCAATTTCAAAAGGATCAATTTTAAAATTGGCTACAACAGTTTCCTGATTATCGATTTTCGTTTCCCGAATTTTGAATTCTCTTTCATTCCCAAAAACAGATTGAATTTTAGCTTTAAAATCAGTTTTGTTTTTCCAGTAACAAATAATATCAAGATCGCTGTTTTCAATAGCAATATTTATCGGAATAGTGCCGACTAAAAGAGGTTCAAATTCAGCAATATTCAATAAAATAGTATTTCGGGTTAAGATATCATAAGCCAGAATTTGTTTCTGATTTCCGAATTTTAAATATTCAATATTGCTAAAGTCAACCATTTTACTTGCTATAATCTGTTACTTCTTTGATTTCTTGTTGTATTATTTTATTAATATCAACTTTGGCATTTATAAAAGTGAAAATGGATGTCTTATATTCTCGAGCATATTTATTTGTTATTTGACCGACATAGGCTGAAGATTGAAAATGCTGACTTGTTTCTTTAAATTCAGCTTCAGCTTCTTCGTATTCTATAACTCTGATCACATTTTTGTATTTCACATTGAGATTAAACCAATTTACGTAATCGGCATTAAAAGAAACTGCATTAATTCCTTTTTTAGAGTAATAATTAATCGCGCCTGCTTGCCCGTAATTATCACAGAGTACTAATGTCTTCTCCGGATTTGGAATCAAAGCATAAACTGAATCTGTTTTACGGGCAAGTTCCTTCCATCCCAACATATCAGCAAAATCTTGTGGTAACGCATGATCTTTTCCATCTTCCCAACGAAGCATTCCCATTTTTTTATATTTTTCGGGATGTTTTACTATAGATTCTGGACTTTTGTTTGGAAAAGCCAAATTATACATCGGAATAAATAGCAATAGGGGTATCAGAATAAAAATAGGTTTTAAATATCTTTTCCAACCCGAATTTAAAATGTCAGAAAGAAAAACAGCACCAAAAGCGATGTAAATAGGATATAGGCCGATTGCATAATATGCTTTTGCTTTGAAATAAATAAAAACGATTAATGTAAAAATTATTGAAGCAAAAAATAACTTATAGTTTGCGAAAGGTTTGTAAAGCAACAAAGCATATAATCCTGAAAGAATAACAAGGAAAGAACCAATAAAAAACAACAACTGTTCTTTTAAAAAATCAATACGATCGACATTAACCAGTTGTGTTTCTGCTAATTCTTTCATATGGTGTACAATCGGAAATTGATTATTGTATTGCCATAATAAATTGGGAAGAATCAACAGTAATCCCAAAATCAAGGCAAAATAGAGTTTTTTCTCTGCTAAGATCTTTCTTTGATTAGAAAGTAAAAGGGCAGGTAAGAGGCCAATAAGCAAAAATAGAATGTTGTATTTGTTTAGAAAACCAAAAGCAAATACAACTGCTCCAATATAAAACCATTTTTTTTCTTTGGTTGTGATGTATTGAATAACAACATAGTAAAAAGTCGTCCAGCATAAAACATCTAGTGAATTGGGTTGATACAACATATTTAATCGTAACAGGCATGAAAATACGACACATGTTGCTCCCAGAATTAAAGCATACAAATTCCCTTTAAGTGTTTTGATGGTTTTCCATACAATTACTAAAGTCAAAACACCAAAAAGTGCAGGAAAGAATTTAATCCAGAAAACAGAATTCCCAAGTAAAAATATCAAATAAGAAAACCAGGAAGTAACTGGTGGAACTGATAAATAACCCCAAGCCAAATGATGTGCCTGATCGAGATGCAGATATTCATCACGTTGTAAATCATATTCCGGACTTAACAGGACAATTTGCAGGATGAATTTTAGGAAGATAAACGCGATTAGGATTATAGTTTTTTTGGTCATAAAGGTTTTGCTATAAATAACTTAAGTGTTATGAATTCTTTAGCTAATATATCATTTATTTTGTATTTAGGATAAAAGTTATGATTGATTCCAGTTTTAGAAAACAACAATTTTGAAAATACTTATTTTATAAAAATGAGTGTTTTAAGATGAAATTAGCCTTAATTCAGCACGAAAGGCTGGAAAATACTGAGAATAGTGTTTTATATTAACTCAAAAAAAGCGATTTATTTAAAAAATATTTACAAAATCGTTTTAGTAATTCCATTTTAGTATATATTTGTGTATATTTAACGCTTAACAAAACTAATTCTCTCAATGAAAAAGATTACTATAAAGGATATTGCTATGAAGGCTGAAGTCTCAATATCTACTGTGTCTTTCGTCATTAATGGTAAAGGAGAGAAAATGGGAATCAGCGCTGCAGTTATTAAAAAGGTGCAGGACATTGCTGCTAAACTTAATTATAGACCTAGTATGATTGCAACCAGTTTAAGAACTGGAAAAACAAGATCAATCGGGCTTATTGTTGAGGATATTTCGAATCAGTTTTTTGCTGATCTGGCAAGAGTCATTGAAGATGAGGCTAAAAATATAGATTATCGGGTTTTTTATTGTAGCACCGGAGATGATGACGAACGTTCTGAAGAATTGATTCATAGTCTTTTGCAGGCAAACGTAGATGGTTTTATTATTACACCGACACAAAAACTGGAAGATAAAATTGATCTTCTTTTAAAATTGAAGAAACCTGTCGTATTAGTCGATAGATATTTTCCCGGACAAAGTGTGAGTCATGTTGTAATGGATAATTATGAAGCATCTCATTCGGCCACAAAATTTCTGATAAACAAAGGTTGTAAAAATATTGCTGTCGTTAATATTACGTCTGAAATGATTCAGATGACATTAAGAGAAGATGGTTACAGAGATGCTTTAAAAGAGGCAGGTATGTACAATGAATCGCTTGTTCTCCATGTAAATTATCATAGCAATGAAGAAACAAGAATTGAAGAACTTGTAAATTTTTTCAATAAAAATCCTAAGATAGATGCTGTTCTGTTTTTAGCCAACTATATGGGATTGGCAGGTCTTCAGGCCTTTAGGGGAATGGGAATTAGAATTCCTGAAGATATATCGGTTATTAGTTTTGATGATCATGATAGTTTTAAATTGCATACACCCACAATCAGTGTAATTGCACAGCCAATTGAAGATATTGCGATTAATGCCATACAATTATTAATGAGTCAAATGACAGATATAGAAACATTTGAAGTTGAAAAACGTTTGAAAAAAGGTAATTTGATTATTAGAGAGTCTGTCTGATTTAGTTGCAAAATTTAAAAGATAAAAAGAAAACGTTTCGTTTTTTTTAGTCATTTCACTAAATCGTTTTAGCTTGTTTAGAAGCAAACTTTATAAATTTGATTATTTTGCTTTTTTAAAAAGGAGGTTGAAATTGGTAATTAGAAAAGAATACAGAGATTAGATTATAAACAACAAATAGATATAGAATAAGGAATAGTTTAAAAATTTTGGTTAGTTAGTTTGAATTAAGCCGGGTAGGAATACCTGTACCTCCCGGCTTATTTTTAAATTTATGATTTTCACCGATTAAGCCAGAGAGGAAGGTTTTAAAAAGAGCTGCGTAAATCTGTTTAATCCGTGTCATCCGAGTTCCATTACATAAGTCAATAAAAAAATAGAATATGTTTACAAAATACCATAAAATAGCGGTTATAGGAATTTTAGCTTTAAGCCTATTTTCTGCTAATTCGTCAATTTCACAGGAAAGGAAGACTAAAACTAATTCAGATTACACCCAATATGTAAATCCGTTTATTGGTTCTGCAGGTCATGGTCACGTTTTTGTAGGGGCGAATGTTCCTTTTGGATCAGTTCAGTTAGGGCCAGTAAATATCTTTGAAGGCTGGGATTGGTGCAGCGGATACAACTATGCCAGTAATACTATTTTAGGATTTACGCATACGCATTTGAGCGGTACGGGAATCGGGGATTTAAATGATATTCTTTTGCTTCCGGTTTCTGGAAAAGTGCCTCTTTTTAAAGGTACAAAAGAAGATATGGTGAACGGGTATGGCTCTTATTTTTCGCATGAAAACGAAGTAAGTAAACCCGGTTACTATAGTGTTTTATTGGATAAATATAAAGTTAAAGCCGAATTAACTGCCAGCGAAAGAGTTGGTTTTCATAAATATACTTTCAATTCGGCGTCAGATTCTCATGTTTTATTAGATCTTGCCGATGGTGTGGGCTGGGATAAACCGGTAAAAACATTTATAAAAAAAATAAATGAAAGAACCCTTGTCGGATATCGTTTTTCAGAAGGATGGGCTACGGATCAGCGTGTTTATTTTACCGTGGAGTTTTCTGAATCAATTTCAGGTTTGGCACTTTATGATGATAAAACAGCCGTTTCAGGAAATGAAGGCGAGGGCTTAAAAATGAAAGCTGTTTTGGATTTTGCTTCTTTAAAAAACAAACAGGTTTTAGTAAAAGTCGGAATTTCACCTGTAAGTTATGAGAACGCTTCCGCGAATATAAAAGCGGAGATTCCGAGTTGGGATTTTGAAAAAACAGTTAAGGAAGCAAACTCAAAATGGAATAAAGAATTAAGTAAAATCCAGATTAAAGCGGATGATAAAACAATGAAAGTTTTTTATACTTCATTGTATCATACAGCTTTTGCACCTTCTATTTTTAATGATGCAAACGGAGATTACAGAGGAACGGATAAAAAAGTATATGAAAAGGCAAACTTCACCAACTACACTACTTTTTCACTTTGGGATACTTACAGAGGTTTACATCCCTTATACACCATCACGCAGCCGGATAAAATTAATGACATTGTAAAATCATTTTTGGCTATTTACCAACAGCAGGGAAGATTACCGGTTTGGCATTTAATGGGGAATGAAACTAATACGATGAATGGAAACCATTCGATTGCTGTTATAGTTGATGCCTATTTAAAAGGGTACAGAGATTATGATGTGGCATTGGCCTACGAAGCCATCAAAAAAACAGCTATGCAAACACGTGACGGAATGGATTACGTGCAAAAATTAGAATATATTCCGGCTGATAAAATGCTGGAAACGGTTGGAAATGCTTTAGAATATGCGATTGATGATTACTGCGTAGCGCAAATGGCGAAATCGCTAAACAAAACCGAAGATTACACCTATTTCACAAAAAGAGCCAATTTGTACAAACTTTATTTCGATAAAGAAACCACTTTTATGCGTGGTAAATTAACTGATGGAAATTGGAGAACTCCTTTTAATCCACTTTCCTCTGCACACCGTAAAGACGATTATGTTGAAGGGAATGCATGGCAATATACCTGGCTGGTTCCACAGGATCCTTATGGTTTAATTGATTTATTTGGAAGTGAAAGTAAATTTTTAGCCAAGTTAGATTCACTTTTTCTAATAACAGATAAAGTAGAAGGAGAAGAAGTTTCACCGGATATCAGCGGTCTGATCGGGCAATATGCACAAGGAAACGAACCGAATCACCACATCCCGTATTTGTATGCCTATGCCGGAGAACCCTGGAAGACAGCCAAATTAATTAGAGAAATTGATGATAAATTCTATTCGACAAAACCGGACGGATTATGTGGCAATGAAGATTTAGGTCAAATGTCTGCCTGGTACGTTTTATCTTCAATGGGATTCTATTCGGTTAATCCTGCAAACGGAATTTATGTTTTTGGAAGTCCATTGGTAAACGAAGCCGTAATTCATCATAAAAAAGGAATTTCATTTACAGTAAAAGCAGTTGATAACAGCGCTTCAAATATGTACATCCAGAAAGCAGAATACAATGGAAAACCGTACACAAAATCGTATATCACACACGATATGATTGTGAAAGGCGGAGAATTGAAATTGTATATGGGAAGTAAACCGTCGACAATTTTTGGAGCGAAAAAAGAAGACAGACCTCTATAATTTTAGATTTAAGAGTTCAGATTTTAGATTAAAGAATCGGTTTAAAAAACCTTGTAATTACAAATTCAGGTGAGAGTTTAAAAGCTTACAGCCTATTGCTTAAAGCATAAAGCCAATAATTATGAAAATAAAGCATTTAATTTTTTTAGCAGTAACACAATTGTGCGCCGTTGTAAATGCGCAGGATAAAATCCTTGATCCGGTTGAATATGTCAATCCTTTAATGGGGACACAATCTTTGCACAGTCTTTCAAATGGAAATACTTATCCGGCGATCTGCAGACCTTGGGGAATGAATTTCTGGACGCCGCAAACCGGTAAAATGGGAGACGGATGGGCTTACATTTATACAGCCGAAAAAATTAGAGGTTTTAAGCAAACACATCAGCCTTCACCATGGATGAACGATTACGGTCAGTTTTCGATTATGCCGGTAACGGGTAAATTGGCTTTTGCCGAAGCAGACAGAGCAAGCTGGTTCAGTCATAAAGCTGAGGTTTCAAAACCTTATTATTACAGCGTTTATTTGGCAGATTATGATGTTACTACAGAAATTACAGCAACAGAAAGAGCAGCACATTTTCAGATTACATTTCCTGAAAACGAGCAATCTTCTATTGTAATCGATGCATTCGATAAAGGTTCATATGTCAAAATTATTCCTTCTGAAAATAAAATCATAGGTTATACAACGCGCAACAGCGGGGGAGTTCCAACCAATTTCAAAAACTATTTTGTTTTGGTTTTTGATAAACCATTTGCATCTAATTCGACTTGGAATGATAAAGGTTTAGAAAAAGATAAATTAGAATTACAGGACAATCATGCAGGAGCGGTGGTTAGTTTTAAAACTAAAAAAGGAGAAATCATTAATGTAAAAGTAGCCTCTTCTTTTATTAGTCCTGAACAAGCTGAACTGAATTTAAAATCAGAATTAGGGAATGCTTCTTTTAATGAAACGGTAGCTGCCTCTAAAAAAGAATGGAATAAAGTCCTTGATAAAATAGCCGTAGAAAGTAACAATGACGAGCAATTAAAAACCTTTTATTCTTGTTTGTACCGCGCCACTTGTTTCCCTCAAAAGCAATACGAAATAAATGCAAAAGGAGAAACAGTGCATTATAGTCCTTACAATGGAAATATTTTGCCAGGTTATATGTACGCCGGAACTGGTTTTTGGGATACTTTCCGCGCCCTTTATCCTTTGTTAAATTTAGTTTATCCTTCTGTAAACAAAGAAATGCAGGAAGGTTTAATCAATGATTATAAAGAAGGCGGGTTTTTACCGGAATGGTCAAGTCCTGGTTTCAGAAATGTAATGGTCGGGAATAATTCGGCTTCCGTAGTTTCAGATGCTTATATGAAAGGTCTACGTGGTTACGATATCAATACTTTATATGAAGCTTTAGTTCATGGCGCCAATACTGAAGGGCCTATGAATGCTGTGGGAAGAACGGGCGTTTCGTACTACAATACTTTAGGTTATGTTCCGTATGATGTGAAAATTAATGAAAACGCAGCCAGAACACTTGAATATGCTTATGATGATTTTGCTATTTGGAAATTAGCGAAAGCATTAAATCGTCCTAAAAAGGAAATCAGTGTATTCGAGAAAAGAATGATGAATTATAAAAAGCTGTATAATCCTGAAATTGGTTTGATGAGTGGAAGAAATAAAGACGGAAGCTTTCCTCCGAATTTTAATCCGTTTAAATGGGGAGATGCTTTTACAGAAGGAAATGCATGGCACTATAGCTGGAGCGTATTTCATGACGTTCAGGGATTAATTGATTTAATGGGCGGACAGAAGAAATTCACAGCTAAACTAGATGCCGTTTTTTCAACACCTCCAGTTTTTGATGACAGTTATTACGGATCCGTTATTCATGAAATTCGCGAAATGCAGATTATGAATATGGGTCAGTATGCGCATGGAAATCAGCCTATTCAGCACATGATTTATTTGTATAATTATGCTGGCGAACCCTGGAAAACACAATATTGGTCAAGAGAAGTAATGAACCGTTTGTACAAACCAACTCCGGATGGCTATTGCGGTGATGAAGATAACGGACAAACCTCAGCCTGGTATATTTTCTCTGCAATGGGATTTTATCCGGTTTGCCCGGCAACGGACGAATATGTTTTGGGCGCACCATTATTTAAGAAATTAACCTTGAAATTAGAAAACGGAAAACAGCTGATTATAAATGCTCCAAAAAATTCTGAAACCAATAAATATGTTCAGGATTTAAAATGGGACAATGCAGGTTATTCTAAAAATTTCATCAACCATTTTGATGTCTTAAAAGGTGGTGAATTAAATTTTGATATGACAAACGAACCAAATTTACAAAGGGGAACATCGGCAAGTGCTTTTCCATATTCTTATTCAACTTCAAAATAATACTATGCAATCACGTAGAAAATTTATCAAAAACACAGGAATTTTTTCAGCAGGATTATTGGCAATTCAAACCGATGTTTTCGGAATGCAATCGGATGCTTTCAATTTTGCCCTTAAAGATTTTATTAGCAAAAGACCTCCATTAGCAGAACGGAAATTTACAAGTCCGGCGATAGAGGCAGCAATTACCAGAATTAAAAAACAAATTGCAAATCCGGAACTGGCGTGGTTGTTTGAAAACTGTTTTCCAAACACGCTGGATACTACAGTTGATTTTGAAATTATAGATGGAAAACCGGATACTTATGTAATCACCGGAGATATTGATGCAATGTGGTTGCGTGATAGTACAGCCCAAATCTGGCCTTATATTCCGTTTGTAAAAGAAGATAAAAAACTGGCAGAATTGGTAAAAGGAGTAATCAACCGCCAAACCAAATGTATTTTGCTGGATCCTTATGCAAATGCTTTTTATAAAGATTTCACCAAAATAAGCGAGTGGAAAAATGACATGACCAAAATGCAGCCTGGTATCCACGAACGCAAATGGGAAATTGACAGTCTCTGTTACCCAATAAGATTGGCGCATGGATACTGGAAAGAAACCGGTGATACCAGTTTGTTCGACAGCAAATGGAAAGAAGCGATGCTTTTAGTGTTACAAACTTTTAAAGAACAACAACGCTGGACAGATAAAGGAC
>RCUK01001398.1_pt1 | contig 15498 bp, 8 predicted proteins | sample 2166381 | NCBI WGS metagenome assembly RCUK01 (sample SAMN09932809, study PRJNA488358) | compost metagenome | isolation source: compost soil in an enriched community | place: Germany: Experimental Botanical Garden | reverse complement strand
GTCAATACCGTGTCAGGTACCGACGGATTGTTCGGCTTCAGTAATCTTGAAGCCGGTTGCCCATACCGTTTTATATTCAGCTATATTGGTATGCAAACGGATACCCTGTCCAACTACACGCTGAAAGAAGGACAGCAGATCGCATTAAACATCAAATTAAAAGATCAGCAAAATGATCTTCAGGAAGTGGTGATCGGTTATGGAAGAAGCAAGCGGAGTGAAATCACCGGAGCTGTAACTTCTATTAAGCCGGAAGAGTTTAATCGTGGAGTTGTTAGTTCTCCAGGCCAATTGTTGCAGGGGAAAGTCGCCGGTCTGAACATCACGCGCAGCGGTAACCCCAATGACAAACCTGCGGTAATCCTTCGCGGACCATCAAGTTTCCGGGATGGCGCTCAGGAGCCGTTTTATGTAATTAATGGCGTTCCGGGGGCTTCGATCGACCTGATCGCTCAGGATGACATTGTGAGTATGGAAGTACTGAAGGATGCTTCATCGACAGCGATTTACGGATCGAGGGCGGCGAATGGGGTCATCATGATCAGCACCAAAAATGCGGCTAAAGGTGCAGCACAACTTTCATACAATGCCTATGCGGCAACTGAATCGATCTCCAACACCATTGATATGGCCAGTGCGGATCAGCTGAGAACTTACCTGAGCGATAACGGGAAGAAGCTGGATGTGCTTAGCGACGATGGCAGCAGTACAGACTGGCTCAATGAGGTAACCCGTACCGGATTTTCCCATAACCATAACCTGGCGTTGAGCGGTGGCGGAGAAAACATGAGCTATAGCGGTAGCGTCAATTACTTCAACAATGAGGGGATCATCAAAACCTCAGCTATGGAACGTTTCATTGTACGTGCCAATGTAGAACAACGTATGCTGGACAACAGGTTGAAAATTAACCTGAACGTGACGAACAGCAATACCACGAACGACAGGATTGCCACTCAGGTTTTCAACAACATGTTTACTTACCTGCCCACAGTAGGCGTAAAAAAAGCGGATGGCAGCTATTATGAAGACCCGACGCGTACCACAGGTACCGGAGGATATTACAATCCGGTAGCTTTGTTGTACAACAATACCATGCAGGGAAAGACGAATCTTTCGCTGGCAAACGGTTCTGCCGAATTGAACATTATGGACGGACTGGACTTCACGACCATGGTATCCCTCCAAAGCGAACAAATCAACGAAAACACTTACAACAACAGGTTTTCAATGCTCAGACAAGGATTTAAAGGCTATGCTGAGCGTTCTTCTGTAAAAAACACACAGAAGATCTTTGAAGGTTATTTCAACTACGACAAAAGTTTCGAAGACCATCATATGAAAATGCTTGCGGGTTATTCCTGGCAGGAAAATAAAAACGGCGATGGTTTTCAGACTTCAGGACAGGATTTTGTATCCGACGATCTGCTATGGAACAATATCGGTCTGGGCAACGGCAACGGATCGACCCTCGTCAACTACGGAAATAATTTCATCTCTACATTGCGACTGATCTCGTTCTACGGGCGTGCGATCTACGATTATAAAGGGAAATACGTGTTACAGGCGGCATTGCGCCGTGATGGTTCCTCTGCCTTTGGTTCAAACAGCAGATGGGGACTTTTCCCTTCAGTTTCCGCAGCCTGGAACATCGATCAGGAAAGCTTTATGGAGCATGTGGCTTTTGTGGATAATCTGAAGCTGCGTGTGGGTTACGGAGTATCCGGAAATTCCATCGGCTTTGATGCTTATACTTCAAAGCAGATTTACGGAGCTTCTTCCTATTTTTATTCCAACGGTAAGTGGGTTATGGCTATCGGTCCGAAACAAAATGACAACGACAATCTGAAATGGGAACGCACAACAACCACTAATTTAGGTCTCGACTTTGGCCTGTTCAAAAATAAGCTCTCCGGATCGATTGATGTATACAATAAGAAAACCACAGATCTGATTGCACTATACCCCGTATCTGTTGTAGAATACGCCTACAACCAGCTAACCGCCAATGTGGGCAGCATGTACAATAGGGGTGTGGAGCTGACCTTAAACGCGACACCGGTTAGAACAAATCATTTCAGCTGGACTACGGCTGTTAACCTGTCCCACAATAAAAATGAGGTGACCTCTATCTCAAATGATAAACTCGCACTTGATCAGTTCTACACGGCCAATGTCGGTGGTAGAGGACAGTCGGGTGTAAATGGCTTCCAGATCATCAAAGAAGGTCTTCCTCTCGGATCTTTCTATACCTTGAGGTATGCCGGGAAAGACGCAAACGGCAAGTCTATGTTCTATGATAAAGACGGAAATGCCTCGACCGCAAATACAGGATTTGAACATTTCAGTGTAACAGGATCCGCACAGCCCAAATTATTATACGGCTGGAACAACAGCTTTAAGTATAAACAGTTTGATTTCAACTTTTTCATCCGCGGGGTATATGGAAATAAAATCCTCAATGCGACCATTGCTGACATGAATGCACCAATCTATGCCTTGCAGACAAACATTGCGGTGATGACGCTGTCTGAATCCATTAGCGATGATAAAGCCCAGTTTGTGTCAGACCGTTACCTGGAAAGCGGTTCCTACCTGCGTCTGGATAACGCCACACTAGGCTATACCTTTAAAATGATGAAAAACAGAACGCTGCGCTTATACGCTTCAGGTAACAACCTGTTCATCATTACCAAATACAAAGGGGTAGATCCGGAAATCAATATGGCTGGCCAGACCCCCGGAATCGACTACCGTAATTTTTATCCAAAAACACGTTCGGCAATATTCGGACTGAACTTTAGCTTATAATAAAACAGATCGTCATGAAAAAAAATATAACAGCAGCCATCCTGATGGCATTGACCTTGGGAAGCTGTACAAAACTTGATGTTGCCGTTGAATCACAACTGACCACTGCAAATTTCCCTAAAACACCAGAAGCATTCGTTGCCGCAACCGGAACCGTATACCAGAAATTTAATGAAAAATTTGGTGTGGATATCTGGAGGTGTTATGAACTGACTTCGGATGAGGCCATCATCACCGCTCGTAACGGCGGTTATTATGACCAGGGCAGGTACCAGACCTTACATAAACACAATTGGGCGTCGGACCATCCGATTATTCAGAGTGTCTGGGAATGGGGTTATGCCGGAGTCGGCGATTGTAACCGGATACTTAATTTGCTGAACAATGCCGAAGAGGGGCCGTTAAAGCAACTGTTCCTGAAAGAAATCCGGACCATGCGTGCCCTTTATTATTTTTACCTGATGGATATGTTCGGCAATGTGCCGATTACCAGCTTTGGCACGACAGAAAGCCCGAAACAGGCTACCCGTGTTGAAGTATTCAGTTATATCGAAAAAGAATTGCTGGAAGTGGCTGAAGGACTGTCTGCTCCGCCAACTGTAACCCGGGAGTTTTATGGCCGACCAACCAAATGGATGGCATACGCCTTGCTGCAAAAGCTATATATCAATGCGCAGCATTACATCGGGAAACCGATGTATTCGGAATCGCTGATCTATGCCGATAAGATCATTACGGGTTCATCGCTTGGACTTGAGGACGATTACAACACTTTGTTCGCGGCCAATAATGGTCCGAATAAGGAAACCATTTTCGCTGCCATTTATGATGCCAATTATTCTGGTGGAAACGCCATGACCAGATTTACTTTGCACAGTACCTTACGTGCGAAATACAACCTTCCTTTTAGTCCGAGTAACGCAATGTGTACCTTGCCGGAGTTTTACAGCACTTTCAATATTCCGGGTGACATCCGCAACAATACCTGGCTGGCGGGAAAGCAGTTTCTGGCCGATGGAACAACCCGGATCATGAATGGTTCGGCACAATTGGATTTTACGCCGGAAATTGTACTGACCAACACAGAAACCATGGATGTGGGACCGGAACTGAACGGTATTTCTCGTGGGGTACGTTCCATTAAGTTTTATCCGGATCCGAATATCAATACAGCTACACGCTTTCAAAACAATGACATGCCTGTGTTCAGACTGGCGGATGTATACCTGCTGAAGGCTGAAGCACTTTTAAGGAGCAATGGTTCTGCTGATGAGGCCCTGAAACTGGTCAACAAAGTCAGGGTTCGCTCAAAAGCGGGAGAACTGAGTGCAATCACGCTGGACGGCCTGCTGGAAGAACGTGGAAGGGAACTGGCCTGGGAAGGATGGCGTCGCAATGATCTTATCCGTTTTGGAAAATACCAGGGGAAATGGGGTTTTAAAAATGGAAATGAAGGCGCAGACCGGGACATTTTCGCGATACCAGCGACTGAACTTGTCCTGAACAAAAATTTGGATCAAAACCAAGGCTATCCAAGATAATGAAAAGAAGAGATTTTGTAAAAAGCACGGCCCTTACTGCGATAGGGGCCGGACTTCTTGGGCCACTGGAATCTATGGCTATAAGTCCGGAAACACAATTGGAGAGTGATGACCTCTCTGTCCTTGGACAGTTAAAAGATGATTATTCCCTACATTTTATGGCGGTTGGCGACTGGGGCAGGAATGGCGCTGACCATCAGATTCCTGTAGCCAAACAAATGGGTAAATGGGCAACCGAAAATCCGAATGATTTCATCCTCTCTCTTGGAGATAATTTTTACCCCAAAGGGGTAGTCAGTGAGCATGATCCGTTGTGGCATTATTCCTATGAAAATATCTACACTGATTTTTCACTACAGTGGGACTGGTATCCGATATTGGGTAACCACGATTATATTTCGGATCCGGATGCACAGGTAAGATACAGCACGATCAGTCGACGCTGGAAGATGCCTTCACGATATTACAGTAAAGAGATGACGCTAAAAGGTGCTGATGGAGGGAAAATACTGATGATATTTATAGATACCTGCCCGCTGATTCCGGAGTTTCACGTCAATCCACAATACGCGCCGTATGTAAACAATCAGCATCCGGAAAAGCAGCTGGAATGGATTGATGCTACATTGAAAGCGGCTGATAAAGACGTAAAGTGGAAAATGGTGATTGGTCATCATCCCATTTATACCGTTGGTCCGAGGATAAAAAATTATGATACACTTGCTGTCAGAAAGGTATTGCGTGACATTTTTGAGAGGAACAAGGTTGATGTTTATCTCTCTGGTCATGATCATTCCCTTCAGCACCTGAAAACGAATGATTTTACACATCAATTTATCTCTGGTGCCGGATCAGAAGTTACTCCGGTTACGGCCGGAATTTCCTATAGCCGGTTCGAAGCTTCAGCATACGGTTTTATGTATTTTTCAATTGATAAAAACCGCTTGAATGTACAGGCGATCGACGATTCCGGAAAAGTAATTTATGAGTCGACATTGAGTAAACGCTGATGTAGCTTTCGCATTTACATGGAAATATAAACTTTAATTGTTTGGCTAGGTTAAGACCTGGTCAAACAATAATTGAATAAGCCATTGAGAGCGTACAAGATACCGTTTGTAAATGGAGAGTCGAGCGGCAATTTGTCGAACTTTTACAATCATTGTGAGGCTATAGTAAATTTTGAAAAAGTGGTTAGTATTAGTATTGAAGGCCCGCACTATACCTAGATTTAGTCCCTTAATAATTTGATAACAAAAAAACGATTTCATATGCAGTGTATTTAATATAATCCCCTCATTAATTTCATACGATTACTTTAAAATTGCCGGTAATATCTGGATCAATAAACCAACCAGATTAAAACCCAAACAAATTGTCATTATGAATTTTAAAAGGACACTCAGTGGAATATTACTGTTATTTATTCCCATCATGAGCAATTACACGGCACTTGCATCCACCCAAAAAGAAGCTGCAAGTACAATTTCTGTTGCAGAATTAACCATCAATGGCACGGTTAAAGATGCTAATGGACAACCACTCCCAGGAGTAACCGTTCTCATTAAAGGAAGTAAAAGAGGATCCTCTACCAATGGCGATGGTAAATTTACCATCAAAGCTCAGTCTACAGATGTATTGGTCTTCTCATTGGTAGGCTACCAGTCACAAGAAATATCGGTAGCTGACAAAAGCACCATCAACGTAAGTTTAAAAGTTGAAGAAGCCGTATTGAACGAGGTAGTAGTTACTGCAATCGGTATCAAACAGCAAAAACGTAAATTGGGTTACGCAACTCAGGAAGTAAATACAGAAGTTCTGGACAAAGCAAAAACCATGAACTTCGGAAATGCACTTACAGGTCAGGTTGCCGGCTTAACAGTAAATAACCCTACAGGTATTTTTCAAAGTCCGCAGATCAGTTTAAGGGGCAAAACACCACTGATTGTCATTGATGGTATCCCGGTAGAGAGTAACTTATATGATGTCTCTTCTGCAGATATTGAGAATATTAACGTCCTGAAAGGCGTAACTGCATCTGCATTATATGGTTCAAGAGGTAAAAATGGTGCGATCATCATTACAACCAAAAGAGCTAAAGCAGAAGGCCTGGAAATCAACGTGGGTACAAATAATATGGTGACTGCAGGATTTACCGTATTCCCGGAAACACAAACAGAATATGGTAACGGTTCCGAAGGTAAGTATGAGTTTTGGGATGGTGCCGACGGTGGTATATCTGATGGAGATATGATCTGGGGACCAAAATTTGGGACAGGAATTAAGGTAAGACAATGGAACAGCCCGATCAGAGATAAACAAACCGGAACAGTTATTCCATGGTGGGGTAACGTTGCGGGAACCATTTACGACGATAAGGCGAGATATGAAAGAGTACCGACAGACTGGGTACGTCATGACAACCTCAATAATTTTCTGGGTACGGGTATCGTAACCGATAACCACCTGTCACTGGCGTACAAAAGCGAAAATGCCCAGCTTTATTTTTCGGCAAAACAAGCCTTTCAAAAAGGACAAGTACCAAACACCAATTTGTCTACCGGCGGATTGAATTTTAGCGGAACCTATAACCTTGCTAAAAATCTTGTTGCCGAAGCCAGCTTATCTTACAACAAAGTGTATTCACCAAATTTCCCTCGTTATGGTTATGGCCCTAAAAACCATATGTATACCATTCTGATATGGATGGGTGATGACGTAAATGGTCAGGAATTGAAAGACCACATGTATGTTCCCGGGCTTGAAGGTTATAGACAAGCAAATTACAACTATGCATGGTACAATAACCCCTATTTTGCAGCTTATGAGCTGAATCAGGTGCACAATAAAAACACCGTTGATGGATTAATGAGGTTGGCATGGACAGCTGCACCTGGTTTGACTTTACAAGCCAGAGCAAACCTGAGAACATCTAACCTGTTCGAAGATAGGCAGAGTCCTAAATCTTACATGAATTACGATGATTCCAGAAATGGAGACTACAAAAACTGGAGCAGCAACCAGACAAACTTCGATGCCGATTTCTTAGCTACCTATACAAAAAGTCTGACCGAAAAAGTTGGTTTTACCTTAAATGCAGGAGCTTCAAAATTTACCAGAAATTACAGACAACAATACCAAAGTACTGACGGCATTATCGTTCCTTTTGTTTACAGCTTAAACAATACACAAGGTCCTGTTCAAGCTTCCAATTCCTTAGAGGAAAAAGAAATACAGAGTGTTTATGGTTCTGCCAATCTGGATTTATTTGATGCAGTTTACCTGAATGTAACCGCACGTAACGACTGGTCTTCTACCCTGCCTGCAGGTTCAAATTCCTATTTCTATCCATCTGCCTCCATCAGTACCATTGTATCTCAATACCTAAAAATGCCAAAGGCGATAGATTACGTAAAACTGAATGCATCATGGGCAAAGGTATCTAACGATTTAACACCATATAGCATCCAGTCCGTTTATACAAAGGATGTAACTTACGAAAGTACACCTTCGGTAAGTTATGGATCGGGGCTGGTAAACCCAAACATCAAACCCGAAAAATCTACCTCGTATGAGCTGGGCTTATCCTCAACGCTCTTTAAAAACAAATTGAGTGTAGACTTTACTTATTACCACATTTTAGATGAGAATCAGATCATCGACCTGAACATATCACAGGCTTCCGGATTTAGTACGCGCAAAGTAAATGGAAACAAATACCAAACCAATGGTTATGAAGTAGTATTGGGTGTTAAGCCAATTGTAAACCCGAATTTTAGCTGGAACTTAAATCTGAACTGGTCGTCTTCGATCCGAAAGCTGACTGAGATTTATGGCAACAACCCTAAATTCGGAAACCTGGTAGTGGGCGACCGTGCAGACAGCTACTATTCTACAGTTTGGGAAAAAAGTGCAGACGGTCAGCTAATCCTTGATGCCAACAGTGGTTTGCCGATTAGAGATCCATTCCAAAGAAAAGTTGGCAACATTGATCCAACCTGGAGAGTGGGCTTCTTAAATAGCTTTAGAATTAAAGATTTCACAGTTAATGTAGACATTGATGGTGCATGGGGTGGCCTGATGAACTCTACTACCATTGAGAAAATGTGGTGGGGAGGAAAACATCCTGCATCAACAGAATACCGTGACCAGGAGTATGCGGCAGGTAAACCTGTTTATGTGCCAACTGGTGTGGTGGTAACCGGGGGAAGTCTGACACGAGACATTAGTGGAAACGTAGTTTCAGATACCCGTACTTATGCGCCAAATACAAGGGCAGTAAGCTGGCAAACATGGAGTCAGCAATACCCATACAGAGCTAGGGTAACGGAAGAAGAAAACAGCAAATTTGCCAATACGTTCGACCGTTCGTTCATTAAGCTCCGCAGGGTTTCTGTTGGATACGACATGACAAAATTGATTAAAATGGGTAAAGTAAAGGCACTAGATGTGAGTTTATATGGTTATAACCTGGCCATGTGGAAAAAAATGCCATACCTGGATCCTGATTTCGGGACGGATTCTGATTTACAAGATCCATCATCCAGATACCTTGGCTGTTCTATTAACCTGAAGTTTTAACATCATCAACAAAAACAAGAATGAAGAATTTATTCAATATATGCGTAATAGCAGCCTGTCTTTTTACCGTTTCGTGTAAAAAAGACCTGGTAGAATTAAATACAAATCCCAATAATGCGAAGGAAACGCATCCTCAACTGTTACTTACAAAAATTGAGTGGACCGCGTTTCAGGAATTTGGTGGCACCGGTCCGCTTTATGCGAACAAAATGTTGGTTCAGAGTGATGGTGAAAACCTGGAACAATACTACAAATGGAACCGTTCTAATTTTGATGCTTTTAACAATTTAAGAAATGTGGTTAAAATGGATGAAGAAGCCACAAAATTAAAGCTAACATCATATAATGCCTTGGCTAAATTTTTCCGCGCTTACTATTTCTATAACTTAACACTTACTTTTGGAGATATTCCTTACAGTCAGGCATTAAAAGCAGAAAACATCAGCCCAATTTACACACCAGCTTACGATACACAGAAAGAGGTTTTTAAAGGAATTTTAGCGGAACTTAGTGATGCAAATAACCTGTTAAAGAATGATAACTCCGAAATCTTAGGTGATATCATTTTCGGAAAATCAACCCAAAAATGGCGTAAAGCCATCAATGCTTTACGGTTAAAAGTACTACTTACCTTATCAAAACGCACTGGCGAAACAGATCTTAATATCATCAATCAATTCGCTTCAATTTATGCGTCTGAACCGCTATTTGCTAAGGATGAAAGCGCAAAATTGGTTTTTCTGAATCAAATCAATAACAGGTACCCTGAGTTTAATTCCAGTGGTTTTGGTTCTGGTATGTATATGGATATGACCTTTGTAGAACGTTTAAAAGACAGAGAAGATCCACGCCTGTTCCTTTTCTGTACCCAAACCAGATTAGGAAAAGAAGCAGGTAAAGCCATCTCCGATTTTTCATCTTATGAAGGCGGTGATCCTGCAGCTCCGTATGCAGAGACCAATGTTAAAGCGGTAGCGGGAAGAGTATCTAAAGTTAATGAACGCTATCATAAAGATCCGGTAAACGAGCCAAGAATCCTGATCGGTTATGCAGAACAGGAGTTGATCCTGGCAGAAGCGGCTGTAAGGAACTGGATCACAGCAGATGCTAAACAGTTGTACGAAAACGGTGTAAAAGCAAACTTCAAGTTTTATGAAAATAGTGTAGCGCTTCTGGCCAGTTCAGCAAGTCTTGCTCCTTATGTTAATGAAAATGCCGCAGAGATTTATCTGACTAAACCGCTCAATAATTTCTCCCTGGCCTTGAGTACTGAACAAAAAATAGAGCTAATCACCACACAGAAATATTTTCAAACTTATTTCCAAGGTGGATGGACAGCCTTTTTTAGTAATCTGCGTACTGGCTATCCAACATACCGAAGACCAGCAGGGGTAAACATTCCCTTTAGATGGATTTATCCGCAATCTGAATACAACAATAATAAAGATGAGGTAAATAAAGCCATTACCCGCCAATTCGGTGTAAACAATGACTTAATCAATCAACCTACCTGGTGGATTAAATAAATAATATATCAATACATTGCGTGGTCAGAAATGGCCGCGCTTTTGTTTCTAGTAGCAATTATGGAATCAAGAAGAGATTTTTTGAAAAAGGCAAGTTTATTTGCCGGACTGACAACAGTTGCCAATGTTATTCCTCCATCGCTGTTGAAGGCGATGTCTATTGAAGCAGCAGCAGGCAGCAGTTATAAGGATGCCGAACATGTTGTATTCTTAATGCAGGAGAACCGTTCTTTTGATCATGCCTACGGTACACTTAAAGGAGTAAGGGGATTTAATGATCCCAGAGCACTCAAACAGGTTAATGGAAATCCGATCTGGTTTCAACGAAACAAAGCCGGACAAAACTTTGCACCGTTCAGACTGGACATTAAAAATTCTAAATCGACCTGGATGGGTTCCCTCCCACATTCATGGAGTGATATGGTTGGCGCGCGTAACCTAGGTAAGATGGATAATTGGCTTGAAGCTAAAAAAGCAGGCAGGGAATATGCGCAAATGCCCTTAACTATGGGATATTATGATCGTAAAGACATCCCATTTTATTATGCGTTAGCAGATGCATTTACTGTATGTGATCAGCATTTCTGTTCTACACTGACTGGTACCAGTGCGAACCGAACTTTTTTTTGGTCTGGTTCCATCAAAGAAAATCCGCAGGATGTAAAATCTGTTCCTCATGTACACAATGGGCAGATTGATTATAAAGATGTAAACTGGAAAACATATCCCGAACGTTTGGAAGAGGCACAAATCCCCTGGAAAGTCTATCAAAATGAATTGAGCCTTCCTGTGGGATTTAAAGGTGAAGAAGATGACTGGCTGGCAAACTTTACAGACAACAGTTTGGAGTTTTTCAAGCAATACCATGTGCGTTTTCATCCGGCACACGTTAACTACGTGCAGAAACTCATCGCTGATCTTCCATCGGAAATACAACATTTGGAAGCTAAATCACCTAAGAGTGCAGAGGAAGAAAAGCAATTGCAATCGAAAAAAGAAAATTTAGCAAAAGCCCAAGAAGCTATTAAGACCTGGAATAAGCAGGGTTTTGATAATTTAACTAACTTTGAAAAGAACATTCATAAAAGGGCTTTTGTTACCAATCAGAATGATCCTGACTACCATAAGGTTGAAAACATTGAATACGATGACGCAGGGGTAAAACGGGAAATGACGGTACCTAAAGGCGACATTCTTCACCAATTCAGAAAGGATGTGAATAATGGAGATTTGCCTATGGTATCTTGGTTAGTTGCCCCATGTCGCTTTTCTGACCATCCGGGTTCGCCTTGGCATGGTGCCTGGTATATCTCCGAAGTGCTGGACATATTGACCAAAAATGAAGAGGTTTGGAAAAAGACCATTTTTGTATTGACTTATGATGAAAGTGATGGCTATTTCGACCATCAATCTCCTTTTGTTCCGCCTCACAGTAGACGTCCATATACAGGGAAAACCTCCGCAGGAATCAATACAGAAACTGAATTTTCCGGCTTTGATCCAAAACTCGAACAAAATGAAGGTGCAGATAGTCCGGTCGGACTAGGTTTTAGAGTGCCTATGGTTATTGCTTCGCCATGGACAAAGGGTGGATATGTAAATTCGCAGATATTTGATCATACCTCCTGCCTGCAATTTTTAGAACATTTTATCGAGGTCAAAACAGGTAAAAGTGTGAAGGAAACCAATATCAGTTCCTGGAGAAGAAGCGTATGTGGGGATCTTACTTCTGCATTTCGCCCAGCTAATGAACAGGCCATCGAAATTGGACACCTCGATCGTAATCGATTTATTGAGAGTATTTATGCTGCAAAAAATAAACCGCTTCCAGGAAATTTCAGGGCAGTTCAGCAATCAGCTATTGATGAGGCGATAAAAAGAGGCAATATCGGCGATTTGTATCCGGCACAAGAACCTGGTACAAAGCCTTCAAATGCTTTGCCTTATCAGCATGAGGTAAATCTTGAGCAAAATGTAAAGGGTATATTGGAAATAAAGTTTTCGGCAGAAAATTCTGTATTTGGGAAGAAGAGTGCTGCTGGAGCTTTTCAGGTTTATGCTCCTGGCAAATTCAACTTAAAAAAGGAAAAGTCTACTGAGGAGCTGGAAATGAACCAGTGGAATTTCTGTGTATTACCAGGTGAACAGATTAGTTACGAGTGGAAGCTCGATGATTTTATTGGAGATAACTATATGCTTGAGTGTTATGGTGCCAATGGTTTTTTCAGGTCATTCAAGGATGCGAAGAAGCTCGCTGGTTTGAATGTAAGAGTGTCACCGAAAATGCTGAATGTTAAAAAATCAACTAGAGATGTACGTATTGCAGTTCTTTCTCAAAAACAGGAGAGGGTAATTATTACAGATAATGCTTATGGAAATAGGATGCAAACAATGGTACTAAAAGCTGGAAAACCGACAGTATTCATCATTGAGTCGGGCAAATCAGGTGGATGGTATGATTTTACCATAACATTAGGGGGCAATGACGCCTTTAGTCAGCGTTATGCGGGAAGAATTGAAAATGATTTAAACAGCATTTCTGATCCAGCAATGGCCAAACGTAAACCTTAAAAAATGTCCTGTTTTGATGGATTTTTTTAACTTACAGTAAGTTAGGTTTTTGTGAATTAAAAAGGCCTAGTTCGCAAGCTAGGCCTTTTGTAGCCCACCGCGAAAGATTCACGAACCAATTTGTGGAAGATTTGCAGCGTCTGGCCAATATTAGCAAGTTTTGAGGTAGTTTGTAAATCTTCTGCTGGAGGTTCTTCTATCTTCAATTGAAGATTTTTTTGCTGGCTGCTTTTCGATGTGGCGGGATATCTTGACCTTTATTTTTTTACAATTTCCGTTTTCATCTTCTTCCCATTGATTTTCTCCAATTAAATAATAGTTGCCGTCTTCTTTAGTTATTCTATTTTCAAAATCTAGATTTTCTGATATAAATGCTTTGGTTTTTGCAATTTCATTCCACTTTCTGCCTTTAAAAGACCAAACTGAAATATTATTCCAGTAACCTTCATTGGTTCGAGAAAAAATTATTATTTCATTTGCTTTATCGTCATTCAAATCTTCCGTTTTAGAAATAAAAATCCCCAAACTTTGGTCAAAGCTTATTTTGGGAATATTTCCTGTAAATTCAATATTTATCAAACAATTACTTTGTCCGCATTCAATTTCATCAGTTTCTATATTCCGTTTCAAACTTATAAATGCAGTGTCATTTTCTTTGTCATTATTGATATTACCAATAAAAAACTTTTTGTTTTCTATTTCAATTTTTGTTTGAACAGTTTTTTCTGTTTCCGTTTTTTTAGTTTCACAACCAAAAATTACTAAAAGCAAAATTAAAAGTCTAAATTTCATATTGAATTTCATTTTATTCCGCCAAACTGAGGGGGAAGCACAAAAGCCGAATTTATTACTAATATTCAATAATAGTACAACCATCGAACTTTTGCTGGTCAGCCCCGCATTATTGTCAAATTGTGGAGGCTGACCAGCATTCTTTACAGATAGATTTTATTTTTCAATGGGCTTTTTTCACTATTCAGCAGACCGTCTGCGATTTGTATCATTCCATCGTTGTTTGAACCACCCCAAATTGCTCTTCCGAAAATATAACTGGTTGTGTATTCTTTCCAGGTTCTGCAATAGTTTCTTAGCTCTGTATGTGATTTCTGTAAATATTCTATCAATTCTACTTCAGAAATATAGCCTGCTTCGTAACAACAGCGTGATAAAAATGCGCCTCTTCCATAATTCCAGGCAGTGTCTCTTATATTTTTAATAGCTGAGAAATTCTGGATTACATCCTGTTCTATAAGCTCGAGACATCCAAAGGATACCATATTCATTATTAAGATAAGATAGGTTTACTTTTTGGCCTGCCAATTTTTGAATTTCAGAATCTGTAGGCAATTCTTGAATTGTCTGTATTGTTTCACAAGGAATACAAACTGGAATTTTTGCTTTTGCTGATACAATAGTTATTGTGCAAAATGCGATGAGTGCGGTTAAAAGTACTTTTTTAGTCATATATGTTTTGTTTATTTATTTCGTTATTGATTTCAATATGGTGTCGCTCAACTTCCAGGCTACCATAAGCTGACGTTTGGTAATAAGTGATCCAAACAAGCAAACTTTGTGTCACTATTTGTTAATTTTCGAGGTGTAAAAGTAGTGTTTTTTAATGCAGAGTGTAATAATTGATTTTTGTTTGTAGATGACTTCTACTACTGAGAAATTCGCCAAGGGTAGCCACCTAATCCGCATTTAAGCTGTTTGAATTTGTTCAACTTTTATTGGACTAATCCTAACTCGAATAAGCTACATCGGTTAGGTTACGTAGATAAAAAATAAATACTGAAATTATTAATACCTTCGCAGCAAGGTGGTTGTTCTGCTCCCAATAAGGATAATAAAATGGCAAAAAAGATACTTCTGTGTGTCACAACTTTAATCTGCGCCTCAGTCTCTGGTTTCTGTCAGGAGAAAAAAGAACCTAATTTTATTCAATACGTTGTACAACCTGAGGTAGAGATCGGAAAGACTACAGATTTTTATGTGCGTTTTGCCACTAAACCAGACAGTATCTGGTCGGAGGCTGATCAGATAAACGGATTAATCTTAACCGATGGCTTAAGCCGGATCGTAGGTAAGGTAAATGAAAGTAATTTTACTGATGAAAATGGCAAAAAGAAGTCCTATTTTAATTTTTATACTTATGTGAAGCCTGAAAAGCTGGGGAAGATAGATTTTCCAGTATTGACCATGAAAGTAAAGGGGAAGGAATACAAAACACGCCCATTTTCTATCAATGTGGTTCAGCAGCTAACGGTGGGTGCTGATGCAGTTAAGGTAGCATTGACTTCCGATAAAGCAGTGTACAGCCTTAAAGATACCATTGTCATCAGCCTTTATGAGTACAGTCGGTTTATAACGATTACAAGAAAAAAAAACAAGGCAAAGCAGGGATCGTTAACCGGGAAAGATAATGAAATTAGGATTTCAGGAGAAACAACGCTGGATGATATTGCCGG
>RCUK01001393.1_pt1 | contig 15563 bp, 11 predicted proteins | sample 2166381 | NCBI WGS metagenome assembly RCUK01 (sample SAMN09932809, study PRJNA488358) | compost metagenome | isolation source: compost soil in an enriched community | place: Germany: Experimental Botanical Garden | reverse complement strand
AATCTTGAAGAACAGATGGCTCATGAACAGGCCGATGGCGTGTCGAGCCGGCGGGCCGGCCTCGAGGACGAAGGCCGCGAACCGCAGTCCGTCTGTGCGGGTCACCGACAGGATCGCCAGCCGCTCGATCACCCGTCGCTCGAAATTGAGCGGATAGGCGTAGCTGCGGTCGTCACCCTTGGTCTTCTGCCGCTCCAGGGCGTAGCCCCAGCAGCGCTGCAGCAGGGTGATCTCCTCTTCGCTCTCGCCGACCTCGGCGACCCAGCCGAAATACATCTCGAGGAGGTGGTCGTTGAAAGGCGGCCGCCTCGGCGGCTCGCCGTCCCGCCACCGATCGGGCCGCGATCGACGGCGACGACGATCCTGGTCTAGGCGGGCCACGCGAGTTTGGAGGTCCGAGAAGTGGACCTCGGCCGGGGGCGCGTCGAGCGACCGGGCGCGGAGCCAGCGCATGCGGCGCTCCCATAGTGTCGTCAGGGGCGCATCGCCGCCGAACATGGGGGTGAGCCCGGAGAGGGCGACCCGCCAGGACAGTATCTGCAGCAACCGCCACCAACGTTCCCCCAGCTGCTGGCGATGACGGCAGGCGACCCCCACCACCACGCCCGCGGCGGCGCCTCCGCCGAGGGCGAGCGCGAGAAGGCTCTCCTCCCAATCGTCCTTATCCGGGTTCGCCGACCATAGCCGGGCGACCGTCCAGGCCGCGATCTCGAGCTCCGGCGCATAGGTTAGCCCGGAGGCGTGCATGGTTTCCCAGGCGACGGGGATATCGAGGGCCCGCCGCCGGATGAGGTCGACGCATCGCCCCCGAAGCTCGGGCCGGGCCCCGGTCCAGTCCGGCGCGAGGGCGAGAAGGACCCCGGCGCACGCCAGATTGATCGCCCGCTGCTCGGCGTCGTCATCCGGCGCGTCCCGCATCAGGCCGGCCGCCCAAACGGCGTCCTCACCACGGATCGGCCCGCCGTTCTTGAGCGCATCGGCAAGATGCCCCACGAGGAACCGTCGGTTCTGATCCTCCGATACCTGGGTGTTATGCGCGTCGATGCGGTCGCTGATCGTCTTTGGCAGGAGAAACTCCAGCCCCCCTTCCGCGGAGACTGCATAGTGGGCGGGATCCACCGCGGCCTTCAGCCAGTCCAGTTCGAGGCCGGCCTTGGCGTCGTCCGGACGCTCCCAGCTCGAGGCGCGGGCCGCTAGCCAGGCGGCGAAGATAGGGTCGACCCGGGCTTCGCCGACGGCCACCGTCGTCAGGGGCTCGCGCCGATACGCCGCCGTCGCCCAGTCGCGGCAGACGTCGTGCGCCTCCGCGCCGAACATCATCAGTCGCAAACCATCGAAGGAAGACGGGTTCTGCGCCCCCCGGTGGCGATCCCACATATAGATTCGGGGGTCGCCCAAGAGCGGGCGCAGGACGTCCCGGAAGAGGTTCGGTCTGAATTTGCCGACGTTGAGCGCCAGGGCGAGAAAGGCCACTGACCGGCCGTCTTTCAGAAGGGAGTCAAGCACGGGGCTGATGTCCTCATTCTGCTCCAAGCGGACGCACAGCCATTTCTCGAGCGCGGCGAAAAGATTGCTGAGCTGCCCCGCACCCTCTCCCCCGCTCCATTGCAGGACCTCGAAATCGCCGGGGTAGGCCCGCGCCTCCCCGTCGAAGTCGATCGTGACGGGCTCCGGGGTGCCCTCCTCGAAGCGGTGCTGCTCTTCCGTCCATCGCTCCATGCAGAAGTCGATCAGCCGGATCGCGGCCTCTAGGGCCACGTCCGGCGCGATCATCAGGAAGGCGAAGAAGGGGCTGCGGAGCGGGGGCGGAAGCGGTCCGTCATCGGCTTCGTATTCGAGGCCCCAGCGCTCGGTCAGGCCCGACCGGTCCGACCGTTCGCGCGGCTGGTCTTCGATGAGCAGCGCCAGAAGCGCCTCCGCCGCCGCTTCGGGGCGGCTCCTCATGAGGCCGGTCAGTCCGCCATCCCGGACGCAGACCCGTCTGAAATCATGATCGATCCGGCCTGAGGCGCCCAGCGGCCAGGGCGGAAGGTCGCGTTCCAGCAAGAACGGAAACCGTTCGGCCCGATGACCTCGTCGGTCGAGCCTCTCCTGCTTGAAGACGGGGTCGACCCGCATGCGGGCCTTGGTCTCCTGCCAGCGACGACGCCGTCGCACCGCGACGCCTCGGAAGACGGCGTCGGACGCCGGTCGCCGCTCCGCCATTTCCAGCACCCAGGCGGCCACTTCATCGGGGATGTCTTCCGCCCCCTTGAGGGCCGCCTGGAACAGCTCGCGCGCACCCCCGTCGGCGAAGATGACATTGGCCGTCTTGGCGATCTGGACCTCGCGCGCCGAGGCTAGGGCGAGACGAGCGAGGGATTGGCGATAGGGAAAGGCTTGGCCCTCCCCGTAGGTCAGGGGCGTGGCGGTCAGCCAAGTCTGGCAGACCGTGGTCGCCGCGGGCGACATCAAGCTGGCGATGGCCTCGGAATGGGCCTCAAGGAAGCGCGCGACCGGACCCCAGCGTCCGATTATCGGCCGGCGGTAGCGGGCCTCCATATAGAGCCGGACCGCCGGCTCGATGGCCGCGGACGCCGGCGCCGTCGCCGTCGCCGTCGTGGCCACGTGATGGAACCGCCGCAACAGGCGGTTCAAGCGCTTGCCGTCATCCGCCAGCAGCGTCTCGGCCCGCTCCTCAAGGAAGCGATCGGCGTGAGGATCCAGCGCCAGAGCGTCCAGAAGCACGTCGACGGCGCCCGTCTGACCCGCTGCTTCGGCCGCCTCGAGCATCACATCCCAAGCGCTCCGGTCGCCCCGCGGACGCCGCAGCAGATCCTGGGCCATGAGCCGAAGCGCATTGACCCACATCGGATGGGCGGCGAGCGTCGCCCAGTGGTCGAGCTGCTCGGCCTCTTCCTTTAGCTTCTGAAAGCGGGCCCAGTCAGCGACGAGGTCGTGGCCGAAGCGATAGCGGTTGTCCGGTCCGCGCAGCAGCGGCAGGAGGGCGGGCGTCTGCTCGAGCGCCTGCTGGTCGTGGGCCGCCATGGCGCTCAGTGCGAAACTGCGCTCGAACTCGGCTTCGCGCTCGGCGAGGCGGATGACCAGGCCTTGGATGGCGACCCGGCCGGCCGTCCACCGCCGCCAGAGATGATCCGCGACGGCGGTGTGGGAGACGAAAGCGCCGGGAGGAGCGGTCGCGCCGGCCTCGATCACCCAGCCGAGTACGCGCGGATTGGTCAGGGCGACGAGAAGGGACGGGTCGGACGACAGCCATCCGAACTCGCGCCGGGTCGTCAGGAGGCTCTGCACGTCCTGCACCTTGAGGGGTTCGACCTCCACGGCGACTGGGTCACGCCGGCCCATGACGGAGCGTCGCGTCAGGGCGTCGCCGTCCGCCTGGGTGATGAGGATGACGCGCCAGGCGGCGTCGGCCGTCAGGTCGTCCAGCACGCGCTGGAGGGCCGGGAGGCGGCCGCCGTCCAGCTTCTCCACCGCATCGAGCACGAGGACATTCGCGGGCGAGGCGCTCGTCTTCAGGAGATCCGCGAGCGGCGTGCGCAGTCCGCGCGCCGCCCGGCCGGCCTCGGTCAGCAGGTCGGCGAGGGTTTCGGATCCCAGCCAAATCTGACGCCGGTCCGGGAGCCGTTGATCGAGCGTCGACTTGACCAGGGCGGACTTGCCGGCCCCGGAGTCGCCGTAGACATGCAGATCCCGGTCGGCGGTCAGCGCCTCTGCGACCTTCAAGGCGAGCGCGTCTCTCGGCAGGGTCAGGCCGAGGGGCAGGGTCGTTTCGCAGGCGTCCCGCAGATCGCGGCTCAGCGCCTCCAGCCTCGACCAATCCGCGACCCGGTCCGGATGGTCCCGAAGCACGAAGTCGACGGCCAGCCCGCGCCAGACCTCATCGACCCGCAGGATACCGGTCCCCAGGCGTGCGGCCCGCGCCCGAGCGACCAGCGCGGTCCAGAGGCGTTCGGCCTCCGCCGGACGGCCATCGACAAGGGCCTGCTGGCATTTGAGCACCGCCGCCGCGCGATCGCGGGAGTTGGCCTGCAGGAGATCGAGCTGGGTGACATCGATCCGATCGAGCCTCTCGAGAAGTGACCCATCAGACAGGATCCCCGGGGCTGTCGCGCCTTCCTCCGCCAAGCTTTTCAGGAGGCTATACGGACGGACTTCGGCCCGGATGCGGGCGAGTGTGAAGTCCGGGTCGTCCGCGCTTCGCCAGGCCCGGAGGTCGCTCCAGGCGGCGATGAAGTCGGCGTGGGCGCGCTGCGAGACGTGGACGAGGAGATCCCTCGCACGATCGAACGGGCCGGGCTCGGCCCATTGGGCGCGCACATCGGTGACGAACTCGGCGGGGAGCCGGTCGCGACCGACGTTGACGCCGCTCTTGCACGACAGGGCGGCGTGCTCGCCCTCGACCGTCGTGATCAGGAGATCGTCGACGAACCAGCCGCTCGCGCGGGTCTGGAAGTGGATCGACCGCGTTGCCGCCTTCAAGCCCAGCGGCCTTTCGCCGACCAAGGTGCCGGCCAAGAATGCGGCAGCCACCAGGTCTTCATAGCTGTAGCCCCAGCCGCTGGTGGATCGGTTCGAGGCCGGCCTACGCGGGGCTCTGGCTTGTCCGGACCGCGCCAATCTAGCCGGGCTCCTCGCCGGCCTCGCGCCGAAGGGGCCAAATCGCGCGCAGCCACCCGCTCTGAGCACGGGTCTCATCGACGGTTTCGAGAACAACTTCGATTCGGCCAACGTCGGTCATGCATCGACCATACCCAGATGCGTCGCCGATTTCATGTCCAGGACTGCTCCTCCCCGCGAGCGGTCGCCATTTGCCCCTCCAAGTGGACGGGGAGGTTGTCGGAGCGCGCGTCGCCAAGCTCTGAGGCGCGAGATCGTGCGGCGGCGTGAGATTATCGCAGCCTAAACCGGGCGCACAGGCGCGGATAGGGCTCTTCAGCCATCGTCAGAACCTGGTCGCGCAGCTCCGCGGTCTTGAACAGAAGCCCCCGTTCACCGCGCCGCATTCCGCCCCGATCGACTGGACGGCCTCCTCGATGGCGAGCGGCCAGAGCGGATCCCAATAGGGGAGCCCGACCGGATTGCGACGCCTCAGCGGCAGGCGGTGGACGAAGGGCGCGAGGAAGACGCCGGCTTCGGCGCGCATGCGGGACCTGACCGGTGCGTCGATCGAATTGTTCCCGAACAAAAGTCGTTTGCTCGCGCTCATCATCCACCCCTAGGCTTATGCCGCAGCGGTTGCGGGGGGAAGGGATCAGGATCATGGCTCAAGGCGCATTCGGCAACCGGCGCGCGTGGGGGCTATGCAATGTCACCCATTCGGCGCGCCTAGATTTAGTCGCCGAAGGCCTCCCGATCATTCTTGACAGCGCCGAAGGCTTCCGCGCCGCCGCGATCATGCTGAATGAACAGGGGCGTCGTCGGGAGGCCTCGGTCCTTGACGGCTTCGCCCTCGAGGAGGCGGCAAAGGTTCTCATCCTCGTGGATCTGGCGCGATGTCCCCGGCGATTGACGGGAAAGCGGTGCGGATCGATCGTGCGCACCTTCTATGGCCACCTCGGGCGGCTGATCTACGCCGACGCCCAGGCCTGGCGGCCTTCCACGGTCAAGGAGTTGCGCACCTATGTGGACAGCGCCCGCAAGTCGCACGGTCTGGAAGGCTATGTCGGCGAATATATCGTACCGAACTGGAGCACCTATTTTCGCGAGTCCGCACTATATGCGGACATCGAAAGCGACGAGCAGGGGGCGCTCAGCTGGAATAGGCCCGCCGCCCTCACCTCGGCTTGGTCGCGGTTCGAGCCTCCCGTTCTGCTGTTGGCCCGCGCGCTGAGGGATCTGGGCCTGTTCGCGCGTGCGAGCCTTGAGATCGTGAGCGAGGAATGGAGCGCGCTGGACTTCGTCGACGGCGAGGGGGCCGAGGAGGCGACCCGGCTGACCCGGGCCGTCCTCGAACGCATGCTCGCGGCCGGCCTCGTGCCCGACACGGCGACGGACGATCAGGCCCAGCTGCTGCTGCATCGCTGGCAGTTGCCGATGTACGATCTGGATTTCCGCGAGTTGGAGGTCCCCCTCGAAACGCTCGCGGCGGAACGTGAAGCCGCCCTTTGGGCGGAAGCCGGCTACGGGCCTGGAGACTACTGACGGGCCTTGGCGGTAAGACTTGGTGATCGATCCGGCGCCATCCGGACGACACGGATGCGGTTCAACGCGGTCGGCGAGGGAAAAGTGAAGAAACAGGAGCCGCGCGATCATCATTACGTCCCGCAGTTCTATCTGAGGAATTTCGCGAGCGACGCGGAGCGGCGGAAGATCGCGACCGTGGCCAAGAACGGCCATCTCGCCGTCTGGTCCGTACGGTCGATCCGGGGCTTGGGTTATGAACAGGACCTCTATGTTCATGAGCGGAACGGGGTCCCCGTTTCCGTGGAAACCCGGATCAACCGGCGCCTGGAGACGCCGCTGTCTTCAAGCGAAACTTGGCGCAAGATCTCCAGCGGCAGGACCGAGGCTCTGGACCGGACCGACCGACCGGTCCTCTACGCCCTGATCCGCCACCTTCAGTCCCGCACGCCGCACGCACGCGACACCGTGCGTCGCCTGTCACACATGGCCGCTTCGCCGGACAGCGAAATCCCGTTCACCGATGAGGAGCGGCGCATGTACGCCGCGATCCGGCGCAGCCCTGACGCCTATATGAACGCGATGGCGTCCACGCTGGAATGGACGGTTCGCGAGTTCGAAAGCTGCGGCATCTCGATCTTCCGGTCTCCGATCCCATTGCGGACGGCCACGACGCCGGTTCTAGCGGTGACCGCGCCGGAGCACCCCGCGCTGGCGCTGAACCTGCCCGGGATAACGCCTTTCACTTTCGTCCTGCCGCTGGGTCCCCACACCCTGGCCGTGCTCGCCCTCGGTGATTTCGACGGCCATTTCGGCAACCGTGAAATCTCCGCCCTCGAAGCCCAAGGCTACAATCAACAGTATCTCGGGCAGTTCGCCTTCTTCCCGATGATCCGCCACCTAATCACTGGTCGCGAAGCGCTCGTAGCCGCGATGACCTGGGCGCCCTATGACCTCGTGGAACAGGACGACCGCAAGATCGTCTTCCGTCGTCGCCTCGCCCCCGGCTGAGACGGCGCCGGCCAGCCCCGCACCTCTGCCCTGTCCTTACCGATTGTGTGAGGCTGCCCCGCGCCAGACGATCAGGATCGCCCGGCCTCAGCGGGCTGCGGCTCTCAAGCGCTCGTCGAGCCGGCGGTATTCATTCGCCCCGGTGATATCCGGTGCCGCGGCTCCCAAACGGTCCAGGATGTTCCTGAGCTCATCGACCATCCAGATCTGATTGATGTCCATGATCCTGTCGAGGAGCGTCAGAGTTTCCCGAGGGTGCCGGTCGGGGTGGGCGGAGGCGGCGAGTTCATGAAGGACCATGTCAGCGCTGCCCCGGATGAGATGGGTCGAAAGCGCCTGCAGGGCCTGAGGAAACGCCTCGTCTAGGGCGACGATCGCCCGCGCGAACTGGGCGGCGACGCCTCTGCCGTCAGGATCAGGCTCTGGCGGCCAGACCCGGGCGAGCCAGGGACCGACCCGTTCGACCCAGGCGTCGTCCGCGGAGGGTTCGTCTGCCGCGCCGCCCGCGAGGTCGCGTAGATAATGGGCGATCCAGGCGGCCGCTTCATACCTCAGACGCTCCGGCATCGCGCGGATAGCATCACGAGCAGCCTCTCGCGGCAGTTCGTCGAGGCCGAACTCCACGCCGACCAGCATCAGCATCGCCGCGAGTTGCGTCCCCGCCGTCCCCAGACCCAGCAAGCGCTCGCGCGTGAAGGAGGGCAGGAAATAGGGTTTGAGCGCTTGCCAGAGGCGCTCATCGATACGCGGCTGCCAGCCGAACCCCTGCCAGGCGGCGGTCGCCTCCATCTCATCGCGCCAGTCGAACAGCGGGAGGAGATGCGCACGGGTCCAGTCTGGGTCGACCGCATAGAGATAGGACAGGCGCGAGGCGGCGATCACCCGCGCCGGCCGATGCTCCGGCTCGGCCGGGGTCAGCAGTCGCATCAGGCGCGGCCGGGCGTCCTGCGGAATCCCCTGCCCCACCTTGAGGGCTCGGCCGAACAATGCGTCGAAGAAGGCCGAGGCCAGGGAGCCCATGGAGCGGTTGATCGCCAGACCGACCCATCCGCCGCCTTCCGGCGTTTCGGCATTGTCCGGATCCCGGGAGGCGGCGGCGAGAACGCGATCGAAGACGGCCCAGAAGGGATCGTCCGCGCCCGGAGCGGGCCGCGACTTGGCCGCGACCGCCAGAACATCGGCGGCGGCCCGCGCCACATCGGCCTGGTTCAGAAGCTCGTCCGGCAGGCCGAGTAGCAGGAGCAGCAGGCGATCCCGTGTGTCTGGCGCTCGCGCCTGGTCGCGCACGCCCCAAAGGCCGTGAACCCAGATGTCGGCCTGGTCGGCGTCGGTCGGCGTTAGCTGGAGGACGTCGAGGGCCTTGGCCGGGTCCTGCGCGGCCAGGTCCCGCCAGATCTCCAACCGGCCTTCGCGGTCGTCTCCCGCCTCCCTGAGTTGGATCGCCAAGGCTGCGGGCTCCAGCCGGGCGAGATCGTCCACTGTGAAGCGGGTGTCCGGACCAACGCGGAACTCCATCCAGGTGGAGAAGTCGGCGCGTTCGCCTTCGGCGACCTCCCATTCGGGGTAGAGGGCGTGCAGACGCCCTGCCTCGGCCTCGAGCGCGGGGGTCAGCGGCGGCTCGCCGAGACGCTGCAAGATCGACAGCCGGTCGTAAATGCGGCGATCGCGCGAGGCCGTGCGCCGATCCTCATCCAGCCGCGCCAGCAACGCCTCGGGCGGACCCGCGACCAGAAGCCTCGACACCGCCTCTCGCGCGGCGTCGTCGCCCTGGCTCCACATTCGACGAAGCAGGTCCATCACCTCCTTGCGGGCGCCTGAACTCCACAGCAGGGGGATGTCAGTCATGGGCCAACAGCTCCAGGCGCTCGGCGTCCGAGAAGTGATCGCTGTGCGCCATCGCCGCGACCCTCAGGCGCCGGAACGCGAGGTAGGGGATGGTTCGCCACCGAGCCACATAGTGTCTCCCGAGGTCCGGCTCGTGCTCGTCCAGATAGACCCATCCGCGCCAGAGCAGATCGAACAGCGAGGTCCATCGATCGTGGTTCCGGTTCTGATCGTGAGGGACGACGGACGGGCGCTGATAGAGGCTGGGGTCCGTGGCGAGCGTCGCCTGGTCGGCGGCCGCATAGACATCCAGAACAGCGGTCAGGGCGTGGGTGAGGTCGGGCATCAGACCCGCCCAGAACCGCTCCGCTTCAGGCTGGCGATCCACGATCTCGATTAGACCCGCCACATGGTCTTCATCGGCCAGCTTGACCTCGCCTTCCGCGACGCCACGGAACCGGTCGCCGAAGGTTTCGGGATCGTCGTCAGCTGTACGGACGCGACGCATCAAAGAGACGTCCAAGTCCAGCACCGGGCGCAAGGCCGACTGGATCTCGAGTCGGAGCCAGGCTGGCTCCGCTCCGGTCGCGATCGCGGCGGTGGCGACCCCGCCCGGATGTTCCATCGCGTGGGCGAAGGTCCACTCCCCCTCGGACGAGACGATGCGCCAGAAACGCTGGAGGCCGTCTGGGAGCGCAGGATCGGCCGCGAGGCGGCGTCTAATGGCCTGACGAAGCTGAGGATGCAGCCGTCGGTTCGCGCGGAGCTTGGCGATGACCCGGTCGACGAACCCCTCGCTGCGCAGGAGCCTGACGAGCCACGGGATCAGATTTCGGCTTACAGAGGGCAGGACGGTGTTGCGATGATCCTCGACCACGGGGAACAAGGGGTCGATATGCAGGATCGGCGACGCGGGCGCCGCCCGGTCCGCCTCTCGCGCCGCCTCGAGTCGCCCCTCGTGGGCCTCCAGGCTGTCGCGATCGCGAGCTTCGAAGGCGTCGAACCATTCAATCGGGGGCGGGACATCCGGCGTGACCCCGCCAGGATCGGGCTCGCCGACCGCGGCGAAGGTGCGCGCACCGTGCCCGTCGTCCCCGGCGCGTCCAGCGACCGCCCAGAGCAGATTGTCCGTGTCGGTGGGCGCGATGCGGTCCGGCCTGAAGGGCGCGATGCGGCGGATCAGAGCCGTGGTATTGGCCAGATAGTCGGCCCGCGCCTCGGCCCAGGCGACCAGCGTGTCCTTGAGCAGCCGGTGATGGCGGGCCTGGTTGTAGAAGATCGGCTCGAGCTTGCGGTCGGTGAAGGGCTGCCGAGAGGGAGGTGTTCGCCCCTTATAAGGCGTGAAGATATAGGCCGGGCCTCTTGCGCTAACGACGCGGGCCACCTCATCCTCGGCCGCGAAGGCGTCGGTCATGTAGCGAAGGACCGGATCGTTCAGACTGTACCCGATGAAGAGAACGGTGAAGTCGGCGAATAGCCGTGCCACGAAGCGCGCGGCCCAAGCCTCCGTCAGATAGGCCCGACCGAAGTCTGCGCTTGTGAGGACGAGATCTGTGTTCGGGGCGGCGCCCAGGCGACCGTGTAGATAGACCAGGCTGCGCCAGCTGGCCGTGCGATCGTTGCGCGGAATGGGGAGGATTGGCCCTGCGTGGTAGTCCTCCCCCAGTCGCAGCCCCGTCGCCGCGTGTTCGAACAAATGGTCGAAGTTGGTGGTGATCAACCGCATGCCGTCGGAGCGGCGCAGGCGGGCGAGGGCGAGAATGGCCCGATGCATGTCAAGGTCGCGAGCCGGCTGGGAGAGCCGTTCGACGACTGTCTCCCTTACGCGCGCCGGGCTCACCCGGCTCTCCAGAAAGCCGAGGAGGCGGTCGGGCCAATCCCAGTCCTTGTGACGCGGGCCTGGCGGGACCTGGCCCAGCTCCGCGTAGCAGTATTCGACCAGTCCCCGGTAGTCCGGTAGCCCGCCGCCCATGGAGATGCCCGCGCCGCAAAAGATCACGACGCGATCGTCCTCTAGGTCCTGGACGAGGCTGTCCGGAACGACGGGGCCATGGCGGACGAATTGGGGCACGCGGTGCGGTTCCGAGATGACAGCGAACTGCTAAGGTGGTGGAGTAATTGCAGCTCTACCTCAAGAGGTATGCGGCCGGACTGCACCTTGTACGAAAGCGGACATCGCCGACCGCCGCAAAGAGTCAAGAGCAGAAAGATTGGATGGCACCTAGGAGCGCTTCTAATTTATCCGACCCAAGGCGGTTGCCAATCAATGGAGCGCATTCGCTCCATTCCACTCATAATTCTTCCCCGGCCTCACAGCACCCGTCCACTTCAAAACGGATACGCATCCCCAAACCGCGCAGAATCCCCAATACCGCCGCAAAACTTGGGCTTGCCCCCTCAGTGAGGGCCGCTTCGACCTCCTGCGACGTCAAGCCTGCCTTCGTCGCAACAACCAAGGCAGAGCCGCTGGCGCGGACGGCGACTCCCATCGCCTTGAGTATCGCTTCGGTCTCATAACCGGTCTCGTCCGCGACCAAGTCGACATAAGCGGCAATAGACGCGGCGCTGTTCAGCGCGTCCGCCGGATCAAAAACGGTGATGTCTAAGTCTGACATAGTCGCAAGCTCCCGCTCCTCACCCTCGTGCCGCGCGCTCGTCTCATCTGACGACCTCCAATCGCCTGCTAGGACGATCTATGCGATCCGGTCGAACTCGATATGAGCCGCGGAGGGCTTGGAGCCGCGCGCCTGGCACCAATTGATGGCGTTCTGAGAATAGCGCCCCATACTCATCGGCGCGAGCCAGCAGACCGACAAAACCATCGTGGACAAGCGCCAATTCCGACACCTGGTCTTCGAAGGCGCATAGATCCGAGCGTACCTCACGAACATCATAGGGACGAGTAAAGCGCTCTTTGGAAAGATATTGGCGCCACCACGTTTGCAGGACTGCCAACCGATCGCCAGCCCGAGGATCCACCCTTTCTTGGAGCTGACCCAGGTAGCAATGAACAGCTTCTTCCGCTTCCGACGCCGCCTCTATCAGTTCCCGCGCATGCGTCGTACGCCATACCAGATCTAACCGGTCAGCCAGTCGACCGTCTTTTTCGAGAAGCGGCTCCAAGCTTAATTCGATATCGCCGCTGAGATAGAGGTCTAAATCGTCTACCCGAACGAATGGCAGCAATTGGCGCAACCCTTCACGGACCCGATCTTCGTCCAGATCCAGGAACGCCTCCAAGTCCATGTCGCGTATGGCGATGATATAGGGGGTTTCCGACCGCTTCTCGGCACGCTCCTTCCAAAGAAGCAGAAGGATTTGAAGCACTAGCCCCCCCTCCTCGCCCAGACCGTCAGCTACAGCTCGGCGCATTGCATCAAGGGAGGCGAGATGAACGAGCCGCTTCAAATCGGCCCCGTCCAGATGCGTCTCTTCGCCTATGAGGTAATCCAAACGTGTCAGGCCATCATCCCACATATCAAGCTCGCATTAAATCACACTGATAGTGTGTAGATGGTCGCGGCGCTCCACCGCAAGCCAACGAGGTGGAAAGTGATCCGAACCTTCTCGCCTTTGGCCGCGCCGTCAGGCAGCTGCGGCTTGCGCGCGATCTCAGCCAGGAGGAGTTAGCGCACCGGTCTGGGCTGCACCGAAATTATGTGGGCGGCATCGAACGTGGCGAACGCAACGTCGGCATTCTGGCCGTGTTTGCCTTGGCGCGGGGACTGAACTGCGCACCTGCGGACTTCTTTCAATAGCCACAGATCAGAGCCATCGCGCCGGCCGTCTAAGCGACTGGTTCAGACGCCCCGCTATGTCCTCTCAAGGGTGCAGAAAGCCTGCCGAACCGCCGCGAGCCTCACGCAATATAGCGCGCCGCCCGCATGCGGGACTCTCGCTAAGAGCTCCCGCAGGAGCAGGCACACATTACGCACAACTGCGTGGATGTAACTTACTGATATTATTCATTAATAAAACTACGAATGGAGTTACACTTTCAACACCCTTCAAGCCAAGTGTCACTTTCCTCAACATTTTCCGCCTACTAGGGTGTTACACCTCAGACACCCCGCTGCACGAATTGGTGGTTCATGCCCTCTCACAACCCTCGTATCGTCACGAACATCTCACCCCATTATCATCGCCAGATGGCCGAGAAGCTCGCCGGGACGGGCGTCAGCGTCAGCGAGTATCTTCGGCGCTTGATCATCACCGATCTGGAAGGCCATCAGGACTACATGGTGAAGCTCATGGGCCACCGGCTCGTGCAGGCTTCCGTCCATCTGGCAGCCCTATCGAAGGATCGCTTCAGCGAACAAGAGTTCACCCAACTAAGGACCATGGCGGCTGACATTGGCGTCGCCGCCTTCGGCCCCTTGCCGATACGCCCTTATGATTTTGATAGACCGACCGAGGTCACATCAAAGGTCATGGCCCTTCATGACCTGTTGGATGGAATGTAGTCGCGGCCAGCGGCATCACACTACGCCCCCGCCTAAGTCGCGGCCTGCGATGGGAAAGCGAGACCAAGGTTAGTCTTTCATTAACGAAATCCAGGGCAATCTCGCCTCGGACCCCTCATCATTTTTGCCAGCGCGCGCCAGCGCGCTTATGCATGCTTGAGGGTCTGTACCTTGAAATCGCTTCCCCATTCGGCTCCTGCTGCCCCGAAACACGAGCAGCCGCAGCGATCCGTGCCAATACCAGCGCTCGCATCATCGGCATCGACGGCACCCTCTCCAGCCATCATCCTAACCGATGCAGAAAGCAGCGACATCAAGTCGCTGCCTATCGCCACGACCATACGCAATCATGCTCAGACCATTGCTCTGGACACATCCCTCCCACCCGAAGCCCGAGCCGCATTGGCGGAAGACCTTCTCGACGGGCTCGTCCGCGCCCTAGCGCGGGCGGCGGTGGAAATGCAAACCTGCCCCTCCCCTTCTCCTTCTGAGCCCGAATTCTGATGCGCGCAGCCCTTTACGCTCGCTTTTCCAGCGATCTGCAGAAGCAGACCTCGATCGAGGATCAGTTCGCAGCCTGCCGCGCCTTCGCTGCCCGTCAGGGCATCGAGATTGTCGGCGCCTTCGAGGACGCCGGCATATCCGGCGCCTCGATCGCCAACCGCCCCGGCTTCCTGGCCATGGAACGCGCCGCCAGGGGCGGCGCGTTCAACGTCGTGCTCTGCGAGGCCCTGGACCGGCTGTCACGGTCCCAGGCCGACATAGCCGCCATCTTTGAAGACCTGCGCTTCCACGGCGTCGCCATCCACACGATCTCGGAAGGCGCCGTCGACGAACTGCATGTCGGCCTCAAGGGCACGATGAACGCCCTCTACCTTCAGGAGACCCGCCGGAAAACCCGGCGGGGCATGGAAGGCGTCGTTCGAGACGGCCGCCATACGGGAGGACGGGTCTATGGCTACACCATCCGTCGCGCCTTCGACCCCGCCGGGGAGCCGATCAGGGGCCTTCGCGATATCGTCCCAGCCGAGGCCGAAGTCGTCGTCGAGATCTTTCGTAAGTACGCCGCGGGCGCATCCCCGCGCGCCATAGCGGCGGACCTGAATGCGCGGGGCGTCCGTAGCCCTCGGAGCGGGACGTGGAACGCCTCGACCATCAACGGCAACGCCGATCGCGGGAACGGCGTCATTCACAACGAGCTCTACCGGGGCGTCCTGGTGTTCGGCCGCCAGACCTGGCTGAAGGATCGCAGCACGGGCGCGCGCAATGCGCGCAAGGGCGATCCCGCCAGCATTGTCCGCCAGGAAGTTCCGGCCCTGCGCATCGTCCCGGAAGAGCTCTGGCTCAAGGTCCGCGCCCGCTATGAAGAGAACCGGCTGGGCCCGCAGAAGACATCGTCATTGGCCTCGGTGCGCCCGAGACATCTGCTCAGCGGCAAGCTGACCTGCGGCTGCTGCGGCGGCCCAATGATCCGCAGCGGATCCGAGCAGAGATTCGTCTGTTCGTGGCGACGCGAACGCGGCCCGGCCGCTTGCGACAACGGGCGCGGCGTCAAAGGCGCCGACATCGCCGACCGAGTGCTGGCGGCCCTCAGGGATCGCCTGCTGGCGCCCGACATCGTCGCCGCCGCCATGGAGGAGGCGCGCCTGGAAATGGAGAAACGCAATCGGGAAGTCCGAGGCCGGCGCGGCAAGCTGGAAGGCGACCTAGCCGAAGCCATACGCCGGTCAGAGCGACTGATCGACCAGGTCGCCGACGGCGTCCTGAGCGGCGCAGCGATCAAGGAGAAGCTGGCCGCGCTCGAGGCCCAGCGCACAGCGCTGGAGGCGGAACTGGCAGCCGAGGAAGCGCCCTCGCCGGTGTCACTGCACCCAGGGATCGCCGAGCATTATCGCCGCGTCGTCGGCGACCTCGCCCAGGCGCTACATCGCAGCGACAGCGAAGCGGCGGCCGAGGCGCGAGATCTGGTGCGTCGGCTGATCGAGACGGTCGTGGTCACGACGCTGCCGGAGCGGGGCCAGTATGGGCTGACCGTCAAAGGACAAATCGCCGCCCTGGTAGGCCAGGACGGCGATTGTACTATTGTAGTGGGTGCGGGAGCAGGATTTGAACCTGCGACCTTCAGGTTATGAGCCTGACGAG
>RCUK01001392.1_pt1 | contig 15565 bp, 15 predicted proteins | sample 2166381 | NCBI WGS metagenome assembly RCUK01 (sample SAMN09932809, study PRJNA488358) | compost metagenome | isolation source: compost soil in an enriched community | place: Germany: Experimental Botanical Garden | reverse complement strand
TCTTAATATGGGGCAATCTACAAACGATGTGTACCCAACAGCTATAAAAGTGGCATTACTGCTTCATAATGATAAACTGCTTAAAGAAGCCGATCTTTTGGCTAAAGCTTTCCATAAAAAAGGAGATGAATTTAAAGACATTCTAAAAATGGGAAGAACCGAAGGGCAGGATGCTGTACCAATGACGGTTGGGCAGGAATTTCATGCTTTCGGAAATCAGCTTGATGCAGAGATTAGCGCTTTAAAAAAATCTGAAGTTTATTTATGCGAGCAAAATATGGGTGCTACTGCTATCGGGACAGGGATTACTGCTTCTCCAGGTTATGCAGAAAAAGTAGCAACCCATCTTGCAAAAATTACAGGAAAACCAATCGTAATGAGCAAAGATCTTATCGCGGCAACAACTAGCCAACAAGGGTTTGTAATGTATTCTTCTACGCTTAAAAGTATGGCGGTTGCTTTGGCAAAAATAAGCAGCGATTTGATCATTTTGGCCTCTGGGCCACGTACTGGTTTTTTCGAAATCAATTTGCCTGCACTTCAGCCGGGATCTTCAATTATGCCGGGAAAAGTAAATCCGGTTATGCCAGAACTTATGAACCAATTGTGTTTTAAAGTAATGGGAAATGATTTAACCGTAACTGTTGCCGCACAATCTGGTTTATTGCAGTTAAATGCTTTCGAACCTGTTCAAGCCATTGCCATGATGGAATCGCAAGGATTGTTTTTTAAAGCAATGCCATTGTTTAGAAAAAATTGTATTGATGGCATTACGGTAAACAAAGACGTTTTAGCGCATTATATGGATAGAAGCGTTGGTGTTGTAACGGCTCTGAATCCTGTTTTGGGTTATGAAAAAACAACCGAATTGGCCAAAGAAGCATTGGCAACCAACAAAGGAATCTTAGAACTTATACGCGAAAAGAAATTGCTGACAGAAGATCAAATTAAAAAATTGCTAGATCCAGCAACTTTAACAGGCCAAAAATAATTTTCAACCTAAAAAGACAAAATGATGAAATTAAATATCAACTTTTACAAAAAAATGCTTTTACTGCTGATACTGTCATTAAATATCAGCATGTTCGGACAGGCTAAGCCTAAAGTTCTAATATTGGCAACAGGCGGAACAATTGCAGGTTCTGCTAAAACGGGAGTACAGTCAGGATATACTTCGGGGCAGGTTACCATTGATGCAATGGTAAATGCAATTCCAGATGCTTTAAAAGTGGCCGATATAAAAGGCGAACAAATTGCGAATGTCGGATCTCAGGATATGTCATTTGAAATTATGCTGAAAGTAGCCAATCGAATTAATGAATTAGCCAATAGCAACGATGTAGACGGTTTTGTAATTACACACGGAACCGATACGATGGAGGAGACTGCCTTCTTTTTAAATCTAACTACAAAAACAGATAAGCCAGTAGTGCTTGTAGGGTCAATGCGTCCATCAACAGCAATTAGTGCAGACGGGCCTTTAAATCTCTATAATGCGATTGCAGTAGCTGGCGATCCTAAAGCAAAAGGACGCGGAGTGCTTTTGGTGATGAACGACTGGATTCATTCGGCACAATCTTTAACAAAAGTGAGCACAACGGCTGTTCAGACTTTTATGTCTCCGCTTCGTGGACTTATAGGTATTACTTCATATGGAACAAACGATTTCTTTAATTACCCTAGCCAAAAATTTGGAAAAAACTCAGAGTTTGATGTAAAAGGCGTTAGCACTTTTCCTCGCGTAGATATTATTTATGCCGATGCAGATATGAAACCAGATTTAATTGATGCTTCGATAGAGCGTGGTGCCAAAGGAATTGTAATTGCTGGAGTAGGAAACGGAAATATGAATAAAGCTTCTCTAGATGCTTGCGCAAGAGCCAGCAAAAAAGGAATTATCGTAGTTCGAAGCACGCGTGTTGCAACTGGACTTGTAAGTCGTAATGTGGAATGCAATGATGATGAACTTGGACTTATTGCTTCATACGCTTTGAATCCGCAGAAATCTAGAATCTTATTGTCAGTAGCATTATTGAAACAAAGAAATTTAGCAGAACTTCAAAAGATATTCGAAGAATATTAAAAAGACCTGTGTTTACGAACAAATTTTTGAACCTGTTTGTAAAAGGAAATAGTTTTATATCAACTTGAAAATTTAATTTGTATGAAAAATAAAATAGTTATAAGAGCGATTCTCGCAGGGTTCTGTGCTTTATTGGTTTCCTGCAATACAAAAAAGGACGAAAATACTGTAATTGATTTAAAAGAAATCAAGAAACAAATTCAGGCAAAAGAAAATGAATATGCTGCTACATACAATGCTGGCCAGCTGAAAGAGATAGGATATTATGCAGACGATGCCATAACTTTTTATCAGAACAGGCCACCAATTATTGGTAAAGAGGCTAGATATGAATTTTTAAAATCAGATTTAACGAATAACACCAATACGATATCATTTGAGACCAAAGAAGTTTTTGTTTCTCATGATGGTAATATGGTGGTAGAAGTAGGCTACTATAAAGTAACAGATTCTACCAAAACGCCAATAAATACTGGAAACTACATGAGCTTTTTCGAAAAAAGAGATGGCAAATATGTGTGCGTAAGAGACATGAGCGCTTCTGATGGATTGACAGAATAACCAATAAAATAAAGATTATGAAAAAAATACTATTTATACTGTCATTAGCTTTTGGATTGAATGCCGCTGCGCAAAGTTCTGTTGATGAGATAAAATTAATCCAGGATCTTTATGGAAAATCTAAAGCAGAAGTTGTTAAGGAATATTTGGGTTTAACAGACGTGCAGGCTACAGCATTTCAGCCAATTTATGACAATTACGAATCGGAACGCAAAGCTTTAAGTCAAAAGAAGATTCAAATTCTTGAAGATTATGCAAAGAATTATGCTTCGCTGAGCGATGCTAAAGCCACAGAATTAACATCATCGAATTTAAAGTATAATCAAGAAGCTGAAAAACTGCTTGCCAAAACACATTCTAAACTGGTGAAAGCTATTGGCGGAATCAATGCGGCAAAATTTGTGCAGCTTGAGCAGTATTTGCAAGTAACCATACGAGCAGAAATTCAAGATGCTATTCCTTTTATTGGCGAATTGGATAAAACCAAAAAACACTAGACAATTTCTGGGTACAGAGTAGAAAGTATAGAAATAATCATTTTCTACTCCGCTTATTAATATTTTATACTCTTACTATGATAAAGAAATTTACAAAATATTTGGCCGTTGCATTAATCATGTCTACCCAGTTGATTTTTTGTCAATCTGAAAATGATGGTCCAGAACTTGGACTTCCAGGAGACAATCTTGATTTATATGCCGTGATGTCCCTGTTTCAGAAATCAAAAACCATTGAGGAATTTGAAAAAAATCTGAATTTGGAGAAAACAGGAATCAATAACCTAGATCTGAATCTGGATAAAAAAGTAGACTTTATAAAAGTAGTCACAAAGAAAAATGGTAATTCGTTTACTTTTATTCTTCAAGTTGCTGTAAACAAGAAGGAAAATCAAGACGTTGCTGTTATTTTAGTCGATAAAGATAAAAACGGAAAGGTAAAAATGCAGATTGTAGGCGATGAGCTGCTGTACGGAAAAGATTATGTTATTGAACCAGTAGCTAAATCTACACCAGCGAAAACAGCAAACCCAGCTTATGTAGGAGAAGATCCTGTGCAAAGCTCTCCAGCCGTAACGGCAGTTGTGGTAGAAACGGTGCCAATTGTACAATATGTCTATTCACCAGCTTATGTGCCGTATTATCCGCCTTATTATTACGGATTTTATCCGCCTTACTTCGCCGCTTTTACCGTAATGGCGGTTGGAATTTATCGTCATAATCACTATTACCATCATCATGGTTATCATGGCGGACATTATCATGGCGGTAATAATGTGATTATTAATAACAGAAACAACTTTAACAATTACAACAATAATAAAATGAGATCTAATACTGTACGAGACAATTCGGTTAATAACAGATACAATACCAATCGAGGCGGTAATCGTTCTTCTGCAAGCACACGTCCGTCGACAGGAAATACCAGTGCATCAGGAAGAACACGCCAAAGTGCATCGCCAAGTGCAGGGACATCAAATCTTAATAGAGGAAGTTCTTCAAACTCTAATTTTAATAGAGGAGGAGGATCTTCGTCTAGACCAAGTGCTGGACAAATGGGTGGTGGTTCTCGCGGTGGAGGCGGCTTTAGTGGAGGCGGAGGCTTCGGCGGAGGCGGTGGTGGAAGACGACGTTAAACGCTCTATATATGAGTATTCTAGAATATACTAAGAATATATTGTTTACTCGCTAAACGAAAGATTTTGCAAACAGGTTAACTAACTTAAATTATTAATGAAAATGAAAAGTAAAAAGAATCTATTTTTATGTCTTGGAGCATTCATTTCGCTCGTTAGCTGCCAGATTGAAGGACCTGACAGTTATTCGGATTTAGATGTAGTTTATACAGACTATATTCCCGAATATGATTTTGCTGCTCAATCTACTTATGCTAGACCTGATAAGATTGTTGTAGATGTTAAAATATCTCAAGGCGACACGACTTTTGTTTATATGGAAGATCAATATGCAACACCAATATTCAGTCAAATTGATAAAAATATGACCGCATTGGGCTGGAGCAAAGTAGACATTAGCAGTGATCCAGATATATTGTTTACACCAGCTTTTATGAAATCTACAACAGTATTCTATTCGTATTGGTATGACTGGTGGTATGGAGGATATTATCCGCCGTATTGGGGCTGGTACTATCCGCCTTATGTTTCGGTAAGTTCTTATACAACAGGAAATTTACTAATGACAATTTCAGATCCTTCAAATATAGGTCCTGGCGGAGTAAGTCCAGCTGTTTGGGTAGCCTCGGCTGCAGGTTTGGTAACTTGGAATTATGATGTTTCAAGAGTAACAAAAGGAATCGATCAGGCTTTTACGCAATCACCTTATCTTAAAACTAATTAACCATGAAAAAGATTATAGCAAGCCTAATGTTATTAGGAACAATTAGCTTGAGTGCTCAGAATTCTGTAGTTAATGTAGCTTGGTCATTAGGATTTCCTACAGGTGACCTTTCAGATTATATAAGTGATGTGAGTGCACGTGGATTTTCTGTCGGATACTCAAGATTTGTAAAGCCAGAATTGGCAATTGGTTTTACCACAGGATGGAATGTTTTTCATAGCAGTCTTCCGTACGATACTTACACACAAGGAAGTTCTTCGCTTTCAGGAAAGCAGTGGAGAACAAATAATGCTATTCCGATTTTGGCCAATGCGAATTATTATTTTGCAAAAAAAGATAAAATAAATTCGTACGCAGGAATGGGAATAGGTATGGTTTATAATCGAAGAAATACAGATATGTATATTTATACGCTAGAAGAAGAATCTTGGAATTTTGCCTTGCAGCCCGAAATCGGTTTGGAATACAAAATAGATTCTAAAGTAGCCCTGACAGTCGCAGGTAAATATTATTACTGTTTTGAATCGGGAGAAATTCCTTATCCGACTTCCTACTTCGCACTCAATTTTGGAGTTTCATTCTTAGGTTGGTAAACGGCGTTTTTTATAATGTTTCATCAGAAAAAATGCGTAAGTCCTTTTGGGTTTACGCATTTTTGGTTTTTATGTTTGATGAGGTCAGGTTTACAAATACAAACATGATTTTTGCGTATTCATTCCCTAGAAATGTTTCGTTGCTAGAAATGAAATTTGAATCGTATGCTCCAGCGGAGCAAAATATTTGTGAAAAATTCAAATCCCATTACCAAAAAGCTCCAGATTTCTCTGAAACCTTAATTTTATTGATACTAGAATTTATTTAACTTCAATAGCCTCAGGGAATTTCCATGTGCCATTAAGTATTTCTTTGTGTGGTCGGTATAGTCGAACCCAATAATTCCAGCCAGGAGCAACAGGAATACAATTTGGAGTTTTTCCGTCACAGCCACCAAACTGAATGGTGATCGATCCGTCAGCATCTTTTTTTGCTGTAATGTTATTTAAGGTATACATATCAAGATTATTTTTCTCAAAATAACCCGCTTTATTGTATACGCTTACAGACCAAAATCCGTCAACGGGAACATTTTTTACTTTGAGTTTATAAACTGTTTTCCCGTCACTTTTCTTCGGAAATACAGAAAGATAAAGTGCATCTTTCTCAGGATTTCCGCCCCATCCAGTAGCAGTTCCAAACAAATGAAGCGTTTCGTCAACTTTACCTTTTGGACCAAACATTCCTTTTGTGTCAGACAATTTTTTAGAAACTTCAATCAAAGAATCGCGAACTTTCTTTTGACTTACCTGATCCCAATTTGGAACATCAAAAGATCCTTTTTCTTTTTGGCTAACCTTAACCGCATCTTGTAGTGCTGTTACAATTGGAAGGTCTTTAGGATTATTTGGATCAATAAAAGTTCTTATTCCTAACATCAGATAACGTGTCCCGATTTTTTCCTTTGTGAAAGTAAAAGTACCTGGCGCGTAATACGTTTCAGAATATTGATCTTCGTCGATAGTCTGCATAGACATAAAACGTTTTCCTGGGTCAGGAAGCGTTACTGTTACCGGTCCAGCATCTAGATCAAAAACACCAGAAGAATATAATACGTCGCGATTGGCACGAATAACAGTTTGATGATCAATAGGCATTAAAGTTCTGTAATGAAAAATACTGCCAATGCCTCCAGATTGTTTTACAGAAGTTGTAAAGTAAAGATCTGTTTCTGCGCGGTTAAAATTTGCGGCAGTAACTGGAACACTGTTTTTTTGTGCCAGTGAATCAGTATTTACAGCAGTTGAATCTTTTAATGCCGAAGAATCGGTTTCTGATTTGTCATTATTCTGTTTGCAGGAAGAAGTCAGTAACGATATAGTAACTAAGAATATTCCTGATAGTAATTTGTAATTTTTCATATTATTTAAAATTAAAATTAGAAAAATGGTTATGATTTTATTTCTGAAATTATGTTTTCTATTTTACAATCTCTGGAACCAGTGTTTTTAAAATAATATATTGTTATGCAATGAGGGATGCCTTTATAAGCAGGTTGTTTTTATTTTGCCTAATATTTTTTCTTCAATTTAAAATTAGAGGTTAAAAGAAAAATTATGCTTTATTGAATGTTAAACATGGTTGCAAATTATAACTTGAAACCATTTTGCTCTTTAATGAAGTGGCTTAAAATACAAAAGCCCCAGATTTCTCTGAGGCTTTATAATATTGAAAAAATACTTTTTAGAAATTAGTATTTATTTTTTTCGAACGATCTGCAATATAAGAGATTAGCCAAATTACTTGTCCTTCTTTTACAAACAAAATTTTCTTTGTTGCATAATCTGGAATACTTTCAAGACAAGTTACAAGGATATTGTTTGCCGAAATCAGGTATTTTTGATCGTAAGTGCTTAAAACTCTCGCAGCTTCTTTGTTTGTTTTAGCAAGGTTTGTAAACTTATTAAAGTTGTTTTTAAGGATAGCATCATAATCGATAACATCCTGAAGAGTTAAGGCAACATAATGATCTTTGTTCACATTTTCGTCATAAAAAAGAGTCGAGAATGCCCAAACAGCGCCACCAGACAAATACAATTTTTCCTTTTTTGCTAAAGGAGGATTGGCATCAAATAATTCTTTCGTTTTTTTACGTAGAATTACATTATAATCAAAAGATTTTTCTTGATAAGTCGACATATCGTTTACTTGGCTTTTATTTACCACTGTTTTTTCTACAGCATCAGTAAGCGTCATTGTTCCGAAATTAAGCTCCAAAGGAATAAACTCTAATTTACCGTCTTTAAGTTCGTCGATATAACCTCCTTTTGTAGTTTGAGCACCAATATCAAGAAGGAAAGCATTAGCAAAATCAACAGGAGGAATAGCACCTTTTACAAGTGTTTTTGCTTCTTCATTAGGATCTAAAACCTCTAATTGTTTTCCAGTTAAAAGAGCAATTTTGTTTTTTAGGACATCTAAGTTACGAGCAGACGCAAAAACAGGAGCCGCTACAATAAAGATGTTTTCTTCAAGAAGTTTATTTTCAGCTCTAATTTTCTGTAATTGGTTGGTAACCGTTACAGTAGTTTTAGTGATGTCTTCTTGAGTAAGTTCGCCATTAGCAGTAATATGATCAGCAAACGGAATTCTTTCAGTCCAGAAAGAAAGAATTTTATAATCTGCCTTTCTTATGTTATTTACATCAATGACAGAAACTTTTATGGCTCTACGTCCAATTTCGATTCCAGCATAAACACTTTTTTGAGAAAAGGAAGTAACGGAGAAAAATAATGTTAAAAGGGTAAAAAATAAAAATTTGGGGTTGTGTTTTTTAAGCATTGTGTAGAATTGTAGTTATAATATAATTTGTTTTTAAGAGATTTTACAGTTTCTTTTAGTGGTATTTATGTGAAAATCATAATTTTAGAATAAAAAAAAATGGTTTCATTACGGAATTGCGAATTTAAGAAAACATTTAATAATATAAAATCAGTTCTAAAGAAAACGTGATATTAAATTATTGTAAAGGAATAACGGGGTTTATTTCGATAAAGTATATTTATAAAAAAAGCTCCAGAGAAATCTGAAGCTTTTGTTGTAATATCGGATCATTTGAATTAATGTATTTTATAAATGATTTTATTGATTAGTTTTTCAATCCTTGCATCATTCCATCTCTTTACCTGCTTATAGCATAAATAATTCCTCCTAGTAAATGCTGTACAAAAAGAGGATCACTGTAGCTTTCAGGACTGTGCCCTAAAGCAGTGTAAAATACTCTGCCATCATCATATTCATGATACCATGCCAAAGGATGATTATCGCCATGTTTTCCGCCTTTGTATGAAGATTCATCAATTTTTATAAGCACATTAACGTTTGGATTTAGATATTTAAAATTGTACCATTCGTCTTTTCGTTCCCAAATTGCAGGAAGATGTTTTGTAGACGGATGTTCATGATCTACAATTATAAGTTTAGCATTCTGTGGCTGAGGATGACCTTCGAAAATTCCGCCGATCATTTGTGTGTACCAAGACCAGTCTGGTTCGCAGTTTGTGGCAGAATGAATGCCGACAAAACCATTTCCATTTTCTATGAATTTTTGTAAAGCCAATTTTTGGTTTTTGTCTAAAACATTACCTGAGGCACTTAAAAATATAACGGCTTGGTATTGCTTTAAGTTTTTTGAATTAATTGCCAGAGAATCTTCAGTAGCATCTACAATAAAATGATTTTCTTGTCCCAGTTTTTTTATCGCTACAATTCCGGCAGGAATGCTTTCATGTCTGAAACCGTTAGTTTTAGAAAAAATCAGAACTTTTTTGGTTTTATAAGAAGCAGTCTGTTCTTTGTTTTTTATATGGAAAGAAACTAGAAAATAGCTTGTTAGTATAATGAAACTGAATAAAAATGATTTTTTTATTGAAAACAGATGATTCATTTTAGAAAATTTTATTTTGGGAAGATAGAAAAAAAATATTTCTGCTAACTGTATTTTCATTTGCTTTCACAAAATGCTATAAACAAAAAAAAAAATATTTTTGCTAAGTATGTTTTTTTAGTAAAAGGCAGCATTCGAATATATAACCGCTTTATTGAAGATCATTATATGATTATTGCATTTGTATCTTAATAATTCACAATAAAATGATGTAAAAATTTACTTCTTAAATATGGATTGCTTTGTGTATTTTTCCACTCATTTTGGAAGTAATTTTAAACAGATAGTATGAAAACACAATTACTTATAATCTTTCTTGGACTTTTGGTATTTACTTCCTGTAAAGAAGACAATATTGACTGGGTTTTTGTAGAAGGCGGAGCTTTTGAACAAGGTAAAAACCAAATAATTATTAGCCCCAAAGGAGACACCATAAATGGTTTTACGAGTCCGCACCGAATGGTTGAACTCGATGGCTTTTATATAAGTAAATATGAAATAACGGTTAAGCAGTTTAGAGAGTTTTGTAAAAAAACAGGAAGAAAAATGCCTGACGCACCTATAGAAAATGCATACGGAGTAAAAGTGCATTATAAATGGATAGACGAAAATCCGATGCTCGCAACTTGGGATGAAGCAAATGACTATGCAAAATGGGCAGGAGCAAGATTACCAACAGAAGCAGAATGGGAATATGCCGCTAAAGGCGGAAAGAAAACTAAAAACTATACATACAGCGGTAGTAACAATCCGATCGAGATTGGTTGGGTAAAAGAAAACTCAGACAGCATTTTTCATAAAGTTGGACTTCTTAAACCTAATGAATTAGGAATTCATGATATGACTGGGAATGTTGGTGAATGGGTTTCTGATTGGTATAATCCTGAAAAGGATAGTTTAGTAAGCAAACAGAATCCTCAAGGACCGCCCGAAGGAGATGGAGTATATAAAATCTCGAAAGGTGTTAGTTGGTTTTATGAAACCCAAAGTGCAGATGGAAAACCATTGAAATATGGAATTCATATGCCAGAAGTGAGATACCAATCTCCAAAAGGCACACGAAATGACGGTTTTGGTTTTAGAATTGCTAAAAGTAAATAACAAAGAATTGTGACTTATCGAATAATTATTATAAAAAGCGGTACGTATGTCCAGATCTAACCAAATTTGGATTGCTTTGAGTGGTTTTGTTACACATATAAATAAGTTGGTGGCAATTTTTCGAGATATCTCACCGACATTAATTAACCAGAAATAAAAAATGAAATTAACAATTACAATCGGACTTCTTTTAATTGGACATCTTACATTTGGACAAGACAGAATTCAAAAAATTGACAGTTTACTCAATTCTCTTTATTCACAAGAGAAAATCAATGGAAATTTTCTAATTGCAGAAAAAGGGAAAGTTATTTATAGCCATAGTTTTGGACTTGCAAACGAAACAACAAAAGAGAAATTGAACGAAAATTCGATTTTTGAATTGGCATCTTGTTCAAAGCAGTTTACTGCTATGGGGATAATGATACTTAAAGAAAAAGGGAAGTTGAATTTGGACGATGACATCAATAAATACTTACCCGAACTTTCTTTTTATAAAGGTGTAACGGTAAGAAACTTATTGAATCATACTGGAGGTCTGCCAGACTACATGCAGCTTATGGATAGTTTATTTGACAAATCTAAGATTGCCACTAACAAAGACATGATTAATATTTTGAGTAAGCATCAACCAAAAATACTATTTGAGCCAAATACTAAATGGGAATATAGCAATACGGGCTATGCATTATTGGCTTCAATAATTGAGAAAGCATCGGGTATGACATACGCTGACTATCTAAACAAGGCTATTTTCCAACCGTTGAAAATGAAAAATACCTTTGCGTACAATCGTAGATTATCTCCAAAGAAAATTGACAATTATGCTTTTGGTTATGTTTACTCAGATAGTTTGAAAAAATATGTTTTACCAGACGAATTGGAAGAAACTAAAATTGTTATTTGGCTTGATGGTGTTGTTGGAGATGGAGGAGTTAATTCAACTGTAAACGATTTATTGATTTGGGATAGAGCATTATATACCAATAAATTACTCACAAAAGAGGATATGAAAGCAGTTTTTGAATTAGCAACTTTGAAAGACGGAGCTAAAAGGAATTATGGTTTTGGTTGGGGAATTGAAGAAAATGCTGATTTTGGAAAAATTGCAAACCATGATGGGGGTTGGCCAGGCTATGTAACTTTTATCGATAGACATATTACAAATGATAAAACAATAATAATACTTCAAAATCACAGCAACGTTACAATTCCTTCTAAAGCAATTAGAAATATTCTATATAATAAACCATTGCCGGTGCAAAAATTTAGAAAAGAAATTAGTATTACTCCTGAAGAACTTCAAAAGTTTGTTGGGACTTATGCAGTTGAAAATGAGTATGAAATCAAAATTTCATTAGATAAAGACCAGTTATTTTCACAATTGACTGGACAAGATGCGTTCCGAATATTTGCAGAAAGTGAAATGTTATTTTTCTATAAAGTAGTAGATGCACAAATTCAGTTTGAAAAGAACGAAAAAGGAGAAATTTCAAATTTGTTTTTATTACAGAATGGAAAAAAGATAGAAGCAAAACGGACGAAATAAAAGTTGCCACCAACACACGCTACAAGCAATTTGGGCATTAGGCTTAATTTGAAATTGGTTTTGTGTTTGAATGATTTGGTGAAATTCGAAAATAGAAATTAATTTAGGTCTAAATCCGCTGTATTCATAGAAATGTTATGCATAATTATTTCAAACCTATTAAAATGAGACACATAATTATCCTTATCTCTCTACTCTTATTTATTTCTTGTGAAAAAAAAGAAGTTGAAAAACTAGAAAAATTAGAAATAGAAATGACAACTAAAGACTTTGTAGGAACTCCGAATTTTCATAAAATTGATTATAGCGTAAAAGAAAATTATTTAGACAGTTTAGCGAAGTTTATAAAACCTAATCGAAAATATCAATATTGGCAATACGTTGCGTATTATCAAAATGCTGCTTCAGAAACCTATACTGTTTTAAAACAAGGCGGAGATTCTTTATTGAGAAAAAAAATAAATGAGAAACCAAGACCAAATTATAACGCTGGAATTTTTTTTGGAGGACATCCAAGTTTTCGTTGTAATTATGTTGTGACAATTGATAATGGCAAAGTAAACAGCTTAAAAACCGAAGAACAATTTCGCGATTTTTTAGGAACAATTGATAATCTTGAAGAAGCAATTCTTTTAGCAAGGACTTATGACTATCAGTTAGATAATGATATAAGAGGAAGTGAGTACAGAAATTTGCAAAATGGTTTCGAATTGCATCTTATGAAATATCATGAATTTCCAACCCGAAGAGAGTCTGTTGAAATAAAAATTAGTAGAGATGGATTTATTAAGACAAAGAGTCGGGGAATATACTGCGAAGGTTTAGATTGCCGTTGATAAAATATTGTCACCGCTTTCGAACGACTCCTTTTGTGTGACATGAAGTGAATGGACAAATAATTAAAACTATACTAAACAAAAAAGCTTCAGAGAAATCTGAAGCTTTTGTCTTAGTAGCCCTAACGGGACAATTCTCGAACCATTTTGTGAATGATTTAAATAAAATAAATATCAAACAATATTAAATTATTCGGTTCAAATCCCATGAAGGTCGCTAGAATTTAAAAGTTTGAACAAGTATTAATCTTTTACACTTTAATTTTTAATGTGACCTTGACGGTGCAGAATTCGAACCATTTACAAGATGATTTAAAGATTTTAAATGATGTCTAATTTCATTTTGATCGTTTACGAAATAAAAATCCTATTTTTGAAAATAAAATCCATTGCCATTTGTCAGGTATAACTATTCTATTTAAGATATGTCAGATGTATATACAAATTAATGACAACTTTATGACAAACAGTATAAACAGAACTAAGATTCTAAAATGAAAAATAATAATACAAAGAAATATGAATGTTGGTTTTTAATCAACCAGCATATTTTTGCAAAAGAATTTGAGGAAATTCAACAAAAAGCAATAAATGTATTTCTTGATTTTATTTCCGATAAAAATTATGGTTTAAGTTTTAAACTTTTTCGTTTTGATATTTATATTGAACCAAATATAAATTTTGGCAGACAAACTGATAGTGTTTATTCTGCTTGCGCTCACTTGTCTGCCCATATTGACAAACAACTTTTTGACAAAGTAAGTGATGACGAAAAATTGAAGCTAGTCCTTAATGCATCTTTAATTCTAGCGAAATACTTAGAACAAAGAGTTCCCTTGCCAAAAGATTTTAATGCAAAAAATTTGTATGCAGACTATAAACAATATTTAAAAAGCCAATCTTTGTTATTAGACCAAACTGAAACTGATTGTGCTATTATCAAATTTTTTGACACCACCCGCTTTCATTTCTTACGCACAGTGACAGCAGAAATAGATAAAAGCAAAATCCATTTTGATCTTAATGAAATTCAGGATTTTATAAATAATGAGATTGCTGGTAGAACATTCGGTAAATCTGTTAGTACCATAGACTTTGGATTTGAACTTTATGACTTCAATGGTGGCTTTGCGACATTTTTGAAACAAACAGATAACTATAAAAGATACGGGACTAAATACAAAAACTATCTAGTAGTAAAACACTTTGATTATTCGGAAATAAAAAATCTTGATGAACAGCAACAATATCGATTATTGAAAGCAAAAATACTGGAAGGCATAAACGATTATGACGACTTAAAAAGAAAGCCAAAGGATTTTAATAAGGAGGCATTTTACAATATAATAGAAAACATATTGAATACCTATGAAAAACAAAAAAATTAACGTTAATACCGAATCTAACAATATGATTATCAACATTGATAGAAATTAGTTTTGTATTTGGATAATTTTAAAAAAAACTCTGTAGTGCTTGGAGTTCACAGTAAATAACCGAAACACTAAACAATGGAAATACTCATAATATTATTAAGTATAATTACAGGATTAATAATTTTGTATTTTGGACTAGCATTTATTTTAATTCAAATCCGCAGACCAAAATTCAATAAAAAAGGTTATACGAAACTCGAAAAAAAACTTTTGGATCTTTTTACATCTATGTTTGATCCTGATTTAGCTGAAAAAATAAAGAAGCAAATTGAATACTTCGAAAATAAGCGTAAATGGAGGCAGTACTGGGAGAAAAGTATGTCAATAGAACTATATGGAGATAAAAAAATGTCGTCTGACTTAAAATACTCCAGACAAGATGATAGTAAAATTGCAACAATTAGATTTAAAGTAAACGAAGAAAAATACAGCATTGAATTTGATAGTTATGACGGTAGGATTTGGGGATGGAAAATAAGACCCAATCCCAAGCGAATTCAAAAAACAGACAATGTTGAAGTAATTAGTAAAAAGATTAACAATGATCCAAATGAGAAAGTTGTAATTAGTATCAAAAAAACAGAATTCAAGACGATTCCAAATTTTGATGGTGTGATTGGAGAGATTGCAAAAGTGAAACCAATTAAAACTGCATTTAATCCGTTAATTCCACAGCAAATTGAGATATTTAAACGGAAAATTGACTCATTCCTTCCACATGGTTACCTACAAATCATTGAGCAAACCGAGGGCTTGGAATTTCAGGAATTTCGAATTTCAGGAATCTCTGAAATACAGAGAACAGGATTGGATGATGGAGATTATTTTCATTTAGCGGAATTTGACGATGGTATAATTGCCATAAAAGAAAATGATAAAAACGGCGAACTTTATTTTTGCCATTTTTCGGGGCTGATTGATAAAGTGGGAACAGATTTCGACAAAATATTAAAAGAAAGAACTACATAACTACACACCAAAACAACTATTATAACGTTAATCATGATTTTGAATTTGAAATAAGCTGGAGGCGAATTTAAAAATTATATTATCCGTATAATTAATATAAAAAATAAATCCTTGATGGGCTTCGAACCAAAATTCCCCCGCTCCGCAAAGAGTTCATGAATAAATAAATTTGTCGTATGCGCTGTGCGAA
>RCUK01001391.1_pt1 | contig 15566 bp, 16 predicted proteins | sample 2166381 | NCBI WGS metagenome assembly RCUK01 (sample SAMN09932809, study PRJNA488358) | compost metagenome | isolation source: compost soil in an enriched community | place: Germany: Experimental Botanical Garden | reverse complement strand
CGCTGTCGTTCCGCAGCGAACTGCGCGCGGGCGCCAACGGCATCATCGGCGCGCTGGGTTCGACGGGCGCCGCGATCGGGCTGCTGGTGTTTCCGCTCTTTCGCGAAAACTACGGGTTGGAGAAGACCTTCCTCATCCTGTCGATCGTGCCGCTTGTCGCCAGCATCATCTGCTTCGTGATCAAGTGGGATCCCACCCGTACCACCATCAACCCCGACAACGAAGCCGGCGCGCCGCAGTTCAAGGACGACGTCGTGCTGCCCGCACTGGACCCCGCCATTGGGAAAGCCTCGCGATGACAAACAAGAATGTGATTCTGGCCATAGACGAAGGCACGTCCGGCACGCGCGCCGCCACGGTGTCCGCCGATGGGCAGGTGTCTTGCCTGCAGTACGCGGCCTTGCATGTGGACTCGCCCAGGCCGGGCGTCGTGGAGCAGGACGCCAACGACATCCTGGACCAAACCATCAAGGTCTGCCGCGCCACCATCGCGGACGCCCAGCGCGCTGGCCAGGAGATCGTGGCGCTGGCGCTGGCTACGCAGCGTGCGACGGCGGTGCTGTGGGATACGCACACGGGCCGCGCGCTGGTGCCTGCCATGGTCTGGCAAGACACCCGCTTTGTGGATGAATTGGACCTGCTGGCGCCGGAATGGGATGCGCGGTTGCGCGAGCGCGTCGGCCGGCCGGTGGGCGTGCGCTCGCTGTATCTGTGGGCCGCGCGCCATCTGCGAGATACGCCACAGGTGGCGGATGCGTGGCGCGACAAGCGGCTGGCGTTCGGCACCGTGGACACCTGGTTGCTGTGGCACTTTTCGCAACGGCGCGAATGCGTGACCACACCCAACAACGCCACATCCGCGGGCGCCTACGTGCTGTCCGATCATCGCTACTACCTGGAATGGGCGCAGGAACTGGGTTTCCCACACGAGCTGTTGCCCATGCTGCGTCAGGACGCGGATGACTTCGGACGCACCCGCCCGGAAGTCCTTGGCATCGACGTGCCGATTCTGGCGTCGGCCGGCGATCAGCACGCGGGCGCCATCGGCCTGGGCTGCCTGGACCGGGGGCAGGCGATGTGTGTGCATGGCACCGGCAGCTTTGTCGACCTGATCATCGGCACGGAGCCGCCTGCGAATGCGGCCATGTCCGACGGGTCGCTGACGATGACGGCGCGCCGCCAGGGTGGGGTGTCTCACTTTGCAGTGGAAACCTTTGTGGCGACGACCGGGTCGGCGCTGAACTGGGTGTGCGAAAAGCTGAAGTGGTTCAAGGACGCGCATGAGATCAGCGCGCTGGCGCAAACCGTGGACTCGTCAAACGGCGTGACGTTCGTGCCGGCCCTGACCGGCCTGCGCGTGCCGCGCATGGAAGCCGCCGCGCGCGCCTCGTTGACAGGCGTGTCGATGGCCACCACGCAGGCCGAAGTGGCCTACGCCATTCTGGAAGGCATCGCGCACTCAGTCGCCAGTTGCATCGAGGCGGATGAGGAAGCGTCGGGCGTTCGGGTGTCGGAACTGGTGGTGGGGGGCGGCCTCTCGCGCAGCGATCCCTTGTTGCAGATCCAGGCCGATCTGATCGGCATTCCCATACGCCGCATGCAAGAGGCGGATCGCGCCAGCCTGCGCGGTATTGCCTATCTGGCGGGCGCGTCCGGCTTGCTGTGGCCCTCGCTGCACGACGCCCGCAAGACCATCGTGACCGACGCCGTGTTCGAACCCGCTGTCGATGCCGGCGAACGCGCGCGCCGTCGCGCCCTGTGGCACGCCCGCGTCGGGTCGGAATTGGGGCACGTAAAACAGCTCAAGCAAGACAACCAGGAGGCATTGCAGAAATGATCGGGTGGCTATCCAGACAGCCCAGAAAGGACCGGGCCGACATGACCAGCACCGAGCCATTACGCCTGAACCGGCAGGAACATTTGGACCGGTTGGGCAGCGAGCAATTCGACATGTTGATCGTGGGGGGCGGCATTACCGGCGCCTATGCAGCCTTGGATGCCGCCTTGCGCGGATACCGTGTCGCCGTGATCGAGAAAGACGACTTTGCGTCGGGCACGTCGTCCAAGTCCTCGAAGATGGTGCATGGTGGCTTGCGCTACATCGAGCAGGGCAACCTGGGCCTCGTGCGCCATTCTCTGCACGAGCGCCAGCGCTTGCGGCGCAATGCGCGGCATCTGGTGCAGCGCTTGCCGTTCCTGTTTCCCATCCTGGAACGCGACGGGGTGTTCGACAAGCGTTTGTCCAAGGCCTTTGAAAGCCTGCTGTGGACCTACGACATGGCCGGCGGCTGGCGCGAAGGCATCCTGCACCAGAAGCTGACGGCGGCGGAGGTCCTGTCGCATTGTCCGACCTTCAAAGAGGACGGCCTGCTGGGCGGCTTTCTTTACTACGACGCTCGGGTGGACGACGCGCGCCTGACGCTGACGGTTGCGCGCACCGCCGCCTTTCACGGCGCGGCGGTGGCCAACCACGCCAAGGCGGTGGCGGTAACGCGCGATGCGCAAGGCAAGGTCGATGGTGTGATCGTGCACGCGGACGGGCGCGAAATCCGCGCGCGGGCCGGTGTGGTCATCATGGCAACGGGGGTGTGGCTACGCGACTGGACCGGTGCGAAAAAAGGCGACGAGCCCGCCTTGCATGTGCGTCCGGCCAAGGGCGTGCACGTGGCCGTGCCGTGGATGAAGATCCGCAACGACTGCACCGTCACCATTCCGGTGCCCGGCCGCAGCCGCCGCGCCACCATCACGCGCTGGGGCGACGTGTCTTACCTGGGCACGACCGATGAAGACTACGACGGCAATCTGGATGACGTGTATTGCACGCGGCGCGAGCTCGACTTCCTGCTGGAAGGCGCGCGCTCGGCGCTGAAGACCGACCTGCAAGCCGAAGACGTGGTGGGCAGCATCGCGGGTTGCCGTCCGCTGGTGGCGCCGCCAGGCGGCAAGACGCTGGAGATCAAGCGCAACCACGAGATCCGCGTGTCGGCCGACGGCCTGGTCACGATCGTGGGTGGCAAGCTCACCACGTCGCGGCACATGGCGGAACAGACCATCGACGCCGCGCAGCAAGTGCTGGGGCAGCGCAACGCCTGCCAGACCAAGAAGGCCTATCTGCTGGGGGCGGCCGGCTACGACCCGCAAGCAATTGTGGCGTCCGGCGGCATGTCGGCGCATCTGGGCGAACGCTACGGCACCGAGGCGCGCTTCGTCAGCGACCTGATGCAGGCGTCGCCGGCATTGCTGGCGCCTATTGTTCACGGCCTGCCGTACACCGAAGCCGAAGTGCTTTACGCGGTGCGTCATGAAATGGCCGGCACGGTCGAAGACGTACTGGCCCGGCGCATGCGTACCCGCCTGATGGCGCGTGACGCCTCGGCGCAAGCGGCCGCCCGGGTGGGACAGATCTTGCAGGCGGAACTCGGTGTGCCGCCTGCCACCATCGCGCAGCAGGTCAACGATTACCTGGCTGCCATCAAGCACGAAAAATCCATACTCATGGGAGATGAACAATGATCAGTAAAGAAGCCATCAAGCGCGGCTACAACCGTGGCAATTACGTGGTGGGCGCACACACGCCGCCGGCCTATGCCGCTACCTTGGCGGGCACTGGCGCCGAAGCGGGTTTGCAGCGCGACCCCGTGCGCGTCAGCGACGCGCAGCTTGACGCCTTGCGCCACGTGGCCGACAACGTCTTGACCGCCACGGGCGACGTGGTGGCCTGGACCCGCGACTGGTGGGCCGGATCGATGGTGTCGGAGACCGGCGGCAAGCCCGCCACGCCGCACGCGGTGATCGTGGCGGTGTCGTCGGTGGAGCAGGTGCAGGCGGTCATGCGCATTGCGCACGCCGGGGGGATTCCGGTCACCGTGTCCGCCGGCCGCAGCAACGTCACGGGCGCGGCCTTGCCCGTGCGCGGCGGCATCGTGCTGGACGTCTGCCAGTTGAACAAGCTGATTGGCGTGGACCGCGACAGCCAGATCGTGGACGTGGAAGCCGGCATGTTCGGCGACGTGTTCGAAGAGACCATCCAGAAAGAATACGGATTGACGATGGGCCATTGGCCGTCATCGTTCGGCATCAGCACCGTGGGCGGTTGGGCTGCCTGCCGAGGGGCAGGGCAACTGTCCACGCGCTACGGCAAGATCGAAGACATGGTGTTCGGCATGGACGTTGTGCTGGCGGACGGCAGCCTGGTCACGGTGGGAGGCTACTCGCGCGCGGCGGTGGGGCCGGACCTGCAGCAGTTGTTCATCGGCTCGGAAGGCACGCTGGGCGTGATCGTGCGTTTGCGGCTGAAGCTGCATCGGCTGCCTGACTATGGCCGCGCCATCGCCTATGGTTTCAAGACCTTTGCCATCGGCCTGGATGCCTGCCGCGAGATCATGCAGCGCGGGGCAAACCCCGCGGCGCTGCGCCTGTACGACGAGTTGGAAAGCGGGGTGCAGTTCAATCGGCCTGACCTGAACGTGTTGCTGGTGGCCGACGAGGGCGCGCGTCAGATGGTCGATGCCGTCATGCAGATCAGCGAAGGCGTCTGCGAGGAACTGGGCGAAAAACTCGACGGCGAGGCCATCTTCGAACGCTGGCTGGAAACGCGCTACCTGACCGGCAAAAGCGCCGAAGGCTTCAAGCGCAGCCCGGGCTTCGTGGCCGATACGCTGGAAATGTCGGGGCGCTGGAGCGACCTGTCCGCCATCTACGACGAGGTGGTGGCGGCGGTGAATGCGGTGCCCGGCACGCTGGCAGGATCCGCGCATCAGTCGCATGCCTACGTTGATGGCGCCTGCCTGTATTTTTCGTTGCGAGGCGAGGTCGCGGTGGAGCAGCGCGCCACGTGGTATCGCGCCGCGTGGGATGCCGCCAACGCCGTGCTGATTAAATATAATGCCGCGCTCAGCCACCATCATGGCGTGGGCCTGTTGCGGGCACCGTACATGCAGGAATCGCTGGGCGGCGCGTTCAATCTGATGCTTGCCGTCAAGCGTCAGTTGGATCCCCAAAACCTGCTGAATCCCGGCAAGCTGGGCTTGAGCGATCAGCGCTTTTACGGTCAGGAAGATCGATAACCATGGATAGGTCATTTGGGGCATGTCTGGCGCGTCACCCGGTCATTGCGACCCTGTACGGGCTTGAGCAGATCAACACCTTCGTGGGCAGCGTGGCCGAAATCGGTATCGTCGCCAACGTTGAACTGCGCAAGCTGGCGCCCGTCATCGCCACCTTGAACCGCGCGGGCAAGTTCGCCATCGTCAATATCGACAGTTGCGAGGGCCTGTCGCAGGACAAGGGCGGGGTGGAGTACCTGGCCGATATCGGCGTGGCCAGCCTGGTATCCACCCGCGTGGCCACCATCCAGCGCGCCAACCGGGCGGGCATGGTCACCATGCAAAAGGTGTTCGTGACCGACCGCTCGACCTGGCCGCGCAGCGTCAAGGCGCTGGAACAAAGCGACCCGAACCTGGTTCAGCTGATGCCCGCGCCCATGCTGACGCATATGGCCAAGCAAGACTTGAATGCCCTGCCACCCATCGTTGCATCGGGGTTCGTCTGCAACCAGACGGACATCGGCATCGCCATCAAGCACGGCGCGGTGGGCGTATCCACAAGCGACCCGGCGTTGTGGAGCCTGGAGGCCAGGCAGATCAAGGGGTGAGATATGCCCGGGGGACCGCCGCCTTCCATGCGTAGGAAGCGTCCTCGGGCGTAACTGATCAGAGCCTTCACTGCCGATTACGGCACTTCGTCCAATTCGGCTAGCTGCGCGTCTTGGGGAAAGCCGCGAGTGCGATACCGAACCGGGTAACCAGGTTCTTTTGTCAGCAGGGGCTCCAGCAGATGTGCCGACTGCTCCCATGACACCACCCGGACTTCGCCGAGCTCGTCGTCGGCCTCGGGGCGCACCAGGGCCAGGCGGTCCACTTTGGGCAGCGACGTGTCGACCCCGCGTGTCCATGACGCCAGCGAGAACGACATGACCGGGTCGTCGTCCGCCGTGAACAGGTTGTAGTTGGCCACGGTGATGTCCGTGCCCTGTTCTTCGTGAATGTGGTCCAGCGTGGCCTTCTGCGCGTCGTAGTCGGACTTGTCGAGCAAGCGGGCAAGATGCGCCTGGCGTTGCGCAAGCGACGAATCCTTGGGCACATAGCGCAGCGCTTGCCGCTCTTCGTAGTGGTACATGTGCGCGCTGACCGAACGGCCTTGCGCCAGCGCCTGGTGGCACAGTTCAACCATCATGGTCAGGCCGTTGGTGTCGTTGTCACCGGTAACAAGCAGCACATCGCGCGTGGGCATCATGAAGACCGGCCGACCGCGTACCGGCACGCGCTCGATCATGTCGGGCAGCAGGGCGCGGCTGATGTCGTAGCCGTCGCCCCATGCGCCACGGTACACGCCGTGCGCCAGTTCGGTGAAGTTGTCCGGGGCGTCGCGCAGGTTATCAATGGCAATGGCCAAGGCCTCGTCGAACGTCAACTGCCAGGCGGCCTCGGGGCCGTTGGTCAGGGTAGAGATCGCGTCTGGGTGATCCAGCGCCAGCAGTACCACGCAATCGTCTCCAAACGGCTGAAAAGCAGGGTGGAAGGCGCTATCGTCGCCTTCGGTGCGTACGTGATGCAGGCGCACGTCTTCCAGCGCGGTACGGCTGCGAATCACAGCTCGAAGCATCGGCCTGATCACCGTGGCCTGCTGCGGCGTTGCCTGCTTGCTGCCGGCCAAGGCCGACACAAAACCCTGCAAGGCGCGCTTTTGCTGTGCACCCTGCGTGTTGCAGTAGGCATGGTAGGCGTTGTGCAGGTTGAAGTACGAGCCTTCGCCCAGCAGCAGCCGGAATTCGTCGGCCTTGTAGGCCACATCACCTTCGAAGCCTTGTTTGCGCGCCGCCGCCACGAACAGCTTGGCGAACTGGTCCGGCGAGGGCGTGCGCCGGAACAGTGTGTCTAAGAAACCCATGAGCCCCGCCTTTGATTCAAATGCTGGCCGGCGCAATGGCCGGACCGCGACGGGTCATTGTGGACAGGGATATCCCTCGCGTCCAGCGATAACGCCACGCCTAGCGGCCAGGGCGATGACCGGCGCCGCAGTGCCGGCTTGAGCCTCGTGCGCGTTTTTCGGCTTGGGCTAGTTGTACATTACGCACTGTCACCCGCAAAATTCATACAGGATTCGCCATCATGACCGCCCCAGAAGTCGTTATTTCCTCGTCGATCCAATGCGCCAATGATCGCCCCTTCGTGCTGTTTGGCGGTATCAACGTACTGGAATCCCTGGATCTGGCGCTGCGCGCGTGCGAAGAATATCAACGCGTAACCCGCAAGCTGGGTATTCCCTACGTGTTCAAGGCGTCGTTCGACAAGGCCAACCGCTCGTCCATCCATTCCTACCGCGGGCCGGGCCTGGAAGAGGGCATGAAGATCTTCGAAGCGGTCAAAAAGGAATTCGGCGTGCCGGTCATTACCGATGTGCACGAACCCTGGCAGGCCGCGCCGGTCGCGGAAGTGGCCGACATCCTGCAGTTGCCGGCCTTCCTGGCCCGGCAGACTGACTTGGTGGTGGCGCTGGCGCAGACCCAGCGCGTGGTCAACATCAAGAAACCGCAGTTCCTCAGCCCGACCCAGATGCTGAACATTGTTGAAAAGTTTACCGAGGCCGGTAACGACAAGCTGATCCTGTGTGATCGCGGCACCAGCTTCGGCTACGACAATCTGGTGGTCGACATGTTGGGGTTTGGCGTCATGAAGAAAGTGACGAACAACCGTCCGCTGATTTTCGACGTGACCCACGCCTTGCAGCAGCGCTCGGCGCTGGATGCGGCGTCCGGTGGCCGACGCGCACAGGTGGCCGAGCTGGCGCGGGCCGGCATGGCGGTCGGCCTGGCGGGCCTGTTCCTGGAAGCCCATCCCGACCCCAAAAATGCCAAGTGCGACGGCCCCAGCGCGTTGCCGCTGGACAAGCTTGAACCTTTCCTGACCCAGCTTAAGCAACTGGACGATCTGGTGAAATCCTTTGCGGCCATCGATATCGAACCTTGACGCGGGCGGGTATGCCGCCACCGGCAACTTGCTATACGATCCTGGCCACACCACTTTAGGGAGGCCTGGATGTCTTTGTACGTGATCGTCGCCGTTCGAAAAGAGCCCGTCAGCGGGCACATCACCTATGTGCGCTGGGGCCAGGCCGAGCGCGGCGTACCAGGGTGGGTAACCGAACCCGGCACCGCGTCGGCTTCCGAGGTGATCGACGCGATCAAGTCAGGAGCGGACGTCGAGACCGCCATCAGCGTGGACGGCACGAGCGTGGCGCTGCGCCCCGTCCGGGTGCTGGTGACCGACGACGGACGCGAGCGGCTTGCGTCGGTGCCCGCGCCCAGCTCCACGCTGCACACGCTGTTCGATCTGCCCGAGTTCTAGGCGGGCTGGCGGCGGCCTTCGGCAAACTGCTTGAGCGCATCGTCCGTCAGGCGGTAGCGCACCCACTCATCCAGCGGTCGCGCACCGATCGACACATAGAAATCAATGGCCGGCTGGTTCCAGTCCAGCACGCTCCATTCCAGCCGGCCGCAATCGTTGGCCACGGCTTCCTGTGCCAAGTGGCGCAACAGGTCGCGCCCGGCGCCTATGCCCCGGTGCTCGGGGGTGATGTACAGGTCTTCCAGGTAAATGCCGTTCTTGCCTAGCCAGGTGGAATAGCTGTAGAAATAGACGGCGTACCCAATGGGTTTGCCGTCCACCAGGCACATCAAGGCCTTGGCCGGCGCTCCGGGGGCGAACAGGGTGCGGGCGACGTCGTCGGCGCTTGCGATCACTTCATGCGCGGCGCGTTCGTAGACGGCCAGTTCAGTGATGAAGGCGTAGATCTGGGCCGCGTCCGTAGGGGTCGCGGGGCGGATGGCGATATTCACGTTGACTTCCTCCAAATAGGAGGGCCATGCTACCCGCTATTCCAGGCGCTTGCTGGTGGGCGATTGGGTCTGCTGCGTACACGAAGGAGATATCCTCGATGGCCGAGTCTGGTTCCGCAGCACCCACAATCCCGCCGCGCAAGGCACGTCGCATATCGTGGATTTGGCTGGTGCCCGTGATTGCCGTGATCGGCGGATTGCTGCTGGTGGTGCAGGCCTGGCTCAACGCGGGGCCCACGGCTACCATCCACTTCCAGACGGCTGAAGGCCTTGAGGCCAACAAGACGCAGGTCCGGTACAAGGAAGTCACGGTTGGGCTGGTGGAGCGCGTCAGCCTGAATCCCGAACGCAACGGCGTGGTGGTGACGATCCGCGTGGACAATGACGCCGCCAGCCTGCTGCGTGAGGGCACCGTGTTTTGGGTGGTGCGGCCGCGCCTGACCCTCAGCGGCGTCTCCGGCCTGGGCACGCTGCTGTCCGGCTCCTACATTGGCCTGGACCCGGTGGGTAACCAGGGCAAAGAGGGCGCGCGGGGTGAACGGAAAACCGAATTCACGGGTTTGGAAGTGCCGCCTGAAGTGGCTCAGGACCGCGCCGGCAAGCGCTTCACGCTGCACGCAACGGACCTGGGCTCCCTGGATATCGGCTCGCCCGTTTATTACCGCCGCATTCCCGTGGGGCAGGTGGTGAACTACGGGCTATCCAAGGGTGGCGATGGCGTGGACGTGCAAGTTTTTATCGACGCGCCCAATGACGCCTACGTCAACCCCAGCACGCGCTTCTGGAATGCAAGCGGCGTGGATTTCAGCGTGGACTCGCGCGGCCTGCAAATGCGGTCGCAATCCCTGGTGTCGGTGTTCATCGGCGGCGTGGCCTTCGATACGTTGAACCAGAGCGGCCCCCAAGCCGCCGCGGACGGCGCAACCTACACCATTTTTCCCAATGAAGCGGCTGCCCGCGCCCAGCCAGATGGCGTGCCGCTGCGTATTCGCATGCGTTTTGATCAGTCGGTGCGCGGCTTGGCGGTCGGCGCGCCCATTGACGCCTACGGGGTGCTCATCGGGCAGGTCGACGCGATCAATCTGGATTTCGACGACTCCACCAAGCTGTTCTTTGCGGAGGTTTCCGCCACGGTGTATCCCGAACGCCTGGGCGGACAGACATTCCGACGTATCAGGGAATTCTCGGGCGCCGACACCGCCCACCCAAGCGGCAAACTGCTGACGGCGATGGTGGCGCGTGGTACGCGGGCGCAGTTGCGTATCGGCAATCTGTTGACGGGACAACTGTATGTGGCGCTGGCTGAGTTTCCCGATGCGCCGCCGGCGACATTCAAGATGGAAGACCGACCGTTCATTCCCACTGTGCCCAACAACCTGGATCAGTTGCAGCAGCAGTTGAACAGCATTCTGACCAAGGTCGACAAGGTGCCGTTTGATGCCATCGGCACGGAGTTGGCGGGTGCGCTGCGCGGCGCGTCCCGACTGCTCAAGCGGCTGGATACGCAGTTGGCTCCCGAGGCACAGGCAATGCTGCGCCAGGCCAACCGGTCGCTGGTTGCCTTGAGCGCGTTGCTGGCGCCGGATTCGGGGTTGCCTTTGAGCACCGATACCGCCCTGCGTGAGCTGGGTCGCGCGGCCCGCTCGTTGCGGGAGCTGTCCGATTATCTACAGACGAACCCCGACGCGTTGTTGCGGGGCAGGGCGCCGGATGCGGCGCCACGGCGGTAGGCGTCAGAGATCTTCCCCGGCGGATGCCATCCAGGGTGGACGGTGCTTGGGCATGCCACTTGCTGGATATTGCGCAGGCACAGTCGCCGCCTTGCGGCCTCAGTGCGGTATCCGAGGGGGGACATCGAATGGACCATAGTGAAATGATGGCGCGCATGATTTCTCAGCCCGTAGCGCCGGACCAATTGGACGGTTGGGATGGCGTGTTGTCCGCGTATGCGGATTGCCTGTTGCAGGTGCAGGGCAAACTGACGGATGCGGACGTGGACCGCTTCCTGGACGTTGGCGCCCTGGTTTTTCGCTCGTGCTGCCAAGACGAGGCGCGGCAGCGTTGGACGGCCGAGGAAATGGCGGCCTTTCAACGCAAGCCCGGCTGAGGTACGTGACATGGCATTGCTCGCGGCCATCAACGCCCGATATCAACGCCAGCGATCAACGCCGGGCTTCAACCCCACGCATCAATCGCACCCCGGGCGCGTCATCCAGAAACGCCTAATACAGGCATTGGCTAAGGGCAAACTTGCGGCCAAAAGCGTGGACTTCGTCGCCGTCCACTGACGCCGCTACATCCCAGTGGCCGCCGCGCGTTACCAGGAACGATTGGCCGAAGAGCGCATGCCGCATGGCAAAACGCCAGAAGGCCGATTCCGACCCGATCGGTTCGAGGTTATGCGGCCCGATCATCAGCCGAGAAGGGCGCGGGGTCGCGCCCAAAGACCATCGCAGGGCGATCGCCAGAAAGGCGAATCGCGCGGTGAGGGACGACGGTTGAACGCAAAGGACTCGAATCTTGTTGCTCATGGGCGCCACCTTCTTCAGGTGCTTGTGAGCGTAGCAAAGACCCGTGTGACGTTCTATACCGCCTTTGCTGTATTTCTGGTCCGAATAGTCCAAATCTTGACGGCAATGCCGGCTGCGGCGCAGCGTGTAGAGCACGTCAGGCCGCGCGGGTCACCCTGGGCAACAGCGCCAAGGCCAACGCGGGGGCCAGCGCAAAGGCTGCAAAGAGCCAGCGTGCCGCGTGTTGCGCACCCTCGACGCCACCCGGGTCGGCCAGGCCGGCGCTATTGACCACCACACCCGCCAGCGCCGCGGTGACCGCGGCGGCGTAAAGCTGCACGGTGGTAATCGACGACGACGTCAGCGTTTCCTCGCCCTTGGGCGCGGCCGTGAACACCTTTGTCAGCAGATGCGGCCAGGCAAGGCCAATACCGAAACCCACGCCCATCAGTGCAACGATGTAGGCGGCGAGCCCGGCGGTGGACGCCAGGATGGATGCTTGCGGCGTCATCACCGACAAGCCGACCAACGCAGCCAGGATCACGACGGGGCTGATGCGCACCAGACGGTTGGCGGCTGCCCCCGAGCGTGTGGCGCTGGGCATGGCGGAAAGTGTCCAGCCCGCGCCCATCGCGGCCGTCATGTAGCCGGCGGTCAAGGGTGTCATGCCGTGGATGACCTGCAGAAAGTAGGGCACGAATATCTCGGTTGCGATTGCCGCCACCACCAGGCACATCACGGCATACAAGGCGCCAAGCTGCGCGCGGATTGAATAGGCGCCCGTGGGCAGCAAGCGGTTGCGGGCGCGCGAATCGACGCGAGCAACAGCCGCCGCGATGGCCAACCCCACCGCGATGCCCGCCGCGTTCCAGCCCCACTGCGTCGACAGGCTGGCCAGCGTAACGGCCAGCACCGAAGCCACCAGCAGCGCCAACGTGCGCAGCGGCAAGGAAGAGGGCGGCGCGGGCGGCACCGACGCCCGTCCACCCACCTTGAATGCGACGATCAAGGCCAGCGCGGCCGCCACTGGCAGCAGCGCCCAGAATGCCAGCCGCCAGTTTCCCGTTTGCGCAAAAATGCCGCCGATCGCGGGGCCGGACAACGTTGCCACTCCCCACATGCCCGACACCAGGGCCATGGCACGCGACCAGAGCGGGGCGTCAAATACCAGCCGGATCAACGCATAGCTCAAGGCAAAGAGGATGCCGCCGCCCAGCCCCTGCACGCTGCGCCCCGCCAACAGCACCGGCATGCCGGGCGCCAGCGCACAGATGATGGCGCCCGCGCTGAACACGGCAACAGCGAACAGATAGGCGTTGCGAGGCCCCAGCGTTTCGATCAGCTTGGCGGACAGTGCCGACCCGATGATGGAGGTCACCACGAACAGGGTCGTGTTCCAGGCGTAGTACTCCAGTCCCCCGATGTCCTTGATGACGCTGGGCATGATGGTGGTGACGATGTAGACGTTGATGGCATGCAGGGCCACGCCACCCGCCAGGGCGATCGATCTCAGCGCATTGGCGCCGTGCAGCAAGTCGCCCCAGGACGCGCTGGACTCAAGGGTTGGGGTGGTGGTCACAGGCTCTCCGTATTATTTAAACAAGTTATATCTTGGATAATACGTGCGTTATGCGTGCCGCAGCAAGCCACGCAACAGCAGGTCCAAGGCTTGCAGCGCCTGATCCAGCCGCTGCGAGCCCGACGCCGCGTCCGCGTCGGCAATCCAGAATGCGCTTTCCGTCAGGCCGCCGTTGATCAGTTGCGCCAGCGCTTGCGGGTCGGCGGGTTCGATCACGGATTCGTCGATCAAGCGCTGCAGCAACGCCGCCAAGGAAGTGGCGCACTGTTGCTGCGCCGCGTAGGGGGCCATGCCCAGGACTGCCCTGGCGTCTTGCAGTACGATGCGGCGGATCTCACGTTCCGCAGCCATCCGCAGATAGGCCCGGCAGCGTTCGCGCAGCGCACTCCAGGCGTCGGGTGCCTTGTCCGAAATGGCATTTAGCCGTTGATCCATTTCATCGTCGATCTGTTTGACCACAGCCGCAAGCAGGCCTTTTTTGTCACCAAAATGGTGATACAACGCTCCTCGCGTCAACCCAGCGGCAGCGGTGAAATCGTCCATGGACGTCGCTGCATAGCCCTCGCGCTCAAACGCCTTCCTGGCAGTGGCAAGCAGTTTGCTGCGAGTGGACTCGATCATTTCTGCGCGGGTGCGGGGCATGCGGGTCTCCAGTGACATACGGTGCGTATCTTAATTGACATACGCAATGTATGTGAATACGATCTGCCCGTCTACTCAATGTTCAAAAGGTTATCGGTGCCCAATCCGTATCGCGAGTTGTTCAAAGCGCCAGGCGCAATCGGTTTTGTTCTGGCAGGCGCGATTGCGCGTCTGCCCTTGCCGATGATCGGCATCGGCATCATCACGATGCTCTCCGAGGTTCGCGGCTCTTATGCCCTGGCTGGCGCCGTTGCCGCGACCTTCGCCTTGGCCACCGCCTTGCTCGCGCCACGTATCTCACGTTTGGTAGACCGCCACGGTCAGGGTCGGGTGCTGCCGGTGGCGGCCGCCGTCTGCGTTGCTGCCCTGGTATGCCTGGCCGCCTGCGTGCAGTGGAGCGCACCCGACTGGACGCTGTTCCTGTTCGCCGCCTTGGCCGGCACCTTGCCCAGCATGCCTGCCATGATCCGTGCGCGCTGGACCGAAATATTCCGCGATCAACCCCAACTGCGCACGGCCTATGCGTTGGAGTCGGTAGCGGACGAACTCAGCTTCATCCTGGGGCCGCCCTTGGCCGTGGGGCTTAGCGTGGCCTTCTTTCCGCAGGCAGGGCCGCTTGCCGCCGCGTTGCTGCTGGCCGCGGGCGTGACGGCCTTTGTGTTGCAGCGCGCCACCGCGCCCACGGTGCAAGTCCGGCAGGCGGGGCGCGAGGCGTCGGTATTGCGCATGCCATCCATGCGCGCGCTGGTGGCCATGATGTCGGCCATGGGCGTCATCGTCGGCACCATAGACGTGTTGAGCGTGGCCTTCGCGCGCGCGCAGGGCGTGCCGGCGGGCGCCAGCCTGGTGCTGTCGGCCTATGCGCTGGGGTCGTGCGTGGCGGGGCTGGTGTTCGGCGTCATGAAGTTTCAGATGCCGCTTGCCCGCATGCTGTCGATCGCGGCGGCGGTGACGGCGTTCACGACCGTGCCGCTGCTGTTGGTGAACGACCTGATCACGTTGTCGCTGGGCGTGTTGCTGGCCGGCTTGTCGTTCGCGCCGACGATGATCATCGCCATGGCGCTGGTCGAAAGCAGCGTGCCGGGCCAGCGCCTGACCGAAGGGCTGACCTGGCTGGTGACCGGGCTGGGGGCGGGCGTGGCGGCCGGCGCGGCGATTGCGGGTTGGGTGGTCGACCACTACGGCGTGCAAGCGGGCTTCTGGACGGCGGTGGTGGCCGGAGCGATCGTGCTGCTGGTGGCATTGCCCGGCGGGCGGGCGGGCGCGGCCGCAAGCACGGCGTAGCGACAAACCTGTCGCTAGAATGGCTGCTTTGGCGCGCTGCGGGGCGCGCCGTTCACAGGAGCGCAGCATGTCCAGAACCGTGGTCAATCCCGATACCGTTTTCAACACCGTTCAATACGGGTTCAGCCAGGCGGTGATCGTCACCGGGCAGCGCAGGATGCTGCTGTCGGGCCAGGTCGGCGTTGACATCAACGAACGCACTGTCGGCCCCGGCCTGCAAGAGCAGACCGAGGCCGCGCTCGACAATATCGCGCGCGTGCTGGCCGCCGCCGGCGGCACGATGGCGCAGGTGATCATGCTGCGCATCTACATCTGCGAAACGGCGCGTGAGGATCAGGAAGTCATCGCCCAAGCGCTGCGCGACCGCTTTCCGGCCGACCCGCCGCCGTCCTCTTGGGTGATTGTCAGCGGCTTGTCGCTACCGGAATGGCTGATCGAAATCGAAGCGGAAGCCATGCTGGATTAACGCCGCGCGGTGCGGTGCAGCCCTTAGGGCTGGTCGCGCCACGGAACCGTCGCAAAGGCGTCACGCAGATACGCCAAAAAGCCTGCGGTGCGGGCCGACTGTTCCTGGCGCGACTTCACCAGCGCCACCACATTGGCATCCGGCAAATTCCAGCCCGCCAATAGCGGCACCAGCGTACGCGCCTTCAGG
>RCUK01001384.1_pt1 | contig 15642 bp, 15 predicted proteins | sample 2166381 | NCBI WGS metagenome assembly RCUK01 (sample SAMN09932809, study PRJNA488358) | compost metagenome | isolation source: compost soil in an enriched community | place: Germany: Experimental Botanical Garden | reverse complement strand
AAGTCCTACAGGTATTCTGGCTATGGCCATGTAAAACACCATGTTCATGGTACCCAAACAAATGCCATACAGGATTACATATTTCCACTGCTTAAAATTTAATTTAAGTAAATTCGGCCTGAAAGCAATCAATAAAATAATAGCCGATAAGCCTATTCTCAAGGATGCTGTTGCAGCAGCCCCGATTTGCGGGAAAAGCCCTTTCGCAATTGCAGCTCCGCACTGTACGCTGATAATAGAGAGTAAAACAGCGGGTATAGGTGGGATATTTAATTTGCTTTTCATCTGGGGGCTCGTAATTGAGGCGCAAAATTACGGAATTATCACTTTCCAGATTTTTTTAAATAAAAAAAGGAGAATCAGATTATTCCAATTCTCCTTTTCAGATGTATCAATAGGTTATTAACAAAACAGTTCCTGTTCATCCCTGTTTTCGGTCGGGATTTTCTTTAAAAAATCATCAAAAGATGGCCCTTCGTTATCCGAATAGATGCCATACGCATCCAGTATGTAGCCAATATTTTTATTTTGATCTTCTACAAGGTACAATACTGAATTGTCTGCAGGGTCGGAATCACCTTCAAAGCGATATGTTTTTACGATGGTTAAATCTTCTGGTTTATAAATGGTACCCAGCGTTTTGCTTTGCATCTTGCCGTGATCGCTCATTTTTAATTCGTTATCTTTTCCTTTCAGCCTCAATTTCTCCAAAATTTGACTCAAAGTGTTCATTGCAATTGGCTGTTCCATGGTTGTACGATTTTATACAAGTTAAACAAGTAGCTGTCGAAATGGTTTTACCCAAATGATTTTAAACCAAACCAAATGGTTTTCAGGCTGTTTCTCTTTAAACTAAATTTTTTAAACCATGAAAAAATATTTTTTAAGCCTGTTGATTGCCGGCACAGCCTTTTTAAGTGCATGTACCAAAACCGATAAAGAAGTGGCACAAGTCAACCTGACTGAAACAGCCGATCCATCTAAAAGTATCGGTACGGCTAAATTTTACGAGCTAAGCGATGGAAAGATTAAACTCGATATTGAAATGAATTTTGCAGCAAGGGCAGATAGTAATGTAGCTGTTCATTTTCACGAACATGGCGATTGCGGTAACATGGGCGAAAACACCCACGGACACTGGAACCCTACCAAAGAGGCACACGGAAAATGGGGCTCAGCAGCTTACCACAGTGGCGATATCGGAAATATTATGCTGGATAATAAAGGACATGCAACCTTATCGGTAACCACCGACCGTTGGAGCATTAAAGATGGGGATATTAAAAATATTATTGGCAGAGGGATTATTGTGCACGGCGGTACCGACGATTATACCACGCAACCTACAGGCAACTCGGGTCCAAGGGTAGGCTGTGGGGTTATCGAAGCAGTTAAGTAGTCTTTTCGTCACTTCGAGCGGAATATAATGGAGCCGAGAAGTCTATTAATGAAATGATTGTTATAGATTGAGTAAATGTTGTATTAGATTACTTTTTAAGCGGTTAATTTTTAGCCGCTTTTTTTATGCAATTTCAGGTCTGTTGTCATCATCATAAAAAACCTAAACATTATGGCAACGCTAAACGAATCGCAAGGCCGCAAAGCGGCAAAAGGAAGAACCAAAAAAACAGCACCAAGGGTAGACCTTACCGCAATGGTAGATCTGATGTTCTTACTAACCACATTTTTTATGCTCACTACTTCATTGGGCTCGCTCAATGCGGCAGATATTGCAAAACCCTATGAAACCGATGGCACTCTTCTTGATTATCCCGCATCCAGAACCATGACCATTTTATTGGGAAAGAACAGCCAGTCGGTTTGTTACATGGGAACCACAGCTGGGGCAGAAATGAAAGTGGTGGCGGTTAAAAACATACAGGAGGTGATTAACGCAAATGAGCTTAAAGTGGCCAAAACACACGCCAATAATCCGGCAAAATATATGATTGTGATTATTAAACCTACTGCAACATCCAAATTCAAGGATTTTGTAGATCTGATAGATGAAATGAAAATTGCGGGTATCAAATCGTATGCAATAGATGATGACCATATCAGTAATGAAGAATCGGCATTTATGAAATCGAAAGGCATGTAAACAGGTCGTATTGACCCTAAAATCAGCGAATAAAACGAATATGCTGTGATTTTTTTCTAATGAATAAATTGAATATGATAAATAATACAATGATTTTGGAGTAGCTAGGCCAAATGGAGCTCATTTAGGCTGTTTTAAGGGCTTTGTTAAGGCTGAGTTAGTTTTTTGTTAGATGCTTAATACTACGTCTGTATTGCTAATATGATTACATTCGTCGCAGTGTTTGGCCAAGGCATGAGGCGGCAATCCCGAAAAGCCTTTAAAGAGTAGGGAGCTTAAAACTCAAAAAAATCTAGTATGAAAAGTTTAGAATTAAACAATCTTGGTGTTCAGGAAATGAACAAAACCGAAATGTCACAAGTTGAAGGTGGTGGTATTGTTAACAATACTTTAACCGAAGTTTTAGCTTCTCTTTCAACTGCTTTAAACTCAGTTGGTGCCGATACTTCTACATTTTTAAACAAAACAGTAACCAATGTTTTGAAACTTGTTTGGAGCTTATAAGCAAAGTTATCGTATCCGCTGTTCTGATTTTTCAGGATAGCGGATGCTTTATCAACTAAATACTATGGCTTTAACCAACTACTCTACCGAAAAAATTTCCAATACCGCTCTCGTTTATCGTTCCCAAATCAGTAAGCCCAGCCAGTTAATTTACATGGTTACCATTGTGGCCATTTTAGTGGTGCTTGTGGCCCTTCCCATTATTAAAATACCGATTAGTATCAATGGTACGGGTATTTTACAATCAACCATCGAGAAAACCGAACTTATTGTACCCGTAAACGGCCGTTTAATACAGTATAAACTTGCCGATAACAAAAGACTGAAACAGGGAGATACCCTCCTGGCTATTGATGCCGGATTACCCAAACAGCAGGATGCGCTGGTTGAAACGCGCAAAAACCAGATTACCCGTTTTTTGCAGGATATAAACAACCTTTTATCATTTAATGGCAATTCTTCCGGCCTTCAAACCGGGCAATATGTAGCCTCCTGGCAGCAATACGTGCAGGAATTAAAAAATGCCGGTATTGCCAAACGGCAGGCCACAAGCACTTTTGCGCGTTACAATAAATTGTACCAGAATAAAGTGCTTACGCAATCTGAATATGAAAAATACAAATATGAACTGGAGCAGGCCGAATCGGTTTATCTCATGGTACGTACCAAATATAAAACCCAGTGGCAAACCGAAGCTAATGGCTACCGGAACGAGCTGCGAGAGCTGTCGGGCCAGCAAGCCGAAATTAACGAACAAAAAAAGCAGTATGTGCTCCGGGCTCCGATTGATGGATCGGTTCAGAACTTAGTTGGAATACAAAACGGAGCCTATGTTTTTGCCAACCAAAAAATCGGAGAGGTTTCGCCCGATGCCGGTTTGGCAGCTTATTGCTACATCAACCCATCCGATATTGGACTGATCAGAAAAGGACAGGAAGTGCACTTTCAGATTAATGCCTATAACTATAACCAGTGGGGCCTGGCCGTGGGCAAGGTGATTGATATTGCCGACGATATTGTGATTTTAAACGGTAACCAACCTGCCTTTAAAGTAAAATGCCTGATGAATAAAAATTTCCTGATGCTTAAAAACGGTTACAAAGGTTATTTAAAAAAGGGAATGAACTTTACTGCCCGTTTTAAAGTAACCGATCGCAGTTTATTTCAATTGCTTTACGATAAGGTAGACGACTGGGTTAATCCAAACTTAATCAAAAAAACATAACAGGCCATGAGTACGAAGGTTAAGCAAAGAGATATTACCGATTGTGGTGCGGCGTGTCTGGCCTCAGTAGCCTCGCATTACAAATTAAATTTAGCGGTTGCCCGTATCAGGCAGCTTGCCGGAACAGATAAAAAAGGAACTACGGTTTTAGGCCTGGTAGAGGCTGCCCAAAAATTGGGATTTGAGGCTAAAGGCGTAAAAGCCCCTTTTGATAGTTTATTTAAAATTCCTACACCTGCAATTGCACATATTATTGTAAATGACATTCTGCAGCATTTTGTAGTGATATATAAAGTAAACAACAAGTTTATAGAGGTGATGGACCCTATAGATGGGAACGTGCATCGTAAAACACATGATGAATTTAAAAAGGAGTGGACTGGTGCATTGGTACTGTTATTGCCATCAGAGAATTTTCAGGTTGGCAATGAAAAAAAATCAATTCAGGGAAGGTTTTGGAATTTGATTAAACCGCACAAAGGCATTCTGACACAAGTTTTATTTGGTGCAGTTGTTTATACTGTGTTGGGTTTATCTACCTCTATTTTTGTACAAAAACTGGTCGACTTTGTGTTGGTCGATGGTAATCAGAATCTGCTCAACCTGATGAGCATTTCGATGATGGTAATTTTGGTGGTTCAGCTTTTTATAGGTTCGGCTAAAACTGTTTTTACCTTAAAAACCGGTCAGTTGATTGATGCGAAGCTTATTTTGGGCTACTACAAACATCTGCTCCGCCTGCCGCAACAGTTTTTTGATACCATGCGGGTGGGCGAAATTATCTCGCGGATTAACGATGCGGTAAAAATCCGTACCTTTTTGAATGATGTATGCGTAAACTTTCTGGTCAACATTTTTATTGTTTTCTTTTCGTTTATCATGATGTTTACCTACTACTGGAAACTGGCATTGATAACGCTTACCGTTATTCCCTTATACCTCGTTATCTATTTTATAACCGACAAGTTTAACAAGCGTACCCAGCGCCGGTTAATGGAAGACGCAGCCGAGCTCGAATCGCAACTGGTAGAGAGTTTAAATGCCGTGGGTACCATTAAGCGTTTTGGTTTAGAGGAACATGCCAACGAAAAAACCGAAACGCGTTTTATTAAATTATTGCAGGCAGGCTTTAAATCTAACCTCAATGCCGTGGCATCGGGTACTTCAACCGAATTTGTTTCGCGTATCATTACCATTATTTTGCTTTGGGTAGGTGCGGGCTATGTGCTGAGCAATTCGATTACCCCTGGCGAACTCCTATCGTTTTATACCCTGATCGGTTATTTTACCGGCCCGGTTTCATCGCTTATTGGCATGAACAAAACGGTGCAGGATGCGGTTATTGCTGCCGATCGTTTATTTGAGGTCATGGATCTGGAAAGGGAAACCGACGAAAACCAGATTGAATTAAGCACCGATAAAATTGGAGATATTCACTTCGAAAATGTATCGTTTGGCTATGGGAAAAGACTGGCTATTTTTGAGGATTTGAATTTAACCATCCCACAGGGAAAATTTACGGCCATTGTGGGCGAAAGCGGATCGGGGAAATCGACTTTAATGTCGATCCTGCAAAATATTTACCCTATCCAATCAGGCAATGTGCGCATTGGCAATTACGACCTCAAATACATTACCAATGCTTCGCTGAGGCGGATGATATCGGTAGTGCCACAGCAAATAGATTTGTTTGCCGGCAATGTGATTGAAAATATCGCCATTGGGGAAGAGGAACCCGATATGCAGCGGATTATTGATATTGCCAGTAAGCTGGGATTGATGGGCTTTATAGAAGCTTTACCCAAAGGCTTTCAAACTTATTTGGGTGAAAATGGCACCAGTTTATCGGGTGGACAACGCCAGCGTATTGCCATTGCCAGGGCATTATACCGCGATCCTGAAATCCTGATCCTGGATGAAGCAACCTCTTCACTCGATGCGGTTTCGGAGCAGCATGTACAAAGAATGATTGCCCTTTTAAAAGCCGAACAAAAAACAGTAATTGTAATTACCCACCGCTCGAGTACTTTAAACAATGCCGATAAGATTATTGTGCTGGATAAGGGGCAGGTAGTAGAGCAGGGCAGTCACCACGAACTGAAATATAACCTTAGCTAAACTTCCGAAGTTTAGCTAACGCAATAGGCCTGTCAAACTTCGGAAGTTTAGCCCAGACCCGTGCCGACTTCGTAAGTGATGCACAATAAAAAAGGCGTTTTGCACTGCTGCAAAACGCCTTTTTTTAAATTTATATCCTGATCGATTAAATACCGAAAGCAGCTTTAACCTGATCTACGTAATCTAATTTCTCCCAGGTAAACAAATCAACGGTAACCGTTTTTTCTTCACCGTTTGGTGTTCTGAAAGTTTTGCTTACTGTTTCAGGTGTACGACCCATGTGTCCGTAAGCAGCAGTTTCGCTATAAATCGGGTTTCTCAATTTTAAACGTTGCTCGATAAAGTAAGGACGCATATCGAAAATCGATTCTACAATTTTAGCAATCTCGCCATCGGTTTTACCAACTTTACCTGTTCCGTAAGTGTTGATGTAAATACCCATTGGTTTAGCAACACCAATAGCATACGATACCTGTACCAAAATCTCATCAGCAACACCTGCTGCTACTAAGTTTTTAGCGATATGACGGGTTGCATAAGCAGCACTTCTATCTACTTTACTTGGATCTTTACCCGAAAATGCACCACCACCATGAGCACCTTTACCACCGTAAGTATCTACAATAATTTTACGGCCGGTTAAACCAGTATCGCCATGCGGACCACCGATTACGAATTTACCGGTTGGGTTAATGTGGTACTCGATTTTATCGTTAAACAAATGCGCGTATTGCGGATTGCTTTTTATGATACGTGGAATTAAAATATTTACCAGGTCTGTTTTGATTTTAGCTAACATCGCCGCTTCTTCATCAAAATCATCGTGCTGTGTAGAAATTACAATCGCATCGATACGAACAGGTTTATTGTTATCGTCGTATTCTAAGGTAACCTGGCTTTTTGCATCCGGGCGGAGGTATTTAATTTCGTTGTTTTCGCGTCTTAAAACTGCAAGTTCCTGTAAAAGCTTGTGCGATAGGTTTAAGGCCAAAGGCATGTAATCGGCAGTTTCGTTGGTTGCATAACCAAACATCATACCCTGATCGCCGGCACCTTGCTCTTCTTTGTTGCTTCTATCTACACCCTGGTTAATATCCTGAGACTGCTCGTGGATAGCAGATAAAATTCCGCAAGAGTTGGCCTCAAACATATATTCGCTTTTGGTATAACCAATTTTCTTGATCACATCGCGGGCAATCTGCTGTACATCTAAATAAGTTTTAGATTTTACCTCACCAGCTAAAATAACCTGACCAGTAGTAACCAAAGTTTCGCAGGCTACTTTTGATTCTGGATCGAAAGCTAAAAAGTTATCAATTAATGCATCCGAAATTTGATCGGCAATTTTATCTGGGTGCCCCTCAGAAACAGATTCTGATGTAAATAAATACGACATTTATTAAATAAATTAATGATAAATAAACAAATTAATAATTGCCAAACCCCTTGGAAACAGGTGGTAAAATGATTGAAAGGAGGCATTAGCAATTTTTTTAAGTGGTTGCAATCCGGTCCCGAAGTGTCGGGATAGCAAATCAATCCACTTTTTTACTGCTGCAAAATTAGCATATTTTCTTTATTTCAAAAATTATAGATTATTTTGTGCTTTCAATCTTACACTTTGCACACAAAGATCAATATCCTCTTTATAATCAATCCCATCTCGGGTGGGAGAGGAAAGCTGCGTATCCCCGATTTTATCGATCAATACCTGGACAAGGAAAAGTTTAATGCGAACTTTGTGTTTAGCGAATATGTGGGGCATGCAGGCGAGCTGGCCGATGAAGCGGCGACTAAAAATTTTGATGTAATTGTTGCCGCAGGAGGTGATGGGACCATTAACGAAGTAGCCACCAAAGTACTTAAGCACAATAAAATACTTGGCATTTTGCCCTTGGGCTCGGGCAATGGACTGGCCAGGTTTTTAAAAATCCCCAAAAATTTAAAGCATGCCTTGAGCCTGATCAATAATTTTAGAACGGAGCGGGTAGATACAGCTGAGTTTAACCAGAAGTGTTTTTTTAACCTGGCCGGTATGGGGTTCGATGCACATTTAAGTGCTGTTTTTTCGAAGGATAAAAAGCGCGGTTTATCGGGATATGTGAAACTGGGCTTTCAGGAAGTTTTTAATTATAAACCGCAAACCTATCAGTTGAATATTGATGGTACAGCCTATACCCGAAAAGCCTTTGCCATTAGTATTGCCAACTCTTCGCAGTATGGTAATGATGTGTACATTGCGCCTAACGCTTCGGTAAAAGATGGTTTGCTCGATGTTTGTATCATTAAACCCTTCCCGATAATAAAATTGCCTGTTTTGGGTTATGTAATGTTAAGGGGCACAGCAGAAAGATCGGATATGATTGAAATTATTAAAGGAAAACACATTAAAATTATACGGGAAAAAGCCGGAGCGGTACACGTAGATGGCGAGCCTTTACAAATGGGCACCGAAATCGAAGCACTTGTAAATCCCTTATCTTTACAGGTAATTGTACCTTGAGAAAAGCGTTAAGCGCCTAGCGTAAAGCGAAGATTAAACTGGCAATTCACCAATGAACGAATAGCTACTGAAGCAATAACCATCATCCATTTTACATCTCCCATATTACATTAATAAAGCATGAAACCAAAGAAAAATAGTTTAAGCGACCTTGGCGGAATTATGTATTCTACCAATCCCGATTTCGAGTACCAGGAAGAAGTTGATGATACCGTTACTTCGCCCAATAACCAGCAGGATTTACGGGTAATGCTCGATAAGAAGAACCGTGGAGGTAAAGCAGTTACCTTAATTACAGGTTTTAAAGGCCGTACCGAAGATTTAGAGGTACTGGGTAAAATGCTTAAGACCAAATGTGGCGTTGGTGGCTCGGTTAAAGATGGCGAAATCATGATCCAGGGTGATGTGCGTGATAAGGTGATGGGCATTCTGCAAAAAGATGGTTATAAGGCTAAAAAGGCTGGGGGGTAAATTCCGCTTTGACATCATTGTTTGAATGTTAGCATGACTAAATTTTGAATGAGAGAATAAGTATTGTGCTTAACCCTTCAATCGCTCACTCATTCAAAATTCAATCATTTCCCTAAAGCCATAAATTCTGTTCAAATCCCTCCATTTACAAGGTTATTCGTGCCGTATCCTGTTTTAAACTTTCGTAACAAGCTTTTTTGCAAGATGTTTATGGGAAAATTAAACGCATGAAAAAAATAATTCTCTTTGCTTTCTTTTTGGCTATTGTACAAGGCTTATTCGCCCAAAACAAAGTTGATATTGGTATTAATAAAAAGTATTTAGAGTTTGTAGATGGCTATATGATTGATGTCAGGCGTGCTACACCCAAGCAGCTGAAAAAGATTGCGTTAAGAAAGAGCTTGAAATCCATTGCCAAAGATCGTTTCAATTTTTCGATCGGACAGCAGCTTTATAGTCGCTATCAAAATTTAGCCATCCGTTTTCAGTCTAATACACAATCAAAGGTTTACGAGGGCAACAACTGGAATTGGGGGAATTGGGCATATTTGGGCTCATTTATTATTGATGGAAATGCGAATGTTGAATTTGCAGATGTTAAAATTACAAGGGAAACGGCTAAAAATTATCGGTATCACGTAGTAACTAACGATAATAAGGAAATTGTAGGATGGACAATCCCATCAGAATTTAAGAAAACTGCTGATGGTAGGACTGAATATGCTTACTTAGGGAATTACACCTCACAAAGAAATGGTTATTTAAAAATAGAAATCTACAACGTTAATGATTACCGTGAAAGGGATGCCATATTAGTAGACTGGCGACCAATATTAAGGCCTAAAATCAATTTGGGGGTAGAGTATTTCGAGAAAAAATTCTCAGGAGGACCCTTTTACACAGGTTTGGATGTAGTTAAAAATACCAGGTTTAACAATTTCATAGAAACGACATCATTAAACGACAAGAAGTTCTTTTTAGGCGATTCTTTGGTTCGTTTGAATGTTTGGTTTGAAGGGTTAAATTTTAGTTATCGTGCACAACTGATTAGAAAAATAAAAGGAAATATCGAAACACTAGACTTGGGCGATTACGCTAACAAGTTTTTCATTTATAAAGAATTTTGGAAAAAGCCGGGAGATTACGAGCTTATTTTAACACCAAAATTACCTTCTCCGGGCGGAACGCCAATTTATTATGTAAAAGAAAAAGCGGCTAGCTATAAGTTTACAGTATTACCCGAAAAAAACAGCGCCAAACTTTTCTCCCAAAAACAGCTCATCATTTATGGTTTAATTTTATGTGCAATATGTGGTGCGATTTTCGGAGCGGCTGTAACCTATATTAAAAAGAAGGAAGCCCAAAAATTAGCCTTAAAACATCGCGATAAGGAAATGGCCAGGCTTCAGCTGGCATCGGTCCGTTCACAATTAAACCCGCACTTTTTGTTTAATGCGCTGGCCGGTATTCAAACGCTGATGAATAAAAATGAAACCGATAACGCCAACCGTTATCTGAGTAAATTTGCCCGTTTAACACGTAATGTACTCGAAAACAAAGATTTGATTAGTTTAACCTCAGAGAAAACCCTGTTGGATGATTATTTACAAATGGAGCAACTGCGTTTTGGCTTTCAGTACACGATAAGTGCTTCGGCCGATCTGGATGCCGAGAATATTGAAATTCCGGCCATGTTGCTGCAGCCCTTTGTAGAAAATGCGGTTAAGCATGGGGTAGCAGAAAAGGGAAATCTGGGTAAGATTGAAATCAATTTTATTAAGCAGGAAACAGATCTGGTATTGGGCATCACCGATAATGGAACGGGTTTCGATAGCTCAACAAAATACGAGGGTTTAGGAATGGCATTGAGCAAAAACCGGATATCTTTACTCAATTCTATTTACAAGGAAACGCCCTTTGTACTCGATATCCAGTCGGGGGATGAGGGAACAACGGTTAAAATTACACTTACTCAATGGTTATAATATGCGGGCAATTTTAGTAGATGATGAAACGGCCAATCTCGATAATTTAAAGATTTTACTGGCCAAACATTGTCCGGACATTAAAGTGGTTGCCTGTGTAACCAACATTGATGAGGCTTTTATGCAGGTTAACCTGCACCATCCGGATTTACTTTTTCTGGATATCCAGATGGGCAAAACCACAGGTTTCGATCTGCTGAACAAACTTACCCTAAAAACCTTCGAAGTGGTTTTTGTTACCGCTTACGATAATTACGGCATTCAGGCGGTAAAGTCTGCCGCTTTAGATTATCTGTTAAAACCAGTTGATCCCGATGAACTGAAAATAGCGGTTGACAAGGCCGAAATCAGGATTAAAAAAAAGGTACATGGCGAGCAGCTTAATTTTTTGTTGAGTCAGATTAAAAAAAGCGAACCCGGCATACCTAAAATTGCGTTACCCCAACAGCACGAAATCCGGTATGTTTCGGTTGAAGATATAGTCCGTTGTGTGGCCGATAATACCTATACGTTTTTCTTTCTGGCTAATGGCGACAGGATCTTGATCTCGAAACCGTTAAAGGAATATTCAGATTTACTAAAACCCCATGGTTTTATCCGTACGCATCAAAGCCATTTGGTTAACCCGCAATTTGTAAAAAGCTGGCTGAAAGAAGATGGCGGTACATTACTGATGGATAGCGGCGATAAAATACCGGTAAGTAAACCGAACCGGGAAATGGTGAAAGAGGTATTGGGGAAATAGTTTGAAAATAATTCGTCATTGCGAGGCACGAAGCAATCTTAATGCGCACGCATGTAGCGATCGTTGTAAGATTGCTTCGTCGGCTGAAAAAGCCTTCTCGCAATGACGAAAACTTTGTATTTTTGCGGCTATGTCAGTTATTAAACCCTCATTAGCAAAAGGTACGCGCGATTTTTCTCCGGTTGAAATGGTAAAGCGTAACTTTATTTACGATACCATTAAAACAGTTTTCAAAAAATATGGCTATGCCGAAATTCAAACGCCAAGTTTCGAAAACCTATCAACCTTAACCGGTAAATATGGCGATGAAGGCGATAAACTGATTTTTAAAATATTAAACAGCGGCGAATTTCTGAAAGATCCTAAAAAGAAATCTTTTGATTTTGCTGAAGAAGAAAACAGCAATAAACTGGTTTCATTAATCTCTGAAAAAGCTTTGCGTTACGATTTAACAGTGCCCTTTGCACGTTATGTGGTGATGCACCAGAATGATATTACTTTGCCTTTTAAACGCTTTCAGGTGCAGCCGGTTTGGCGTGCCGACAGACCACAAAAAGGCCGGTACCGTGAGTTTTACCAGTGCGATGTGGATGTGGTAGGTTCTGAAAGTTTATTAAATGAAGCAGAATTCATCCTCATCTACAACGAAGCTTTAGCCAAACTGGGGCTGAAAGATTTCAGCATCAAAATTAATAACCGTAAAATTTTATCAGGTATTGCCGAAATTATTGGTAAACCGGATTTAATTATAGACATGACCGTTGCCATCGATAAACTGGATAAAATTGGTTTAGATGGCGTAAGCAAAGAACTTTTAGAACGCGGTTTTACCGAACAGGATTTAGAAAAGCTGCGTCCGGTGATTTTGCTTGAAGGCAGTAACGAAGAAAAACTGGCCAGCCTAAAAGAAGTTTTGGCTACTTCGGAAACTGGTTTAAAAGGTATTGCCGAAATTGAGCAGGTTTTTGCTTATGTAGAAAGCCTTATTTCGTACAGTTTGCCATTAACCGCAAAACTGGAACTGGATATTACCCTGGCCCGTGGACTAAACTATTATACAGGTTGCATTTTCGAAGTTAAAACCAACGAAGTGGCCATGGGCAGCATTGGCGGCGGAGGTCGTTACGACGATTTAACGGGGATGTTCGGATTAAAAGATTTAACCGGTGTAGGCGTTTCGTTTGGTGCCGATCGCATTTACGATGTATTGGAAGAGCTTAATCTTTTCCCGGCATCAGCAGAGGTTGGAACAAAAGTACTGATTAGTAATTTTGATGCTGAGGCTGAAAAATATGCCTTGCCGATTTTACAACAATTCAGAAATGCAGGCATTGCTACCGAGCTTTACCCAACTTCGGCCAAGCTTAAAAAACAAATGGCCTATGCCGATGCCAAAAACATTCCTTACGTAATTTTAATTGGTGGCGACGAAATGGCCAGCGGAGAACTTACTTTAAAAGATATGCAAAGCGGCGAGCAGAAAAAGCTAACGGTTTTGGGTATTTTGGATTTGATTAAATAGCATATTAACCGCAAAGTGCGCAAAGATTTTCGCAAAGAAACGCTGAGTATTGGTTAAATATCCTGCTTTGCGCTCTTTGCGACAACTTCTTTTCTTTGCGGTTAAATAAGTCTTCCAACCCGCAATAAAACCGGGAAATGTACATCCTTTTCTGCAGCATCGCCCCAGGCTTCCTTTAGCTCGGTAAACATATATTCGAGCGGGTTGCGTTCGTTGGCCTTTTTATAGTGTTGTAGTGCCGACCAGGTATTTAGATAGCCAATTAACTGATTAAAATTCCAGGTAACTTTAATCTGAAAATGTGGCGTAACCAACTCTTCGAAGGGGAAAGGAATGGTTTTATAACTTTCTTCGATATAGCGGCGTTCATTGTCCCAGTATTTTCCCAAAATATCCTCATAAAGTTTATGAACGGCCTTATCCACTTTCTTATCGATAAACATGATGCCGTAGCCAATCACAGCGAAAAGTCCGTTGGGTTTTAGCGTTCTTTTTACCTCTGCATAAAAGGCTTCAAAATTAAACCAGTGGATGGCCTGTGCTACTGTGATAAGATCGAAGCTATTATCAACGGCCGAGCTTTGCTCAGCAGCTTCAACGTTATAGGTTATATTCGGAAGTTTTAACGCATTTTTCAATTGATTTTCGCTAATGTCTGTAGCATAAACCGCATCAAAATGTTGGGCCAACACACGTGCAACCTGTCCGTTTCCGGTGGCGCAATCCCATGCAGCTTGCTTGTTTTCGGTTAGCTTAAACAGATAATCGTACAGCGCTTGGGGGTAAGTTGGCCTGTAAATGGCATATCCTTCAGATTGTGTAGAAAAGTTATCTTTCATTGTTTTAATGATTGATTCGTGGATGAGGGCATGATTGGATAGAAATCCCTTCCAAAGCCCCTCGCTTTCTTTATAAAATTATTATATTTTTGAATAAGAACCGAATTGTTGGCCCTAATGTTTCATTTGAAATTCAATCAATCAATCATTCAAAAACCTACTCATTCAATTATTCCACATGAAGGAAACATTATCACAGCACGAAATTAAAGATGTAGAATATCGGTTAAAATCAATATTTGGTGGCTCTGTAGGTAATTTGGTCGAATGGTACGATTGGTATACTTATTCGGCTTTTGCCCTTTATTTTTCGCCAGCTTTCTTCCCGAACAGCAATCCAACCGCACAATTATTGGATACTGCCGGTATTTTTGCCGTTGGCTTTTTAATGCGCCCCATTGGCGGCTGGTTATTTGGAAGCATTGCCGATAAGCTGGGCCGTAAACGCTCAATGACACTTTCGGTATTGATTATGGCCATTGGCTCACTGATTATCGGCTTAACACCGGGCTATAAGCAGATTGGGATTGCAGCACCTTTACTGTTAATTTTTGCGAGGTTAATTCAAGGCTTAAGCACTGGCGGCGAATATGGTACTTCTGCCACCTACCTGAGTGAAATGGCCACCAAAAAGCATCGCGGCTTCTATTCGAGTTTTCAGTATGTAACTTTAATCGGCGGGCAATTACTCGCACTCGGTATTCAGTTAATTTTGCAGAACTGGCTCTTAACACCTGCTGAGTTACACGATTGGGGCTGGCGGATTCCGTTTTTTATTGGTGCCATCCTTTCCTTTGTTGCTTTATATTTAAGGAGGCATATCGATGAAACCACTGCTTTTAAAAGTAAACAATCGGCCGATAAAAAAGGAGGGATTGCAGTATTGTTAAAATACCCTAAAGAAGTTTTTACTGTAGTGGGGCTTACCCTTGGCGGAACCATCGCTTTTTATACCTTCAGTACCTACATGCAGAAATTTCTGGTTAATACCGTGCATTTAAGTAAAGAAACTTCAACTACATTGTCGTTTATTTCGCTGCTGGTGTTTGCTATTATGCAACCCTTATTTGGCTTGTTGTCTGATAAGATCGGACGAAAACCCCTGCTCATTGGTTTTGGTGTGCTGGGCACCTTATGTACTTACCCGATTTTAACCGGTTTAACCCACGAAACCAATACCACCATCATATTCCTGCTGATGATTGCCGCACTGATTATTGTTAGTGGCTATACCAGCATCAATGCCGTTGTGAAAGCCGAGCTTTTTCCGGCCGAAATCAGGGCTTTGGGCGTAGGTTTGCCTTATGCTTTAACAGTAGCCATTTTTGGCGGAACAGCCGAGTATTTTGCTTTGTGGTTTAAAAATATTGGTCACGAAAGTTATTTCTACTGGTATGTTACGGGTTGTATTTTAGTCTCACTCGTTTTATACACAACAATGAAAGACACTAAGCACCATTCGAAAATAGAAGATTGATTTTGGATTGTTCGAATTGGTGGCGATACAATCGCCGTGCTCGTCTATCCGCGTTACAAACGCGGACGATGAAAAATATTTCCGTGCTAATCCGTGTCTCCTATGTTTGTTGTGAAATTTAAAAATAATAAATTTAACATATTTAAGTGAAA
>RCUK01001379.1_pt1 | contig 15738 bp, 12 predicted proteins | sample 2166381 | NCBI WGS metagenome assembly RCUK01 (sample SAMN09932809, study PRJNA488358) | compost metagenome | isolation source: compost soil in an enriched community | place: Germany: Experimental Botanical Garden | reverse complement strand
TTCAAGGAGGAGAATTAAAATCTAAAAAAGGAGTTAATCTTCCGAATACAAAAATTTCTTTGCCAGCTTTAACAGAAAAAGATATTGCTGATGCAATTTTTGCAGTTGAGCAAAAAGTAGACTGGATCGCACTTTCATTCGTGAAAACTCCACGAGATTTACAGGATTTACAAGAATTAATAGCAAAACATTCAGAGGTTAAAATTCCAATCGTTGCTAAAATTGAAATGCCAGAAGCTCTTGAGAACATGGATAAAATTGTAGCATATTGCGATGGTTTAATGGTGGCTCGTGGAGATCTTGGTGTTGAGCTTCCTGCTCACGAAGTACCATTGGTACAAAAAGATTTGATCAGAAGAGCTAAAACAGCTAGAATTCCTGTTATCGTTGCTACACAAATGATGGAGACAATGATTACAAGTTTAACTCCAACAAGAGCAGAGGTAAACGACGTTGCTAACTCAGTAATGGATGGTGCAGATGCTGTAATGTTATCTGGAGAAACTGCTACAGGAAACTACCCTGTACAAGTAATTCAAAGAATGGCGCAAATTTGTGAGGCGGTAGAAAACTCTCCGCTTATTCAAGTTCCTCAAAATACACCACAAATTAAAACGAAACGTTTTGTTACTAAAACAGTTTGCCACCAAGCAGCATTATTAGCAAATGAAATCGAAGCTAAAGCAATTTGTACTTTAACAAATAGTGGTTATACAGCGTTCCAAATTTCAGCTTGGAGACCTTCAACGGCTCACATTTTAGTATTTACTTCAAACAGAAGAATCTTAACACAATTGAATTTATTATGGGGAGTTAAATCTTTCTACTATGATAATGAAGAAAGTACAGACGATACTGTAACAGACGTAAATCAAATTGCAGTTGACAAAGGTTATGCACAAAAAGGAGATTATTTAATCAACCTTGCAGCAATGCCAATTAAAGATAAAGGAATGGTTAACACGATGAGAGTTTCTGAAATCGAATAACAATTCTTCAAAATAATTTTAAAAAGGCCGCTTAATTTTTTTAAGCGGCCTTTTTGCTTTTTATGATGTTTTACAAAACTCAACTTGCTTTTCTCATTTTGCCTTAGGAAACTTTTACATATTATTTTTTTTCACAATTTGTTAAAACTTTGCGCGAATAAAATGTTTTTTTGTTTCATTTCACCATTTTGTTAAAAAATAGCAGCTCAGAAAAAGATGTTCTGGTTTTATTTCTTTCTTTTTCTCTTTTTTTAAGCAAAAATATAACTATTTAATTTTCTGATACTTTGATATGTTTCATTTTGTAAAATGAAACATTTTGGTGCAAATTCTCCAATTTTCTTGTTTCATATTATAAAATGAAACAAGTTCATGCCGAATAAATTCAATAGTTCGCTCTTTTACTAGTTAAATTTGAGATACTTAAGAAAAAGTTAAAATTATTTTGTTTCAGATTTTAGAATAAAAATGAATTTGAAACATCGAAAAAGTGCAACATCGATTTAGAAATGCCTTTTCAAAGTTTATCATTTTTCCTATTTATTTCTTTCAAACTCATATTTAACAAATATCATTAACGAATTTTATTATCATGAAACAAATCAAATTTAAGTATGGACTTGAAAGCACCTTGAAGGTATTAGCATTGCTATTGTTTTCGGGAGTCTCCGTTACGGCACAAAGCAAAAAACCAAATATTCTGGTGCTTTGGGGCGATGATATTGGAACAACTAATATAAGTGCGTACAGCGATGGACTTATGGGGTATACTACTCCAAACATTGATCGCTTGGCCAATGAAGGATTACGCTTTTTACATTATTATGGAGAACAGAGCTGTACTGCTGGTCGCGCGGCCTTTTTAACAGGACAGCATGGTCTTAGAACAGGATTGACAAAAGTTGGTTTTCCTGGAGCACCAATGGGAATGAGCCAGTTAGATCCATCAGTAGGAGGAATAATGAAAAGCTTAGGATATGTGACAGGTCAGTTTGGTAAAAATCACGTTGGTGACCGAAATGAAAGTTTACCAACAGTAAATGGTTTTGATGAGTTCTTCGGAAATCTGTATCACTTAAATGCAGAAGAAGAGCCAGAATTGCCAGACTATCCAAAAGATCCAGAGTATTTGAAAAAATTTGGTCCAAGAGGAGTTTTAAAATGTACAGCTACAAATGTTGATGATGCAACTACTGATCCTCGTTTTGGAAGAGTCGGAAAACAAAAAATAGAAGATACTGGAGCCCTTACCAAAAAAAGAATGGAAACTGTTGATGATGAAACTTCTGCAGCAGCAATCGATTTTATCAAGAGACAAAATGCTGCCGGAAAACCATTTTTCTGCTGGTTCAATGCTACTCGTATGCACTTGCGTACGCATGTTAGAAAAGAACACAGAGGAAGATATACACATGGAGACAGCGAGTATATTGATGGTATGATTGAACATGATGAAACTATCGGAAGTATCTTAAAAGCATTAGATGAGTTAGGAATTGCTGATAATACTATCGTGGTGTATTCTACAGACAATGGTCCTCACATGAATACATGGCCTGATGGAGCAATGACACCATTTCGTTCAGAAAAAAATACCAACTGGGACGGAGCCTTCCGTGTACCATGTATTGTTCGCTGGCCAGGACACATTAAACCAGGAGTAACTACTGAATTAATGAGTCATAATGACTGGATTCCAACTTTTGCTTCAATTGCAGGTGAACCAGATATCGTAAATAAACTTTTAAAAGGTTACTCAGCAAATGGAAAAACGTATAAAGTCCATTTAGATGGTTTTGATCAAAGTAAATTTTTAGAAGGCAAAACAGCAAAAAGTGCCAGAGATAAATTCTTTTATACAGATGATGATGGTCTATTGGTTGGTTTAAGAGAAGGTGATTATAAATACGTTTTTGCAGAGCAGCGCCTTGGAGGTACAATGGGAGTTTGGGCAGAACCTTTTACCAAACTTCGTTTACAAAAGATATTTAACTTGTATCAAGATCCTTTTGAAAGAGCAGATATAACTTCTAATACATTCTGGGACTGGCAGATGAATCACGTGCAATTAATGTACGGAGCGATACAAGATGTAGTTGTATTTGCCGAAACATTTAAAGAATATCCTCCAAGATCAATTCCGCCAAGTTTCTCTGCTTACACTATTATGGAAGAAGCAATGAAAGATATTAAAGCGCAAAAATATATAGAGAAAAATGTGCTTCCTAAATTGAAAGAAGACGCAGAAGACGCTCCAAAAAAGAAAAAATAAAGAGATCTAATTAAATAAGGGCTTGAATTTCTCATAGTTCAAGCTCTTTTAATTTAAAAAAATCAACATCATGTATAAAAAAATATATATAGTGCCCCTGTTTTTATTTTTACTGATTTCATGTAAAAAATCTGAAACTACTACAACTGCAGATGCTAAAGATAGTACAGCTGTAGTTGCAACCAGTGGAGATCCATTGCCAAGCTGGAATGATGGAACTTTAAAAAAAGATATTATTGCTTATGTTGAAAAAGTAACAAAAGAAGGAAGTCCAGATTTTATTCCGGTAGAAAGCAGAATTGCCACTTTTGATAATGACGGAACACTTTGGGCTGAAAAGCCTTATGTTCAGGAATTGTTTGCTTTTTATAGAGTAAAAAAAATGGTTGAAGCCAATCCGGCTTTAGCTCAAAAACAGCCATTTAAAGCCGTGGTTGAAAAAGACAAAACGTTTTTTGAAAAAGGAGGAGACAAAGCACTTATAGAATTGGTAGCCGCAACGCATACAGGTATGACCGAAGATGAGTTTGAAGCATCAACAAAAGAGTTTTTTTCTGGAGCCCAATATCCTGGCAAAAATGTTCCGCTAAAACAAATCAGATACCAGCCTCAATTGGAGCTTTTGAATTATTTGCGTACAAATGGTTTCAAAACTTTCATTGTTACTGGCGGAACGATCGAATTAGTAAGAGCAATATCAGCTGATTTCTACGGAATCCCAAAAGATCAAGTTGTGGGAACGTCTTTCAAATACAAATTTGATGATGCAAAAAATGCCGTTTTAAGAGAACCTGCTTTAGATCATTTTAATGATAAAGAAGGAAAGCCTGTTAGCATACAATTGCATATTGGTCAGCGGCCAGTTTTTGCCTGCGGAAACGAAGGAGGAGCTGGCGATCTAGCCATGTTAAGATATTCTTCAGGAAGCAAATATCCTTCTTTTCAATTGATTGTAAACCATAATGACTCGATTAGAGAATACAATTATCAGGAAAAAGATAACCTTTCTTTAAATACTGCAGCAAAATATAAATATCATGTAATCAGCATGAAAGACGATTGGAAAAAAATATTCTCAGACAAATAATTAGAATTTGAAGTAAATAGATTTTCTATCCAAAAAGTTTAGAATTAAAGATTGTATTAATTTATTCCAGAACAGCTTATGAAAACAAATTTTAGATCAATCAAACCAGTCAGTCTTCTAAAGACTTTTGGTTTGCTTTTTTGCTTCTTGACAGTCAATATTGGTTATGCGCAAAAAAGTCCAAATATTATTATTTTATTATCAGATGATACCGGATGGGGAGATTTAGGTCCTTATGGCGGAGGTGAAGCTAGAGGAGCCGCAACTCCAAATATTGATAGAATGGCGAATGAAGGTATGCAGTTTTGGTCTTTTTACGGACAGCCAAGCTGTACACCAGGAAGGGCAGCGCTAATTACTGGAAGAATACCTAATAGAAGCGGTATGACAACGGTTGCTTTTCCGGGTGATGGTGGAGGTTTGCCAAAAGCAGAGTGGACACTAGCATCTTTATTAAAACGTAAAAATTACAATACCTTTTTTGCAGGAAAATGGCATTTGGGCGAAGAAGACTATTCTATGCCAATTGCACAAGGTTTTGATGTGATGAAAAACGTAACGCTTTACCACTTAAATGCTTACACCTATACAGATCCAGATTGGAATGCTGACATGCCAGATGATATTAGAGCAACATGGGTCAAAGGAACCAAAGGTGCTTTAGAAGGAGAGGCTGGAAAACCATATAGAGAAGTTAGAAAAATAGATGGAAAAGTAATTCCGTTTTTGGATCAATATACAGAAGAAGAGTCTATAAAATGGCTGAAAGAAAATGGTAAAAAAGATAAACCATTTTTTATGGAAATCTCTTTTGCAAAAAATCACCAGCCAAATTTACCGCATCCTGATTATGCAGGGAAATCTGCAGGTAAAAATAAATACGCCGATTGTATTGTTGAATTAGATGCAAGAATTGGCCGTATTATGGATGAAGTTCGTAACATGGGAATTGCCGAAAACACTTTAATCATTTATACGGTTGATAATGGAACTTGGCAAGACGTTTATCCAGATTGTGGATACACTCCATTTAGAGGAACAAAAGGAACAGATCGCGAAGGCGGAAGCCGTATTCCAACTTTAGCGTGGTGGCCTGGAAAAATTAAAGCCAATAGCAAAAACAGCGATATTTTAGGAACACTTGATTTTATGGCAACTTTTGCTGCTTTATCAGGGCAGGAATTGCCAACAGTAGACAGAGAAGGCAAACCAACTATTTTTGATAGCTATGATATGTCGCCAGTTTTATTTGGTACAGGAAAATCAAAAAGAAACATGTGGCTTTATTTTACAGAAGACGAATTGGCTCCTGGAGCAATTCGAATTGGAAAATTTAAAGCGGTATTTAACTTACGCGGAGACAATGGTGCGCATACAGGAGGTTTGTCAGTCGACTCTAATTTAGGATGGAAAGGAGCGGCAAGTTATGTGGCAACCGTGCCTCAGATATATGATTTATGGGCAGATCCTCAAGAACGTTATGATTTGTTTATGAATAATTTTACAGAGAAAACATGGTTTTTGCCTACTATTCAAAACATTCTTGCAGAGTTCGTTAAAACGTATGAGAAATATCCGCCAAATCCATTGCAGAGCCAAATGTATCCTGGTCCAACTACAATTAATGATTATTTGATGTTTAAAAATGTTCAGGAAAAACTGAAAGCCACAACAACTGCAAAAAGAAGCGGAGGCGGATGATAAAAACTAAGTTTTGAGTTAGTTATAAAAAAATGAACAGTTTCTAGTTGCTAGAAGCTGTTCATTAATATAAATGTTACTAATCTTTTAAAATGGCAGTTTTATGAATTATATTTTCAATAAATTATTTTTCTGTATAAGTCTTTTTGTACTGTCATTTACGGGTTTTGCACAAGAAGAACCAAAACCGGGAAATAGTGCTCAGGAACTTGCCGATAAAATGGCAAATCCGGTGGCAAGTTTAATTAGTGTTCCGCTCCAAAATAATCTCACTTATGGGATTGGTGCTTATAATGGATCAAAATATCAGATCAATATACAGCCGGTTGTTCCTTTTAAGTTGAGTGAAAATTTAAATTTAATTACGCGTTATATTCTTCCAGTTGTAGATCAGCAGGATGTTACGGGAGAAAACACACATGAGTTTGGTTTAAGCGATGCAACGGTTACAGCATTTTTTGCTCCTAAAACTAAAGGAATTATTTTAGGTCTTGGTCCTGCTTTTTTAGTGCCAACGGCTACAGAAAAATTTTTAGGAACAGAAAAATTTGGAATTGGACCCAGCGTTTTGGTAATGCATCAGGGAAAAGGACTTTCGATAGGTTTTTTAGCCAATCAAATTTGGTCTGTTGCAGGAAATGCCGACAGAGCAGATTTCAATCAGTTTTACACACAATTATTTCTTACACATAGTTATAAAAGCGGTGCAAGTTTGGGAATCACTTCAGAAATTACCCAAAACTGGCAGGGAAACACAACACTTATTACAGTGAGCCCAAATGTTGGCGCAATTACAAAATTAGGCGGTCAGACCATGCAATTTGCGGTTATGCCATTAATACCAGTTGTCGGGCATCAATCTATAAAACCAGATTGGGGATTAAGAGCGGTGGTAGTATTTATATTTCCGCAGTAAAAAAAGAAGTTAAGACGATCTAATTTTAATTATCGGATTATGGAAGAAGATTCAAAACATACAGCCGAAACCGTATTTAATCCGATAGCATCAAAGGCGGAACGTTACCAAAAAGGAGCTTCGATTAGAAAGAAAATCCCTTTGGAGAAACATAGAGAATGGAATTCTTTTAAAAACCGTAAAAATCCAGTAGATATTTTAATTCAAACTAGCGAAGGAAGGGTTGAAAGCCTGTTGCCTATTCGGTACAGAAGAATGATGGAATCTCCTTTTGCATTTTACAGAGGTGCCGCTGCCATTATGGCTGCCGATTTGGCTCATACTCCTGTATCTGGAATAAATCTTCAGCTTTGCGGTGATTGCCACTTGATGAATTTTGGCGGATTTGCAACTCCAGAACGCAAATTGGTTTTTGATATAAATGATTTTGACGAAACGTTTCCAGGCCCTTGGGAATGGGATGTAAAAAGACTCGCAGCCAGTTTTATGATTGCCGGAAGATGGCGAAAATTTTCTAATAAAAATTGCAAAGAATTTGCTTGGCATGTTGCTGATAGTTACAAAAGGCATATGTTGGATTACAGCAAATTATCGGCTCTTCAAATTTGGTATGCAGATATTGATTTAGCAGAACTGATTGAATTAGGACATGATAAAGAACTCAAAGAGTTTGACCAAAAGAGAATAAAAAAAGCATCAGAGTATACTGCTCACGAAAAGGAGTTTGCAAAGATGACTTATTTTGATGGCGCCAGAGCCCGAATAAAAGATGATCCGCCTTTGATATTTCACCCAAGCGGAGAACTTGAAAGACAAGTGGCTAAAGAAGGCGAAATTATACATAATAGATATTTAGAATCGCTTTCAGAAGAAAAGCAGATTTTATTGAGTCGATATATGCTTCATGATATTGTTATAAAAGTAGTGGGTGTAGGAAGCGTTGGAACATTGTGCGGCATTAGTCTGCTGATGTCGGCAACTGGAGAACCTATTTTTTTACAGTTTAAAGAAGCTCGAAAAAGTGTTTTGGAAGGGAACGTAAAAATAAAAGGAAAATACAGCCATCAGGGCGAACGAATTGTAATGGGACAAAAGTTAATGCAGTCTGCATCGGATATGTTTTTGGGGTGGACAGATGACAGTAAAAATAGGTTCTTCTACATTCGCCAGCTTAGAGATGCCAAAGTAAAACCAATTCTAGAAGTGATGAAACCTAAAAATATGGCAGAATATGCCAAAGCCTGCGGATGGGCACTTGCAAGAGCTCACGCACGTTCGGGAGACCCTTCTATAATTTCAGGTTATATCGGAGATTCGAATGAATTTGCCGATGCCGTTTCAGAATTTTCAGTTTTATATGCCGATCAAAACGAATCGGATTATAATAAAATGCTGGAAGCGATAAAGCATGGAAAATTGCCTATAGCTGCAGAAATTTGATTCTTTCTGATCCAAAGAAAAACATAACAATAATGTAGTTGTACAAAGTAAATAAAACTTTAAAAAATCTTAAAATATTGAACAAAATATACCAAAAAACTACAAAGTAAGATTTTATTTATTTAATACTGTTAATTAAATAAAATGATTTATCTTTGAGAGTGATGTAAGTAATTGTTTAGTAAATGTTTGTATCTTTTAAGCAAGTATTGATACATTTTGCCCCCTTCGTTCAAGATTTTTTTGATTTTAATACTTTCGAGTTAAACTGATTTAATTATTAATTTAAATAAATACCACAACATGAATATTAAAAGAACAAGTCTTCGTATAATCCCAATCTTATTTTTGGGTTTGTTTTACAGTTGCGCTCCAACTGTAAAAGTTACAACTGATTATGATCATTCGGCTAACTTCAGCGAATACAAAACTTTTGCGGTTTATGACTTGAAAGCACAACAAGGCCAGGTTAATCAGTTAAATGTTGATCGTGTTGCAAAAGCAATTCGAAGCGAAATGCTCGCAAAAGGATTTACCGAATCCAGTAATCCGGATTTAAAAGTTAATGCCGTTTCTATCCTAAAAAATAAAACTCAAGTGACAGCCGATACTAATTTTTATGGCTACGGAGGAATGTATCGCCCATACGGATATTGGGGCGGCGGCGCCATGATGGGCGGCGGTAGCACAACATTTAATACCTACGATTATGTTGACGGCTCATTGGTAATAGACATTGTATCTGCAAAAACGGACAAATTGGTTTGGCAGGGAATTGGAAATGCCGAAATTGATACAAGACCAGATAATCCTGAACAGTTCATCAACGATGCAATCAAAAAAATACTAGCTGGTTTTCCACCTGGAGCAGTTAAAAAATAGCTAAAAATGAAGATTTTGTACTTGTCGCACTTTGGCAAGTACAATTCTTTATCCTCAAACATACGCCCCCCATCGTATTCTATTTTTAAGATTTTAAGAAAATATTCTAATACCACTAATTAAACTTAAAAAATGATCGATATTTTACTTTCACTTTTCTTTTTTATAGCCACCATTGCGGGCCTGGCCACTGCAATCATGGTTTTATTTTCAAAAAAAAATTACTCGAAAAGTTTCTTTTTGGGAATGTTTCTGCTGAGTCTGGCGGTAGTAAGTATCTACAATTTTTATCTTTCGGCGAATTTATTTAAAAATTTCCCAGATCTACTTACTATTACAAAAGCGTTTATATTTTTAACCGCTCCATGCTCATTTTTGTACGTTAGAAATATTTTATCATTAAATAAAAGTTTCAGAAAATACGATTGGCTTCATTTTGTGCCTTTTGCTATTTATTTCTTTTTAACCCTAGTAGTTTATGTTGGAAGTTACACCAGTTTAAAAGCTGTCGATTATATTGCAGACTTAATCAAAAATCCATTTTCTGTTTTAACCTTGACGATTTGGCTTTTCTATGTCTTTTTTCAAACCATGTTGATTTTAAACTATGATCTGAAAAAATTTAAAGGAAACCAATTTCACCATAGTAAAGTAATAAACTGGATTAGAGTATACAATCTCATGATTTTGTTTTTGTTTTCGGCACTTTTTGTTCATCATTTTTTATTGCAAAAAGTAGAAGCAACAGATCTTTCCTGTTATGTGTTAATTTCTTCGGTATTGTTTTTTACTGTCGGATGGCTTTATTTTAGACCGCAAATTTTTCATGACGAAGAAGAGACATTCGATTTTGTTGTTGATACTACAGTGGCAGTAAAAACAAAAGAGACAAAAAATACGCTTCCGATTGTAAACGAACTTACTCTCGAGAAAAGAGAAGAATACCTTTTAAAATTAGATTATGAGCTAAATTCTAAAAATCTGTTTTTAAAGAAAGATTTCGTAATCAGAGATTTGTCTGACGAAACAGGAATATCAGTTCATCACTTATCCAATTTGATTAATTCAGAATTTGGGCTTCATTTTCAGGATTATGTAAATCTTAAAAGAATTGAATATTTCAAGGAGAAAATAAACGATCCAGAATGGAAAGACTTATCCTTAGAAGGCATGGCTTGGGGGTCTGGTTTTAAATCCCGAACCACTTGTTTCAGGGCATTTATAAAACATACTGGAAAATCTCCTTCAGAATATTTTAAAACAATTAGAATAAATCCAGACCGTTCGGGTGCGTATTACTATAAGTAAAGTTTTTTTTGGAAAAATTGTTAGTAGTGGCTGTTACAGAGCCTTAATGCAAAATAGATTTCAGGGAAATACTTTCTTTATTACGCTGGCGCACGTGTTCAGTTTTAAGAAAAAATAATTACTGTAATTTTTTTCGACGAAGTGGAAATTTAAATTAAAAGCGATAATTATTCTATGAGAAACAAAAAAACAATACATAAAAAAGTTCTGTTTTTGCTTTGGATTATCTTATCGTTTAATGTTTTAAGCGCGCAGAAACACCAAGTGGTTTTTAAAGATTCTCTTGATGGAGCTTTCGATTTAAGTGATTTTCTTATCTACGCCAACGGATTCTTAGTAGTGCCAACCATTGTGACAGAACCTGCTCTAGGCGGATTTGGAGCTGCTGTTGCTCCAGTTTTTCTAAAAAAACGTCCGCCGGTTATTGAAGCAGATGGAACCAAACGTCTTGTAAATCCAGATATTACAGGAGGATTAGGAATGTACACCGCAAATAAAAGCTGGATGGCAGGAGCTTTTCGTTCTGCAACATTGGTAAAATCTAAAATCTTATATCGCGGCTTTGCAGCTTATGGCGATATGAATTTATCATTTTATGCAAACAATTTGCCCAATCAGTCCGATCAGGAATTTAAGCTCAATTTTAAATCGACTATATTTTATACGCAATGGCTTAAGCAGTTTAAAAATGCAAAATGGAGCGCGGGACCGCAGTATTTATTTTTAAATTCAAAAATAAACCTGCCCGATTTTAATCTTCCGCCACCATTTGTAGATCCAAAAGATATTAGAAGCACTATAAGTCAGCTTGGAGGCGCGCTTCAGTTTGACGGACGTGACAACATATTTACGCCAGATAAAGGAATAAGGGTTCAAACCGATTTTTTCTGGTCAGATAAAGCATTGGGGAGCGATTATCAGGCATGGCGTATCAATTTATCGGCAATAGGATATTATCCGTTGGCGAAAACTTTAATTGGCGGACTAAGGATTGAAGGGGAGCAGGCGTTGGGGAGTCCGCCTTTTTATTTACAACCGGGAATTAATATGCGAGGAATCCCTGCTGCCCGATATATGGGAAAAACCAGCATTGTATCTGAACTTGAATTTAGATGGGATTTGTACCGAAGATGGAGTCTTATGGGCTACGGAGGGCTAGCAAGTGCCTTTAACGATTGGGATCAGGCTTTTGCCAAACCTGTTGTTTACAGCTACGGAACAGGTTTTAGATATCTCATTGCCAGAAAATTTAAACTCCGTATGGGAGTAGACGTTGCTAAAGGGCCAGAAGAATGGGCTTATTATATCGTTTTTGGAAGTAACTGGATGCGATAGCCAAAAAAGCAAAAAACTTGTAAGAAGTTAATTTATAAATAATAAACTAAAAAAGCCTTAATAATGTATTATTGAGGCTTTTCTGTATTAAATACCTTAATAATTCTAGCTGTTAAGAAAACATTAACAACTAAACATTACACAAATTGTATAATATTTAATTGTTTTGTAACAAATTGAAAACATTGGAGACTAATTTTATAAAATCTTAAACATAACTTATGAATACATTTTCATTCAAATCAGTGTTTGCCGCTTCAATATTTTTGGCTGGAACTGCAGGCTGTTTTGCGCAAGACGTTTTAGTAAATTCACTTAAACTAAACGCGAGCGACAAAAGTAAAGAGAACTTCAAATTTACAGAAGTAATCAACCTAGGAACAACATCGGTAAAATCTCAAGGATCATCTGGAACTTGCTGGAGCTACTCAACAAACTCATTCTTAGAGTCAGAAATGATTCGTTTAGGAAAACAGCCTGTTGAGCTATCTCAAATCTATTCTGCAAGAAATGTGTATGTAGAAAAAGGGATTAACTATGTTCGTATGCACGGAGCAATTACGCTTGGTGACGGAGGTGCTCTTCACGATGTAATTAATATGTACAAAAAATACGGAACTGTGCCAAGAGAAGTTTACACAGGATTAAACTACGGAACAGACAAAAACAAATTTGCCGAAATGAGTTCTCTTATAGAAGGTGTTCTTGCAGCAGTGGTTAAAAACCCGAACGGAGAATTGACTCCAAACTGGCAAAAAGCATATTCTGCTGTTATTGATTCTTACTTAGGAAAAGTGCCAGATAACTTTACATACAAAGGAAAAAACTATACGCCACAATCTTTTGCCAAAGAAGTTGTGGGAATTAACCCAGACGAGTACGTAGAGATGTCATCTTTTACAAACGCTCCGTACTACCAAAAAACAACTATGATGGTGCCAGACAACTGGTCATTGGATCAAGTTTACAACGTAAAATTGAATGATATGACAGATGTTATCGACAACGCGCTTAAAAAAGGATACACTGTAGCTTGGGCAACAGATGTTAGCGAGAAAAGCTTTAGCTGGAAAAACGGTGTAGCTTATGTAGCGTCTAAAAAATTCGACGATATGACGGCTGAAGAAAAAGCAGACATGTTTAACGGACCAAAAGCAGAACCAGAAATTACTCCAGAAATGCGTCAGGCAGCGTTTGATAACTACACTACAACAGACGACCACGGAATGCACATTATTGGTCTTGCAAAAGATCAAACTGGAAAAGAATACTATATCGTAAAAAATTCTTGGGGAGAAACAAACGACTACAAAGGTTTCTTGTTTGTAACTAAGAACTTCGTAAAATATAAAACTACTGCATTACTAGTAAACAAAGGAGGAATTCCTGCTGAAATTGCTAAGAAATTAGGGGTTTAATTTAACCTAGAGTTTTAAGAAATAGAAAAGCGCCGTAATCTTTTGGATTGCGGCGCTTTTTTTGATTCTATGGAATTATATTAGGTATCAAATCTTTTAAATAATCTGGCACATAATTTATTGATTCAATTTTTCCTGATTCAATGGATAATACATAAGAAGGTTGTTCCTTGTATGTAGAAGAATCATATATGTCAACATAATCAAAATGATCGAAGAATTTATTGAGATTATCATATCCTTCTTGATAACGTCTTTCAATTTCATTTTCCGGAACAAAGTGTCCCCCATTTTCTACACGAATAGCAACTCTTTTCTTTGCCTCTTGAATTGAATTTAGGCATAGAAAAATAAGTTGTAAATCATATCCATTATTTTTAAAAATATCAGGCCAGTGAAGAGGAGTTGAGTTGAAATTAGTTTCATAACAAAAACTAGATTTATTGGCAATAGCTATTTTAATTTGATTTTCCAGTTCATTAAATGCTAAGCTATGAGCCATCTCTTCTTTTATATCTTAATCGAATAAAGAGTTGTAAAATTTTAAAAAATAGAAATCGTAATCAAAGGGAGTAAACTTTTCAGGAGAAAGCACTTTAGAAAAAGTGGATTTTCCAGAGCCATTGCATCCAGCAATGACTGTTAAAACAGGTTTAGACATTCTTAAATTGAGGGGCTACTGGAGGATTTTTTTGATTTTTCCCTTGAGCTATATTTTTTTCATAAACAGCCACTTGCTTCTTTACAGAAGGCATAACTTTACTCATTTGCTTTAAAGCAAATTGTACTCTTTCGGATGTGTTAGAAATATCTTTCATAATGATGCAAATTTACAAAAAACAATTGAAAGAAAGGATATTGCAAATTTAATTGTGTTTCAAATCACTTCCCCTTCATCAACCTCTCCAAATGCTCCACTTTATTTTTTTCAGCCTGAACCAAACGCTCATAAAGTTCAAGGGTTTTATCAATCGGGTTGAAAGTGCATTCTACCGCATTTGCATTAACAATACTATCGGTAATATCGTTGTCATATAAATTATTGAAATAATTAACGACACCTTCATTATTGATTCAGTCGAAACTCCTAAAGCTTCTGCGATCGAAAAATGTTGGCAAAAGCACTAGAGCCATTTTCAGACGAAGAAATACAAAAAGCCTGCGTTCAAATGATAAATGCGTAAAAAGAAGTACTTAATCGTTTTTCTAGGTAGTTGGCAGTTAGAATAAAAGCTAAGTAAAAGAAAATCAGTATCTTTAGTCTGAGTTTTTTAATTGAAGCATTAATTTTATTCAAAAATCATGAAAAAGTATGAAGCAGTTATTGTTACACTTGCGTTCGTATTTTCTCTCGGCTGTTTTGCTCAGAGTACAAACAGTGCCTCTGCTTCTCCAGCACCAGGAAAAACGACATTATTGACGGATAGTTTCCCTACAGACGATTTGGTAATACAATCGTATTATGTAGAGGAAAGAATAAATAAGCTTTTTGGAGGTAGAATTATTACCTACCAAGTTTCAAAGTTGGACCTGGTCGAAACCTACGATCTTGGTCCTAATAATACTAGAACAGTAATTCCGAATTACGTAAAAAAGAAACCTAAAGTAGCTCCAAATGCAATAGAAACAAAAACAACAGTTGCAAGTTCTTCTTCTGTAGCTCCTGTAAAAGTCGAAATTACGGCGCCTGTGGCTGCAGCTACAGGTTCCAAATATGTAACTGTTAATATGGTTGACACCTATGAAAAAGTGATTGACAAGGGCTATAAATCTATTGATATGCTTAAAAAAGTTGCTGACCGTTTTTATTTTGAAGGAAATCTTACCGCGGCGGCGGGTTATTACACTCAATTATTTGATCAAGCCCAAGATCTGGATGTTATTTACTATTACAGATATGCTCAGTCCTTAAAAGCAATAAATGAAGATGAAAAAGCAAATACTTTAATGAAAAGGTTTAAAAGCGAGACTTTGACGATGAAATAGGTTTTATCTTTAAGTGTTTTTTTAACGCAAAGATCGCTAAGATTTACGCAAAGAGCACAAAGCTATTTTAATTTGGAGTTTAGTCAAAATCTAAAGATTAAGTTCGCAAAGCTTTGTGTTTATAAAGCTCTGCGAGCTTTTTTTGTTTTATCTATAGTTTTGTCAATTTCGATATTCTTTGTGTTTTTTTACGGCAAAGAGCACAAAGGTTTTACGCAAAGTTCGCTAAGATTATTTTGAGTTAAATCTAAAGATTAAGTTCGCAAAGCTTTATGTGTATAAAGGTTTGCGAATTTTTTTGTTTTATCTATAGTTTTGTCATTTCGATATTCTTTGTGTTTTTTTTACCGCAAAGAGCACAAAGGTTTTACGCAAAGTTCGCTAAGATTATTTTGAGTTAAATC